>JAABUQ010004069.1_pt1 | contig 25587 bp, 25 predicted proteins | sample 5560001 | NCBI WGS metagenome assembly JAABUQ01 (sample SAMN10711888, study PRJNA513371) | rock metagenome | isolation source: Antarctica rocks | place: Antarctica: Victoria Land, Finger Mt nord | collected 2015-12-18
GCGCTGCCGCCGATGAACAGCCACGCAAACGGGCTGAGCATCGCGGCCAATGCCGCCAGCACCACGATCCCGATCGCGATGAAGAGGTCTTTACGGCCTGCGATGCGCTGCGCGATGAACAACGTCAGAAACGAACCGGGAAGTTGGCCCGCATTGAGGGCGGCGAGGCCGATTCCGATCAATTGCGGCCGGCCGGTCGCATGCAGATAATCCGGCATGAACGCATTCGCGCCGAAATATGAGACTGAGATTCCGCCGAGCAGCAACCCGATCTGCCACGTACGCCACGCCTTCCAGTCAGGCCACCACTGGGCGCGCTCTACGCGCGCAGGCCGGTTTTCGCGCGTGAGCGCGACGAGCAGCACCGCCGTTGCGGCGACGGGAACCGCCCAGAACACAAAAGTCCATTCCCAACTGCCGCCGGCGAGTGGGAGTGCCCACGGAATCGTGAAAGCGGCGCTTAACGTCTCGCCGACGAGTAGACCGTTGACGTAGACCGCTGTTGCAAGGCCGATCGAGCGCGGGAACCATTCACCGATGAGCGTCGGCGCGGCCGGTTGGCAGACCGCAATGCCGACGCCCATAAGGAAAGTCATTCCGAACAGGATCGCGGTCTGCGGCCCGAGGCCACGTGCTGCGCTTGTCACCGAGACAACGATGAGGCCGACGATCACCGCGCGCCGCGCACCGATGCGCGAGATCAGAAGCGATCCGGCGATTGCCGCGATTCCCAAAAGCAGGACCGGCATCGCCGTCAGAGAGCCGACGGCCTTCTCGTTGAGCCCAAGATCGCGATGGATGAGTGGCAGAACCGGCGGCACGGCGAGAAGCGTGATACGAAGGTCGACGCCGAGCAACCAAATTAGCGCGAACGCTAGCCACGAACGCGGAGACTTTGAATTCAGTCGATAACCGCTGTCAAGATACGCGTTCGATAGCGCCGTAACGAGCCGAAAGCTCGCGAGATACGTCGCGGATGCAGTGCGACCACGAGGCGATATTCGGCTCGATGCGCTCGCACGGTCCGGATACACCGATGGCAGCTACGACGTCGCGCGAGCGACCAAACACAGGTGCGGCGATCCCCCAAACGCCCTCGCGCCATTCACCGCGATTGACCGCGAAGCCGGCTGCGCGCACCGACGCGCATTCCTCGACGATCGCTTGCCCGCGAAGTGTTGCTTTCGTGAGCGGCTGTGCATTCGCAGCGACGGCTGCGATTTGGGGTGATTGACGCCAGGCCAGCAGCGCTTTGCCGGTCGCGCTCGCGTATGCCGGCGAACGTCCGCCGACCGACGCGTACGCGAGGATTGGATGGGAGCCTTCGAGCTTTTCGATATACACTGCGTAGCCGTCTTCGTAGACGGCATAGAGCGCCGTTTCGCCGGTACGCTCGACGATCGTGCGCAGCGCGGGCATCACCGCATCGTGCATCGATTCTTGTTCGACGGCGCCGCACCCAATGCGCCACATCTTCAACGACACGGCATATCGGCCGTGGCGCGTGCGCTGCAAAAAGCCGAGATCGATGAGCGTCGAGAGCAGGCGCATCAACGTGGATTTCGGTAGTTTGGTGCGCTCGACGAGCTCCGCTAGGGTGCGATTGCCGCACAGTCCGACGTCTTCGAGAACCATCAGCGCTCGCGCGACCGATGAGAGACCGGTGAAATCGTCCTTCATCGTGCGAGCGTCTGCTCCGCACGTGGCGCCTCGCTCGCGGTCCACCGTGCAAAGACGTCTTCAGTGCCTTCTCCCAACCGTGGCGGCGCCGCATACCCGCCGATCGTGGATCCGCTGAAGCGAACGGGATAGCCGACGGTTTTCGTTTGGCCACCAGGGATCGGCAGTGCGTGTACGAGGCCCGTCTCGCCGACGTGCGGGTCGTCGAGGATATCGGCAAAAGTGTTGATGCGGCCACAGGGCACACCGCGACGCGTCAACGCAGCGATCCACTCGGCAGCCGTTCGCGCGACAAATACCGGCGCCAAGCTTGCGGCGAGCTCATGCTGGTGCTTCGCGCGCAAGGTGACGGTCGAGAAACGGAGATCTTCCAACAACTCGAGCTTACCCGTCGCCTCGCATACCTGACGCCAGAGTTCGTCGTTGCCGGCCGCGACGATGAACGGGACATCACTCGCATCGAAGGCTTGATACGGCGCGTTGCGCGGATGGCGCGACCCAAGTCGCCGCGGCGCTTCACCGGTTCCCCAATACTCACTCGTCTGCAACGCGGAGATGCCCAGGAGGCAACCGAGCATCGGGCAATCGAGGTGCACCGCACGGCGCTCGCGCTCAACGCTGATGCGCGCCGCAAGGATGCTGTACGCCGCATACAGCCCAGCCGTAAAGTCGCCGACCGGGACGCCGCATTTGACGGGCGGCCCGTCTTCTTCACCGGTGACGCTCATAAGCCCCGACGTCGCTTGGACGACGACATCGAACGCACCAAACTCGGCGTATGGCCCCGCTTGCCCGTATCCGGAGATCGAGCAGTAGATGATCGTGGGCTGCATCGCGGACACGTGCTTAAAGCCGAGTCCCAGCCGGTCCATCGTTCCCGGCCGATAGTTCTCGAGCAGAACGTCGGCAGCTCGGCAAAGCGCCTGCACGCGCTGGAGTTCCGCGGGATCTTTGAGATCGGCAATGACGCTGCGTTTGTTACGATTGAGTGAAGCGAAGTTCAGACTGAACGCTTCGCCGTCGGTTCCTTCGACGATCGGCGGCCACGATCGTAGGCCGTCGCCCGCAGGCGGCTCGACCTTCACGACTTCAGCGCCCAGGTCGGCGAGCAGCATTCCAGCGAACGGCGCTGCGGCGATATGGCCGAACTCGAGCACCCGCATGCCCTCGAGAGGAAGCTTAGCTCGCGAATCGTTCGTCACAGCAGCGCCGCGGCCAACGCGGGCTCCGGTGCGTCCAGACCGACGCGCGCCTCGATCGGGCGTTTGTAAGCGACGACGACGTGTATGCTGTTGTGGCCTGCAAGCGACGCGCCGACGACCACGATGTTCTCAAGCGTAGCGAGCACGCTATTCTTCAATCGTGATTGCTTGGGCGGGGCAAAAACGCGCGGCATCTTCGACTTTCAAGCGCAGATCCTCGGACGGATGATCTTGCAGCAGCGTGAGCGTTCCGTCATCGTGCACGTCGAAGACTTCCGGCGCTGCCGCCATGCAGAGAGCGTTTCCCACACACATGGTCATGTCGACGACGACGCGCACTAGATGCTTGCCGGCTCCGGCTCCAGCACCGATTCCGCAAGGTGTGTCGCCATCTCGAGCGTTGCCGCGGGGCTGCCGTACAACTCGTTGCCTTCAGCCTTTTCCATGCGCGAAAGCACACGGCGCGCGGAGACGACGCCGATGTCGGTGCGAATGTTCGTTTCGCGATAGCGGGCGTCAGTTGGCAGCTTCTCGGGAAATTCGAGCATCTTCTGTTGCTCGGCGAGCGCCCATTCGTCGTCGGCGACGACCTCAGGGAACTCCTGCGCCATCCCTTGCACGAGCGTCATGGACGCATCGGCCGGAAAGCGCACGCCGGCTTTGCCGATCATAATCCAGTGCCATACCAGATGTTCGTCATCGATCGGCGTATCGGTGTGGCAGAGCACGTAGCCGGTCTCTTCCGCCGTGCCGAGTTTTCCCTGCGGTGCGACACGCAACTGCACGCGTACGATGCCCGGGCTGAGCATAGCATGGCTGTGGTCGCGGTCAACGACGTCGAGATCGAACCAGCGCTTGTATGAGGGCGGGAGACGATAGTTCGTGACGTTGCGCGTCGTCATGACCATCGCGTTGCCGTCAATCGTGTCTTCGCGCAGTCCGACCGGGATCAGCGAGTTCTCTCGATCGCCGATGTTGCCGTCGTGGAGCGGAAAGAAGTGCGTGATATCGAGCAGATTCTCGAGCAGCAACCGCGAGTTCGCGCGCACGTAGATCGGCTCGGAGATGACGGCTTCGTAGTGGGGATCGGCGAGCTCGGGCACGCGCGGCGGTTTCACTTGCGACGAAAGCTGCGGATCACCGGGCCAAAGCCAGACGAGGCCATCCTGCTCGATCACCGGATAGGCGTACAGCCGTGCGGCCGGCGTGATCGCGACGTTGGGTTGGTTGGGCATCGCGACGCATACGCCGGCTGCATCGTAGCACCAGCCATGGTAGCCGCACTGCAGCGTGCCGTCGTCGAGCAGCTTTCCTTTCCACAGCGGGAAGCGTTTGTGACAACAGCGGCCGTCGTAGGCAACGGCTTCGCCCTCTTGCGTTCGCCACATGACGATCGGGCGGCCGGCAACGACTTTCTTCTCGAGCTTGTATTTGAAATTGCGCGTCAGCCCGGCGACGTACCACGTATTGCGGATCATGGTCTGCTCCTATTGCCGTAAGTCTCACTATATGGACAAGCAATCTTGTTTATTGAAACTATAGAAACCACGGCATCGTGTGTCAAGAAACGGCCGCTCCGAGGTACGCGTGGCGAATCGCGTCGGAGCTGCGCAGTTCCGAAGCCGCATTGGAAAGGCGAACCTCCCCATGCGAAAGCGCGTAGGCCCAGTCTGCGACCTCCAGCGCAAGCATCGCGTTCTGCTCGACGAGCAGCACCGCGACACCTTGCTCGCGCAAACCGGCGATGATGTCGAAGATGTGCTCGACGATGACGGGCGCGAGGCCCAGACTCGGCTCGTCGAGCATCAGCAGCCGCGGCTCGGCCATGAGCGCACGTCCGATGGCCAGCATCTGCTGTTCACCGCCCGAGAGTGTGCCGGCGAACTGCTGCACGCGCGTGCGTAACGCGGGAAACACGTCGAGCACGCGGTCGAGCTCCTTGCGACTGCCCCGCGCGTAGGCTCCAACGAGCAGGTTTTCCCTGACGGTAAATCCGGGGAACACCTGACGGCCCTCGGGACAGTGGACGACGCCAAGTCGCACGATTGCGGCGGACGACAACCGCCCAGTCGGCGTTCCGTCAAACGTGATCTCGCCGCGCAGGGGATGAACGACGCCGGAGATCGCTTTGAGAGTCGTCGATTTTCCCGCGCCGTTGGCGCCGAGCAGAGCGACCACGCTGCCATCGGGAACGTCGAAGCTGACGTCGCGCAGTGCTTGCACGGCACCGTAACCCGCACACAAGTTGCGCACCTTCAGCATACGGTCACCCCGTTGAGGTTCTGCGGGCGTCCCGTCCCGAGGTAGCAGCAGATCACTTCGGCATCGTCGCGCACCTGCGCCGGCGATCCCTCGGCGATTTTGCGGCCGAAGTTGAGCACTGTCACGCGCTCGGCGATCTTCATGACGAGGTCGAGGTGATGTTCGACCATGAGAACGGCGCAGCGCTGTCCCGCTTCGACGATGCAGTCGATGAGACGCGGCGCTTCATCGCTGGTAATGCCCGCGAACGGTTCGTCGAGCAACAGCAGTTTTGGCTCGGACACCATCGCGCGCGCGACGTCGAGCAGCTTTTGGTAGCCGTACGGCAAGCTCGTGGGCGATGCGTCACGTACGTGCGCGAGATCCAACCGTTCGAGCAACGCTGCGGCGCGTTCGCGGTCGACGCGCGCCGATTTTGAAGAGTTGAGGCCGACCATGACATTCTCGATAACCGAGAGGCTGCCGAATAATTCCGCTCGTTGGAAGCTGCGCGCGACGCCGTGTCGGATGACGTCGTGCGGGCGCAAGCGGAGGAGGTCGACCCCGTCGAGCGTGGCGGTTCCGGCGGCTACGGAACTTAGACGCGTGAGGGCGTTCAGGAGCGTCGTTTTGCCGGCACCGTTGGGTCCAACCAGCAAGAACACGCCACGCTCGGGGATTTCGAGATCCAGCGCATCCACGGCGACCAACCCGCCGAAGCGCACGACGGCACCGCATACGCTCAGCACGGCACTTGTCGGCGGTCCGAGCGCAGACGAATGAACACCGCGCGTAAGCCGTTCGGTACGAACAGCGCAGTGAGTACGATAACGGCGCCGAGAATCGCAAGCGACAAACCGCTGATGGTCGAAGCGGTCTGCTGAACGCCGAACACGATGAGCGCGCCGCCGAGTGCGCCCGGAATCGATCCCATGCCGCCAATCACGACCATCGCGAAGAACAGCAGCGCAAGCTCGATGCCGAAATCGCCGGGTGCGATGAATCCGTTGAGAAAGGCGTAGAGACCGCCCGCGACGCCGGCGAGAAACGCGCTGCACAAAAAGGCGATCACCTTGGTGCGAGAGACCGGCACACCCATGGCCGCCGCCGCGATCTCGGAATCTTTGACAGCGGCGAACGACCGCCCGAGACGCGTGCGCGTGAGTTTCCACACCGCGACCGTCGCGACCGAAAGCGCGATCAGCGCGACGTAATACATGCGGATCGGTGTGCCGACGTTGAGGCCGAGCAGCGTTGCAGGGTGCAGGTGGAGCCCCTGATCGCCGCCGGTTAGCGTGTCCCACTTGAGCGCGATTTGATCGACCGCAATGCCGTACCCGAACGTCACGATGCCAAGATAGTGACCGCGCAATCGCGCGGCGGGAAACCCGAGCACGAGGCTTGCGACCGCAGCGACCATGCCGCCGGCGAGCGTCGCGACGAGCATGCCCGTGCCGGTGCGGACGTTCAAGATGGCGGCCGTGTAGGCGCCGACGGCGAAGAAGCCGCTTTGACCGAGCGAGATCTGACCCGTTCTGCCCATGAGCAAATCGAGGCTGATCGCCACGATGGCGTAGAGGAAGAATTCGGCGCTCACGAACAGCCAGTAGACTTGGCCGTTGAGCCGCTGCAGCACGAGCGGCAATAGCGCTGCGACCATGACGACCGCGACGGCTATCGCGCTCGATGACGTGATCGAACCCCGCCGCGAGGGCTTCGGAACGCGTGCAGGTGGGGCTGCAGGTGCAGGCGGGTCGGAAAGCAGCGGGACATCGGGCGACAGCTCTTCTTTCATGCCTATACTTTCGCGGAGATCTTGCGCCCGAAGAGCCCGTCCGGTTTGACGTAGAGCACCAGCAGGAGCAGTCCGAAGACGATCGTCAGGCTGAGTTCCGGTGCCAGGTAGGCATCGATGAAATTGTTGATGACGCCGAGCAGCAGGCCGCCGACGACCGCGCCGACGAGCGAGCCGAAGCCGCCCAAGATCGCGGCGACGAAGCCGTAGACAATAATGGTATCCATCATGTTCGGCGTGACCGACGTGACCGGTGCGGCGAGTAGCGCGGCGACGGCGCCCAAGAGCACGCCAATGCCCCACGCCAGCGACAAGACGCCGCCGACCGGAATGCCCATCAAGCGCGCCGCGTAGGCGTTTTGGGTGATCGCCCGCATCGCGGTACCGAGCTTTGTTCGCTTGAACAACGCGGCCAGCGCGACGCCGAGCGCGATGAGCAATCCGAGCGCGAGCATGTCTTGCGGGCGCACAACGATCGTTCCGAGTACCAGCGGCGCGACCGTCAACGACGGCACGAGCGAACGCGGGTTGTAGCCGAATACGAGGCCTACGATGCCTTCGAGAAACATGAACAGGCCGAGCGTAACGACGACTTGGGTCATCGCCGATGCTTCGATCAAGCGGTGCAGGAAGAGCGTCTGGACCACCACGCCGAGTAAGAACGCAAATGCGAGCGCGCCCACGAACGCGAGCGCATACGGAAGGTGCAAGTTGTTAAGCACGGCCCAGGCGACGTAGGTCGCGGCCATGCCCATCGCGCCTTGCGCGAAATTCACGACGTAGCTCGCGTTGTAGATGACGACGAGGCCGAGCGCGGCCATTGCGTACAGGCTCCCTTGCGCGAGGCCGGCGACAACGATCTGGAGGATGAAGCCGATATCCATCGATGCGGGTCGAGCGTTACTTCGAGGTCAGTCCGTCGAACGGCTTATCGGGCAACACCGCCCAGTGGTCCGCCTTGGCTTGCCACATGATCTGACAGCAGATACCTTCGTGCGCCTCGGCCGAATACGTCAGGCGGCCGCCGATGGTTTCGAAGTTCTTGAGCTTGTCGAGCTGCGCCGCGAACTTGTCGCGGGTGATCGGCCCGCTGATGCCGCGCAGGCCGGCAACCGCAACTTCGCCCGCGAGCCAGCCCCAGGCGGCATAGACTTCGGCGGCGTGGCCGGGTGCGTATTGCTTCATGCTATTGCTGAACGCGACCCAGCGCGCGTCGCTACTGCCGGGCGCCGGGAGAAACGCGCTGCAGTACGTACCATCGAGCGACGCGATCGACTTGAAGATACCACCATAGCCGCACGCCGACGACGTGAGAACGCGCGTCGGATGATAGTCGAGGTTCGCCATCTGATTGAGAATCTGCGCCGCCGGCGTCGCGATCGCGGCAAAGACGACGACCTTGATGTTGGCCGACTTGAGCTTGATCACGTCGCTGCTGAAATCGACTTGCGAGGGGACATAGGGAATCGTGATATCGGCGGCGCGGCCGAGTTGGCTGAGAATGCCGTCGCGAATGGGCTTTCCGAACGCGTCGTCCTGGAAAATGATCCCGACCGAATCGTGTGCGAAGTGGCGCTTCACGAAGGCACCCAGCGTTTTGCCGTCAGTGCTGTAGAGCGGCCACGACGGGAAGACGAACCTGCGTGTGGGTTGGTAGAAGATCGGGCTGCCGGTCGCCATGCCGACGAGCGGAACGCCGCTGTCGTTGAGCGACTCGTACACGGAACCGTTCGTCGGCGTGCCGACGCTGCCAACGATGGCGAAGACGTGGTCGTCGTAAACCAGCTTCTTCACCAGCGCCGTCGTTTGCGCCGGTTGATAGCCGTCGTCGTAGCTGATGAGCCGGAGCTTCTTGCCCGCGACGCCGCCGTGCGCATTGGTGTAATCGAGGTACGCCTGCAGTCCCCACTTGGCTTCGCCCGTCGGCGCGTTAGGCCCGGATTGCGCGGCGGTCTGGCCGAAAACGATCGTGTCGCCGGCTACCTCCGCGCCGGGAGTTGTTCCACCGGTGCCTTGGCCGAGCGAGCTCTGGACCGTCAGCGCGACCGCGAGCACGCACGACGACGCGATCAAAGCGACTCGGTGTACAAACATGCGGCGCGCTCCACAGGCAAACAGTGAAGTCTCACTATGTGAGACGTGCTCTCGTGTTGTGAGTATAACACCTTCGGGAGACAGCGGCGCAAGGATGAATCTGCACCTAACTGTTAGGCGCCAGTAGATATCCGTCTCGCGTTTGCGGCAGTTTGCGACCGAGGATGCGGCTTGCGATCTGCGTACGCAGCACCTGCGCGGTGCCGCCGGAGATCGTGAACATGCGCGCATCGCGCACCATCCGCTCGAGCGGCCGTGCGCGCGAGTATCCAGCAGAGCCGAAGATCTGTAACGCGTTGTTGGTAACCCGAATGGCGGTATCGCCGGCAAGCACTTTGGCGCGCGCCGCAGCGAGCATGTCAGGGAATCCGTTGTCGCCGCCACCGCTCGCCGCCGCTTGGTGCACAAGAGCTTGCGCCGCCGCGAGTTCGATCGACATGTCGGCGAGCATCCACTGCAGGCCTTGAAACTCGCAGATCGCGCGGCCGAACTGATGTCGCTCCTTTGCGTACGCAACCGCCAGATCGTAGGCGCCTTCGGCGATACCGAGCGCGACCGCGGCAGCGCCGACGCGCTGGGCGTTGTACGCCTCCATGAGCCGCGCGAACCATCGCCGCGGATCGCCGGTCGGCGCGAGCAGCATGGCTGTCGGTACTTCGAGATCTTCGAAAATAACTTCGGATTCGGGGATGCCCCGAATGCCCATTGCCGGTTCGCGTCGGCCGATCGTCAGCCCGGGCGGATCATTGGGTGCCTTTCGAACGACAATGAAAGCGCCGATGCCACGCTGCATTCGGTCTTCGTCGAATACGCGCGCAAAGATGAGGTGCAGCTTCGACACGCCGGCGCCGGTGATCCAATGTTTCGCGCCGTTGACGATGTAAACGTCGCCGCGTTTGTCAGCGCGCGTCGTCATCTCTGTAGCGGCGCTGCCGGCTTCCGGCTCGGTGATGCAGATCGCGGGTTTGTCGCCGGCCAGCACGAGGTCAGCAGCGAGCTTTTTCTGGTGCGCCGTGCCGTACGCCATGATCGCGCCGACCGCGCCCATGTTGGACTCGACGGCAATGCGTCCGGTTGCGCCACAGACTTTCGACAGCTCCTCGATAACGCGAACGGCATCGAAGTAGCTTGCGCCCAAACCACCGTACTCGCGCGGAATCGTCATGCCCATCAGGCCGGCGCAACGTAACGCTTCGACGCTGTGCCATGGGTACCGCTCAGTGCGATCGGTCTCAGCGGCGAACGGCGCGACCTTTTCCGCGACAGTTCGAGCCAGCACGAGTTGTTCCGGTAGTGCCGCGGTGGTGTTCATGGATCCGTGTTGCAGTGCGCCTGTGTCGGTTCCCGCCGTCGCGCAAGCGTGCCCTCGACGGAACCGGATGGTGAGACTTTTGGGATGTCATCCGCGGTGCGGTGCGAGGGTGAGCGTCCACGACTTCGCCGATACGACTGCCACCGAAAGGAAAACCGATCTACCTTCACCCACCCCTAGTCTGCCTTGACAACGGGGTCCAGCTCATGAATCCACTAGTGATCGAGCGCGACGATGCGGTGCTCCGCGTGAAGCTCAATCGACCACAGAGCGCCAATGCGCTCGACGGCGCACTGGTGGACGCGATTGTGGCTGTACTCGAACGAGAGTCTGCGGTCAGAGAAACGCGCGCGCTCGTGATTGAAGGGAACGGCAAGAACTTTTGCGGTGGATTCGATCTGGCGGACATCGAGTCACTCAGCGATGGCGACATCACGTTACGGTTCCTGCGAATCGAGTCGTTGCTGCAGCGCCTCTACCACGCCCCCTATCTTACCATTGCGTGCGCACATGGAAACGCGGTCGGCTCGGGCGCTGACATCTTCGCGGCGTGCGACTATCGTATTGCGGCACCTGGCGCGCGTTTTCGGATGCCCGGCTGGCAATTCGGTATCGCCCTGGGTACGCGGCGGCTTTGCGATCGGATAGGCCCGCAGATCGCACGCGATCTATTAGCCACGAGCCGCACGCTGACCGCCGATGCTGCTCTGGAATGTTCGCTCGCCACGCGCGTCGTGCAGCCGGAATCGTGGCCAGCGTCGATCGAGACGATCGTGCGCGAATCCGAGATGACCTCGATCGATGCCCTTGTCGAGCTCCATAGGGTCACGACCGCCGACCATCGCGAAGCGGATATGGCCGCACTCGTGGCGAGCGCGCTAGCGCAGCCGAGCCTCAAAGTGCGTTTGCTCGCGTACATGGCAAGCGCCCAGGCGAAGGCGTCGGCAAAGCCTTAACGAGCTATTCGTCTGCGAGGCACGGTTCCCGTGACGGGCTTTACGTGGGCCGTAAGGTATCTTCGTCGGCGCGACGTTATCGGTGAAGGCGCCGGGGTCGCAACTCAGAAGTCGTACTCGAGCTGGGTGCGGACGTACTTGAAGTCATAAGGAGCGGTCGGCTGATCGCGGTTGAAGAACCGTTGACGGATCGAAAGTCCATGGTACGTTCCTGCACGGACCGGGTTAAGGAAATACTGGAAATCGAAGTCGTCCTCGAACGTGCGGTTCTGCGCGAGCTCGTTATCGTATTGGAAGTATGTCTGGGCGGCAATCGCTTTGAAGCGCTTGTTGGAGCTCAGGTACTGCGCGGCGAGCTTATACGAAGTCCCGGCGCTGCGACGATCGACCATGCCTTGCGTGCCGCTCGTCGTGTAAAGCGGGTCCGCGGCATAGCTGTCGGTATACGGCGACGCGATGCCGCCGTAGGCGATCCGCACGCGTCTAGGCGCGACGATCGTCGCGGCGGTGGTGCCGCCGCTCGGTAGGAAGATGCCGCGCTGACCCGCGGCGACCGTCTCCGCCGTTACGTCCTCGTAGTGAAAGGGGGCGGTATCGAAGCCGAACGTGGCCGAAATCGTCTTGCTGAAGTTGGCGCCGATTTGAAAGCCGATCGTATTATTGACGACGCGGCCTAGGTACGCTTTCCCGGTCTGATGCTCGGTCACGTACTGCAACGCTACGAAGGGCGCATAGGCGGACTTGGGAAGCACATTATACTTTGCGTCCGCGTACGCCAAGTTCGCAAGATCGTAAAAACTGTAGTCCTCGGCGTGTGCCGAAAAACGGCCGACGTTGGCGGCGAGGTAGGCGCGCAGTGCGCCCGCGGTGTTCTTGACGACCGGCGGCGCACCGTTGCCGGCCGGCATACTCGTGAGCAACGTGTTCGAACTAAACGCTGAGGACGTCCGATTCTCATACCGGATGACGCGCGTGAGCCCGATGACGACGCCGGGAATAAGCTGACCGTTGAGGTCGAGGCCCTGATATGCGGCCGGCTTGAGCCGCGAATCGGCCGAAGGCAGCCACAAGAAGTTCCAGATCTTGTCGCCGACCGTGGCATCGATGCCGGCCGAGTGATAGCTGAAGTATGCTTCATCGAAGGTCGACATCGCGAAGGCGGGAACCGTGTTGTCGAGCTTTCCATTGAACTGCGGCTGGGGGCGACGCCCGTATAAGCCGAACGTGTCAGCACCGAAGTATGTCGTACCCAGGCTGAGCGGCGTGTCGCGAAAGCGGTATTCGGCGTGGATACTTGCGCCCGGCGCGAATGTGGTCCGGTTCGGATTGGCCGCGTTCTGCGGCGAATTTTGCCGGACGAAGTTGTAGGCGCGCAACGTTCCGCTGAGCCGAATCGAGTCTGGAGGCAGGGTCGTGGTCGGTTTCGCCGTCTGTTTTGTCGGAGTCGCGCTCAACGTCGGCACCGGCACCGGCACGGCTTGCGCCCCGGCAACACCAGGAATCGCGAGCAATCCAAGGGCGACGGCTGCCGAAGCGATCACAAAACGTGACACAAATTCCCCCTGCTAAAAGCTTTGCGAACTATGGTACCTACGGGCCGCGATAGAAACAAACCGTTCTGCTTCGGCCACTCTCTGGCGGGGACTCGCGCCGATTCGTTTGCGCAGGCTTAGCCGCCTGGTTCGGCCGCCAATAGGCGACGTCCGTTGTCCAAGGAAACGGGGACGATCGGCTCTCAGTGCGTAATTACCAATTCGTGTAGCTGATCGAAGTCGTCAATAGCATTGAGGGTTGCGGCATCGCGCAAGTCAGGATACTGTGCAAGACCTGAGTCCGCGCGCATGCGCTGAGCGACATCGTCGGCGTGGTTGTATGCCGTTATCGCGGCGTTGTGCTCGCGAACGTGACGGATATCGATCGACCCGCCGTTCTTCGCAACGACCCATTCCTCAAATTGCATGTACGTCGGCCAACGCTTTGTGATGAAATCGATGGCATCTTGCTTGTTTATGCCCACCGCTTTGAGCGTCATCGCATCGAATCCGTCGCCGCAAGCGTCGTAATCTTCAGGTAGGCGATTGGCAGCGGCCAAAAGCAACTTTGACCACAATCGCGGCAGGTGCATGATCCCGGCAGGACCGGTAACGGTTGAACCTATGGTCGGGACAATGTTTCCGTTTGCGGAGCTCGCTGACTTACCGTTGAGCGCACCATTTTGCGAACTTGGCTTCCGAACGTCTATTTTCAGCAGCCGCGCAGCATTTTGGTACATCACTTTATCAAGAATGTCATCGCGCAGGCCAGCGTGCAGAAAATCGTCGACACCTTGTTTGAGCGGCTTAAACGGGTATGCTGACCCAAACAAAAGCTGATCGTCCATAAAACCGTTGGCCGCTTCGACGTATAAGTTTCCGCCGGGCATAAACGTGTACATATCGGGCGAGACAAATACGTTCTCGTGCATGAGAGCGACCGAAATCATCTCGTTGACGAACGGATAGCAGCCATGGCAGACGACGATCGAGAGTTTCGGAAACGCCTTGGCGACACGCGCGATCGCACGCGGCTCGTTGTTGGAAAGGTCGGGCGTAGTCGGCCCGGACATGATGAAGGCGGGCACGCCTAATTGTTGACACGTTTGATAGATCGGATAAAGTAACGCATCGTCGGCTTTTATCGGGCGCTCAAGGAAGCCGGGGTCGACGTTGATCGCCTTGCAACCCAGTACCGTTACGGCGCGGCGAATCTCGGCGACCGCGGCGTCGATCCCCAGAAATTGGGGATCGACGAGACCAACACCAACAAAGCGGACGGGATCAACGCGCATCACTTCCGCGATCTGATCGTTCGTCACTCGTACGCCAGGCACCGAACGTGCTACAAGAACACCGACAGCCACGCCGGCGCCGTCCATCTCGGCGAGCAGATCGTCGGTGTTCTTGACTCGGGAGAAGTGGTCCGGATCGTCGGAGCCGACACGCCGGTTAAGCCAGCGCACCACCTCGAATTCCGGTGTACCCGATGTCGCGCCGAAGAATTTATGCAGGAACGGCGGCCGAATCCGCATGTCGACGATAGGTCGTGAAAGCATCTTACTTCTCCGCAAGCGTGGCGAGCATCGCGCATGAGGCCCGCGCCAGCGTTGAAACGCGCGCCCGTCGAACTTAAAGACTACCTCCGGCCACGCTATGAAACAATCACCCAAGGGTGCTAGGTGTAAACAGCCTCTACGGCGCTGCCGAGAGGGCTCAGAGATTCCTTGCTTCAATTAGACTGAGAACCGGAGATAGTTTTCAAGGACGCGACTTCAATCTTACGATGATTACTGCCGACTGGGTAGAGGCGCCAGTTGCAATTGGAATTGTTGCGGATCGCGAACTGACGCGATCGACCTTAGCGGCTCTGCTCTCCACTTATCCCGAAATCAACATACTCGGCGTCGACAGTGGCTCCGAGCATAACTCGGAATTGCTTGCTCACCATGATCTGCAGCTGCTCGTTGTAAATCTTCCCCTGGAGTATAAAAGCGGAAGATCGCCTGGGATTGACTTCGTACGCTTTGTGAAGCGAACGCGAGCCGACGTGCGTGTCTTACTGTTGAAGCGGCGTTCAGAAGAGCAACTGCTGCGCGCCTCGCTCGAAGCGGGCGCGGACGGATGTTGTCTACAAGCGATCCCTTCCGCGAGACTCGCGCTCGCCATCAAGGCTGTCGCCGTGGGAGCCGCCTGGCTCGACCCCGGGATCTCCGACATGATATTGCACGGAACCACGAGAGGTACTCACGCGACATCTGATACGAATGGGTCCTCACCGACACGTCAGCTGTCGCCACGTGAGCGTGAAATTCTCATGCTGATGAGCGAAGGCCGTTCCAACGACGAGATTGCGCAAAATTTGCACTGCTCGACTAACACGATCAAAACGCACCTCGGCCACATTTTTCGCAAGTTAGAGGTCGGCGATCGTGTCTCGGCGGTCGTTTCCGCGATGCGCTACGACCTCATCTAGCAGAACGACCGGCAGCCAACCACAACGCACCAGACCTACGGCCATCACCCGTTTGGGCGACTTGTTGAACCTCTCGAGCCGGAGTGGTCTTACCGGACACCCGAGAAGAGCTTGACCCTGCCGGGCCTCCGGAACGCGACGAACGCTCTCCGCGCATTTTCGGTACGGCAGACTCCATCTCGTCGCGCGCCTCTCGTGAATGAGAATCCGGTTCGGAATCCCTGCGTGCAGTTTTGGAGATCGCGACATGAGTAAGAGCGTGCTTCTGCCCGAGACGCTGCCTCAAGGGCAGCCCATCAGGGCAAAGGCAGTGATCCCCTTCCGCGACGCGCTCATGGTCGCGCTTGCGGCGGGTCTCGGCTATGGATTCGATGCGTACGCGGTCAATATCTTCGGGATAGTCGGCCCGCTTATCGCTAGAGATTTTCAGGTGACCGTGAAGGTCATCGGTTTGATCGGTTCGATTTTTCTCGTCGGATATACCATTGGGACGGTCGGCTTCGGCATGCTCGCCGATCGTTTCGGACGGCGTACTGCGCTCGGGTGGTCGATTCTCCTCTACGGCGTTACGACGGCGCTTGGCGGCTCGACCTCAAACCTTGGCGTGTTCACCGGTCTGCGCTTTTTAACGGGGGTTGGCGGTGCTGGTGAACTAGCGGTCGGAGCACCATATACAGCAGAAATGTGGCCGGCCAAAGTGCGCGCACTCGGAACCGGCGGCATTATGTTCTCGCTCTACTCGCTCGGCTACATCGTTGCAGCTCTCGCGGCGCTGATCATCGTACCTCGCTACGGCTGGCGCTGGGCGTTCGTCTTCGCGATCGTGCCTGCCCTCCTCGTGTTCGTTTTTCGGCAATTCATCCTGGAATCGGAGCGTTACAAACTGGCGAAGGCGGAGCTTGAGCTTCTCGCGCGCGATGGAAGCCCGCAGCAGCATGAAAGCATTTGGTCGATTCCCGGTGCACGGCGTCGGATAACGATCGGATGGTTGATTTACATCGCCAACGCGTGCGGTTACTGGGGAATCACGGTCTTCCTCACGACCTTCATGGTCAGCAAGTTCGGCGTGACACCGACTCGCGCAATCTTTTATGCGATGCTGTTTTACGTCGTCCAATTCTTCTTGTCGTATATTGGGACGGGTTTTTCGGATTTTGTCGGCAGACGGCCAGCCGGCATTCTCGGCGCCTCGATCATGATCGTCTGCACGATCATCGCCTCAACGACTCACTCTTTTGCGATCTTCCTGACATTCGGCGCGATCATGGTTGGTATGCTCGGATGGCTATGGGGCGTGGGCGATACCTATATCAGCGAGTTTTTCCGGACCACGTTGCGCGGAACTGCCTTCGGCATCATGGTCGGCGGCGGCCGCTTCGTATCGATTTTCGCCCCCTTTCTTGTCGGCTGGGGCATCTCCACGATCGGCCCGACTATCCCGTTCCTCGCGACTTCGGGTTTGTGGATCCTCACCATCATCGGCTACCTGATGGGCCCCGAAACTGCCGGACGCGAATTGGAAGAAGTTCAACTGTGAGACGCTTGCTGCGATAGCCAATTAGCAAAATATATCAACATGTCCACGAATCGCGAATCGAATATGCAGTTGGTTCGTGCGCCTTCCGGCCAATAGCTACTACAATTTACGAGGACGTCATTGTGCGAGACTGGCCTAATCCCGTCTTTGTGGGCACTCTCGAACAAGCGTGCGCCGCCGCGCAAACACAGCCGAGCGTCGAACGCATCGGGTTTGAGGTGGAAACGTTTGATGAAGGTGAACCGGTCGAGCGCTATGTGCTGGCACCCGCCTACGATGTCGGCCTTCCGCCCTGGTCTGGCGACCTTGCGCGGTGTTCCGCTATCAGCTTCGAGAAGATATTTCGTGTGTTGCGCGTTGCGAAAGGTCCGCCGGGTGAAATGATCTGCGGCAACTACCCCGACGACTTTCCGCCCAACCGGCGGTAGCATGACGGTTGCGCCGATGCCCTCGGAAATCGGCTCGCGCGACCTCGCTGTCGCAGACGACGTACTAAAGGCGCTGATTGCCGAGACAGAGTCCGCGGGCGGAGCGCTCTATTCTACCTATGGCGTTCTCGCCGTTCTTTCGGTGAAGATCCATGCTGCCAAAGGCCAGACCATCGCTGCGCCGCCACCCCGCAGTGAAGACTTCGTAATGAGCGCCGGCTATCGGCTGACGTTGATTGAGCCGCAACGTAGTCCGCTGGCGACGACCTTACAGATGGCGGCATCCGCGTTACGTGCGGCTGGCGACCTAACGACACTGCAGGCCAGAATGGCGACTCTGGAATCGCAGACCGTGGCGACGCTCGAAATCAATCGCGCTATTTGCAACGTGCCCGATCTCGACCAGCTCTTGACGCTTGTCTCTGAGCGGTGCCGAGAATTGCTCAACTGCGAAGTTGCGGGCTTCGCCCTTCTTGAAGAGCATGCGAAAACGATCGTTTGGCGTGCGATGAGCGGTTGCCGAACGGAAACGTATCGGCGCGTCACATTCCCCGAGCACGGCGGGGTCGCTGGACGCGCGATCTCCGGGGGAGAACCGGTGATCGTGCCTGATTTTCTTGCCGATCCCAGCGTCACGGCCGACGAATTCCCCATATCGTTCGCGGAAGGCTTGCGCTCAGTCTTGGGCGTTCCGCTGCAGATTCACAAACGTCCTCGCGGCTGCCTCATGATCGGCCACCGCCAGGTTCACAACTTTACGAGCGAAGAGATTGATGCCCTGATAAGTTTTTCTTCCCAAGCAGCAATCGCAGTGGAAAACGCGGAGCTCTACGACCACATACGACGCGAACAAGCACGCCTTGAGAGTGTCGTTCAGAGCATTAACGAAGGCCTCATCCTGATCGACTTGGATGGCCGGCTCATATACGTAAACCGGCAAGCCGAAAATTTCTTTGGGTTGTCGGCCTCCGAATGGCTCGATACGACATGCGATGCGTTCTTCGAGCGCGTGGCGCAACGCGCTGCGAAGCCGCTGGAAACGAAGAAAGCCTTGGCTGGACTGGCTGACTCACCCGCGGAGTTCCCAGCCCTCGACGTCGTATTCGATAAACCGCCCTCTCTAGATCTCCGCCTTACGCATTTCAATGTTTATGAGTCGAGCGGAAAACGTCTCGGGAGCGGCTACCTTTGCCGCGATGTGGCCTTTGAAAAACACGTTGATGCCATGAAATCGGAGGTGATTTCACTTGTCTCACACGAGATCCGAACACCGCTAGCGGCGATTCGGGGCTACGCTTCCGCACTGATCGATGACTCACGACAGCGAGCACGAACGCTGGAGCTCGAGTATCTCCAAACGATCGATATGGAGAGCGCACGACTCGATGACTTAGTGCGTAACCTCACCGATGTCTCGAAGCTCGATGCGGGCGTGCTTTTCCTCGATATGCACGACATAAGCCCGTCCCATCTTCTGCGCCAACTCATGGCACGCTGGCGAAAGAGCCAGCGGCAACGCCGCTTCCGCGTCTCTTGCGATGAGCGGATCCCTCCAATCGAGATCGATCGCCACCGCGTTGCCCAAGTACTCGACAATCTTTTGAGCAACGCCGTTAAGTATTCCGCCGTGGACGCGGTCATCGAGGTCACGGTTACTGAAAAACCGGATACCATCATCTTCTCCGTCGCCGATCGGGGCGTCGGCATACCGCGCGCTAAAGCGGCGCGTGTGTTCGATCGATTCTATCGCGTTGCGGCGGACCGAAACCAAGCCGACGGAAGCGGTCTAGGCCTCTATATTTCGCGTGGTATTGTTGAAGCTCACGGCGGCCGGATTTGGCTCGAATCCAGGAGCGGCGAAGGAACGACGGTCCATTTCTCGCTGCCCAAGAGGAACGTCCGCATGGGATAGGCGTCGCGCTCGGCGCCGGTATCATTGGAATTTCAATTGGGATCGTCGGCGTAGGCGGCATCTTTCTCATTCCGCTTCTGGTGGGCGCGGGATACCGACTCGAAGATGCGATCGGTACGTCGCTCGTTACGTTCACCGTTGCAGGAATCATCGCCACAGTGATCTACGGACGGCGGAGCGCGATCGACTGGCGCAGCGCGGCGTTAACGAGCGCCGGCAGCATCATCGGGGGTCCAATCGGCGCGAAGCTGAGCGTCTGGCTGCCGGAACGCATCGTGAGCGGGTGTTTTGCTGCATTTCTGCTCCTTACGGGTGTGACGACGCTCTGGCGCCGCAGTTCACCTGAGTTCGAAGACTCCGATGCTCCGCAGATCGGATCCTTCGCCCTCATCGCTTGTGGAATCAGCGTGGGCGTCGGTTCTGGGTTGACGGGAATCGGAGGACCCGCGATCCTGGTCCCGCTGCTGCTTCTCTTGAGGCTTCCATCGAGCGTCGCCGTCGGTATCAGTCAGCCCAATGCGATCGCGGCATCCGCCTCGGGCGCGGTGGGCCACCTGATCTTCGGTCGAATTGACGTGCCCTTAGCCGTTTTTTTGAGCTTAGTGGCTGGAGCGGGCGTTGCCGTCGGCTCGGTCATTCACAAGCGCATTGCTGCAGAATCGTTGCGCAAGATAGTCGGGACGGCATGCGTCGTGCTGGGCCTCTGGCTTGGCTACCAATTCTTTCAAACACTCCGAGGCCGCTGACGTGCCGCAACGGCAACTCACCATTCTTGTTGCAGACGATGAACCGCGCATCGTTAGGCTCATCAAATCGGAACTGGAACTCATCGGCTACCGTGTGGTTGCTGCCGACGGCGGAGTCAAGGCGGTGGAATTGGCAAAGCGGCGAGCGCCGGACCTCATTATCCTGGACATCACGATGCCCGGGAAAGACGGCTTCGCCGTTTGTGAAGAGATTCGGGAATTTTCTTATGCGCCAATCATCGTTCTTTCGGCGCGCGGTGAAGAACGCGATAAAGTCCATGCGCTCAATCTCGGCGCCGACGACTACATGACGAAGCCTTTCGGTATGCAGGAGCTGCTTGCGCGGGTCGCCGCCGGAGTGCGGCGAGCGCGTATTGCGCAGGGCGAAATACAACGGTCGCCGCTTCGAAGCGGCCAGATCACAATCGATTTCCTCGCGCATCAGGTTCGCAGATCTAATCACGTTATGAGACTGACCCGAACCGAGTATAAGCTGCTCTGTGCTTTAGTGACGCAGCCTGGCCGCGTCATGCATCACGAAACGCTCTTGAGCTCCGTCTGGGGGCCCGATTACGCCGACCAGATTGAATACCTTTGGGTGTACGTCGGGCGCCTGCGCTCTCGACTGGAGGACGATCCGGCGCATCCCAGGATGATCGTAACCGTGCCTGGGGTCGGCTATCGTTTCGAACAACTTGAGCCCGCCCAAAATCCAAACCCGTGAGACTGTCACGCTTTTTTTGGTCGTTTTTTAGGCGTTTGCGGTAGTATACTCAGAGGCTATACACGCCGGCGCGGTCGTTTCGGAGGAGAAAAAGATGTCACGCTCTGCTGTCCAGTGGGCTACCAAGCCGCCGCTACCGCCGACGCATTATGTCGACCCGATCATTTACACGAACCGGCAGATCTTCGAGGAAGAAAAAGAGAAGATCTTTGCCAGGTCCTGGGTCATCGCATGTCACGAGAGCGAGGTTCCGGAGAAATACGATTACCGGACCTACACTCACCCCTCCGACCGAAACCTCTTTGTCGTTCGCGGAGATGATTCCAAGATTCGTGCGTTTTACAACGTGTGTCCGCATCGTGGAAATACGATCCTGTACAATCCCGCCGGAAATGCGAAACATCTGATTTGCATTTTTCACGCGTTCGCATTCGATGCGAAGGGTAACTGCGTTGACATCCCGCGAGAGAAGGCGGGGTACCAAGACCGGCTGTGCAAGGCAGACTTCGGCCTACGAGAAGTACGGACGGAGGTCGGCTTCGGCGGGTTCGTCTACGTAAACTTGAGCGACGATACGCCTAGCCTCGAAGACTTCATCGGACACGCCCTCGACGGAATGCTACCGAGCCTGGAAGCCGAACCCCTCGACGTCTTTAGTTTTCACCGCGCAACTGTCGACACGAATTTTAAGCTTTGGCACGATACCAATAGCGAGTTCTATCACGACTACATGCACTACCACAACCGGCAGACGAGCATGTTGCAAGCCGGCTATTTCGATCGCCGATATACGGCATTTCCGAACGGCCATGCCCAGGTTGGCGACCAAGTCGTCAACTATGAGGCGTACGAGGGCTTTAAAGGCCGCGATCTGTCTTTTCCCCAGATGCAGCTCAACGCGTGGAAAATGGTCGACCTGTTCCCGGGTATGACGTATAACTTGCGCGGTTCATCGTTGCGCATCGATACACTGTTGCCGATTTCGCCGACGAAAGTTATCGTAGAATATCGCGGCCTCGGTTTACGGCGTGATACGCCGGCGGAACGGGCCGAGCGTATCCATGACTACAACTCGATCTGGGGCCCATTCGGCCGCAACCTGCACGAAGATCTCCTGGGTGTACACGGTCAGGGACGGTCCATGGGGCACGGCCAAACCTACATCGTGCAAGGTCGCGAGGAGGACAGCACCATTCACGACGAGATGGGCATGCGTCACTTCTATGCCGAATGGAGCGCGCGCATGGGTCGCTCATCAAGCGCCCCGTTCGCGGACGCAGCGCATACGAATGGCAGCGCGCAGCACGAGCCGGCTACAGTTTGACAGCGCAGTGACATCATGACAAACACCGCCGCGCCGGCTACGCCGCAAGATCTCCGCTCCCGCGAAGTGGAAGAGTTTATCTACTCGGCGAATATGCGCCTCGATGCAAAAGACTTCAAGGGCTGGCTCGATCTCTGCTCGTCGGCTTTCGCCTATACGATTCGTACGTTCAGTCCGGAGATCCGGAAGGACGTCGTTTGGCTCGATCATGATTTCGAGGGCATGGCGACTCTTGTGAAGCATCTCCCGCGGCACAACACGGATCAGTCAGCGTTTACGCGTCATACCACCGTTTACACCGTAACGCCCGACGACTCGAGTGATGAGCTAACCGTCGTCTCGGCGGTCGCTATCTACCGCACATCGCTCGATGGCGGCGAAACGAAACTCTTCGCTGTCGGCCGCTACCATGACAAAATCGTACGTACGGGCGATGGCTGGCGATTCCGAGCCCGCGATCTCCGCCTGGAGACGCGCAGCCTCGGAATCGGAACGCATTACCCGTTGTAGGCCGGTCGCGTCGTGATCGAACCGTCGGAGCGGCCGCCCTCCTCCGTTAAGCAATTCCGCATCCGCATCGCAGCCAAAGGCGAGACTTTCGAATTCGCCTGCGGCTCGCAAGAGCACATTTTGCATGCCGGCTTGCGCAACGGCATCGACTTGCCATACGAATGCGCAAGCGGTACGTGCGGCACGTGCAAAGCCACGCTCACCGAAGGCGACACCGAGTACGCGTGGATCGAAGCACCGGGCCGCAAATTCGTTAAAGCTGATAAGGGCGAGGTTTTGATGTGCCAAAGCCTCGCCCGCTCCGACTGCACGCTTACCGTAGCAAAGCGCGTTGAAGCGATGGCGGTGGGCCGGTTCCCACCGAAGCGCATCGGAGCGATGCTCGAGACGTTCCGCCAACTTGCGCCCGACGTCGTTGCGTTCGAGGTCGCGCTTGACGAACCGATATCATTCGAAGCGGGTCAATTCGTACTGTTGGAGGTTCCGCAGATCGCTGGTGCGCGATCGTATTCGATGGTCAACTTCGCGCGCAACGCGAAACGGTTGCATTTTGTTGTCAAGCGCTTTCCGGGCGGACGCGTGAGTGAATGGCTCTTCAGCGCTTCGCTCGGGCAAAGCCGAGTTGAACTTTTTGGACCGCTCGGGCACGCGACTTTTGATCCCGCTCTTGCGAAGCACTTGGTTTGCATCGCAGGTGGCTCCGGCATCGCGAGCATGATGTCGATCCTCACTCATGCTGCTGATGAACGATATTTCGATCGATATGAAGGCAAAGTGTTCTTCGGCGTACGAACCGTTGCCGACGCTTTCTATCTCGAGGAGTTAGCGGCGTTTGCGCATCGCTATCCCACGCGGTTATCGGTCACAATCGCGCTATCCCATGAAGAGCTCTCCCCGAGCTTACTGGCCGCTCATCCCGATCTTACTTTCGATACCGGATTCGTTCACGAAGCCGCAAAGCGCGCGCTCGCCGGCGTGGCAGCTCCGGAGACTATGGCGTACGTCGCAGGGCCCCCGCCGATGGTCGACGCAACGCTTCGAATGCTTTTGCTCGAATGTCGTCTTGGCGGATCGAATATCCGTTACGACAAATTTAGTTGAGGTTGCTTTGGATTGGAAACACGTCTGCGCAGTCGCCGATGTCCCAAGCGGCGGCATGAAGCAGTTCGAAACTGAAGACGGCATTCTGGTTCTTCTTCTGAACTCAGGAGACGAGTACCATGCTTGTCAGGCCATCTGTCCGCACCAAGACACGCCGCTCGAAGAAGGCATGTTCGACGGATCGACTCTGACCTGTCATCAACATTTGTGGCAATGGGAGATCGAGACCGGCGAACCTAAGGGTCTCGCCGAAATGCCACTCGAGCGCTTTGAGCTCAAACGCGAAAACGACGCGTTTTACGTACGTCTGCCTTGACGCCTTCGCTTACAGCTCAATATAGCATAAAACTTTCCACACCATATCCGCAGTCGCGCTAGAACGCGCCCCGCAGGAGGCGGATCGACGTATGGCTCTTCTTGGCGACACCACGAGCGGACAATTAATTGGTGGGGCGGAGCGCGCCAACATTCCGGCTCGGCTCGAGCGTCTGCCGATGACGGGCTACCAGCGCAAACTCTTTGCCATCATCGCGACGGCGTGGCTCGCGGACCAAGTCGATGTCGCTTTGCTGACATTTTTGCTCGGCTCGATCATCGTCACATTCCACCTCACCGCAATCGAAGCCGGCGCGCTCGCATCAATGACGTTCGCAGGCCAGTTGATCGGCAATATCCTGGCAGGCACGGCCTCCGACCGTTTTGGCCGAAAGGTAACGTTCCAGGTTACGATGATCGTCTGGGGCGTCGCCAGTTTTTTGGCCGCTTCAGCCTGGGGCTTAGTTTCGCTGATGGTGTTCCGCCTGTTCATCGGGATCGGTGTCGGGGGCGAGGCGCCGGTTGCGCAGGCGATGCTCTCCGAATTTATGCCGGCGGCGGTCCGTGGCAGGTACATTGCTTTTATGGAAGGCTTTTGGGCGGTCGGTTACATCTGCTCCGGCTTGATCAGTCTCTGGATCCTTCCGCATTTCGGTTGGCGCTGGGTCTTTATTGCCGTTGGACTGCTATCGCTAGTGGTCTTTCTGGTACGCCGACAAGTCCCAGAGTCGCCCCGTTGGCTTGCCGATCAGGGCCGTTTCGATGACGCGGATGATGTCATGACGGAGTTTGAGAATCGGGTTCAGCGGGGTAGCAAAATGCCGCTTCCGCCGCCGAAACCGTTCGTCCACGTGGAGACGCACGTCCGCGCCAATCCCGTCTCGACGCTATTCTCGCGCGTTTACCGACTACGAACTCTCATGGTGTTGGAGTATGGTTCTTTGCGTTGCTCGGTTTCTACGGCCTCAATTCCTGGATCGCCGTTTTACTCAAAGCCCATGGATTCTCGATCGTTAAGTCGGTCCAATTCGTGACGCTGATTACACTCGGCGGCATCCCGGGTTTCGCCGTTGCCGCCGTGCTCCTAGAACGTATTGGAAGGAAGCCCGTAACGGCACTCTTCTTGGCAATGAGTGCCGTGGCCGCATACTTCTACGGAAATGCAACAGGCTCGGCGGCTCTCTTCATCGCAGGCTTTATGATGCAGTTCTTTACGTTCGGTATGTGGAGTTGCCTATATGCCTACACGCCGGAACTTTATCCAACGCGCTCCCGATCGACGGGGGCGGGATTTGCGTCCGCTGCGGGCCGCGTAGGCGCCATTATCGGTCCCAACGTCGTTCCATACATCCTTGTCGCTGGTGGACAAAGCGCCGTATTTTCGCTCGGTGCAGCGAGTTTCGCGATCGGCGCGGCGCTTGTCCTCGCTCTTGGCGTTGAAACCAAAGGCAAAGCGCTAGAGCTGATTTCGGCGTAGCGACGCTGCCTTTGCTACGCCGAGCGTTCGCTGCTGCGCCGTTTATGTTTCATCGATACGCGTCCCCTACGCGTCATAAGCCGCCGATCGGTTCGCTGTCTGCTATACGTTCGCGTTGCTGTGAATCAAGGACGGCCGGTGTGCCGCGCAATAATGACAGCGCCGCGGCACCGAGAGCGAGCATCGAAAAGAGAAGTAGCACGTCGTGAACTCCCAGGAGGATCT
>JAABUQ010004070.1_pt1 | contig 25583 bp, 21 predicted proteins | sample 5560001 | NCBI WGS metagenome assembly JAABUQ01 (sample SAMN10711888, study PRJNA513371) | rock metagenome | isolation source: Antarctica rocks | place: Antarctica: Victoria Land, Finger Mt nord | collected 2015-12-18
GGCTTTCGGACTGCACGCGAGTGAGCGGGGGCCGGGTGACCGGCCCCCGCTTTCGCGTACTGTCTTGGTTTCACCCGCCGCCGGGAAACATGACTTGACCGGTGGCCAGCCGGAACCCCATATCGAGGCATCGAATACGCGCCGGCAGGCATTCAGGACCGCAGGCTTTCAGGACCGAGGTCGGAGACGCCGCCGCTTCAGCGCGTCACCAGCCGATAGGATCCGTTCATGACATTGCCGCTGATGCCGAAGGCTACCGCCGTGTGGCTCATCGAGAAGACCGCCCTCACCTTCACCCAGGTCGCCGAGTTCTGCGGCATGCACCCGCTCGAGGTGCAGGCGATCGCCGACGGCGAGGTGGCGCAGGGCATCGTCGGTTATGATCCCGTCGCCAACCACCAGGTGACGCAGGCCGAGATCACCCGCTGCGAGGCCGACCCGGCGTTGCGGCTGCATATCCTCTCGGCCAACAACCCGGTGACGCGCCGCTCCAAAGGTGCCCGCTACACGCCGGTCGCCAAGCGCAACGATCGTCCGGACGCGATCGCCTTCGTGCTGCGCAACTACCCGCAGCTTTCCGAGATGCAGATCATCAAGCTGCTCGGCACTACCAAGGACACCATTGCCAAGGTGCGCGACCGGCACCACTGGAACAGCGCCAACATCAAGCCGCGTGACCCGGTCATACTGGGCCTGTGCAGCCAGACCGACCTCAACGCGGTGGTCGGCGCCGCCAATGACCGCCTGGTGCGCGAGGGCCAGCACGTGCCGGCCCCGCCGCCGATGGTGGACGAAGAGGCGGCATGAGGTGAACGGAGCATGGGCAAGCATGCTCCGGTGCCGGTTCAGCCGCCCTGGCGCAGCCTCTCCATCTCCTGCTTGACCCTCAGCTTCTCCAGCTTGAGCCGGTTCAGGGCGTCCTGATCGGGCTGCGGCCGGTGGTCCTCTTCCAGGATGCGCGTATCGAGGCTGGCATGGCGTGTCTTCAGGCTGTCGATCCGCGCTTGCTGGCTCATGATGGCTCCGCATGATGGTTGACGAGCCCCCGACGATAACGCCGGGCGGCGGTTCCCTGTCACGTGAATTCGCCATACGGCCGCCTTCCCGGAACCGCGGCGAGATGCATGGAGGACGGCCGGCGCCCATGCTATGCGGTGGCCCATGCTGACAGACCACGACTCCCTGCTGCGCCAGCTCCATGAACTGCGCAGCGAGCATCGGGACCTGGACACCGTGATCGGCAGGTTGGTGGTGCAGCCCATCGACCAGCTGCAGCTGCAACGGCTGAAGAAGCGCAAGCTGATGCTCAAGGACGAGATCGCGTGGCTGGAGAGCCGACTGATCCCCGACAGCATCGCCTGAACCAGGAGAACCCGATGGTACAGCCCTCCCCCGTGCCCGCCGGAGCAGTCCCGGCCGCATCCCCGCGGCTTCCCGTGGAGCCCGAGCAGCGCACCGACGACGAGCAGCGGCTGCAGCAGTCGGCGGCGCCGCGCGTCGGCCTGATCATGGGCAGCCAGTCGGACTGGGAGACGCTCTCGCACGCCGCGACCACGCTCGACACGCTCGGGATCAGCTTCGAGACGCGCATCGTCTCGGCGCACCGTACGCCGGACCGGCTGGTCGAGTATGCTTCGGCGGCGCGCTTGCGCGGGTTGCGGGTGATCATCGCCGGCGCCGGCGGGGCCGCCCACCTGCCCGGCATGTGCGCGGCCTGGACCACCCTGCCGGTGCTCGGCGTGCCGATCGAGAGCCACGCGCTGCGCGGCATGGACAGCCTGCTCTCGATCGTGCAGATGCCGGCCGGGATCCCGGTCGGGACGCTGGCGATCGGGCAGGCGGGCGCGGTCAACGCCGCCATCCTGGCCGGCTCGATCCTCTCGCTCGACGACCCGGATCTGGCGATGCGCATGGAGACCTGGCGCGCGCTGCAGACCGCCTCCGTGCCCGACGCGCCGCAGCACTGAGACGATGATGCCCGAAGCCGAGGCGCTGCCTCCGAACAGCGTGATCGGCATCGTCGGCGGCGGCCAGCTCGGCCGCATGTCGGCCCTGGCGGCGGCGCGGCTCGGCTATCGCTGCCACGTGCTGACCGACGATCCCGGATCGCCGGCGGCGCAGGTCGCGGCCTCCATCACCCTCGGCACGCATGACGATCCGGCGGTGCTGCGGCGCTTCGCCGACGCCGTCGACGTGGTGACCTTCGAGTTCGAGAACGTCAGCGCGGACGGGCTCGACCTGCTCGCCTCGCTGCGCCCGGTGCGGCCCTCCGGCGAGATCCTGCGCATCAGCCAGGACCGCCTCGCCGAGAAGCGCATGTTGCAGGCGGCCCGCATCGCGGTGGCGCCCTGGCACGCCGTCATGGACCGCGCCGGGCTGGACGCGGCCGCCCGCGCGCTGGGCTACCCGTTCGTGCTCAAGACCACGCGCCTGGGCTATGACGGCAAGGGCCAGGCGGTGCTGCGCGACGAGACCGGGCTGGACGCGGCGTTCGCGCGGCTGTCGCCGCATCCGCTGGAGCATGGTCAGCGTGACCATGCTCCGCTCGACGGAGGAAAGAGCCGCTTCATCGGTCGAGTGGGGTCGCGAAGCGATCCCACTCGGACCGATGCTGCTCTGGTGGCCGAGCGCCTGGTGGATTTCGCCTGCGAGCTCGGCGTGATGGTGGCGCGCGGCCTGGACGGCACCATCCGCGCCTACGACACCGTGCAGAACCGCCATCGCGACCACATCCTCGACCTCACCCTGGCGCCGGCGCCGGTGACTGACGAGGTCGCGCGGGAGGCGCAGGCGCTCGCCTGCCGGATCGCTTCGCACCTGCAGCTGGTGGGGCTGCTCGGGGTCGAGCTGTTCCTCGACACGCACGGCGCGCTGCTGGTCAACGAGATCGCGCCGCGTCCGCACAATTCCGGCCATTGGACCATGGATGCCTGCCCGGTCAGCCAGTTCGAGATGCACGTGCGTGCGGTGGCCGGCTTGCCCCTGCCCGCCGCGACCCGGCACTCCGACGCGGTCATGAAGAACCTGGTCGGGCCGGAGGGGCTGGCCTGGTGGCCGCGCGTCCTGCAAACGGAGGGCCTGCTCGGGCACCTGTACGGCAAGTCCGAGGCGCGTCCTGGACGCAAGATGGGGCACGTCAACCGGCTGTTCCCGCGCGGCGGCCTACCGGGCCCGTTCGGCATCGCCGACGCGCTGCATCCGCTGCCTGCGGACGAAGCTCCAGGCGGCGCCGACGGCGTGTAACCTGGCGGGACCCGCTACGTCGTCGTAGGCCGCCGGCCTCCAGGATCAGTCCGCACGACTTGATTGCGGGCCACCCCCGCCCGTACTCCGCGCAGGACCTGGTCGATGAGCTCGTCCGCGTATCGCTCCGTCAGCGGCGCGAACCGCAGCAGCAACCGGTAATAGACCGGGGCGAAGATCGCATCCACGAGCAGCTCGGGATCCGTCCCGGCTGCGAACTCTCCGCTCGCCATGCCACGCTCGATGTCGGCGATGGTGGATGCCCGCCGCAGGCTGATATGGCGGTCGTACAGCTCCCGCAGGACGGCCGCATCGCTCTGGCCCTCGGCAATCAGCTCGGCCATCACCCTGCCGAAGAGCCCGTTGAGTTCAGCGACGAGATGCCGCATCTTGACGCGGAGCACCGCCTCCGCCGTTGCCGTCTGCGGTATGTCGAGCTCGCCGACGAGCCGCTCGTGAAACATGGCGAAGACGAGCGCCGCCTTGGATGGCCACCACTTGTAGAGCGTCGGCTTGCCCACCCCGGCTTGCCTGGCCACCGCCTCCATCGTCAGATCGCGTAGCGATTTTTGCTGTAGCAGCGTATGGACCGCATCCATGATCGCCGCGTGCGACCCCGCCATCCCGCTGCGAGGACGGCCGATCCGGACAGGGTTCGGGGAAGGTGCGATCATTTTCTCATTTTATTTGAAAGTACCGTAAAGGGAATTGACAGCCTTTCCTAGTTTCCTTTACGGATAGTAAAGTAATAGGCGGTCAACCCGAGCGCTAGTCCAGATGGAGCCGATCCATGCGAACCGATTCCCGGCAGGCGGTCGACGTCGCCGCATGGTCCGTGACGCATCCCCTGACACCTGAAGATCAGGCCGCCATGGCGGCGATTCGGGCCATGGTCGAGCCGAACAAAGGCAAATTCCAGGGGATCGAGGCCCGCGATGCATTCGATGCGATCACGCGCCGGGTCACCCCGCCCGAGGGCGTCGGCTACCGTCCCGACACGGTCGGCGGGATTTCCGGCTGGTGGTGCCGGCCGACCGACGCACGGCCGCGGGAGACGATCCTCCACCTGCACGGTGGCTGGTTCAACTGGGGTTCGGCCGAAGCGTTCCGCCATCTCGTCGGACACATCGCCCGACGCGCCGGGACCGAGGCGTTCGTTCCGGACTACCGGCTGGCGCCCGAGCATCCTTTCCCTGCAGCGCTGCACGACGTCCAGGCTTGCTATCGCGGGCTGGTGGAACAGGGAGCGCCGCGTATCGCGCTCGTTGGAGACTCCGCGGGCGGAAACCTGGCGCTGGTGCTACTGTCGATCATCGTGGCGCAAGCACCCGCCGGTGCGGTGCCGCTTGCCGGTGCGGTGGCCTTGTCCCCGGTGACCGACCTGGCGCTGACGGGGCCGAGCTGGGAGACGCGGGCGACGGCCGATCCGTACTTCGTCCGGCCCCAGGCCGAGGCGTTGATCCGCTCCTACCTGCGCGACCGCGACCCGACCGACCCCAGGGTCTCGCCGCTCTACGGAAACCTCGCCGGCCTGCCGCCGATCCGGGTGCATGTGGGGGATGACGAGATGCTGCTGGACGATTCGCGGCGATACGTCGAACGCGCCGTCGCGGCCGGTGTCGATGCCAGGGTCGACGTGTGGAGGGGCATGCCGCACGGGTTCGCGGGCGGCGTCGGCAGACTGGACGCGGCAGCCCAGGCGCTGGACGCCGTCGGTGCGTTCCTCTCCGAGCGGCTAAAGCATGATCCGACCATGCTCCACTTGACTGATGAAGCTGCTTTAACGGCTGATCGTCGGAACTGATCGCTCCGGTGCGCGGACGAGCCGGAGGACGCCACGATAGGCTATACCTCGACGGTCTCCGGGCGCGGTGCGTTCTCCGGCGCGAAATGCCCGCCGCGGTCGAACAGCGCCTCCGAGATCTGCCGCACCAGCTGTTCGGCCATCTCGCTCCAGCGGTCTCGCGGGTCGGTATGGTCATCCGGCATGCCAGGCGGCGCGGTGAGCAGGCGTATGAGCCCGGCACGGATGCTGGCCGCCTGCGGCTCGCACAGCAGGGCCAGTTGCTCGTCGCGGAACTGCTCCGCCAGTCCGCCGACCCGTGTCGCCACCACCCACCGGCCGGCGGCGATGGCGATCGCCGCGACGCCGCTCTGGCTGGCCTCGCGATAGGGCAGCAACACCGCATCGGCCCAGGCGATCAAAGCGCCGACCTCGTCCTCCGGCACCCAGCGATTCTCCACCCGCACCCCGGGCAGCGCCGCCAGCGCCCGCAGGGTCTCGCTTTCCGGGCCTTGCCCGACGATGCGGACTTCGTGCGGCGGCGCGTCGCCGATGCCGCGCAGGGCGGCCTCCAGCAGGTCGAGCCCCTTGTAGGGCAGCAGCCGACCGAAGCAGAGCAGCCGCATCGGGCCGCCATGCGAGAGCGGCGCGGCTGGCGGCGGCCCGAACACGAAGGGCGGCAGGCTCGCCGTCAGCAGCGGCTTGCCGCGCGCTGCTCCCTGCTGTCGCAGGCACCCCGCCACGTGGCCGGTCAGCGCGATCAGCGCATCCGCGCGCCGGATCAGCCGGCGCTGCAGCGCCATCTGCATCGGGAACCCGTCCCCCGGGTGCAGGTCGGCATCATGCACCGTGACCACGATCCGGACACGCAGCCGCCGCAGCGCCCAGACCATGACCAAGTCGAGGGGTCCCGGCATGGCACAGATCGCGACGTCCGGCCCGAGTGCGCGTATCCGGCGCATCAGCGGCCACACGGCCAGCGGCGAGAGCAACAGACGGAAGAGGTAGCCGACGACGCCGTCATAGGTATCGATCGGCAGCGCACAGTCCGGCGCCGCCCGCGTGCGCATGATCTCCGCGCGCGTCGAGAGCGACAGGAACACCTGCTGATCCGGCAGCCGGCCCAGGCTCGCCACCAGCTCGGTCGCGACGCGCGGTCCAGCCCCACGCCGTCCCCATTGCCAGACCAGGATGCGCACGGCTCGGCCCCTGGGCCTAGATCGGCGGCAACTCAACCGGAACCGCTTCGCGATGCCAGCTGATCGATGATGCTGTTGTCCTGGTCGAGCGGAACATGGTTACGCCGACCGTGCCCTGGCGAAGCCGATCGCGTCCAGCGCCTGGCGCAGCCCGTCCGCCCCGAACCGGGTCCGGCCCGCTTGCAGCGCGGCGGCTCCCAATGCCGCGCGCCGCTCCGGCGCTTCCGCCAGGGCACGCAGTGCCTGCGCCGCCTCGTCGGTATCGGCGTCGGCCCAGACCGCGCCTGGAGCCTGGAACACGCCGCGCGGGTCCCGCGCCGGCACCAGCCGGTATCCGACCGGCACGCCGCAGCCCTCGTCGAGGAACTCGGCCGTCGCCGACCAGTCCGTCGCCACCACCGCGCGTCCAAGCATCATCGCCTCCGCCGGCACCAGGCCGAATCCCTCGCTGCGATGCAATGAAAGCACGATATCGGCAAGACGGGTCAGTGCATGCGAGTCGGCCGCCGGCAGCATGCGCGTCTCCAGCCGGATATTGTCGCAGCCGGCGATCGCCTCGCGCAGCCGCTGCATGTCCTGCGGGAAGTGGCCGCTATGGCCGACCTTCAGCAGTAGCACGCGGTCCGGGCGGTTGCCGAAGGCCTTGCGGAACGCCGCGATCGCGCCGAGCGGGTTCTTGCGCTCGAACGCGGAGGCGAGGCTGAACGAGACCAGCACCAGCATTGCCGCTTCCGGCAGTCCGAACGCCGCCCGGTCCAGCCGTGCCGGCATCGGCGGCGACAGCGCGAGCGGCAGCGGCACCACCCGCACCCGGCCGGGCATCAGGCGCTCCAGCGCCCGCGCGGTGAAGCGCGACGGCGCCCACAGCTCGTGCACGCAGGCGCAGGCGGGCCGCCAGCTCGCCGGCACCACCTCCAGCTCCCACGCCCAGGCGCCGATCACCCGCCGCCCGCGCATGATCCGCCGCGGCAGGCGCAGCAGCGCGCTCGGCAGCACCGGCGCGTTCACGTGCAGCAGCAGGGCCGCCCGACGGCTGGCGGCGTCGATGCCGGAAGAGGCGCCGGACGCCGTAGGTGCCAGGCTGCCGCCCTCGCCGGGCACCCGCAGCCCGGCCTGCAACGACCAGGCCGGAACATCCAGCGCGTCGAAGCCCCGGCGCATCAGGCGTGCCGCCTCCCCCAGCCCGGAGGCGCGCTCGACCTCGCCCGCGACGATCACGCCGTCGCAGCCGTCCGGCGGCTCGCGATCCGGCTTCGGAGCCAGCCTCGCGGACGCCCTGGCGAGCCAAAGCCGCCGGCGGTCGGCGGGGAGTGTCCGCCACAGCCGGTGCAACGGGTGCAGCGAGGACGAGGGAACCTGCATCGAGATCCAGACCGGATGACGGCCGAACGTGGCGTCCAAGCGGCCGGACCGCAAGGACATCCCCCGAGGATACCCATTGCCGACGCACCCGCCCTGTATAGACTGCGAGCATGCCCGACCTCGCGCGCCTGCCGACCACGGAGATCCTGGAGACGCTCGTCTCGTTCGACACGACGAGCCGCAACTCCAACCTGGAGCTGATCGACTGGGTCCGCGGCTACCTCGACGGCCACGGCGTCGCCTACCGGCTGACCCACGACGAGACCGGCCGCAAGGCCAACCTGCACGCCGTCATCGGCCCAGAGGTCGAGGGCGGCCTCGGGCTGTCCGGCCATGTCGACACGGTGCCGGTCGATGGCCAGGCCTGGAGCACCGACCCCTTCACGCTGCATGAGCGCCACGGCCGCCTGCAGGCGCGCGGCGCGGTGGACATGAAGGGGTTCGTCGCCAGCTGCCTCGCCGCGGTGCCGGACTTCCAGGCGGCGCCGCTGCTGCGGCCGATCCACCTGCTGCTGTCCCACGACGAGGAGGTGGATTGCGCCGGTGCCAGGGTCATCGTACGCGACATGCAGGCCGGCCGGCTGCGGCCGGCGCTCTGCATCGTCGGCGAGCCCTCCGGCATGATGCCGATCACCGCGCACAAGGGCAGGCTGTCGGTGCGCGTCACCGCGCGCGGGCGTCCCGGCCATTCCAGCCAGCCGGCCAGGGGCGTGAACGCGGTGCACGCCGCGGCCGAGGCGATCGCCTGGGTCGCCGCAGAGCAGCGCCGCCTCGCCGCCGAGGGCCGTCGCGAGCCCGGCTTCGAGCCGCCGCACAGCACCGTCCATGTTGGCCTGGTCGAAGGCGGCTCGATCCTGAACATCATCCCCGAGCGGGCAACGTTCGAGATGGAATGGCGCACCATTCCCGGCGACGATGCCGAGGCCGAGCTGGAGCGCCTGCGGGCGCACGTGGCGCAGGCGACGGAGAGCTGGATGCGTCAGGTCGATCCTGCCGCCGGCTTCACGTTCGAGGCCCTCGACGCGCTGCCGCCGCTCGCACTCGACCCGCTGCATCCGCTGGTCGACCTGGTCAAGCAGGCCTCCGGCGCCAACCAGCACGGCAAGGTCTCGTACGGCACCGAAGCCGGCATCTTCCAGCAGGCCGGCATCGCCAGCATCGTCTGCGGGCCAGGACATATCGTGCAGGCGCATCAGCCCGACGAGTGGATCGCCCGCGACCAGCTCGATGCCTGCGACGCTTTCATCCGCCGCCTCGCCGACAGCATGACCAGGCCGGCATGACGGCGTCCGATACGGCGCCGCCAGGGTCGCCAGAGCCGCCGCTCGCGCCGAGGGTGCCGCATTTCGAGGTCCGGCTCACGGCACCCAGGCTCGATGACTGGATGTCGGGCAACTGCGGCGTGCCCGGCTTCCAGCATTTCGAAACCGGCCGCGCCGGGCCGCACGTGTTGATCACCGCCCTGATGCACGGCAACGAGATCGCTGGCGCCATCGTGCTCGACGAGTTGCTGCGCACCCGCGTGCGCCCGCTGCGCGGCAAGCTGACGCTCGGCTTCCTCAACCTGGCCGCCTTCGCGCGGTTCGACACCGCCCAGCCGACCGCGTCTCGTTTCGTCGACGAGGACATGAACCGGCTCTGGGACAGCGCGATCCTGGAGGGAAGCCGCGATTCCACCGAGCTGGCGCGCGCCCGCGAGATCCGCCCGATCATCGACAGCGCCGACATCCTGCTCGACCTGCACTCGATGCTGTGGCCGTCGGAGCCGCTCATCCTCAGCGGTCCCACCGCGAAGGGCCGTCGCCTGGCATGCGCGATCGGCACGCCGCGGATGGCGGTCGCCGACCGCGGCCACAGCAGCGGTCCGCGCCTGATCGACTATGACGGGTTCGCCGACGAGGCCGATCCGCGCATCGCCTGCCTGGTCGAGTCCGGGCCGCACTGGGAGCCGGCGACGGTCGCCACCGCCCGCACCGCCACCGAGGCACTGCTCCGCCTGACCGGCCTGGTCGCGTACGCCGGCATACCGGCTTCGGCGGACGTGCGGTCGCGATGTGCCGAGGTCACCGAGGTGGTCACCGCCATGACCAGCGGCTTCAGCTTCGTGCGGTCCTTCCGGGGCGGCGACGTGATCCCGGAGCGCCACACCCTGATCGCGACCGACAGCGGCCGCGAGATACGCACGCCGCACGATCACTGCCTGCTGGTGATGCCCAGCCTGCGCCCGAGTCGCGGCCATACCGCGGTGCGGCTGGCGCGTTTCCTGCTGGAGTAGGTTGCCTGCTACCGCCGATAGATCGGGAACCGCGCGCACAGCGTACGCACCCGTTCGTGCACCACCGCCTCCACCGCCACGTTGCCGCCGTCGTTCGACGCGGAAAGGCCTTCGAGCACGTCGTCGATCATCAGCCCGACCTCGCGGAACTCCTCCGGCCCGAAGCCACGCGTGGTCGCGGCCGGGCTGCCCAGGCGTATGCCCGAGGTGATCGCCGGCTTCTCCGGGTCGAACGGGATCGCGTTCTTGTTGGCGGTGATGCCGGCACGCTCCAGGCTCGCCTCGGCCAGCTTGCCGGTGACCCGCTTGGGCCGCAGGTCGACCAGCACCAGGTGGCTGTCGGTGCCGCCGGTGACGATGGCGAGCCCGCGATCGACCAGCGTCTCGGCCAGCACGCGGGCATTCTCCACCACCGCCTGCTGATACAGCCTGAAGTCGGGCTGCAGCGCCTCGCCGAAGGCCACCGCCTTGGCCGCGATCACGTGCATCAGCGGACCGCCCTGCAGGCCCGGGAACACCGCAGAATTGAGCTTGCGGCCGAGGTCGGCGTCGTTGGACAGGATCAGCCCGCCGCGCGGGCCGCGCAGCGTCTTGTGGGTGGTGCTGGTCACCACGTGGGCGTGCGGCAGCGGGCTCGGATACAGCCCGGCCGCCACCAGGCCCGCGAAGTGCGCCATGTCGACCAGGAAGTGCGCGCCGACCTCGTCGGCCACGCGTCGGATGCGCGCGAAGTCGATGATGCGCGGGTAGGCCGAGCCGCCGGCGATGATCAGGCGCGGCTTCTCCTCGCGTGCCAGCCGCTCCAGCTCCTCGTAATCGAGCAGCCCGTCCTCGCGTCGCACGCCGTAATGGACCGCGCGGAACCACTTGCCCGAGAGGTTGGGTGCCGCGCCGTGCGTCAGATGCCCGCCGGAGGCGAGGCTCATGCCCAGGATCGTGTCACCGGCGTTCAGCAATGCCAGGAACACCGCCTGGTTGGCTTGCGCGCCGGAGTGCGGCTGGACGTTGGCGTAGGCCGCGCCGAACAGCTGCCTCACCCGGTCGAGTGCCAGCTGCTCCGCCCGGTCCACCTCGACGCAGCCGCCGTAATAGCGCCGGCCGGGGTAGCCTTCCGCGTACTTGTTGGTCAGCACGCTGCCCTGCGCCTCCAGCACCGCCGCGGACACGATGTTCTCGCTGGCGATCAGCTCGATACCGTCCTGCTGACGGCGCATCTCGGCCCCGAGTGCCGCCGCCAGTTCCGGGTCGCTCTCGCGCAGGGACGCGGAGAAGAAGCGCTGCAGGTTGGTCTGCGTGATCTGATTGGGCATCTGGGTTCCGTGTCCTGGCGAGCCGGTCCAGCCATCGGTCGACGAAGAGGGGCATCGACGAAGGGGGGCTGGCACGCGAGCTGCAAGTGCGTTCAACTGCTGCTGATACTACTCCGGCGCCGCCGCAAGCGGAACCACCGGCAAGGCAGCTAAGCCGATCCGGCCGCCATTCAAGCCATTCCGTCCAAGGAGACGCGCTGCATGTCCCAATCGGTCGTGACTTCGGGCACGCAAAGCCTCTGGCGACGCAAATCCATCGAGAGCCTCACCCAGAGCAGCGACGGCCCCGCGCTGCGTCGCGTGCTCGGCCCGTGGAACCTGATCGCGCTCGGCATCGGCTGCACCATCGGCGCCGGGCTGTTCTCTCTGACCGGCATCGCCGCCTCCGAGAATGCCGGGCCCGCGGTGGTGATCTCCTACCTGATCGCGGCCATCGGCTGCGGCTTCGCCGGGCTCTGCTACAGCGAGCTGGCCAGCATGATCCCGATCGCCGGCAGCGCCTACACCTACGCCTACACCACGCTCGGCGAGCTGGTCGCCTGGATCATCGGCTGGGACCTGGTGCTGGAGTACGCCGTCGGCGCGGCGACGGTCGCGGTGAGCTGGTCGCGCTACGTGAACTCGCTGCTCAAGGATTTCGGCGTGGCGCTGCCACCGCGCCTGCTCGCCTCGCCGTTCGAGACCGTGACGCTGCCCGGCGGCGGCACCGCCACCGGCCTGATCAACCTGCCGGCGGTGTTCATCATCGCCGCCATCTCGCTGCTTCTGATGCGCGGCATCTCGGAGTCCGCACGCGTCAACGCGGTCATCGTGGTGATCAAGATCTGCGTCATCCTCGCCGTGATCGGCTTCGGCGTGCCCTACATCAACGGCGCCAACTACACCCCCTTCATCCCGCCCAACGACGGCACCTTCGGCCATTTCGGCTTCTCCGGCATCATGCGCGCGGCCGGCACCATCTTCTTCGCCTATGTCGGCTTCGACGCGGTATCCACCGCCGCCCAGGAGACCAGGCGGCCCGAGCGCGACATGCCGATCGGCATCCTCGGCAGCCTCGCGATCTGCTCGCTGGCCTACGTCGCCTTCTCGTTCGTGCTGACCGGCCTACTCAACTACAAGCTGATGCTCAACGACGCCGCCCCGGTCGCCAGTGCGATCGACGTGACGCCATACCACTGGCTCAGGGAGATCGTGAAGTTCGGCATCATCTGCGGCTTCACCTCGGTCATGCTGGTGCTCCTGCTCGGCCAGTCGCGCGTGTTCTACGCGATGTCGCGCGACGGGCTGCTGCCGCGCTTCTTCTCCGACATCCACCCCACCTGGCGCACCCCGTGGCGCTCCAACATGCTGTTCATGGTGCTGACCGGCGTGCTCTGCGCCTTCCTGCCGATCAGCGAGCTCGGCCACATGACGTCGATCGGCACCCTGCTCGCCTTCGTCATCGTCTGCGCCGGAGTGCTGATCCTGCGCGCCCGCGACCCTGGCCGCGAGCGCAAGTTCCGCGTCGCCGGCGGACCCATCATCCCGGTGCTCGGCATCCTGTCGTGCCTGGCCTTGATGGTCTCGCTCGACGGGCTCACCTGGATCCGCCTGTTCGTCTGGCTGCTGATCGGCTTCGCGATCTATTTCGGCTACAGCCGCAAGCACAGCCGGCTGCAAAACGAATCGCAGGCCACGTCGATACGATGATCGAAATACGATGACCTGGGGGCGCTTCCCCACCACCCGGCTGCGACGCAACCGCCACGACGCCTTCACGCGTCGGCTGGTGGCGGAGAGCACCCTCACGGTCGACGACCTGATCTGGCCGGTGTTCGTCACCGAAGGCGAGAACTCTGAGGTCGCCGCGATGCCGGGGGTGGAGCGGGTCTCGCTGGACCGGCTCGCCGCCCACGTGGCACCGGCGATGCGCCTCGGCATCCCCGCCATCGCCCTGTTCCCGGTCACGCCGGCGGACCGGCGCGACGAGGAGGGCACGGAGTCCGCCAACCCGGACAACCTGATCTGCCGCAGCGCCCGCCTGCTGAAGGCCGAGTTCCCCGAGCTCGGCCTGATCGGCGACATCGCACTGGACCCCTATACCAGCCACGGCCATGACGGCGTGCTGCGGCACGACCGCATCCATAACGAGGACTCCGTGGCCGCCCTGGTGGTCCAGGCACTGAACCAGGCTCATGCCGGCATCGACATCCTGGCACCGTCCGACATGATGGACGGCCGCATCGGCGCCATACGTGCGGTCCTGGACCGCGACGGCCTGATCGACACCCGGCTGATGTCGTATGCCGCCAAGTATGCCAGCGCCTTCTACGGGCCGTTCCGCGACGCGCTCGGCTCCGGCGGCCTGCTGCGCGGCGACAAGAAGACCTACCAGATGGACCCGGCCAACAGCGACGAGGCGCTGCGCGAGGTGGCGCTCGATCTCGCCGAAGGGGCCGACATGGTCATGGTCAAGCCGGGCATGCCCTATCTCGACATCATACGCAGGGTGCATGACCGCTTCGCGGTGCCCACCTTCGCCTACCAGGTGTCCGGCGAGTACGCGATGCTGATGGCGGCGATACGCGAGGGCTGGCTCGACCATGAGCGGGCGATGATGGAGAGCCTGCTCGCCTTCAAGCGCGCGGGTGCCTGCGGCGTGCTGACCTACTTCGCCGTGGAAGCCGCCGGGGCCCTGGCAGCGGGGCGGCCGAGATAGCCTCCATGACGATGCGCGGGTCCCGGGCCGCCCTTAGGGCCGCGATCGGCCTGGCGGTGGTCCTGATCCTGTGCGTGGCCGTCATCGGCTTCATGGTCGCGCGCACCCTGCCGCCGGACCGGCAGACCCTGCACGTGCCGGGCCTGGGCCATCCGGTCGAGGTCACCCTCGACGCGGTCGGCGTCCCGCGCATCGAGGCTGCCTCCGGCGACGACGCCGCGGCGGCGCTCGGCTTCCTGCACGCGCGCGACCGCATGTTCCAGATGGAGCTGATGCGCCGCCTCGGCTCCGGCCGCATCGCCGAGCTGGCCGGCGCCGCGGCCCTGCCGATCGACCGCATGATGCGCGCCTTCGGGCTGCGCAGGCGCGCGGAGGCCGCCTATCCCGGGCTGGCCGCCGCCGATCGCCGGCTGCTCGACGCCTACGCGCGCGGGGTGAACGCCGAGATCGCGTCGCGCGGTCGCTTCATCGCCCCGGAGTTCCTGCTGATCGGCCGGCCGGAGCCGTGGACACCGGTCGACAGCCTGCTCTGGGGCCGGCTGATGGCGCTCACCCTGGGCGGAAACTGGCGCACCGAGCTGGCTCGTCTGGCGATGTCGGCCAAGCTGCCGCTCGACCGCCAGCTCGCCCTGCAGCCGGCCGCCGCAGGCCCGCCGCCGCCGCAGGCGAGCCTCGCCGGCCCTCGATCGCACGGCCTGGCCCGGCTCGCCGCCGAGCTCGACCGCCGCCTGCCGCGCTGGCCGGCGCCGTTCACCCTGCCGGAGGAGGCCTCCGACGAGTGGGCGGTGGACGGCGCGCACAGCCTGACCGGCGCGCCGCTGCTCGCCGGCGACCCGCACCTAGCACTCGGCTTCCCGGCGATCTGGTACCTGGCCCGCATCACCCGCCCGGGCGCCGTGCTGGTCGGCGCCACCGCGCCGGGCGTGCCGTTCCTGGTGATCGGCCAGAACGGCCACATCGCCTGGACCTTCACCAGCAGCGAGGCCGACACCCAGGACCTGTTCATCGAGCGGCCCGGCCCGGACGCCACCTACCTCACCCCGGACGGCCCCAGGCCGTTCACCGTCCGAACCGAGACGATCCACGTGCGCGGCGCCCCCAACAGCGTCCTCACGATACGCGAGACCCGGCACGGCCCCGTCGTCAGCGACATCCTGCCCGACATGCACGGCCGGCTGCTCGCCCTGTCGATGGAGGCGCTGGCGCCGACCACGCCGGAACATGGCGACGCCGCCGCCGGCCTGATCGCGCTGAACGACGCCGCCTCGGTCGAACAGGCCGGCCTCGCCGCGGCGCGCAGCATCGCCCCCGTGCAGAACCTGCTGGTGGCCGACCGCAGCCGCATCGCCCTGTTCACCACCGGCGTCGTGCCGGTGCGCCGGACGGGCGACGGCAACTTCCCCCGGGACGGCGCCGACGGGACGCATGACTGGGTCGGGAGCGCCTCCGGAGACCGCCTGCCGCACGTCGTGGCGCCGGCGAGCGGCCACCTGCTCAACGGCAACGAGCGCACCGCGGGCGACGACTTCCCGGTCTATATGGGGCGCGACTGGCCGGGCGACTGGCGCGCGCGGCGCATACGCAGCCTGCTCGGCGCGCGCGAGAAGCACGATGTCGCCGGCTTCACCCGCATGCAGGTCGATACCGCCAGCGCCTTCGCCGCCGCCATCCTGCCGCAGCTGCAGGCGCGCGCCGCCTCCCGCCCGCTGGACGGATTTTCCGCCCGCTCCCTCGGCCTGCTGCGCGGCTGGGACGGCTCGATGAGTGCGGCGGCACCGCAGCCGCTGATCTTCAACGCCTGGATGCAGCGCTTCGCCGCCGACATGCTCGCCCGCAACGACATCACCCAGCCGATCACCGCGTCATGGCCCGACCTGGTCGCCTTCCTGCTGACCGGCCCGGGCGCCGCCCGCTGCGGCGGCGACTGCACGCCGGCACTGCTGCACGCGCTCGACGAGGCGACCGCGCAGCTGGCGGCGAGCCAGGGCAACGACCCGGCGGCGTGGCGCTGGTCGCGCGCGCACCGGGCGGTGTTCGACAACGCGCTGCTGCGCGCGGTGCCGCTGGTCGGCCGCCTCGCCAGCCGCAGCATCGCGGTCGGCGGCGACGAGACCAGCCTGTTGCGTGCCGGCAACGGCATCCTCGGCGCGTTCGACGCGACCCACGGCGGCGCCTATCGCGGCGTCTACGACCTCGCCGACCCCGAGCGCAGCCGCTTCGTCGTCGCCCCGGGCCAGTCCGGCAATTGGCTGTCGGACGACGCATGGAATTTGATGCAGCCCTGGGCGTCAGGCGCTACCATGACGATCCCCCGGCAGCCCGGGTCCGTCAGTGCAACCGCGAGTCTCCTCCCATGATGCAGGCCCGATGATGCAGGCGATAGCCGCCGCATGACCTACACCCCGCCCCGGCGTCCGCAATTCTTCTACACGACGGCGCCGCTGCCCTGCCCCTACGTCGCCGGCCGCACCGAGCGCAAGGTGGTCACCGAGATCTCCGGCCCGGACGCGGAATCGCTGCATGACCGGCTGTCGCGCGCGGGCTTCCGGCGCAGCCACAATATCGCCTACGCGCCGGTCTGCCCGTCCTGCAACGCCTGCGTGCCGATACGCATCCCGGTGCAGCTGTTCGCGCCCGGCCGCACGCTCAGGCGCATCATCCGGCGCAATGCTCCCGTCGAGGGCTTCGAGGTGCCGGCTAGGGCCACCACCGAGCAGTACGCGCTGTTCCAGCGCTACCAGCAGGCCCGCCACGGCGACGGCGACATGGCCGGCATGAGCTTCTACGACTACCGGGCGATGATCGAGGACACCCCGATCGACACCTTCCTGTTCGAGTTCCGCGATCCCGACGACAGCCTGGTCGGCGTCTGCCTGACCGACCGGCTCGGAGACGGGCTGTCCGCGGTGTACAGCTTCTTCGCGCCGGAGCTGGCCGCGCGCTCGCTCGGCAGCTTCGCCATCACCTGGCTGATCGACCGCGCCTGCACCCTCGGGCTGCCCTACGTCTATCTCGGCTACTGGGTCGCCGACAGCCGCAAGATGGCCTACAAGGCGCGCTTCCGCCCTACCGAGATCCTCGCCGGCGGCGCCTGGCGCGCGCTGGAGCAGCTACCCGAGTAGCGCCTCCGCACGGGCTTCCTCGGGCTGGTCTAGCCGAGCCATCTGCTCCTGCAGGCGCGCCGCTTGTCCGTGCTCCCCGAGATAGACGTGCCAGTCGATCGCCGGCTGGTAATATTCGGGCTGCACCGGGAACAGCGTGATCGCGCGCAGGCCCCAGCTCGCGGCTTCCGCGACCCGCCCCTCCGCGCCAAGGTAGCGTGCCAGGTTGAAGAACAGCGTGTGGTCGTCGGGACAGGATGCGGCCGCGAGCGTCGCGGCCGTGCGCAGGTCTTCCCGGAAGCCGGACTTCTGCCCGCATACCGGCGTGCCTGCGTCGGTAAACAGCAGCAGCGCCATGCGCAGCATCAGCGGGTCGGTCGGGTCCAGCTGGAAGGCCTGCACCAGGATCTCGCGGGCGGCGTCCGGCTGCCCGAGCGTCATGAACAGACGCGCGAAGGCCCGCATGTCCGGACCGGTGCAGCCGCCGGGCTGGACCAGCGCGTCGTAGACGCCCCTGGCGGAAAGCGGATCGCCGAGCAGCAGCATGCACTCCGCGGTCTTCAGAGCCAGCACCACCGAGCCTGGATGGATCTTCAGTGCCATACGCAGCAGGTCGCTGCTGCGCCCGGGATCGCCGGCGTTCTGGTGGATCTCGGCGAGGGCGAGGACATGGTCGATGCGGGGCGACGGTACCGAGACGAAGCGCTCGTAGTAGCCGCGCACCGCCTCGAACGACATGTCCGGCCGTGTCAGGCGCCCGGCCCAGGCATCGAAGACGCTGCCGATATCGATCGCGATGCCGCCGCGACGCTTGATCACGTCGCAGTAGATCTTGCCGCACGGTCCGGCGCCGACCAGGAACACGGCCCCGGTAAACGGCACCTCGAGGCGCGAGCACAGGAAATCGAAGCTTTCCGGAAAGTGCCGGGGAAGCTGCGACCGGTAGGCATAGACCGCCTGTTCCGGGACGCGATGCCAGGCCATCTCGACCGGGGCGAACATGTGCCGCACGACATCGCGCACGTCACGCGGCGTTACCAGGCCGAGAAAGCCGATCCCGCCGAGGAGTGTCGCGAAGAAACCGTCCAGCAGCATGGCCTGCGGGAAGTTCACCAGCACGGTGGGCCGCGGCTTGCCCCGCGTCAGGTCGGTCAAGACCGAGACGGCCTTGGTGAACTCGACCGGCCAGTCAGGGTCCGGGCAGCCCACCACGTCGGCGTTCAGGACGGCGTCCGCGACCCCGGCCTGTAGCCGGCGCAGCTGGTCCAGGGTCAGCTTGTTGTCGGAGAACCAGCGATCGAGCATCTGCATCAGCTCGGCATGGAGATAGCGTGTCCCGCAACCGAGCAGCTTGCCCTCGCCGTCGTTGAAGCGGATCACCGAGGCAGGCCGCTTGCGTGCCACGTGGTCGAGCAGGAGGAGCTTGAATTCCTGGATGCTCAGCCGCCTGCCGACCGGCGCCAGCATGCCCTTTTTCATTCCCCGCCTGGCCTCCGACTTCACGAAACTGTTTCGCCACCCTAGAGCATGATCGGCTCGATCATGCTCTGTTTGACTGAGGAAAGAACAGCTTATCGCGATTTCACCGCAGGCAGGCTCAGCTTCTGCGCAGCACCCAGACCGGTGCCACCAGCCCGGCATCGCCGCGCTTGCCGACCCAGGCCGACAGGTCGGCGAGGCTGCGTGGCCGGCCGCCCTGCTGCCACGCCAGGCCCGTCTTGCGCTCGAACACGCGCGCCTCGCGCAGCCCGCCCTCCTTGAACTTCTGCAGGGCGACGCCGGTGCCGCGGGCCAGTTCCGGCACCTGGTCCAGCTCGAACACCAGCAGGCGGCGGTTGGTCCCGAGCACCGCGACATGGTCGCCCCGGGCCGGGATGAACGCCACCACCCGCTCCCCCTCGCGCAGGTTGAGCACCTGCCGACCGGTGCGCTTCTCGGCGAGCAGGTCCTCCGCACGTACCAGCAGCCCGCGTCCGCCGGTGGACGCCACCAGCCAGCGCTCGCCGTCGCGCAGCACCGACAGCGCGATCAGGTCCACCTCGTTGGACAGCTCCATCACCAGCCGGATCGGCTGCCCGTCGCCACGCCCACGCGGCAGTTCGCCGACTCGTAGGGTGAAGGCGCGGCCGTCGGTGGCGAAGCCGCACAGGCGGTCGGTGGTCCAGCACTCCAGTCCCAGGCGCAGCGCGTCGCCCTCCTTGAACTTCTGCGCCGATGCATCGACCCCGTGCCCGCGCACCGCCCGTATCCAGCCCTTCTCCGACAGGATCACGGTGACCGGCTCGCGCTCGACGGCGGTAATCTGCGAGAGGTCGACCGGCCGCGGCGGCTCCGCCAGGGTGCTGCGCCGGGCGCCGAGCCTACCCTCGCCGAACTTGCGCCGCACCGCCTCGATCTCGGAGGCGATCCGCCGCCAGCGCAGCGCCTCCCTGTCCAGCAGCGTGGTCAGCTCCCCGCGTTCCCTGGTCAGGGCGGTGTGCTCGCGTCGTATGGCCACCTCCTCGAGCCGGCGAAGCGAGCGCAGGCGCATGTTCAGGATCGCCTCCGCCTGCGCCTCGCTGAGCGCGAACGCCGCCATCAGCGCCGGCCTGGCCTCGTCCTCCTCGCGTATGATGCGTATCACCTCGTCGAGGTTGAGATAGACCGAGAGGAAGCCGTCCAGCACCTCCAGCCGGCGCTCCAGGGCGGCCAGCCGGTAGCGCGACCGACGCTGCAGCACCTCGTGGCGGTGGTCGAGCCAGGCCCGCAGCACCTCGCGCAGGCCCATCACGCGCGGCACCCGGTCGGCCCCCAGCACGTTCATGTTCAGCCCGAAGCGGCTCTCCAGCGCGGTGGCGCGGAACAGCGTCTCCATCAGCACCTCGGGCTCCACCCCGCGCGACTTGGGCTCCAGGATCAGGCGCACCTCGGTGGTGCTCTCGTCGCGCACGTCGCCGAGCAGCGGCAGCTTCTTCTGCTCCAGCAGCTCGGCGATCTGCTCGATCAGGCGCGACTTCTGCACCTGGTAGGGGATCTCGCTGACCACCACCTGCCAGGCGCCCAGCTTGCCCTGCTCGACCGTCCAGCGCGCCCGGATGCGGAAGCCGCCGCGCCCGGTCTCGTAGGCCTGTCGTATCGCCGCCGGGTCCTCGACGATCAGCCCGCCGGTCGGGAAGTCCGGCCCCGGCATCGCCGCCAGCAGCGCGTCGAGCCCGACCTGCGGGTCGCGCACCAGCAACAGGGCGGCAGCACATACTTCGCCCGCGTTATGCGGCGGGATGCTGGTCGCCATGCCGACGGCGATCCCGGCCGCACCGTTGGCGAGTAGGTTCGGGAACGCCGATGGCAGTACCACCGGCTCGCTCTCCTCGCCGTCGTAGGTGGGTCGGAAATCGACCGCGTCGTCCTCGATGCCGTCGAGCAGCGCGCGCGCCACCTCGGTCAGCCGCGCCTCGGTGTAGCGCATGGCGGCGGCGTTATCGCCGTCGATGGAGCCGAAGTTGCCCTGCCCCTCGACCAGCGGGTAGCGCACCGCGAACTCCTGCGCGAGACGCACCAGCGCCTCGTAGACCGAGACGTCGCCGTGCGGATGGTACTTGCCGATCACGTCGCCGACTACGCGCGCGCACTTCTTGAAGCCGGCGGTCGGGTCCAGACGAAGCTGCTGCATGGCGTAGATCAGCCGGCGATGCACCGGCTTGAGCCCGTCGCGCACGTCGGGTAGCGAGCGTGACATGATGGTCGACATCGCATAGGCCAGGTAGCGCTCGCTGAGCGCATCGGCGAGCCGCGTATCCTCGACATGCCCCGCCCCGTCCGACCTACCGCCCGACCCACCACCGGACCTATCCCCAGTCACCTTGCTCGTTGCCATCACGTCATCCTTTCCCGAGAGAACGAAGCATGAATGCCGGAAGCCGTCCAGCTTGAGGGAAACAGCTCCTTGATCGAAACAGCTCGGGGAAGCGCGTCTCGATGAAGCCCTCCGCGCGCACTCGCAGGATGCGGGTCATCGCCCTGACGCTGCTGATGGTTGCCGGCACGGTCAACTACCTCGACCGCTCCGCGCTCTCGATCGGCAACGCCTCGATACGCACCGACCTCGGCCTGTCGGATGGGCAGATGGGCCTGCTGCTGTCGGTGTTCGCCGCCGCCTACGGCGTGGCGCAGCTCCCCGTAGGCATCCTGATCGACCGCTACGGACCGCGTCGGGTACTCGGCGCCAGCCTGGTGCTGTGGTCGTTCGCGCAGGCGGCCAGCGCCTTTTCCGGCGGCCTGGCGCAGTTCGCCACGGCACGGGCGGCGCTGGGCCTGGGCGAGTCGCCGATGTACCTGGCCGGCACCAAGGTCTGCACCAACTGGTTCCCGCGCGCCGCTCGGGCCTGGCCGATCGGGCTGTTCAACGCCTCCTCGTCGCTGGGACCGGCAATCGCGCCGGCGCTGCTCACCGCCCTGCTGCTCGCCTATGGCTGGCGTCCGATGTTCTTCGTCATCGGCGCCGCCGGCCTCGCCATCGCCCTGCTCTGGCAGCTGCTCTACCGCGACCCGGAGCAGTACGGCATCCCGGAAGCGGAGTGCGCGTCGCTGCGCGAGGCCGACGGCGCACCGCAGGCACCGGGCAGCTGGCCGATGCTGTTCAGGCAGGCGACCAGCTGGGGCATGGCGTTCGGCTTCCTCGGCGTCATCTACATGACCTGGCTGTACGGCACCTGGCTGCCCGACTACCTGGAGCGCGAACGTCACCTCAGCGTGCGCCAGGCAGGCATCTGGACCACGGTGCCGCAAGCCTGCGGCTTTCTCGGCGCCCTGCTCGGTGGCCTGTTCTCTCGCCTGCTGAGCGGCTACGGGGTGGCGCCGCTGACCGCCTGCAAGCTGCCGCTCATCGCCGGCATGCTGGTCACCGCGCTCTGCACTGCCGGCGCCGCCCTGGTGCAGAGCGCCCCGCTGGCTATCGCCCTGGTCAGCCTGGCGCTGTTCTCGGCGATGCTGGCCTCGTCCTGCGGCTGGGCGATGGCGGCGGTCGCGACCACGCCGGACAAGGTCGCCACCCTGGAGGCGATCCAGAACATCGGCGGCTCGGTCGGCGGCGCGCTGGCGCCGGCGATCACCGGCGGCATGGTGCAGCTCACCGGCTCGTTCACCCCGGCGCTCCTGCTCGCCTCGGGGATCGCCGTGCTGTCGGCCCTGGTCTACGCGCTGGCCGTGAGGGAACCCGTGCTCACCCCGGTCGAGCCGGTGGCCACCGGGTCACGGATGTAGCGGCCCCGGCGCACGATCCGCGCGTCTATCCCCTGAGCCAGGCTTTCGCCTCGGCGACCGATGCCACCACCGCGTCGGGGTTTAGCGAACGCAGATGGGCGGCGTTGGCTTCGGCGGACCAGGTCACCGAGACCACCCGGACGCCGGCCTCGCGCGCCGCGGTGATGTCACTCGGGGCGTCGCCGAGGTAGACGACGCGCTCGGGGGCGACGCCCCACAGCGCGACGATCTCGCGGATGCGCAGCGCCTTGACCGAGCCGTGCGGGGAGCCGGTCGCCACATGTTCAAAGAGGTCGGCAAGGCCGAAGCGGGACAGGGTCAGTTCGGTGCTGCCGGAGCCCTTGCCGGTGACCAGCGCCAGCTTGGTGGCCGACGCACGGAGATCGACGAGCCAGTCGCGGATGCCCTCGAACGGGCCATGGCGCGGCTCCATGAGCCGCTCGTAGGCGGCGAGATAGGCGGCGAGGCCCGCGTCGTAGCGATCAGGCACAAGGGCGATGATCGTGCCCTCTTCCGAAGGTCCGAACGTCGCGATGATCTCGGCATCGGAGAAGGCGCGTCCGGCTAGCGGCTCGACCGCTTCGCGGAAGGCGCGGATGCAGAGCGGAAGGGTGTGGGTGACCGTGCCGTCGAGATCGAAGATCAGAGCTTCCGCATTCATGTGCGCCTCCGGAGGTGCGAGTTCACGCTATGCCATGACGAGCCAGGACGATGCAGCACGAAGCATTGCGTAGGCGGAACAGGAACCGCCCGCCGCATCTTTTTCAGTTCGTTTGATGCCGGAGTCCTTGAATACGCCGGCAGAGCCAACTGCTGCCCTTGGCAACCATGCGCAGATCGCATTAGCGTTGCAACAAAACAGGGGAAGAACCGCCGAGATGGCCATCAATATGCGTCGGCACTCACCGGCAGCGCCGGTCGTGGCCGTGGCTGCGATGATGGCCTGGAGCGTGCCGGGCCAGGCGCGTGTCGCCTCGATCGTCGTGGACTCGGCCGCCGCCGCATTCGGCGGCGTCGCGATCGGTGCGGCCGGCGCCTACGAGACCGTGACGGGGCGGGTCTTCGGCGAGATCGACCCGCTCGACGCGCACAACACCATCATCCAGGACCTCGACCTCGCGGCGCGAAACGCCAACCGTCGCGTCCCCTACATCGCCACCTTCCAGCTTACCAAGCCGGTGAGCATGAGCCTGGCGACCGGACTGCTGTTCTACGACGTGCCGAACCGCGGCGGCAACGCGATCCCCGATGCGACCTCGATCGTTCCGGGCGCCGCCTACCTGCAGAGCGGCTGGCAGGGCGACCTCCTGGCACGGTGCACCAGCGCCTATCCTTGCACCGATCTCAGCCGCACGCCCGCCGGGACACAGCAGCTCCTCCAGGTCCCGGTGGCGAGGAACCCCGACGGCTCGTCGATCACCGGCCCGGTCTACGGCCACATCGCCAATGCCGGCGGCAGCACGGCGCAGATGGTGATCTACACCACCCCAATCCCCTACGAGCCGGCCAGCCTCGACACCACCCGGACCAGGCTCTACAGCTTCGCCTCGCAGACCATCACCGGCGTCGACGATCCCAAAACCTCAATTGCCAGCGGGGATTGGGCCTGGGCCGACTGCCGCACCACGCCGTTCCCCGGCACGCCCGATCCGACCCGCATCTGCCTGAAGAATGGCTTCGACCCTAGCTTGCTCTACGAGATGGTGTTCACCGCCAAGGACCCGCTGGTGCTTGGCGTGGGTTATGCCGCGACGCGCGATATCATCTCGTTCTTTCACCATGCCCGGGCCGATGACGGGGGCACCCCCAACCCGATCGCGGGCGCGATTTCCAAGGTCGTCAGCGTCGGCGTATCGCAGTCGGCGTCGTTCATCCGTTCCTCGATCCACCTCGGCTTCAACCAGGACGAGTCCGGCCGCCAGGTGGTGGACGGCGCGTGGCCGCAGATCGACGGCCGGCAGCTCTATATGAACGTCCGCTTCGCCCTGCCCGACGTCGTCACCAACCTCTACATGATGGCCGACGAGGCCCCGGTGTGGTGGGCCGACTACCCTGACCCTGCCCGCCGCCATCCCCCGGCCGGAATGCTCGACCGTTGCCGCGCTACCCATACCTGCCCGCAGATCCTGGAAACGTTCGGCTCCCTGGAGATGTACGACGAGAAGATGTCGCCCAACCTGATCGGCTCCACCGCCCAGGGCGACATCCCGCTTCCGTCCAACGTCCACCGCTACTACTTCCCGGCCACCACCCATGGCGGCGGCGCCGGCGGCTTCACCTACGTCGCCGCTCCGGCGCCGGCAGCGGGTTGCACCTTCCCTGCGAACCCGAACCCGAGCTCCGATACCGCAAGCGCGCTGCTCGACGACTTCATGGCCCTCGTTATGGACGGCAAGCCGATGCCGCCCTCCGCCTACCCGACGCTCCGGCGCCGCCAGCTTGTTCCGGCCACCCAGCGAGCCGAGGGTTTCCCTAACATTCCCGGCTACCCCTTCGAGGGCGACCGGATCAACCATCCGGAGAAGTTCAACTTCGGCCCACGCATCGATTATTTCGATCAGACCGGCATCGTCGACATCCAGCCGCCGATCGTCGAGCGGGTGCTCCCCGCCTACGCCGCAACGGTCGACGGAGACGGCAACGAACAGGCTGGAGTCCCCTCGATCCTGCTCCAGGCGCCGCTCGCCACCTACACCGGCTGGAACACCTACGCGGCAGGCATCTACAAGGGCCAGCAATGCGGCCTCTCCGCATCCTCCTACCCGTTCAAGGAGACCGAGGCGGAACGGGTCGCAGCCAAGGACCCGCGGCCTTCGCTCGAGGAGCGTTACGGTACTCATGCGGGATACGTCTGCCTGGTGACCGCGGCGGCTGAGCGCGGCGTCGCGCGACGCGTCCTGCGCGCGACCGCCGCGCAGACCCTGATCTCGCAGGCCCGGGCGGGCAACGTGCTGACTGACCTTGCTCCGAACGCAGTCGACCAAGCCCTCGGCAACCGGCTGTGCGCGCATGGGCGATACGACTGAAGCGAGTGGCGACCGTGTCGCATGGGCCGACGGGCGGCCATGGAACGGCTCGCGCCCACGGCCCTGGCCTTTGACTTGTCAGGAAAGCAAGGCTGCTGTCAGGGTGCCGATCGACGGCTACGGGCCTGTTTCAAACAGCCTGGATCCGCATCGGACATCTACCTGCCCGACACGCTGGTCCACCGGACTGACGGGAGCCGGTGGACTACTGCCAGCCGCTTATGAGGCGACCGGTGTCGGAGTCACAGTCGGCGCACGGCTGCCTACCGACCCTGCTCGCATACCGATCGGCCTGGAGATCCGCCGATGCAGATCATCTATAATCCATCAACCAGCCAGGCCCTGACC
>JAABUQ010004071.1_pt1 | contig 25582 bp, 26 predicted proteins | sample 5560001 | NCBI WGS metagenome assembly JAABUQ01 (sample SAMN10711888, study PRJNA513371) | rock metagenome | isolation source: Antarctica rocks | place: Antarctica: Victoria Land, Finger Mt nord | collected 2015-12-18
TGCGGCCCGAGCAGGGCTTGCAAGGATGCCGTGTCCAGGGTGTCCGAACCCGTTGTCGCCATCGCCACAGTTGAAGGTCGCGGTCAGCAGATTGCAAGATCCACGGCATTCGGCAGAATGGTTACCAAAATTCCTGGTTCCTCCGCCGGAATGGCGGGCAGATGATTTCGGGCAGAAAGTCTACCGAAAAGGAGAAGAAGTCTTCATCCGGCCCCAAGGATTCCTGTTGTGGCAGACGAAGGAGATCATCGGGACGCCCAAGCAGGACCCTCGATTCATCTGCTTCGTCGACGGCAAGAGCACGCGGGCCCGGGTCGGCCTTCTCGTACACCTGACAGCCCCGACGATCCATGCGGGATGGGACGGCAATGTGACTCTGGAGATCGCAAACCTTGGCCCCTTCACGTTCGTCCTCCGCGAAAACGACGTGATCGCCCAGTTAACCGTCGCGACGATATCGAGCCCTCCTTCCAAATCCCATCAGGAGGCAGGAACTTCGACGGCTGGTCAGGCCCATGTCGGAGGTTTGTAACGGAACCTTCGTCTCGATCGCCGTTCTCCTCGTTGTCCTACACACCAGTCGCCGGCCGCAGACCCTGGGGTGCGTCCGGATTTCTCCTGCGTCGGGAGGAACTCGGGCGGCTAAGGAACCGATGATCGTCGATAGTTCTTTGGCAACTTGCACAACGACAAATCGGCCGAGGTCGTGATGCGATCGCTCAGCCTTCTCGTGACGCCCCCGCGCTGTCGCGTGGGAAGGCGTGGTGGAATTCAAACCGCGATCCCTCGCCCCAAGCGAGCTTAATCCCGGGCTGCGGGCATGAGCGCCGACCGTACCGACCGAGGCCTTCCTCCGATCGAAGACGGATCTCGGCCCCTCCTGGACCACCTTACCGCGTGACGACCGTCCGCCAGGGGCCCTGCCCCGCGACGGAACGAACCCGATTTTCGCGACGGTCGCCCGACCAAACGGAGCCACCGACCACATCCGTCCCGGATCGAGCGGCTGCGTTCGCAACGAAGGGTCGATCCGGGGTTTTCGCCACCCTCACGGCCGTCCGGGATCGGTCGCGCCGAACGAACCCACCGACCCGCCGGGCCTCCCCCGCCGACCCCGGGGCGACGGAACGAACCCAATTTCCCGGGGGGGTCAGGCCTCTCCCAGCTCGGCGTCGAGCAGGGCGACGGCCTCGCGGAAGGCGTCGTCGGGGAGCAGGAGGCGGTCGAGGGGGCGGGCGTCGGTGTCGAGCAGGGTGAGCAGCTCGGCGGTCCCGGCGCGGAGATCCAGGGCACGGCCCCGGGACTCCAGGGCACGGGCGACGATCGTGCCGAGGTCGAAGGCCGACGACGCCCGCGCGATCCGCTCGGCGACCTCGGCGAACGCCCGGGCATCGAGCGTCGACCGGCCGTCGAGCCGCGACGCCTCGGCGATCGCCAGCAGGGCCGCGGCCAGTGGGTCATTCCAGTTGGGCATGGCCATAAGCCGCTCCCGGTCGTTTGATCGGCTTCCCGGCGCAGGCACCCGACCCGCCCAACCGATGACGACGCTCCCTCTGGCGCCGCCGGCGGGCCGCCCTCTTCCCGCCCCACACGAACGGGATCGGTGACCGATTCCAGTGCTCGGCTACCGCCTCGAACCAGCCGATGATCTGCGCCGGCGTGCCCGGTTCCTGGCCCTCCAACGCCCGTCGCGTGAGGACCCGCTGCAGGCTCTCGGCCATGTTCAGCCACGACCCGCCCAGGGGCGTGTATAAGGGCATGATGCCGTGAGCGAACAGCCAGCAGACGAGGTCCGGCGTCTTGTGGCCGGCCAGGTTGTCCAGCACCAGGAGCATCCGTAGTGGCGGCAAGTCCGGCGACGGGGGCGTCGCGGTCGAGAGCCCGTCCCGCCAACGGCGCCAGGCGGCCCCGGCCGGCGGACCGGCCGTCGCCATGAGCGCCGGGGCGGGCGCGGCGGGCATTTCCGCAAGCACCGCCGTCAACTCCCGCTTCAGCCAGGCATGCAGCACCGGGTTGGGGCAGGACGTCACGCCCTTGACCCGGACGCGGCCGTCGGCCGGGTGGAACAGCGTCAGGACCTTGGCGGTCCCGTTACGGACGTACTCGTGCGGCCGGCGTGCCGGCCGCCCTTCAGGCCGCCACGACTGGCCGGGCTGCGGCACCGCCTGGAACGGCCCGGCCTGGTCGGTGCACCAGACCGACAGGCCCATCGCCTCGCCCGTGCGATAGGCATCCTCGATCAACTTTTTTTCGGCGCGGTGTCCGGGTCGGTGACCAGCACCGGGCCGGCCTTGCGGACGCGCAGGACCGTGCCGGTCGTGCACCACGTCCGGTTACGTTGGTGGCTGACGCCGGCCTCGCGGAGCATACGCCAGATCGTCGAGGTCGCGACCTTGGGCAGGCCGTCGGGGGCGGACCGAAGGGCCTCACGCAAGCGGGAGAGGCTCCAGGTGGCCGTCCCGTCGGCCGCCGGCGTCGGCTTTCGGCCGGCCTCGCGGAGGACCCGCTGGGTCGCCGCGGTGTCATAGACGCGCGGCCGGCCGCCGCCGTGCCGGGGGGTCAACGCGTCCAGGCCCTCGGCGTTGAAGCGGGCGACGAGGTGGGAGACGGCGTCGCCGGAGCGGCGGCCGGCGGCGCGGGCCGCGTCCTGGTAGTCGTCGCCGCGGGCGGCGGCCAGGAGCATGACCGCACGCGCGACCCGAACGGCGGGCTCGACCTGGGACCGGCTGACCCGGATCAAGGCCTCTTTCTCCTGGTCGGCGAGCGGCCGGAGTGGGTCCGTCTTGCGGCGGGACATGAGGGCCTCCGTGAGATCGGAAGCCGCTAACGATACCCCCGGGAGCGGCTTATGGCCATGCCCAACTGGAATGACCCACCAGGAGGTCGCAGCCCCGGTCCTGGAGTCGGGTCGGCTTCGTGGCCATCGGCGGGGGACCTCGTCAGGGGAGGACCCGCAGCTCGAGCCGGGAGGCCCGGCCGGGGGCGTGGTAGATGCGCTGGGTCGCCTTGCGGAAGTCGGTGGGGCCGGCCCGGTAGATGTCGACGAACGTCTGCGGGTTGCGGTCGACCAGGGGGAACCAGGTCGACTGGACCTGGACCATCAGCCGGTGGCCGGGTCGGAAGGTGTGGAAGACGTCCTGGAGCGCGAACGGGACCGTCGCGGGCTCGCCCGGGACGAACGGCTCGGGGGCCTCGAAGCTCCGGCGGAACTTGCCGCGCATCACGTCGCCGCGGACGAGCTGCTGGTAGCCGGGGAGGCCCGCCTCGGCCGGGTCCGCGTCGGGGTCGGGCTGGGCGTCGGGGTGGACGTCGATCAGCTTGACGACGAAGTCCGAGTCGGTCCCCGTGGTCGAGGCGACCAGCTCGACGGCGATCGGGCCGGCGACCGTCAGGTCCTCGGACAGGACCTCGGTCTGATAGGTGAGCACATCATTGCGTCGCGATGCGAACCGCTGGTCCTCGACCATGTAGGTGTTCGGGGCGGAGATCGAGATCGTCTGGGTGTAGGGGACGGGCCGGGCGGGGTCGCTCGCGTACTCGTCGAACTCGGCGGCCCCGGCGGGCGGCGGGTCGAAGCCGAGCCGGCCGTCGGCCCGGAGGTAGATCGGGCGGGGCTTCGCGCCGGCGGGCGGCCAGGCGTCGAGCCGGTGCCACTGGTTCCGGCCGGTCTCGAAGACGATCGCCTCGGGGGGGGACCACTCCCCCCGGCCCCGGAGGTGGTGCTCGAAGAAGGGGAACTCGACCGACTCGCGGAAGTAGGCGGCGGTCTTCGAGCGGAATCGGGCGGGGCCGAGCGCGTCGCCGTCGCCGAGGCTCCAGCCGCCGTGCGACCACGGGCCCATCACGAGGAGGTTCTCCGACTTGCTCGTCTGTTCGATCGTCCGGTACGTGTGGAGCGGGCCGTAGAGGTCCTCGGCGTCGAACCAGCCGCCGACGGTCATCACGGCCGGGCGGATGCCCTTGAGGTGGGGGAGGAGGTTGCGTGCCTTCCAGAAGTCGTCATACGTGCCGTGGGCCATGACCTCGTTCCAGTGGGCGTGGGCCCCCCGGAAGTAGGCCTCATCGGCGCGGCGGATCGGGCCGAGTTCGAGGAAGAACCGGTAGGCGTCGCCGGTGCCGTGGTCGAAGGGCGGGTTGGGCTTCGTGGTCGGGGCGGGGCGGTCGAGGCCGAAGGTGGCGTCGAAGTTGAACTCCTGCTGGAGGAAGAGGGCCCCGTTGTGGTGGACGTCGTCGCCGAGGAACCAGTCGACCAGCGGGGCCTGCGGCGAGACCGCCTTGAGCGCCGGGTGGGCGTCGATGGCGCCGGCCGCCGCGTAGAACCCGGGGTAGGAGATCCCCCAGAGGCCGACCCGTCCGTTGTTGCCGGCGACGTTCCCGACCAGCCAGTCGATCGTATCATAAGTATCCGTGCTCTCGTCGATGTCGGCGGGGCCCCCCTTGCGGCCGAGCTGCGGCCGGATGTCGACGAACTTCCCCTCCGAGAGGTAGCAGCCGCGGACGTCCTGGACGGCGACGATGTAGCCCGCCCGGGAGAAGAACGAGGACGGCCCGATCGACTCGTCGTAGCGGTCGATCCCGTACGGCGCGGCGCTATAGGGGGTCCGGTTCAGGAGGATCGGCCGGGGCTCGGCCCGGTCCTTGGGGACGTAGACCGACGTGAAGAGTCGGACGCCGTCTCGCATGAATATTTTATAATCATACTTCGTGTAATGCGACTCGACGTAGCGTTCGTCCTTCTCGGGCTCGTCGCCGAGGGCGGGGCCGGCGAGGGCGGTCGCGAGGAGGGCCAGGGTGACGATCCGGGTGCGGCCGATCAGGGGCATCCGCGGGCTCCGCTCGGGGGATGGGCCGTCGCCGGGTCCGGACGGCGATCGGGAGGGGTTCATCGGCTCACGGCGGGATGAGACGGCGGGCGGGTCGGGTCGGGCCGGGGCGATCCGGTCAGTTCATCGACGGGTCGTCGGGGACCTCGCGGATGCCGAGGATCCTGGGGAGGCCGTTGGCCTCGATCTCGCGGACGATGGCCTCCCACGCCTCCTCGTCGGCGGTGCCGAAGACGAGGTCGGGCGTGGCGGCGGTGAGCAGCCAGCCCCCCTCGCGGATCTCGGCCTCGAGCTGGCCGGGGCCCCAGCCGGCGTAGTTGGCGACGACGAGCGAGGGCTCGACCCGGCGGCGGATCAGGAGCTGGACCTTGGCCGCGTCGATCGTGCTGTAGAGCCCGTCGAGGACCTCCTGGTCCCCGAGCGGCCCGGCGTTGTGCAGGACCAGCAGCGGGCCGAGCACGGGGCCGCCGAGGTTCAGCGGCTTGTCCCACTCGAACCGCTCGGAGAAGACCTGCTCGGAGATGTCGCTGATGGTGGCGACGGTCGGCCGGTTGAGGATCACGCCCGCCGCGCCGTCCTTGTTGTGCTGGAAGATCAGCAGGACCGAGCGGGCGAAGTTCGGGTCGAGCAGGTCGGCGGAGGCGACGAGCAGGTGGCCAACGAGCGACGTCATCGCGGGGTTCCCCGGGGGTCGGCCAGGTGGGGATGGCGCCCGTCCATCATGGGCCGGCCCGGGTCGGTTGTCGAGCCCGGACGGGCCTCGTCAGGGCTTGAGCCGGCGGAGGAGGCCGACGGCCGCGTCGGCCAGGGCCTCGCCGCAGCCGGGCTCGAGCGGGCAGGTGACGACCTCGTAGCTCCCCTCGGCGAAGGCCCGCCGGGTCGGGACGTAGAAGTCGGCGTCCTCGGCGAGGGAGAGCACGAACGTATGCCGGAACGGCGATCCCTTCTTGATCGCCAGGCCGACCTCGACGAAGACCTCGTGCGGCAGGCTGACGACCGCCGTATCGGCCCCGAGCCGGATCGCCTGGACCTCGGCCGGCTCGTGATCGCCGAAGAGCCTGCGGCGGTCGCGGGCCTCCAGGACCCGGTGCGACTCGACGAGGAGGTAGAAGTCGGGGGTCGGCGTCACCTTGCGGAGGTAGACGTCGGTGGCGCGGGCGATTTGCTCGTCGGTGACCTTCTGGATCGGCAGGCCCACCCGGGCGCTCCCCGCGCGGAGGGCGGGCGCCTCGACCGGCCCGAGCGACGGGACCGCCGCCAGGACCGCGTCGGCGAGGGCCTTGCCGATCCGGGCCGGCTCGGTGGCGCTGGGCTGCGGGCGGTCGGTGGAGACGTCGATGTGGTTGATGTCGCCGGCCGTCCCCTCGCCGAAGACCGAGACGAACTCGGGGCCGAACCGGTCGCGGAGCCCGGCCTCGAGGTGGCCCGGGAAGTCGGCCCCCCACTGGCCGTTGCCGAAGGTCGCGACGTGCAGCGCGAAGGCGACGACCGACGCCACGGGCCGGCCCCCGTCGCCGGGCTCGCGGAGCAGGAGGATCGGCAGGTCTTCATCGATGGGCCCGGCGGCCCGGACGATGTTCGGGTTCTTCTTGCCGGGGTTGAACCGGACGAAACCGTCCTTCATGTGGAACCGTCGATTGAAGGCGAGGCCGCGGGGCTCGGCGTGGCCGACCTCGATCGCCACGGGCCGGAGCCCGGCGTGGGCCCGGACGATCGCCCGGGCGCAGCGCCCGGCCACGAGCGCCTGGTAGTCGATCGGCTCGCGCGGGTCGTTGCCCCCCTCGGCGATGGCCCTGGCGTGCTCGATGTCGCGGATCGGGCCGGCGTACTGCGGGGCCCCGTGGGTGTGGGTGGCCGAGATGATGATGTGGGCCGCGGGGATGCCGGTCGCCTTGCTCGCCTCGGCGCGGGCCCGGTCGGTGACCGGGAGGAAGACGCCGGTCAGGTCGCAGACGACCAGGGCCGCGCGCTCGCCCCCGTCCTCCAGGACGATCGCCCGGACGAGGAGCGGGTCGTGCACGCCGGTCGCGATCGGCGAGCTGTAGCCGCCGCCGACCCGCATCCCGACCGGGGGCGTGATGTCCTCGACCGCGACCCCCGCCCGCAGCCCGGCGGCCGAGGCCGGCGACGTCGAGGCCCAGGCCGCGATCGTGATCCAGAGGAGGACGGCTGGCGCCGTCATGCCGACGTGCGGGGCTCGGGTCATCGCGGTCGCTCCGGGATGGGTCGGATCAGGGGGAGAGTCGTTCGATGGTCCAGCCGGCGGGGGACCGGCGGTAGCGGAGCCGGTCGTGGAGCCGGCCGGTCCGCCCCTGCCAGAACTCGACGGAGTCGGGGACGACCCGGTATCCGCCCCAGTGCGGCGGGCGGGGGAGGTCGCCGTCGGGGTGGTCGCGCGCGAGGTCGGCGAGCGCGGCCTCCAGGGCCTCGCGGCCGGGGACGACCTCGCCCTGCCGCGAGGCCCAGGCCCCGAGCCTCGACCCGACGGGCCGCGAGGCGAAGTAGGCGTCCGACTCGGCCTCGGCCACCCGCACCGCCCGGCCCTCGACCCGGACCTGACGCTCGAGCGTCGGCCAGAAGAAGACCAGCGCCGCGGCCGGGTTCGCCTCGATCTCGCGGCCCTTCCGGCCGTCGTAGTTGGTGTAGAAGGTGAAGCCTCGGGCGTCGTAGCCCTTGAGCAGGACGATCCGGGCCGACGGCCGGCCGTCGGGGCCGACGGTGGCCAGGGTCATCGCGTTGGGCTCGGCGAGCCCCGCCGCCCGGGCGGCGTCGAACCAGTCGCGGAACTGGTCGATCGGGTCGGCCGCGACCTCGGACTCGACGAGCTGCCCCTTGCGGTAATCCACCCTCATCGATTCGACAGACATCTCGTCGCGGTCCTCGGGAGTCGGGCGGGCGTCCCGGGCCGGGCCCCGGGCTCGCCCGATTATCGCACGGACGGGGCCCCGGAGTCAGGCCCTTCGCCGGGCGGCGCCGGGGCGTTATCCTGGGGACGGTCTCGCACGCCCCGAACGTCCTCCGACCGGAAAGGGGAGGTCGCCCCGATGGCTCTTCCCGCGCTCGTCCCGCTGGATCGTCCCGAGGTCGCCCCGAGGCCGATCTCGCCCCGGCTCCGGAGCCAGCTCGTCTACTTCGGGGCCCCGGCCGGCTCCGAGGGGGTCCCCGCGCTCGCCGTCGGGGAGTACTGGTTCCGCCCCGAGGAGGTCACGACCTGGATCGACGAGGGGGTGATCTACCTCGTCTCTCCGCTCGATACCGCGAACATGACCGAGGTCGAGATCAGCGAGGAGCAGGAGTCGCTCCTGAACTGGCTCCGCAAGGAGGGCGTCCGGCACGTCCGGATCGACGAATGAGCCGGAGCCGCCGCGCCTTCCTCGCCGCCGGCCTCGGGGCGGCCGCCCTCCGGGGAGGGCCGCCGGCGGCTCCCGACCGGGCGTTCGCCCGGCTCGTGGACGAGCTGTCCGGCCCCGAGACCGGCCCGACGGCCGACAACCTGATGAGCAACGAGGACTCGTTCCCCCGGATCGCGCGCGATCTGGCGCGGGCCGCCCCGCGCGGCTCGGCGTACCTCGGTGTCGGCCCGGACCAGAACCTGACGTACGTCGCCCACGCCCGGCCGGCCTTGGCCTTCATCCTCGACCACCGCCGCCGGAACCTGCTGGTCCACCTGCTGCACAAGGCCCTGATGGCGGTCGCCCCCGACCGGGCGGGCTACCTCGCGCGGCTGACCGCCCGCGCCCCGGCCCGGCCGGTCGGCCCGGAGGCGACGGCCGAGGACCTGGTCGCCGCCTTCGGGCCGGGTCCGGTCGAGCGGGCCCGGCTGGACGCGGCCGTGGCCGAGGTCGCCGCGGCGCTCGGGCCGCTCGGCGTCGTCCGGGACGACGAGTGGCCGGCGCTGGCGACGATCCAGGCGAGGCTCGCCGGCCCCGGCCTCGGCGCCCGATTCCTCGCCCTGCGGATGTACCCGACCCTCGCCCGGCTGATGACGACCCCCGCCCGCGACGGCCGCCCCGCGCACTTCCTGGCCGTCGAGGCGCTCTATCGGTCGGCCCGCGACCTCGAGGGCGAGGACCGGGTGGTCCCCGTCGTCGGCGACTTCGCCGCGGCGGCCCCCCTGCCCCGCCTCGGCGACCGGCTCCGCCGGCTCGGCCTGGCGGTGGGGGTTCTGTACATCTCCGACGTCGAGTTCTTCCTCCTCCGCGCCGGCCGGTTCGCCGCCTACGCCGAGAACCTCGGCCGCCTCCCCTGGGCCGACGGGGCCGTGGTCGTCCGCACGAGCACCCGCGAGATCGACCACCCCGACCGGGTCGCGGGCGACGGCGCGACGACCGTCATCCGGCCCGCCGGCCGCTTCCTCGCCGACGCCCGCGCGGGCCGGATCCGTGGCGTCGACGACCTGTTCCGGCCGTGACCCCGACGCGCGGGCGCCCGGCCCTCATTGTGACTCGGCGGGATTGAGGGCCGCTTCGAGGGCCGCGCGGGCCTTCTCCCGGCCGACGTCGGCCTTGCCGAACCCGGGCAGGGCCCCGAGGGAGGTCGCCTCCTGCTGGGCCTCGGGGTAGTTGCTCACGAGCATCGTCGGCGTGCCCGCGAGCGCGGGGTCGGACTTGATGGCGCGGATCAGGTCGAGGCCGGGGGAGCCGTCGGCGTCGAGGATCCGGTTGACCAGCACGAGCCCGACGCCCCCCGCGCGGAGGGCGTCGAGGGCCTCGGCCGCGGTGTCCGCGTCGTCGACCCCGGCCCCGAAGGTGTTGCGGAGGTACCGCGCGATCCGGCCGTGGTCCATGCCGCACTGGCCGACGCTGAGGACTCGGGGCGTGGTCATCGGCGTGGTGCTCCCCTGGGGGCGCCGGCCCGCTCGATCGGCCGGCGGCGGCCGGCCCGGGTCGGCTCTCCCCCATTCTACCCGCGCGGGCGTCGGCGTCACGCCCGCCCCGCCGGCGCGGGCGCCATGGCCGTCGCGCGGGGCCCGGTCTACTTCTTGTCGAGCATCGTCGTGGCGATCTGGAGGGCCGCCGGGCCGACGAGGACGACGAAGACGCCGGGGAAGATGAACAGGATCAGGGGGATCATGATCTTCACCGCGGTCTTGGCCGCCCGCTCCTCGGCGAACTGCCTCCGCCGGACCCGCATCGCGTCGGACTGGATCCGCAGCGCCGAGCCGATGCTCGAGCCGAACCGCTCGGCCTGGAGCACGACGGCGGCGAGCGCCCGGACGTCGTCGACCCCGGTCCGCAGGCCCATGTCGCGGAGGACGTCCCGCCGCGCCCGGCCCATCTGCGACTGGAACAGCGCGATCGAGAACTCCTCGCAGAGGACGGGCCAGGACCGGGCCAGCTCCTGGGTCACGCGCTTCATCGCGGTGTCCAGCGCCAGGCCGGCCTCGACGCAGACGACCATCAGGTCGATCGCGTCGGGCATCCCCAGGAAGATCGCCTCCATCCGCTTCTTGCGGATCGAGCCGACGACGATCCCCGGGAGGTAGAAGCCGACGGCCCCGGCCATCAGGAGGTAGGACACCCCGGCCCGGTTCAGGCCGACCTTGGCGTACACGAGCGGGCCGGCGATCGCCAGCGCGATGAGCAGGCCGATCGTCTTGCAGCCGTAGAAGACGGCGATGGCATTCTCGCCGCGGAAGCCGGCGTTGAGCAGCGCGAGCCGGACCTTGCCGAGGTCGGACTCCTTCTTGGGCTGCAGCGCCCCGCCGAACTTGCCCGCGACGCTCGACATCCGCGCCTGGATCCGGCCGTCGGTCGCCAGGAGCGTGGCCGCCGCCTTGCGCTGGGCCGCCGGGTTGAGCATCCGATGGAGCCGCTCGTCCAGGCCCGTCGGGCGGTCGGCGACGGCGGTGAGCACGCCCCAGACGACCAGCGTGATCGCGAGGAACGCCCCGACCGGGAGCAGGTTGGCGAGCATCTGTGGGTCCACGGGCTTCTACACCTTGATGGCGATGATCTTCTTGATCGACAGGAAGCCGAGCACCTGCAGGGCCGCCGTCACCCCGAGGAGCTTGGAGCCGAGCGGCGTGTCGAACAGGGGGGAGACGTAGTGGTAGTTCGACGTGCAGAGGAAGGCCAGCAGGGCCGGCGGCAGCGCCAGGAGCACGATCCCGGAGAGCCTCCCCTCGGCGGTGAGGCTCTTGACGTGGCCGAAGAGCTCGTACCGCTGGCGGATGATCTTGCCGATCTTCTCGAGGACCTCGGCGAGGTCGCCGCCGGTCCCGCGCTGGATGACCACCGCGGTGACGAAGAACCGGACGTCCATCGCCGGGACCCGCTCGGCCAGGCCGCGGAGCGAGGCCTCGATCGGCACGCCGAGGTTCTGCTCGTAGAAGACCCGGCCGAACTCGCGGGAGATCGGCCCGGTCAGCTCCTCGGCCACGAGGTTCATCCCCGAGGCCAGGCCGTGCCCGGCGCGGAGGGCCCGGCCCATCAGCTCGACCGCCTCGGGCATCGCCGCGACGAAGGACTGGACCCGCTTCTTCTTCCGCCGGACCAGCCACAGGAACGGCATGAGGCCCAGCACGGCCGAGCCGGCCGGGACCGCCGCGACCGGCACCCGCAGCGCCACGCCGACCGCCGCGCCGGCGATCGCCAGCGCCACGACGATCGCCATGAAACGGTTCAGCGGCATGTTCACGTCGGCCTGCTCGTACAGCCGGCCCAGGTCGTCGACCTTGGGCAGGACCCGGGTCCAGAACGAGGGCCGGTCGGGGTCGATCGTCTGCGCCTTCAGCAGCGAGCCCGACGGGGCGCCGCCCTTGGCCGTGGCCGTGACGCGGCCGGAGACCTCGTCGAGCCGCCGCTCGGCGGCCTCGCCCGAGGACCTCATCGCCAGCGCGGCGACGGCGACGGCGGCGACCACGCCCACGCCGATCAGGATCGGGATCAAGGCGACGGGCATCGTCGGGGCCTCCGCATCGGGGTGGATCGTCGCATCGGATCGCGCCTCAGTCTCTCAGGAGGACCCGCTGGCGGAAGAGGTCGGCGGGCATGCGGACCCCGGAGGTCTCCAGCCGCTCCATGAACGTCGGGCGGACCCCCGTGGCGATGAAGTCGCCGTAGGCCCGCCCGTTCTCGTCGACGCCGATGAGCTTGTGGGCGAAGATCTCCTGCATGATGATCGTGTCGCCCTCCATGCCGACGACCTCGGAGATGCTCGTCACCTTGCGCGGCCCCCCCTGGAGCCGGCTGGCCTGGATGATCAGGTTCACCGCCGAGGCGAACTGCGACCGCAGGGCGCGGATCGGCAGCTCGAGCCCGGCCATGCTGATCATCGTCTCGAGCCGGCTCAAGGCGTCGCGCGGGGTGTTGGCGTGGACGGTGGTCATCGACCCCTCGTGGCCGGTGTTCATCGCCTGGATCATGTCGAGGGTCTCGGCCCCCCGGCACTCGCCGATGATGATCCGGTCGGGCCTCATCCGCAGCGCGTTCTTGACCAGGTCGGTCGCGGTGACGGCCCCGCGCCCCTCGATGTTCGGCGGCCTCGTCTCGAGCCGGACGACGTGGTCCTGCTGGAGCTGGAGCTCGGCGGCGTCCTCGATGGTGATGACGCGGTGGTCGTGCTGGATGAAGCCGGAGAGCGTGTTCAGCAGGGTCGTCTTGCCCGACCCGGTCCCCCCCGAGATGATGATGTTCAGCCGCGCCTGCATCGCCCCCTTGAGCAGATCGAGCATCTCCGGGGTGAACGCCTTGAACTTGAGCAGGCCGTCGGCCCCGATCGGCTTCGAGCCGAACATCCGGATCGTCACGACGGCGCCGTCCAGCGCCAGCGGGGGGATGATGGCGTTGAACCGCGAGCCGTTGGGCAGGCGGGCGTCGCACATCGGCGAGGTCTCGTCGATCCGCCGGCCGACCCGCGAGACGATCCGGTCGATGATCTGGAGCAGGTGGTCGTTGTCGCGGAAGGTGACCTCCGACCGCTGGACGCGCCCGCCCTTCTCGACGAAGACCTTCTTCGGGCCGTTGATCATGATGTCGGCGATCTTGTCGTCCTTCAGGAGCAGCTCGAGCGGGCCGAAGCCGAAGGTCTCGTCGAGGATCTCGTCGACGAGCTGGTCGCGCTCGGGCTTGTTCAGCGCGTGGTCCTCGCCGTCGCAGAGCCGCTCGACCAGGACGCGGATCTCGCCGCGGAGGGTCGCCGGGTCCATCTCGCCGACCCGGGTCAGGTCGAGTCGGTCGACCAGCCGCGAGTGGATCAGCCGCTTGAGCTTCTCGTACTCGGGGTCGGTCGCCTTGACGACGTGGGCCGGCGGCGGCGCGGGGGCCTGCGGGGCGGGCTCGGCCACGGGGGCCAGACAGGGGGCGGCCTCCGCGGGCTCGGGCGGGGCATCCGTCACGGCCGGCGACGGCTGCGGCCTCGCCCCGAAGGCGCTGCGGCCGAATCCCTTGAGCATCGCGGCTGACTCCATCCGGGGCCACTCCGGTCCGCGACGGCCGGGCGACCTCCCCCGGCCCCGTCGCGGTCCCGCAGGGCAACTCTAGGCCACGATCGGCCGCGCGGGGCCCGCCCGGGACGCGAATCAGAAGAGCCGGGCGAGCAGGCCCCGCCGCCGTCTGGCCGCGGGCTTCTCCGGGAACGGCGCGAGCGCCGCGGCCATCGCCTGGATCGCCAGGTGGACCTTCGACCCCGGCCCCTGGGCGCCGATGGGCACCCCCTTGGACCGCGCCTCGTGCACCAGCTTCGTCGCGTTGGGCACCTGCCAGGCGATCGGCATGCCGAGGGTCTCCTCGGCCTTCTTCGGGCCGATCTCGGCCTCGTAGGCCCCGACCCGGTTCGACACCAGGCGGATCTTGGCCGCCAGCGCCTCGTCCTGGCGGAGGAGCTTCAGCAGCCGGGCGGCGTTCCTCAGGCCGATCAGGTCGGGCTGGAGGACGACCAGGACCACGTCGGCCACCTCGAAGGCGACGAGGTCGGAGGACTGCAGCGACTTGCTCGCGTCGATCACCACCGAGGAGAACGCCCGGGACGCGATGTGCAGCAGGCCCCGCAGCGCCTCGGGGTCGACCCGGGCGGCGTCCTCGAGCTCGACCGGCCGGGGCAGGACGTGCACGCCCGAGGCGTGGCGGGCGATGGCCCGCCGCAGGAGCGACTCGTCGACGCGGTCGATCTTCCGGGTCGCGTCGAGCAGGGTGAACTCGGGCAGGATGTCGAGCGCGACGTCGGCCGAGCCGAACAGGAGGTCGAAGTCGGCCAGCAGGACCGACGCCCCCGACGTCGAGGCCAGGCCGACGGCGAGGTTCACGGCGATCGTCGTGCAGCCGACGCCGCCGACGGCGCCGACCACGGCGATCGTCCCGGGCCCGCGCCGCGGCTGTAGCGCCGCCGTGACGCCGACCCGGCCGAGCCGGTCGAGGATGCCCGAGAGCTCCCCCTCGCGGGCCGGCAGGCTGAGGATCTCCCGCGCCCCGGCCCGCATCACCGTCAGCAGCAGGCTGCTGTTCCGGCTCGAGCTGACCGGCAGGATGACGACGCCGGGGTACCTCTCCGGGATCGTCCGGATCAGCTCCGTGGCCACCCGGTTGCCGCCGTCGAGGCCGAGGACGACCAGCTCGGGGGAGAGCCGCGCCACCAGGGCCGGCGTCTTCTCATAGTCCGCCGTCGTCTCGAGGACCTCGACCCGGCCGGACTCGGTCAGGGTCCGCACGATCACCGCACGGGAGTCGTCCTGGGGGTCGATCACGACGGCCCGAATTCGTCCGCTCATGGGATCCGCTCTTTCTTGAGTCGTGCCGTGTCCGTGGGGGATCGATGGCCCGGTCCGGGGGTGCGGGCCGCGGTCATCGCGGCCCCGGCCGCGCCGGCCCCGCCGCCCGGCCCGCGGTCCGCGGGCCCTGGAACAGCGCGGAGGCGGTCGGGAATTCGTCGGGCGGCTCGTCCTCCTCGGCCGCGCCCGCCCCGTCGATCCGGATCCGCTCGGGCGGGGCCCCGCCCCGGTAGATCGTGACGTGCCGGGGGGGCGGCGTCGTCGGCGTCGGCTCGGGCTGCGGCGGCGTCGGCGTCGGGGCGGCGACGATGGGGATCGCCTTCGGGACGGGGGCCGGGGCCGGGGCCGGGGCCGGGGCCGGGGCCGGGGCGGTCCGACGGGCGAAGAAGCCCTTCAGGAGCTTGGCCGCCGAGCCCCGGCCGCGGTCGTTGACGCCCCGCAGCGCCAGCGAGAGCTGGCCCTTGGACTGCGCCGCGGTCAGGACCTCCGCCTCGTCGGCCGTCACGGCCACCGTCACCGTCTTGGACTGGATCGAGCGGTCCGTCGGGTTCTGGAACGTGGTCCCGGAGGCGAGGATCAGGACGTCCTCCAGCACGCTCTCGGCCGTCGTCCGCTCGTTGGCGAGCCCCGGGGTGGGCGGCCGGATCTGGATCACGTCGACGTGGTGGTTCGGCAGGATGAACCCCGAGACGCCCGACTGCTCGCTGACGGCCAGCGAGAACGCGCGCTTGCCCGGCGGGATCCGCCCGACGAGGCCGGGGGGGCTCCCCTTCGGGGCGAGCTTCTTGTCGACGATCGGCTCCCCTTCGAGGGTCTTGATCAGGACCCATCGCCCCTCGGCCTCGGCGGCCGAGGCGAAGGCCCCCGCCGGGACGGCGGACCTGGGCAGGGAGACGACCCGGACCAGGTCGGGCGCCAGCAGCTCCTCGGTCTCGAGGTTGCGCGCGGCCACGAGCACCTCCTGCAGGGTCGGGGCGGCCTCGGTGGGCCCCCCGGCCATCATCCGGCTCGAGGCCACCATCGCGCCGAGCCCGCAGGCGACCGCGATGGCCAGGACCGCCGCCGTCTTCTTGTTCATCGCGTGATCCTCCGTTGGCGGTCCGGGCCCGGCTCAGGCGAAGAGGCCGAGCCAGGCGAAGTAGCCGATCGTGCCGAAGGCGATCGGGATCCCGTACGGGAGCAGCATCATCGTCGGCTTCCGCGCCGCGGCGGACTCGGACAGCCGGTCGGGGCTCCTGACCGTGAGGATCTCGTGGCCGATCGTCTGGAACAGGGCCCAGTGCTTGATGTACTCGCCGGACCGCGCGACCATGGCCGCGGCCATCACGCCGCCGACGATCGCCGAGACGACGAACGAGCCGAGCACGACCGGGGGCCCGACCCACGCGCCGACGCCCGCCAGCAGCTTCACGTCGCCCGCGCCCATCCCGCCGATCATGTGCAGGGGCAGGAGCAGGGCCAGCCCGAGGGCCAGGCCGCCGCCCGACCAGGCCAGCCCGGCCAGGCCCCCCGCCCAGGTCGCATAGGCGAGGCCGCCGGCCGCCAGGTGGAACGTCAGCCAGTTGGGCACTTTCAGCTTCAGGCCGTCGATGATCGCCGCCTCGACGAGCAGCGCCGAGACGAGCCAGGCCGTCCAGGGGGCGATGGGATCCATGGAGACGCTTTCCTCCCTAAAGGTGACGGCGGCGGGCACTGCGCCCCGGCCGCGGCCGCGATCGCGACCCGCTCGAATCCACTCTAAGACGCCGAGGCCCGCGAGGTCGGCGGTCGGACCCGGGACCGGTGCGACGGCCGGGGGGCCCCGAAGGCGGGCCGGACGCGGAGGGCGGGGGGGTCAGCTCGACACGGCCGTGGTGGTGGCGGCGAACCGCGAGCTGAGGCTCCGGCCGAGCGTGGCCACGATGGCGATGCAGGCCATGAGGATCAGGGCCAGCATGAAGGCGTACTCGACCGCCGTCGGGCCGCCCTCGTCGGATAGGAATCGGCGCAATTTGCCCACGACAATGTTCATGAGTGGCGCGTGACTCGTCGGGTTCGAGGCCGTTCCGCAGGGAGATCGTCCGCCGGGGGGCTGGGGCCGGGGCATGGCCTCGGTCCCCGAGGGTCACGCGGGACGCCCCGACCCGCCGACGACCGGGGTCGGGCGGGGGGGCGTCGGTTCCCGTGGGTCTTCGGCCGCTCGGGTTCAGCTCGCGACGGCCGTGTTGACCGTGCCGAACTTCGAGCTGATGCTCTGGCCGAGGGTCGTGACGACCGCGATGCAGGCCACGAGGATCAGGGCGAGCATGACGGCGTACTCGACGGCCGTCGGGCCGTCCTCGCTGACCAGGAAATTGCGGAGCTTCTTCGTCAGGGTCTTCATCGGTTGTCTCTCTTCGTGTGGGTGTGGCCGTGGATCCGGAGGGCACGCGAAAGCGTGTCGCCCCACTCGATGCGGGACGGACTGGAGACCGAGGCGCGGCGGGCAGGACTTCTCAGGGCGTCCATCCCGGGGGCGGCCCGACCGCGTCGGACGATGGAAACCTAGGCCACGTTTCCCGGGGCCGTCAAATCTCGGGCGAGAACCGCGGCGGGATTCGCCCGCCGGGTCGGGGGCCCCTCGCGCCGGCGCGGCATCCGCAGGGGGACCGCGAGCCATCCCGGCCGTCGCGTCCTAGAGAATCCCTGGAGATGACGCGGATTCCGGTCGGTCGGCCGGGTCGTCGGGGCGCGGATGGGGGGATGCCGGATGGCGGACGATTGGGTCGATCGGTCGCGACGGTCCCTGATCGCGCGGGCGGAGGGCGGCGCCTGGGGGTACCGCCGCGGCTCGCCCGCGGCCGTCGAGGCGACAACGCTGGCCGCGCTCGGCCTGCTCGCCACGGCGGGGGGGGACGCGGACGGGTCGCGCCGGCTCGTCGCCCGGTCGGCCGTCGTGCTCGCCGGGCTCCAGCGCCCCGACGGCTCGCTCGGGGTCACGGCGGCCCTGCCCGCCCCGGGCTGGGCGACGCCGTACGCGCTGCTGCTCTGGCAGGCCCTCGGGGCCGACGCCGGGCCCCGTCGCCGCGCGGCCGACTGGCTGCTCGCCGAGCGCGTCGACACCCCGCCCCGCTCCGCCGACCCCGATCGGCTCGCCGGCCACGACACGACGATCCCCGGCTGGCCGTGGGTCGAGGGGACCCACTCCTGGGTCGAGCCGACCTCGCTCGCGCTGCTGAGCCTCGGCCGCGAGGGCCGGGGCGGCCACCGCCGGCTGGTCGACGGGGGCCGGCTCCTGGTCGACCGGGCGATCCCCTCGGGTGGCTGGAACTACGGCAACCCCGCCGTCTTCGGCCGCGACCTCCGCCCCCACCCCGGGCCGACCGGCCTGGCGCTGCTGGCGATGGCGGTCGCGGGGGGCGACCCCGGCGTCGTCGCGCGGGCCTCGGCCTACCTGCGCGCGGCCCTGCCGGGCCTCCGCGCCGCGGGTTCGCTCGCCTGGGGCCTGCTGGGCCTGGCGGCCTGGGGCGGGTCGCCCGCCGGCTCGCGCGGCTGGCTCGCCGAGTCGGCCGACGCCGCCCTCGCCCTCGACGACGCCGCGCCCCGACTCGGCCTGCTCCTGCTCGCCTCGGCCGCCCCCGACGCCCTCGCCCTCCTCGGCCTGACCCCCCACGCGAGCCCCCCCCGATGAACACCGAGACCCCCGCCGCCGGCAGCCCGGCCCACCCGCGACGCCGGGCCTTCCTGACCGGCCTGGGCGCCGCCGCGACCGCCGCGATCGGGGCGCGGCTCGTGGTCGACCGCGACGAGCGCGGCCGCCGCGCCGAGGTCGTCATCGCCCGCGCGGGCTCGTACGAGGCCGACCTCGCCGACGTCATCGGGCGCGGGCTCGCCGAGCTGGGGCTCGGGCCGGCGTGGGGGCGGGGCAAGTCGGTCGTGCTCAAGCCCAACCTCGTCGAGCCGAGCCGCGACTCGCCCCAGATCAACACCCACCCGGCGGTCGTCCGCGCCGCGGCCGAGGTCTTCCGCCGCCGCGGGGCGCGCGAGGTCATCGTCGCCGAGGGGCAGGGCCACTGCCGCGACAGCGACCTCGTCCTCGAACAGTCGGCCTTCGGCCCGATGCTCCGCGAGGGGCGGCTGCCGTATGTCGACCTCAATCATGACGATGTATTTGAGGTGATCAACCGAGCCGGCCACACGCGGCTGGCGACCCTCTTCCTCCCCGCGACCCTCCGCCGCGCCGACCTGGTCGTCTCGATGGCGAAGCTGAAGACGCACCACTGGGCGGGCCTGACGGCGTCGATGAAGAACCTCTTCGGCGTGATGCCGGGGGTCTGCTACGGCTGGCCGAAGAACGTCCTGCACCACGCCGGGATCGCCGGGTCGATCGTCGACATCAACGCGGCGGTCGCCCCGCACCTGGCGATCGTCGACGGGATCGTCGGCATGGAGGGGGACGGCCCGATCATGGGCACCCCGGTCGACTCCGGCCTGCTGATCCTCGGCACGAGCCCGACGGCCGTCGACGCCACCGCCGCCCGGCTGATCGGCATCGACCCGTCGCGGGTCGAGTACCTCGCGATGGCCGCCGGCCGGCTCGGCCCGATCGCCGCCCGCCACATCGCCCAGCGCGGCGAGACGATCGCGTCCCTCGGCCGGCGATACGCCCTGCTCGACCACCCGTCCCTGTCGCGGCTCCGGGCCGACTGAACGGGCCGACGGGCCGGGCTACCGCGACGGGAGGGCCAGCCTCGACTCGAACAGCGAGTGCGTCCGGACGATCGCGCGCTCGGAGGGGAACGAGTGGAAGGTGTGGATCGAGATCCCCTTGGGCCTCGCCTCGAACTGGATCGAGGAGATCGCCGGGGGGTCCATCCGGTTCGCGGTCGCGAACGAGTGGAAGAGGACCTGGCGGCCGGCGTCGAGCGTGGCCTCGTCGGTCAGGTGGTCGAACACCTCGGGGTCGCACCGCTCGACCTCGAAGCTGGTCAGGTATTCGAGGCCGCCGGGCTCGAGCGCCGCCGAGCGCTCGTGGCGGAGGTTCGAGGCGAAGAGGAGGCCCGGCTCGGGCAGATCGGTGGTCGGGCCGGAGAGGACCTCGGTCAGCCGGAACCGGTCGGACCTCCAGTGGATCGCGTGGCCGCCGTCGACGATCCGGAGGTCGGCCTCCCAGCCCGCCTGCTCGACCCGCCGATGCGACTTGACCGCGAACCAGTCGGGATGCAAGGTCCGGGAGAAGACCCGGAAGCCCAGGTCGGAGACCCGCGGACGGGACGAACTCGGCGCCATGCCCGGACTCCCAGCCGTTGATGCGTCGCAGGAACGGGGCCGGGCCGGCCGACGCCGGCCGGGCCGCGGCCCACCCCATTATAAAACGCCGAAGGCCGCGCGACAAATCGAGGTCGTGATGCCTTCAGATCTGTCGCGGAGCCCGGCTTGACCGCGACGCCCGACGCCCGTAGACTGCCGCCGCGCCTCGTCTTGCCTCCCCCGCGCGCCCCGAACGACCTCGCCACCGACCGGATCGGGAGCCCCCCTTGGACCTGGAACGGGACCGCACGCGACCGACGGCCCTGGCCGTCCGGGCCTGGAGGGCCTGGCGAGCCCGGGGTGCCCGCTACGCCCTGCACAAGGCCTTCCGCCGGTCGCTCGGCCGCTGGCCGGGCCTGAAGCGTCGGCTCGTCTACCACGACCCGCGCGACTACTGGACCCTCCGCGGCGGCCTCGACTACTTCCGCGAGCAGGAGGACCACCCGTCGCGGACGCGTCGGTCCGAGTGGCTGGCGGACCGGGTCGCCTCGTACCGGCCGGCGTCGGTGCTCGAGGTCGGCTGCGGCTACGGCAAGCAGCTCGGCCTGCTGCGCGACCGGCTGCCGGGCGTCCCCCTGGTCGGGGTCGACTTCAGCCCGTCGCAGCTCGGCCAGGCGCGGCGGCACCTCGACGGCGCCGAGGGGGCGGCGCTCGCCCTGGCGACGGGCCTCCGCCTCCCCTTCCCCGACGGGTGCTTCGACCTGGTGCTGACCTCGGCCGTGATCCTCCACAACCCGCCCCGGGCGGCCGAACGGATCCGCCGCGAGGTGATCCGCGTGACCCGCCGGCTCGCCGCGCACAACGAGGACACCGACGTCAGCTACAACCGGTTCGGCTACGACACCGCCGCCTGGTACCGCGCGGAGGGCCTGGCCCTGCTCGAGTCCGGGCCGATCGAGGTCGAGCGGGGCCGCGACCGGGCCGCCTCGCAATTCACCGTGGCCGAGCCGTGGCGACGCTAGCCCGGGGCCGGCCCCCGGCGGTCTCGCCGGCCGGCCCTCTGCCCCGGTCGGACGCGGGTCGGGCGGCCCGCGACAGCCTGATCGTCGGCCTCGCCGGCCAGGTCGAGCGCGCCCTCGGCACCTTCACCGCGCTGGCGCTCCGGTGGGGGCTCGACCCCGGCCGGCTCGGCGTGTACACCGGGCTGCGGCTCTACCTCGACAGCACCAACCGGTCGAGCCTCGGGGTCGGCCTCGGCGCGGTCCAGGAGATCCCGATCCTCCGCGCCTCGGGCCGCGAGGACGAGGCCCGCCGGGTCGCCGACGTGGCGCACACGGTCAACGCGATCACCTGCGCCGTCTACGCCCTCGGCCTGCTGGCCTGGGCCTGGATCCGCCGGCCGCTGCTTGCGGGCGACCCGCTCGCGGCCGAGTGGACGTGGGGCCTGGTCGCCGTCGCGGGGCTGGCCATCCTCAGGCGGTACGAGAGCTTCCTGATCGCCGTCCTCCGGGCCCGTCAGGAGTTCGCCCTGACCTCGCAGGTCGACATCGTCGAGGCGCTCGTCTCGATCGCGGCGGTCGTCGCGGGGCTGCGGATCGCCGGGTTCTGGGGCGTGCTCGGGGCGGTTGCGGTGATCCTCGGATCGAAGATCGCCTTCCTCCACGCGCGGAACCCCTATCGGTTCGGCTGGGCCTGGAGCGCGGCGACGGCGGGCCGGCTGATGGCGGTCGGGCTGCCGATCCTGGCCAACACCGCGGCCTTCGCCGCGGTCGTCAACCTCGATCGCGTGATCATCCTCTGGCGCGTCCCCCGGGGCGAGTACGCCGTCGGCCTCTACTCGATCGCCCTGATGGGGACGAGCTGGAGCCTGGACCTCGCCGGCCGGATCGTCGCCGTGCTCTACACCTATTTCCAGACGACCCTGGGCCGGACCCGCGACCTCGCCGAGGTGGCGCGGCAGGCGATCGGGGCGACCGAGGCCCAGGCCCCCCTGCTCGCCCTCGGGTCCGCCGTGGCCTACTTCGCCGGGCCGGTCTTCCTCGGCGCGATCCTCCCGCGCTACGCCGACGGGCTGCCGGCGCTCCGGCCGCTGCTGCCGGGGGCGCTCCTGCTCGGGCTGACCTGGCCGGCCCGGCAGATGCTGATCGCCGTCGGCCGCCCCTATCGGCTGGCGCTGGCGACGCTCGCGGGGCTGGCCGCGACGGCGTGGGCGGGGTCGATCGGGGCCGACCGGGCGGGGATCGTCGGGGTCGCGTGGGGGATGACGATCGGCTACGCGGCCGTCTTCCTCCTGACCGGGGCATCGGCGTTCGTCCCGCTCGTCGGCCTCCGAGCCTGGCTCGTCCACCTGGCCCGGCTGGGCCTGATCCTCGGCTGGGCCGCGGCGGGGGTCGGCCTGGCCTCGCGGACGAATCCCGGGCTCGGCCGGTGGGGGGACGCGGCGGCCCGGGTCGCCGTCGTCGCGGCGTGGGCCCTGCCCGTGCTCGCGGCCTGGGCCCGTCGCGGGGTTGGCGGCGGGCGGGCCGGGACCTGATTCGGATCGGATCGGAGGAGGCCACGGATGGCGCTCGACCTCGGTTTCCTCATCCTGCTGGCGACGGTCGCGGCCGGGCTCGGCCTGCGGCTGCTCGGTCGCCTGGGGCTCACCCCGTCACACCCGGCCGACGCCTGGGCCCTGGCGCTGCCGATCGGGCTCGGGGGCCTGGGGCTGGCGGCCCTCGGGCTCGGCGAGGTCGGCGTCCTCCGCCCGTGGTCGATCGCGGCGCTGCTGGCGGTCGCGGCCGTGGTCGGCCTGCTGGCGACGCTCCGGTCGCTCCCCGGCCTCATGGCGACGGTCCGGTCGTCCCGGCCGACGCTCGCCTGGGACCTGCCGCTGGCGGTCACGCTGGTGGGGACCCTGCTGACGGCGCTCGCGCCGGTGACGGACGGCGACGCCCTCTGCTATCACCTCCAGGTGCCGAAGGTCTTCCTGGCGGCCGGCTCGGTCGGGTTCGACCCCGACCTGCACGAGACGGTCTACCCGCTCCTGACCGAGCTGCTCTACGCGACGGCGCTGGCGGCCCGGGGCCCGGTGGCCTGCCGGCTCGTGCAGTGGCTCCTCGGCGTGGGGTTCGCGCTGAACGTCGCGGCCCTGGCGCGGCCGTTCCTGGGCGACCGGGCGCGGTGGGCGGCCACGGTGGCCCTGCTGGTCCCGGCCGTCTCCAACGGGATGGGTGCCCCGCTGAACGACGTGGCCCTGGCCGCCTTCGGCAACGCCGCGATCGTCGCGTGGTCGCGCTGGCGCGACCGGCCGGGCGTCGGGCCCGCGCTGCTCGCGGGGGGGCTCGCCGGGCTGGCCCTGGGGGTGAAGTACCCCGCCCTCGTCCTCACAGGGCTGATCGGCCTGGCGATGCTCGCCGAGGCTCTCGCCGGCCGACTGCGAGGCCCGGCCTTCGATCCATCGGGAGGGACCCCCGGCCGGCCCCTGGTCCGCCATGCCCTTGCCTTCGGCCTCGCCGCGGTCGCGATCGGCGCCCCGTGGTATCTCCGGGCCTACCTCCACACCGGGAACCCCGTCTACCCGTTCTTCCGCGGGGTCTTCGGCGGGGCGGGGCTCGACGAGGTGCTCGACCCGATCAAGCGGCCGATGGCCGCGACCCCGTGGAACCTCCTGACCGCGATCGCGCCGATGACGCTCCAGCCGTCGCGGTTCGACAGCCTCTCGCACCAATTCGGGCCGCTCTTCCTGATCGCGCTGCCGGCGCTCCTCCTCGAACGTCCGAAACGACGACTCTTATTATTGCTTACGCTCGGCTACGCGTTCCTGACGCTCTGCCTGACCCGGCGGCAGAGCATGCGGTTCGTCCTGACGGCGGTCGGGCCGATGGCGGTAGGGGTGGCGTGGGTGGCCTCGCGGTGGTGGGACCGGCGGAGCCTGCCCGCCCGGGCGCTCGTGGCGGTCGTGGTCGCCGTCCTGGCCTTCGAGGCGACGATCGCCGCCGGCCGGGCGCGGCACGGGATCGGGGTGGTGCTCGGGCGCGAGTCGGCCGGGGCGTTCCTGGAACGCCGCGAGCCGACCTATCGGGTCGGCCGGTGGATCGACGCGAATCTCCCCCCCTCGGCGCGGATCGTCGGCCAGGACCATCGCGGCTACTACATCCCCCGGAACTATGCGATGGAGCTGGCCCATCGTCGCCGGACCGGCCTCGGGGCTCGCGGCGAGCCGCCCGAGGCGATCGTCGGGGCTCTCCTGCGCGACGGGTTCACGCACCTGCTGCTCTGCCCCCCCGAGCCCGAGGACGCCGTCGAGTTCGACCCGACCCTGGGCCGGGCGCTGGGCCCCTGGCTCGATCGCCGGGCCCCGCTCTACCGCGAGGCGATCCGCGACCCCGACGGCGTGACCCGCCGGTACGCGATCTACGACCTCGGGGACGCGCCGGCGGCCGTCGTGGCCGGGGGGGCTCGCCGATGACGGGCCCCGACCGGCCGAGCCTGGCGGGGCTCCGCGCCAGGGTCCAGAAGGACCGGCACCGCGAGATCGGCAACTGGCTGGCCCGCCGGGTCGCGCGGCCGTCGGCCGTCTACGGGACCTGGCTGGCCGTCCGGCTCGGGCTCTCGGCGCATCAGGTCACGGTCGGGGCGCTGGGGGCCTCGGGGGCGTCGGCCCTGGCGATCGGGTCGGGCACCCGGGGGGGGTTCGTCGCGGGGGTCGTGCTGGCGCACCTGGCGTTCTGGCTCGACCACGTCGACGGCCAGGTCGCGCGGTGGCGGGGGACGTCGAGCCTCGACGGCGTGGCGCTGGACTACCTGATGCACCACGCCATCGCGCTCTCGCAGGGCTTCGCGCTCGGGTACGGGCTGGCGAGCCGGACGGGGGACGTCCGCTGGGCCGCGGCCGGGTTCGCGGTCGCGATCGGCTGGGCCTTCCTCGGCCTGCACAACGACTGCCGCTACAAGGCGGCGTTCCAGCGGCTGAAGCGCGAGTCGCGGTCGTTCCGGGTCGACGGCGGCTCGGGCGGCCGGCCGTCGCCCCCGTCGCCCTGGCCTCGGTCGGGCCGGGGTTTCTTCACCTGGCCGGCCTACAAGGCATGCGAGCCGCACGCCGTCCTGATCGGGCTGACGGCCCTGGCGATGGCCGCGACCGTCGCGCCGACAACCTGGCTCGCGGCCTGGCGGGCCGGAGTCGTCGGGATGGCCGTGCTCGCCCCGGTCCTCGCGACGGCCCGCGCCGCGCGTTCGGTCGTCCGGGGGTCGGCCGAGGCCGAGTTCGCCCGCTGGTTCCGGCCCCTCCCCGACAGCCCGGACGGCCGGGCGGTCGTCCCGAAATAGGGGCGGAATCTCTCGATGCGGATGCCCGTGGGTGGTTCACCCGCTCGACGAATGGGTTCCGCAAGCCGATCGAGAATCGAGGGCATGCCGTCGCCCGTCGGCAGCGGACGCTTCGAGTGACGCCCGCGATGGCGGCGGGAGACACGAACCGAATCGGGTTGATACCTGGTGTCGTCGGACTCATTCGCTTATTTTCTTGCGATGGCGAATCTTCGCCTGATCGGCGTCTTCCTGCTTCATGAGCCCCGCATCGACGAGCATCTGGTTTCGATCCTCAGGGGTCATCCGGCGGGCGGATTTCCACGCTCGGAGGAATCGGTTCTCCCTTTTGACTTTGATTTTTGTCGTCGCCATCTTGAGTTTTCTCTTCTGGCTTTACGAGCCAAGTCCCCAAGATGCAGGTAGAATTCCGGTAACTGATTAGCGCCCCGGAGGGGGACTCAGCCGGGGATGGGGACGGCGGGATGTGCGAGCTGGACGACGGCATCGATCAAGGCGGGGCCCGACGTGGTCCGAGAGAGCGTGCGCAGGACGCTCG
>JAABUQ010004072.1_pt1 | contig 25579 bp, 28 predicted proteins | sample 5560001 | NCBI WGS metagenome assembly JAABUQ01 (sample SAMN10711888, study PRJNA513371) | rock metagenome | isolation source: Antarctica rocks | place: Antarctica: Victoria Land, Finger Mt nord | collected 2015-12-18
TCGCCGCTCCCAGCGCGGACGCGCCGCCATCCCCTCGGACCCCTCCGCTGGGCCGAGCATATTACACGCATGTATTTCCGGCGGGGACCACTAAGTGACGGTTTCCTCCCCTCGAACCCGGCCCGACCGGTCCGACCATCACGCCACAAAGACTGCCACGTACGCGTACCCCAGCCGTCCCCGATCGTCGGCTAGAAGGCGCCGGGGACGGCGAGACTCTGGTCCCTTGAGGCCACGTGCGACCGGTCTTGGACAGAGCCTGACGGAAATAGGGTGAGTAACTCAGAACCCGAGGCAGTCGATGCCGTATGGGACCTGATTGGCCACTAAATCGTCGCTGTCGCGTGGACCAGGACGTCCTCGGCATTTGCCCGTGGCGGGGCTTCGAGGCCTCCGCGGCTACTGAGGCCCTCTGCGGCTACATCGACGACGCCCAACTCTTCACCGACGGCCTACGTGCCGCCTGTGTCGTGGTCGCCCAGGGCGTCGTCGGATCCTCAAACAACGTGGCGGGTGACAGCTCGTGTTCAGGCAAGTCTCGGCCGACAACTAAGGAAATGAGACGACCCTGGGGCACTCTCGCATCAACGCCATTTTACCGATAGGTACGGATGATCAGTCCACACAGAACGAACACGACGACGGAAAATCCATCAAGTAAAGGCTGTCCCTTGCTAATACCGTTGTACAGCATAAGACTTGGTATCTATATAGAGAGTAGGAGCGGACTTCTGTACCAACGCCGACGCCACCACTCAGTCAACCGGTTGGCGGCCATATGCGTAACACTCCACACTAGTCGTTACTCGACGGGTGATTCGCCCCGCTCTGACCGTTTACCCCGGAGACCCCCATTACACCGACTTCGACGTCGCCCGGTCGATGTGGCGGGCGGTTGAGGCGGCCGGGTTCGCCGACGACCGGCCGGGCGGCGTCCATGGCCGGGCAGTCACCGAACGCCTCTACCCAGACCGGGGCCCCCTCGGCCACCGACACCAAGGGCCGCACCTCCCAAACCCGCCCACGAAAACGTCAACAGCCCCGCTTTTCTTTAGCCGTCAAGTCTTCAGTGCCTTTATCGAGTGTACAAAGAATGGTTGCTGAGAAAGAGAAAACGACAGTGACGAGTCCCAGGATTAGGAGTATCGACAGCCAGAGCGACAGCATCGAGAACCAGGTATTTGCCACCGTAAGAGCGATTAGCCCTGAAAGGATCCCAGTTCCTATAGCCCACGTCGGCTGTAGTGATCGGAGACGCGGTCGCCTAACTTGCACTTATCATTCCCCACTTCCATTCTCTTAGAAGAATCTATCTATCAGACAACCGGAAGAACCTGCAAGGTAGACGCCAACACCGGCTGTAAGGCCCGTTGCAAGTGCGCCGGGGCCAGTTGGACTGGCAAAACCAGCCGTATACACGCCGACAATAATCGCTGCTGAGCCTGCTTTCGCTGCGCATTTCGCGAAAGCTCTATCTTTCGCAGACTTCTTTGTTCCTGCGAAGTCTAGGAAGTTAATCGGGTCGTCCCCAACGTACGCGTATCCCAGTTCTTGGCCGCTGGGGTCAGGTTGGGTCCAGCGTCCGGTGGCGGGGTCGTAGTAGCGGGCTCCGAATTTGGTGAGGCCGGTCGGGTCTTGGTAGCCGGCTTGGTACCGGAAGGGGTTGGCGGCGGTGCCGGTGGTGTTGAGGGTATTGCCGTAGGGGTCGTAGTTGTAGGTGGCGACTTGGGTGCCGGTGCTGTCGGTGAGGCCGATGACCGATCCGGTGCCGTCGTAGAGGTAGTAGTAGGTGCCGGTGGGGGTGCGTTCGTCGATGAGGGTCCCGGAGGGGTCCCGGGTGTAGCCGGTGGTGGCGCCTCCGGTGGTCTGGTTGACGAGGCCGAACAGGCCGTTGCCGGTTGTTGTTGTCGTGCCTGCGGTGGTTGTGGTGAGGCGTTCGGCGTTGGTGGTCCCGGCGTAGGTGTATGTGGAGGCGACACCGTTGGCGGTGAGCCCGGTGAGCTGGTTGAACCCGTTGTAGGTGGCCCCGGTGATGGTTTGGGTGTCTGCCCCGGCGGTCTGGTTGCCGTTGTTGTCGTAGGCGAACCCGGTCGACACCCCGTTTTTGGCGGTGAGGGCGTTGGTGGGGTCGTAGCTGTAGGTGTTGGCCCCCGGCCCGGCCGTGGTGGGGCAGGTGGCCCCGTTGTTGGTGGAGTCACCGGTTCGGTTCCCGGCCCCGTCGTAGCAGTACAGCCATGACGCCGCAGTGCCTTGGGTGGCGTTGGTGAGCCGGTTGAGGCTGTCGTAGCTGTAGTTGACGGCGCTCGCGTTGGTGTTGTCGGTGCGGGACTGGGCCAGGGTCTGGTCGGTGGTTCCTTTGAGATAGTTGTAGCTGTAGTCGTTGAGGGTCGCCGAGCTGTTTCTGGCGGTGATCTCTTTGACTCGTCCGGAGTTGTCGGGGGTGACGGTCATGGTCACCCCACCCGGGTAGGTGGTCGTGGTGCGGGTCCCGTTGTTGTCGTAACCGAACGTGATGCACTTGCTGGTCGGGTTCGACGTGCACGAACCACCAGGGTCAGCGATAGAGCTGACGGTGTTGTCGGCGTTGTAGGCGTAGGTGACCGTCCCGGTGGCATCGGTGTAGGTCAACGTGTTGCCGGCCGGGTCATAGGTCGATCCCAGCGGGGTGATCTCATTCGGCAGCGTCTCCGCAGTGGTCCGCCCCAGATGGTCGGGGGTGTAGGTGGTTGTCCCGGACGGGTCGACCCGGGTGACGGTGTGGCCGTTGGGGTCGTAGCTGTAGGTGACCGTCGAGGCCCCGACGGTGACGGTGGCGCTACGGCCGAAGGCGTCGTAGACGGTGGTGGTGGTCTGACTGTTGCCGTCGGTCACCGTGGCCGTCTTGCCTGAGCCGTTGGTGGTGTAGGTCGACGCTTTGAGCGCCCCACCTGCGGGCGGCGTGGAGGTGGCCAGGTTCCCGGAGGGGTCGTAGGCATAGGTGGTGACATGCCCCATGCCATCAGTGGAGCTGCACTGCTCGCCCGCTTTGCCGCCACAGGTGGGGCTGGGCGGGTTGTAGGTGGCCGCAGCGCTGACCGCCTGATTCTTGGTCTGGGTCACGTTGCCGGGCCCGTCGTAGGTGTAGCCGCTGACGTTGCCTTGGGCGTCAGTGCCGGTGTCAGGCTGATACGCCTGCGGGCCGTTGTAGGTGGCCGTCGCCGCCGCCCCCGTCGGGATCGCAGCCGAAGTCGGATTGTTCCCCGAGGCGTCATAGCCGTACATGGTGGTCTGGGTGTTGGCATCCTTGGAGCTCGCCACGTTCGACTGGGCGGTCCAGGTCGTGGCCCGGGCATGGCCCATCGGGTCGGTGGTAGAGATGACCCGGCCGAACCCGTCGATACCATAAGTGGTCATGCCGTGGTTGTAGGGGGCCACCGAGTCAGGGTCGCGCACCAAGGTGTTGCCGAAGCTCGACGTGTAATCGTAGGTGGTCGTCGCTGCGATCCCGGCCGAGTCCTGGTCGAAGCTGGTCACCTTGGCCTGCCCGTCGCTGCTGTAGCTGACGGTGGTCGTGACACCGGACGGGTCAGTGATCGACGTCAGATTGTTGGCGGTGTCGTAGCCGAAACGGGTGACCCGATCGGCGGGGATCGGCACCTGGGAGGATCCTGAGGCGTGCTCGGTGACCGACGCCAGGGTGTTGCTCCCGGCGTTGTAGGTGAACGCGAAGGTATGCGTGATCCCGTCGGCGGTCTGGGTGGCGGAGCAGAGCTGGTTGTTGGGGCAGGTGCCGCCGTAGGCGAAGGTGATCGGGTTGCCACCCGCACGGGTGCCGGTGATCGACGCCGCCACATACCCGTTGGTGTAGGTGTAGGTGTAGGTGATGGTGTTGCCGTTGCGGTCCGCCTGGGACAGCACCGACCCGCCGTTCGGCCCAAACGTGAGAACCTGGCCCGATCCGTGATCGGTGAGCGTCCAGTTCACGCCCGGGTTGTGCGTGAGGGTCGAGTTCAGCCCGGGCGGCTGGGTGAGGGTGTTGGTGCCGTTGGCGGTGAACGTGGCGGAGTTGCCGTCCGGGGCGAAATAGGAGGCAGACCCGTCCCCGTAGACGACCAGCGACACGTCGGTTTGGGGTGACATACGCCAGCCCGGTCCGGTCAACGGCGACCCGTGCGTTTGGGCTTGGGGGGAGCCGTAGACGCTGTTGTAGTCGATGGCGAACGGGGTGGACCCGGCCACCCCAGGGAGGCCGAGGAGGTTCATGGTCAGGTTCAAGTTGCCAGTGCCGACGTTGACCTTGGCGGTCAGGTTGTCAGACAGGGTGTGGGTGTCGTAGGTGAAGGAGCCCGGGGTGCCCGCCCCGGCAGTGGGCCCGTTGGTCGCTTCGATCTGGCCCGCCCCCGGACCGGTGCCGATCCAGTTGATCTGCCCGCCGGAGAAGTTGTTCCGCCTGCCGCCGGGGATGGCGAACTCGTCCGAGGTCGGCAGTCCCAGGAACGACCCTTCCCATCGCAGCGATTGCCATTTGTTTCTGATCTGCCCGGAGACGGCATGGGCCCCGGTTGTCTGGGACCAGTAGATCGACCCGGAGTGGCCGTCATTGAGATACGGCCCGCTGAGCGTGTTGAAATGGTTGTACGCCCCGGGCATGGACGGCAGGTTGTTCTGATCGGTGGTCGGGTAGCCGATGGGGCTGGTCTCCCAGCCGATGTTGGCCCATTCGTCACGGATCGGGCCTTGGATCGACCACGCCCCGAAGTTGGGGGTCCAGTAGATGGCAGCGGTGTTGTTGTCGCGGGGGCTGTGGTAGCCGGTGGCGTTTTGGAACGTGTTGAACCGGCCCACCCCGTCCGGGGTGGCCAGCTCGTCGGTCGTCGGATACCCCAACACCCCTGACGGGCCGCCCAGGGCGTTGTACTTGTCCCGGATAGCGCCGCACACCAGATGGGTGCCTGTGGCCGGCGAGTTGTAGGAGGAGCAGTTCTGGTAGGTGATCGACAGCACCGGGGCGACGTTGGCGCCGTCGTCGCCGGAGGAGAAGATCTTCCACCCGTAGTTGTTGTTCTCCGCCGTGAACAGGAAGAACCCGTCGTCGGGGACCCCGTTGGCGAAGTCTTGGACCTGGGCGGTGACCGGCAGGTTCACCCGGGCCGCCGGACAGCCGCTGTAACCATGGGCGGCGACCACGCTGGTGGTCGGGTTCGCCCGCCCGTTGGGCTGGTTGTTCCACGTCAGGTTGCCCGGCGCCGGCTCCGCCCGGATCACCCCTACAGACCACACGTGCCCCAAGTGGAGCGGATGGGCCAACGAAACGTGACGTAACCCGGGCCTTTCGTGACCGGTCTGGTGTCGTCCGGGCCTCTACGCCCTGGTACCGGCTGGAGCGACTGGCTGGGAGCTTGCCGCCCTGGTGGCCACGGCCTCGACGTCGAGTAGTTCCGGGCCGTGGCCAGGATCACGAACGAGCTTTTCAGCTTGGTCATCGACGATCCCGCCCCGGCCCGAGTGCGTGGAGTTTGTGCGACGCCGATCGAGCTGCCAGCGACCGGCCGGCCACGGCGCTGCTCAGATTGCCTGTAAGCAAGCCGACTACCGAGCCCGGAAGGCGGCCGAGGAGGACGAGGCGTCGTGGTTTGCCTCGCCGCTTGCCGCATGGGGGGCTGCTGCGATCGGGGGCGGGCCATGATCTGCGGGAGGGGCTGGCACTACGCCCCTCCCTCCCGCGGCCCCCGATCTGGGGAACGGTCGACAAGCACTCGACCTTCGTCACCGGCGGGGGTGGTATCGACGTATGACGACTCGCACGTACGCTGGTATGCGTCCCCACACTTATGGCAGCACGTCGACTATTAAGGCAGTGGCTATGCTGAGATGCCTTTATGCTTGTGTGGTAGAGTGCAGGTATGCGTCCGATCACACTGGCGTTGGTGGCCCTAAAGGGCGGCGTTGGGAAGACAACGACCGCGGTGCATCTGGTGGAGGCCGGGTACCGACGGTGGGGCGGTGCTCGACTTGTTGACGCCGACCCTCACGGCGGGGCGCTGGCGTGGGCGGACAGCGGGGGAGAAGGCGGGCCTATCCTTGACAGCGCCGTGATCGGCCTGGCGACTGCCGACGTAGGGCGCCGGCTTGACCAGCTCGGGCCGTCGCCGTTCACGGTCATCGACACCGGCGCCGGACGCCCGGACATCAGCCTGGCCGCCCTGGGCGCCGCCGACGCGGCCATCGTGCCTGTCACCCCGTCTGTTCTCGACGCCCTCCAGCTCGGCGCCACGCTGGACCTGGCAGCCAAGACAGCCACCCCAGCCGCTGTTCTGATCACCCGGGCCCGGGCCAACACCGTGGCGTTACGAGAACTGCGGGCCGTGCTCGAAGAGCAACAACTACCGGTGCTGCGCACCGTCATCCCCGACCGCCAAAGCCTGGCCCGGGCGGCCGGCGTCCGTGCCGACCGGCACTGGGTCGACCTACACGCAGACGTGCTCGAGGAGATCCTCGACGCCATCAAGGAGGAGTGACGTGGCCGACAACGACCTCAAGGCCCGACTGGCCCGCGGCGTCCAGCGGGGAAGTGGGGGAGGGGCGGGCGCCGCCACCCCGACGGCGGACCCAACCGAGCCGGTAGGGGTCTACGGGGGTCGGGCCACTAAGCGCACATCGATGGTCCTCTACCATGACGCCCTCCGAGAGATGCAGTTCATCGCCCTCGCACGCGAGACCAACGTCTCCGTGCTCGTGCGCGAAGCCATGGACCAGTGGCTACAGCGCCACGACGACGAGCGAACGCGCCAGGAGCGGCCCGCACGGGACGGCCGGCAGCCATGACGAGAACGCTGTTGGTTCTTGACACCGACGGGGACCTCCGTTGCGACCTGGAGCGCCTCGAGGAGGTGTTCTTCAGCTTGGGGAGGTCCATAAACGACCCTGACCCGGGCCGGTGGACGCCGCCATTGGCCATCGTGAACGGAGCGCACGCGGCCGGCGAGCTCGCCGCCGCGCTCCGAGCGGCAGAGGACCATCCGTGGGAGGGACGTCAACACGATACGCTGATTGTCGTGGTGCATCCCGAGGCCGAGGGGGTCGACATCACCGAGCGCATGTTGGGTTGGGCCGCGACCGGGCCGCCAAGCCGGGCCGACGACGTGTCGGTGGTGTTCCACGGTGAGACGGGCCGGCGGGCCTCGACCGAGGACCTTAAGAAGCTCATCGCCCAGGTTGAGGACGACATCGCCAACGGCGTGGACGAGCGTGACTGGAAAGCATGGGCGATCGAGATGCGCCGCCACTCCAACTAGAACGCCTTCTGGGGGTCCTGGCCGCTCACCGCGTCGAGTACCTCGTCGTCGGTGGCGTCGCCGCCCAGGCCCACGCTGCTACCCGGCCGACCACCGATCTCGACGCCTGCCTGCGCTGGACCGCCGAGAACCGGGAGCGGGCCGCTGCCGGCTTGGCCGAGCTGAACGCCGGCTACCGCGTCGAGGGGATGAGCGAACGGTTCCCCGCACCTCTCGACGGGCGGATGCTCGCCGGGTCGGAGATCTCGACGTGGCGCACCGACGCCGGCGACATCGACTACCTCGCCGGGATTCCCACGGCCGAGCACGGCCTGGGCCGACTCGCCACCTACGACGACTTGGCCCCCAGAGCGCAGCGCATGGTCATTGCTGGGATCCCGGTCGACGTTGCCTCGCTCCGCGACATCATCGACTCCAAACAGTCGCTCGACCGGCCCAGCGACCGAGAAGCCCTCCCCGAGCTGATCGCCCTGCGAGACGCCCCATCGGAGCCGAGCCCATCGGCGACGAGTCCAGCCGGCCCGCCGCACGATCCTCGAAACAAACCGAGCGCCGGCGAGCCCCGACGGCCCAAGCCGGGAATGAACCCGCCGCGCTACGGACGCGACGACCCCGGCTCGCCTCGCCGCCGAGGGCCACGCCCAAAGATGTGACGCCAGTGCCCGCCGAACGAAAGGCTCCCGATGATCGTCGCCGTAGTGTCCATCCTTCTCCCCGCCGCGGTCGCCGTGGTGTTCCGTCGCCGTCTGGTCCGGGCCTACCGCCGATAACTGGCCATCAGCGCTACCAGCGTTCGCCGGGTCCTGGCCATCGTGTGCTCCGTGTGGTTTCTGCCCGCACTCATCATCGTCAACACCACCAGCGCAGCCGAACAGTCCCAGACCACCACCCTCTCGCTACGTCGCCTTTGTCTGCGCGCTGTGGTTCTTCCCGGCCCTTGTCATCCTCGCCACCACCAGCCCTGGTCAACAGTCGAGCCCTTCGGCCATCGTCGCCGTGTTCTTCTGGCTGACCGTCGCCGCCCTGGCCGCTCTGATCTCCATCCCCGTCGAGGTGATCGAGGACCGCCGTAGATGGGCCAACGCTGCGCTGCACCGATGGATCTGCCCGACCCCCGCGGTGGTCACCGGCTGGATACTGGCGTGCGCCGGCGTCGTCGCCCTGGTGTTCGGGGTCATCGCCCTCAACGCCGGCCAGCAGGTCCGCACCCTCGACCTCACCGCGCAGAGAGCGCTCGTCGTCGCCGACGTTCAGATCGTCCTCCTGACCATCACCCTGTCCGCGGTCGCCGTACCGGCCGCCGGCTTCGTGCAGCGGTACCGCCGCCGTGCGGCCACCTGGGCCAAGCCCAGCACGCAGCCGTAGTCACTCGGCAGCGGCCGACCCGTTCCCGCCGCCGGCCTTGCCGGCCCCGGCAACGAGATCGGTCTCCCGGCTGGCCCGCTTGGCGTCGCCCTTGGGACGCCGGGCCGCCTTGACCACCGCGTCGCTGACCCCGAGCAGTTCGGCCACCTCGGCGTTGCTGAGCCCCAGGTCGACCAGGGCCGCCATCGTCTCGTTGGCGTGGGCCAACGCGTCGTTGAGCGCCCCTTGGGCCACGTTGTGTGCTCGCACGGCCATGATCGCGTCAGCGACCAGCCCCTCCTCTCGGTCCCGGCGTTGCCGCAGCTTCGCCGCAGCCTCCTGGCGGGCCTTGACCCGACCGTCGTTCTGCACCTTCGTCGCCATTCCCCAACCTCCATCAACCTAACGGGACCGCGACCAGCCGACCGCAGTCGGCCCGTCACGCGACCCCACTCTACGACCCGGCCCCGGTGACCGGGTGACCTCACGGTCACCCGTCCCCCGCCCTTCCGTGCTAGGTACCCCCTCCGGTCACAAACCCGAACCGGGGGAAGGTGCCCCCTTCGTGCTGTGCCCCCCGAACAGCCCGCACGTCACCCCGCTCCCCACCACCACGAAGGAGCCGGTCCCCTCACCAGCACGCCCGAGCACCCCCCCCTGGAGTACTTCTGCTTCAGCCCCAGGACGACACCAGCAAAGTCAAGAGCAAACGATGAGTCCCAGATGAGTCCCAGATGCGGCCCAGATGCGGCACACATCTGGCATTACCAGATGGTGGTCCGGCCCCGCTACGCTGGGCCGGGTGGTCATGACCCTCGCCGTTATCCATGCCGGGGACGGGATCCGGTACCTGACCAAGGAGGTGGCCCGTCACGACGGGCCCACCCCTGACAAGAGCCTCGGGGAGTACTACAGCGAGTCTGGGGAGGCTCCCGGCCAGTGGTACGGCCGGGGCGCCGCAGCGCTTGGGGTGGCCGGCGAGGCCACCGAGGAGCAGCTCCTGCGTCTCTTCGGCACCGGGGTACATCCCGATACCGGCGAGGAGCTGGGCCGCAAGTTCCGCACCTACCGCACCGTTGCGGAGCGCACCGAGCTGGCCCTGGCGGCGGAGCCGGATGCGACCGAGGCCCGCCGGTCGGAGATCGTCGGGGCCGTGGAGCGGGCCGGCGAGCGCCAGGCGGTCGGCGGGTTCGACCACACGTTCAGCCCCGTCAAGTCGGTCTCGGCGCTATGGGCGGTCGCGGACAACACCACCCGCAAAACGATCGAGGACTCGCTCACCGGAGCGTGGGCCGACACCCTCGGCTGGGCCGAGGATCACGGCATCTTCCGTACCCGGGTGGGGACCAACGGCGTCGAGTATCGGGCCGTGGCCGGCGTCACTGCCGCCGCGTTCACGCACCGGTCGAGTAGGACGGGCGACCCACAGCTCCACGTGCATGTGGCTATCTCCAACAAGGTTCAGGACCGGCACGGAAACTGGCTGAGCCTCGACTCGGCCGGTCTGCACCGGGGCGTGGTGTCGATGTCGGAGCACTTCGACACGATGGTGGAGCGCCGTTTGAACGAGCGGCTCGGGTGGGAGTTCGCTCCCCGGGCGGACCGTCCCGAGATCCGGGAGGTGGTCGGTTCCGACCCTGAGCTGGTCCGGCATTGGTCGAGCCGGCGCCGCCAGGTCGAGGCCCGCTACGAGGAGCTGCTGGGCGGCTACCGGGCCGCTCACGGCCAGGACCCCGACGTGGCGGTGCAACGCCGCCTGGCCCAGCAGGCGACGTTGGATACCCGCCCGGCGAAGCCGGACGGGCGGGTGTGGAGCGACGAGCGGGAGCTGTGGCGCTCTGACGCGCTGACCGTCACCGACCGGCCGTGGGACGAGCTGGTGGCCATGGCCGCCGCCGCCCGGCCCGAGGCGCATGAGGCACTCAGCGCAGACGACGCCGCCGAACGGGCGCTCGCCACGGTGTTGGAACGCCGGGCCGTGTGGCGCCCGCATCACCTCCGGGCCGAGGCCGAGCGCCTGGCCCGCCGTGAGCGCTTTGACAGCGACGGCGCCCACCGGGCCTGGGTTGACCAGGTGGTCGACGAAGGCCTGGCCCGCTCCGTGATCGTGTCGGCCCCGGCCCTGGCCAGCTCCCCGGACGGGATGCGCTGGCGGGGAGACTCGTTCCGTCCCGACGACGACCTGTGCTACACCTCCCCCGAAGTCCTCTCCGCCGAGGTAGCGCTGGTGGCCGCCCAGGACGCCCGCCAGGCGCCCACCGTGAGCCCCGAGATCCGGGCGGCCCGGGTCGTTGGCGCCGAGCGGCCCCTGTCGCCCGACCAGCTCGCCGCGGTCCACCGACTTGTCGGGGAGGACCGCTGGTTGGACGTTCTGCAGGGCCCGGCCGGCTCCGGTAAGACCTCGACCCTGGCCACGGTGGCGGGCGCCTGGTCCGACGCCGGCGGCCGGGTCCTGGCCCTGGCCCCATCCCAGGCGGCCACCGACGCTCTGGGGGCCGGGATAGGCGCCGAGGTGACCGTGAACCTGTCCAAGTGGGACTACGAGCACCGTGTCGGCGGGCCGCTCGGCCGGCTCCACGCCGGGGACCTGGTGGTCGTCGACGAAGCGTCGATGGCCGGCACCCTGCCCCTCGGCCGGCTCGTCACCGCGGCCGCCACGGCAGGCGCCAAGGTCATCCTCGTCGGCGACGAGCGCCAACTCGGAGCGGTCCCCGCCGGGGGGGCTTTCCGGCTGCTGGTCGGCAACGGTGGCTGCGCCGCCCTCGACGAGCTGCACCGCTTCCGCTCCGAATGGGACCCCGACGCGGACCCCGAACTGGTGGCCGCCTGGCCCGATCGGGGCGCCTGGGAGGCCCAGGCCACCCTCCGTCTCCGTACCGGCGACGAGTCGGTCATCGACGAGTACCTCGCCGCCGGCGTGGTCGTCGGCGGCGCCCGCGACGACCTGCGCGGCCAGGTTTACGAGCGGTGGGAGGCCGACGTGGCCGGCGGCCTTACCTCGCTGATGATCTCCGATCGCAACACCGAGGTGGCCAAGCTCTCCGAGCGGGCCCGGGCCGCCCGCGTCCAAGCGGGACAGGTCGAGCCGGGAGGCGTGGCCCTCCACAACGACAGCACCGCCGGCGTCGGGGACTGGGTAGTGACCCGCGACAACGACCGCCGGATCTCCTACAACGGCGGTCGGGCGTTCGTCACCAACGGCGCCGTGTGGACCGTGACCGCCCGCGGCGACGACGGCTCGCTCACCCTGTCCAACCGGGCCCACGCCGGCGTGGTCAGCGTCCCGGCCGCCTACGTGGCCCGTTCCGTCGAGCTGGCCTACGCGTCCACCGTGCATCGGGCTCAGGGCATGACCGCCGACACCAGTCGCACCGTCGCCGGCACCGAGACAGCCCGCGAGCTTGCCTATGTGGCCGCCAGCCGCGGCCGCCAGCTCAACGAGCTGTACCTCGACACCGGCGGCACCGTCGACATCGAGGGCGAACGTCCGGCCACGCCGCACGCCGACCCGGCCGCGATCATGGCCCAGATGCTGGCCCATGAGAGCGCAGAGCGCTCCGTGACCGAGACCGTCGCCGCCGAGCAGGCCGCCCAGGTCGACCCGGCCAGGATCGTGGCCCGTTACAACCACGTGGTGGACCGCTGGAGCCGCGACCCAGCCGACATCCTCACCGCGGCCGGCGCCGAGGGCCTGGCGGCCAGCGCAACGATGCGCAACCAGATCGCCAGGGCCGAACGCGACGGTGTCGACACCGCCGCATGGCTGGCCACTCAGGCGGGCAAGCCCGGCGCCGCCTACCCGGCCACCATGGCCATGCGCCTCGGTGGCCACGTCCGCGACGCAGGGCGCGGCGGCTGGCTTGCCGCCCCGCCCCCGGCCGCACCCGAACCGATCAAGGCATGGCTGGCCGACACCGAGCGGTACCTCCAGACGGTCGGCGCCGGACGGGCCGCCGCCGATGCGGCCGCCGGGAAGCCATGGCTCGACTCGCCCGAGCTGGCCAACGCCAACCCCGACGACATCGCCGGCATCGCCGCCTACCGGGCCGCGTACGCCATCGACGATCAGCGCAGCGCTCTCGGCGCCCCCGGCGGCTGGGGGCCCCAGGCCGCCGGCGCCCGCAACCTTGCCGGCCACCTACGCCGGCCGGCACCTGCCGACGAGCACGCCGCAGACCGGCCCCAGGACCGCTCAGACGCCCCCCAGCCGGTCGTCCCGGCCGTACAGCGCGGGCCCGCCTCGAAACGCCCTGGGATGCGCACAGACCCTCTCCACGGCCGGCCCCAGCGCCCCCGGCCCCGAGGTCCGGGACGCGGACCCGGCTTCAGCCGGTGATGTGCCCTCAGCCCGTCATCCCGAGCCCGGCCCAGGGCCTTTCCTCCTGATCAAAGCGCCAGGACCCAGGGACCTCGGCGAGCTCGGGTTTCCGGTAGCAACTGGCCAGAAAGTGGCGGTAGAAACGCAGATCGAACCTCGGCCCACGCTACGGGGCTGGCTCATCGAGTTGGAGTTGGATTTGGGTTCAGCGCCAAGGCCGGTCTATCCGGGGCGCCGTAGCTCAGACGCGGGACACGGCCGTCGATGACCACAGCGGGACCCGGCATCGATCTCGTCGGCCACGGCTCTCTCAACTCCTCCGCCACTATGTCCTGCACGCCGTCGAGGACCCCGAGGCATGCGCTGATGAAGCACCAGGCTCCCACCAGTTTGCGGGTCGTCGAGTCGGGGTGTCTCCGATCCCTGCCCGCAAGCTCCCCGTCACGGAAGCACGTCAACGTGGACGAAGATGACCAGGACATAACACCGAGCCGACGGGGCCGACCTCCGCGGGGGGCTCCACATCGGTCTACCCGCGCCCACCTTCGCGACGCCGGCCACACCATGAGCGACATCGTGGCCAAGACCGGAATCACCCGATCGAGCTTGTACCGGCACCTCCCCCCTCGACCCACAGCGTCCACGACGGTGGCAGACAGCAGCGAACTGCGGAGCTAGCCGGTGGAGCGTCGACTGACGGTCCGGGTCCGGGGCGCAACGGCGGTGACGGCGGACGGCGTCAGTAGGAGCACGACGGGTTCGGCGTCGTCGTCGTCCTCCTCGAAGTGGAGCTGCACCCGGACATGCGCCGGCGGGTCACCCCAAAGCTCGATGATCTGACCTTCCACATCTCGGTCAAGGCCCCATGCAACCAGCACGGTCTGGCCGACTCGAAGCTGTTGGTTCGGCATCGGGCTCACCATGGTTTCGTCTGGAGGGTCGCTGATAGATGATCCCACACCACCCGATCAAGGACGCGTGCGGTCCTGGTCAGGCCTGGGAGCCGGTCACGAGTCCAACCGAGAGTGTCCAACACCGGCGGCTGTTTCTGGCGCAGCCGCCCAACCTGGCGTTCGTTGCCGTGAGCGAGTGCGTTTCGTAGAGCGGTCAGGTCGTTGTACTCGGCCATGTCACCCCGACCCGGATCCGGATCCCACTTCGGGTTGCCGTTCTTGAGCTTGCCGCTGAGGCCGCGAAGACCGATCCGGCCGAAGTCATCGGTGATCCCGCGGACAGTTGCGTTGCCACGGTCCAGTGACCGGTCCTGCACTGCGGCCGCCTCAACTTGAGGGCGGAGACGGTCCTTTTCGACGGCCGTAACCATCCAGCGTTCAACGGCAAGATCGTGAAGTGCACGGAGGAACCCCTGGAACTCCGCGACAACGCCGAGCGTGTACGCGTGTGCCAACGGGCGGGCCGCCGGGCTTGGTCGGCCCGGGCCGTCGATGCCGGCCGCCGTTCCGTACGCCGCCTCCAGTGTCTGAATCGTGTCTCGACGCGGACCGAGCCAGTCCAGCAGCGGGATCGAGCGGGCGTAGGCCATAGCTCGATGACCCTAGCTACCAGCCTCTTTACTGCGTGTGGAAGGGCAGGTCGCTCCACGCCATCATCGCGGCCGTTTTGCGACTCTGATTGTGAGATGAGGTTGTTGACGCATCAAAACTCGTGACTTGGCCTGTATTTGCGACTGTCGCAGTAACGGTCGTTAATTGGAGCGCGAGGACGTGCGCGCGCTCGCTGTGTGCCATGACGCCCGGTTTGACCCCTCAACTCGGCCAAGCCCGTACCCCCTCGGGTTGTGAGTTCCCGAGGGGGTACACCGCGTCAAAGGCGCCTTGTCTGGTCGGCGTGGCAATTGAAGGCCAGACCTTCGAGGAAGTCCTCGGGCGCTGCGGAGGTGCCACGCGCGTTCAGGATCCTGCACGGATCCTCGTCAGAGTCCAGGTACAGAGTTCACTGAGCCCACCGCTGTGCAAGGGATGGCAGCGTTGGGCACGACCGGGTTATTGGCAGTGTTTGTCCCCTGGACCGAGCCGGCGGCGATGGTGTAAGCGACTCCCCCGGTAACATTGTTGAAAGAGATCGTCGGCGAGAAGGTGTCGTTGCCGGTGGCTACACCAGTGCCAGCACCTATCGGCGAGGTGCAGGCCGTGTCCTTATAGAGGATGAAGCCTTGGGCGTTGACGACGGTAACGTCGTCCGTCCATGGAGTCGACAGGCCCGGCGGTGAGTCGACCACCGACACTATCGGCCCAGCATATTGATAGTTCTGTAGCAGCAAAGAGGTAACTATGCCGCTGTCGGCGTTGGCCACGCAGGGTTGGTTCACGGTGCCGAAGTCATTGGACTGCCAGCGGTTCGGGGAGGAATTGGCTGGGAAGACCGGGGGCACAGCCGGGGCCGAGCACTGGTCGTTGAAATCGGCAGCATCGAAGATGGCGTTTTGGTGGGACACGTTGTTAGCAAAGAGCGTATCGAGAGCACCGCCGTAGGTGGGTGCTTTCTCGGGGCCCTGGACGAATATGCCATTACGTCCGTTGTTGTCCGTGATGTTGCCGACAAAGGTGTCTCCAGAGTTAGGCGCGGCCAGGCTGATGCCGTTGCCGAAGTTGTCGCTGGATATGTTGCCGATAATGCTGTTGTTGTATGCAGAACAGACGATGCCGGCGGGCCCCTGTTGGAGAACTGCGATGCCGGTGCCGTGGGCATCTAGTTTGTTGACGGCAGGGTTGCTGCCGGTGCGTGTCACGGTGTTGTTTTCGATCAGGTTGTTGGTGTTGGGATCGCCCTTGTGGCCCGGGGTCCCGCAGAAGTTGGAGAGGATACCTATGCCGTCCAGGCCGCTATTGGTGACGGTGTTGTCAACTACGGAGTTGTGCTTGGCGCCTGGGCCCTCGATGCGGATACCGATGTCCTGTATAGGTCGTGAGAAGCCCGACCCGCAGTTAGTCAGCTTGCCTTGGCGGGTGAAGTTGATGACGTCGTTGTTGAGGGCGATGTTGTGGGAGATCATGTTGTGACTCGAGGCATTTACCAAAGTGATACCGTCATAAGGACCGTCGCCCGAGGCAGAATCGTGAGTGATCAAGTTGTAGTTGGAGGCGTCAGCGACGATACCGTCGCCAAAGTTGCAGCTGGTCGTTACCGTGGGTTCAAGCAGGTTGACGTTCACGTTCTTCTTCGCGGCGACGTGACTGACCGTGTTGTGGGACCCACCGTGGATGGTCACACCAGCGTCGAAGAGATCGACCGTCCCGTGCTGCAGGGTGACGTGGCTCACATGGTCCAGATTGATGCCTACTTGTTCCTTCGTCGCCAGCGGCACCGACCCGTGCGAACCGGTGACCTTGTGGCCATTGAGGTCGATGGTGATGTTATTCGCCTTGACGTTCAGGCCGTTCCCGTTTAGGCACGGCCCAATGTTCGCAGTCAGAACGGTGTTGGTGGTGATCATGGCCCCACACTTGATCGACGCCGAAGACGACACCGACGCCGAGGCCGGTGCCGGCGCCATGAACGAGACGCCGCTCATGAGTAACGTCAGGCCTGACCCGGTGCTCAATACACGACTGAGCTTTCCCATCGACTCCCCCTCCTCGCGTGGGCCCCTACGACTCACGGACCCAACAGGACCTAAAATAGCCTAAGCCCTACCGTATAAGATGGATCGGGCGGCCGCAACGGTACATGTCGGGGTGTCACGTAGAGAGGGCAAATGTAATTGGGGTGGTAAATGTCAAATGCAGTTACCCGCGTAAGCTGAGTAAGCGGCGCCTCAGGTGCAGGAAGCCCTGGCCCATGCGCTGAGCCACGACCCGGCGACGGCATCCGCCAGAGGTCAACTAGGTTGGAGGCGGAGAATCTGGGTTGGAGGCGGAGAATCTGGCCTACGTGGTGTGGCCCGGCGGCCGGTTTCGGCAATGACGGTTACAGCGCCAAGCACGAGGACCAGGCAAAGCCGGCAAGCGGAGGGTTACGGCCCGCCAACACCCGCCAGCCCCACTAATTCGCATATGTGAGGATGCGGCAGAAGAAGACTCGACGCTCCTCATAACTTCCACTATCCGTGGCGGTCTGACCACATATATTCTAAAGCTGTCTGGGGGGACAGAAAGGACGGTTGCGCCTTTCATGCGCTCGGTCCTCGCCGGCCGCCGTAGCGCGATAGCGCGATACCGTCGGTAGGTAGCTGGGCCGGTTTGACCCCTCAACTCGGCCTAGCCCGCACCCCTCGGGTCTTGAGTCCCCGAGGGGTGCATCGCGTTCGGGATCTTGTTCTGGTCGACGGACATCTAATCCGCCACCACACTGTGGCATCCCTTGATCCTCACAATGGGCGCACATGTCAGGGTGAGTCCAGCCACAGGAGATGAACCTTCCCTAGCCGAGAACTGCGAACCCGACAGCAGGGCCTCAACAGGACAAGACACCCAGCGGCAAGGCCACAGCCCTGAAGACCATGTTCCGTGCGGGCATGACCATCCCCCCAAGCGACCCTGCTGGCCGCATGAGCCCAGATCGACCGTCAGTGACCCACCGATCTCCGAGCAGCACCAATTCAGGCTGCCGCTTACCATCGCGAGAACATGCCAAATACCGCCGCGAGTCACAGCCGTGGCCTCTCATGTTTCGCGACCACTTCACCCGCTGAATTTCATGCGCCCTCAAACGGTGGCTGGTGAGGAAGGGAGGGGGGCGGTCTGCCGGGGGCTTGGTGCGGAGGCCGGGAGCTGCACCCCGCTCCCGCCGTGGTCCACCCGAGGTGCCGGCTTCCGCGTCCAGCCCAGCGCTCAGAGGCGGTGTTCTTCGGGAGGTCCCTGCGCCGGCTGGTGGCCGTTGGTCCCTGCCGTCGTGGCGGGATCATGGTTGCCGGCGGCGGGTTGGCCGGTCACCCATCCGGGGCGGCGGTGCTCGGAGAACTCCAGGTTGCACCCCGAGCTGCACGCCTCGAATCGCTCCCTCAGCCGGTCTACCAGGCGGGCACGGCGTCAAAAGCGCCGTCGTGGAGCGCATCGGGAGCCAGGTCGGCTCCGTTGGGCCACACCACCGTCCCGATTTCAGCATCGACCGTAGCCAGAGCGAAGAACGTCACCTCGCGCAGCGGCTCGAAGATCGGGCCGACCGGCCCAGACAGCTTGCCGTCGAGGTCGACCAGCCGGACGGTGCCGTCAGCGAAGCCGACCCTGAGGCGGTAGCCGCCGAGGTGCTCGACGGAACGAACATCGTAGGGAGCGCTCATGGCAGTGGGTCAATGCTATCCAACGGCTGCTCGGCTACGGCTAGTTGCCAGTTGGCTTCCAGCTCGGCCCGGTGCAACCCGGCCCACTCCTGCACCATGCTCGCGGCTCTGCGAGGCAAGAACCCGCTGAGCACGGCGCCCGTGGCAATCTCGATCTGGCCCTGATACTCGCCGTAGCGGGCATGGAAGTGCGGCGGCGGGTGATCGGAGAAGTACATCGTGATGATCACCCCGTAGAACGACGAGAGGCGCGGCACTCGCCGGACCGTACTAGGCAGGCCGCTCGCCGATCGCCGCTCGGCTCTTGCGGGGGGGCCATCCAGGTTCCTGTGCGGCTATCTCGGATCGGATCGCCTCGATCCGGGCCATGAACTCCGGGTCATTTCGTAGCCGCTCCGCTTTGGCCGCGTTGGCGCTATCCCATGCGTCGAGTACGGCTATCACCGCAGCGTGGTCTCCCCCGTGCCACGCCTCGGTCAAGGTGCGGCCCCCGGTCCGCTCCGAGTCGGCCGCCCCGAGCTGATTGAACCAGCTTGTCGCGTCGCCATGCGCGATCCGGTCAAGCATGTCGGCTCGGGCCTCTTCATGGTACGGATCAACGAGGACAGCCAGACCTACAGACCTACAGCCCTACAGACCTACAGACCTACAGCCCTACAGACCTACAGACCTACAGGGGCCTGTGAGTCTGGTAGGTAGGCGTCGAGTGCTTCTCGGCCCAGCTCCGAAAGCCGCTTGTTGGAGCGGAAGGCTTCGGTCCGCAAGCGGCTGTACATGTCGTCGGACAGGTCGAGCGTGACTCTTCGCGGGTACGGGTTCGGCTTGCCGGGCTCGGTATGGCCGGTCGTCGGCGCTATCGAACGCTGCGCTTGCTGGTCGAGGGGTACGGCCGGGGTTGGTGCGGGCGGGGCGGGGCGCCGCCGGCCAACTTTGGGCGCGTTAGCCATGCAATATCTCCTGGATCTGTTGGGCGGCTTGGTCGTACCCGAAGGCGTCTCGGGTGATCGGCTGGCCCCAGGCGACGGCCAGGGCCTCCCTTCGTTGTGGGACGGCCACGGTGGGCCGCCCGACCCCGATCCGGGTTGGAGCATGCTCCCGGAGCTGTAGCCGCAGGTGTGGTTGGCGAGGGGGGCAGCGCAGCGGCCGTCTCGACAGCGACACGGCTGCCATGGGCCACGAGCAGGGGGGGATGGCCACGGCCAGGCCCACCAGGCACCCGAGGCCGCCGAGCGTGGCCAGGGTCTCCGACCCCCGCCGGTCGTGGCGGTGCCGGCGGGCACGGCGGGCCAACACCACCCCACCGGAGACGACCAGGGCCTCGAACACCACAGCGGTCACCGGCCCCTCCACGCTCACTCCTCCTCACCTCCCATCTGACGTTCCAGTGCCCCGGTGGCCGCATCGTGGGCCTGGCCGAAGCTCTCGCCCACCTGGCGGCCCGTCTGAGCGCCAGACCGGCCGCCCCCGGCCCCGCTCGGCCCGCTACCGCCGTCCCGTGGCGGGGCGCCGCCAGGACCTGGCCCCCCGTCCGCGCGATCGGCACCGTCAGGACCGCCAACGACTTTGCCCGCCGTTTCCTTGGCATCGCCGCCCCCTCCGCCGCTCCGTTGTGCTGAGGCACGCCCCATGCGGGGGCCTCCATCGTGAGCCGGACTTCAGGGCGCATGACGCGCCGAGCGTTGCTGTGCCCCACACTATCGGTCACGACCAGCAGCGGAGGCACAAAGACCAATCTTTCCGTGTTTACGTAGACAAGTATCTACGTATCCCCTGGTGGTGCCTGGTTAGGCTGGTCCGATGATCCTGGCTGTTGCGAACCTCAAGGGCGGGACCGGTAAGACAACCACGGCCGTCTACCTGGCCCGGCAGCTCTCAGCCGTCGTGGTCGATGCCGACCCGCAAGGCTCGGCGCTCGGCTGGGCCGAAGCGGTGGCCGACGATGGCGGAACCCTCGGCGTCGAGGTGGTCCACCTTCCTGACCCGAAGCTGGCCGGGCGGCTGCCCAAGGCGGACCGGCTGGTCATCGACTGCTCCCCCCCCGGGACCATCGGATCACCGATGCCGCGATCACCGCTGCCGACCTGGTGGTCATCCCCTCAGCGACGACCTCCGCCGACATGGACCGAACATGGGCAACCCTTGACCTGGCCGCACAGCTCGGTACTACCGCCGTGGTGCTGCTCGTCAAGGTCCGGGCCGGTACCCGCAGCCTCGGCAACGCGATCGACGCCATGGCGGCCGAACAGGTCACGGTCCTCGGTGCCCGCATACCTCAGCGAGAGGCCCTGGCCGTGGTGTGGGGCCAGCCGCTCACCACGGACCCCTACGGCTACGACCAGGCCGCCGGCCAGATCAAGGAGCTGCTCCATGCCTGACAGACCCGCCCCGAACCCGCTCGGGAGGCGCCGGCCGAAGGGACCGGCCATGCCGGCGTCGGGCAGTCCTCTCCGCGATCCGGCGCGGACGCACGCAGAGCCGGGGAAGCCGAACCCGTACCCGCACCGCCTGTCGGTGGACGTGGACAGCGGTACCTACCGGGCGCTCCGATTGATCGCGGCCCGGGAAGGATGCCGGCTCATCGACGTCATAAGGGCTGGCATCGCCCACGAAATCGAAGCCCGACAGTAAGTAGTCACGTACCTACGTAACGACACGCAAACCCCCAGCGGCGCCGAGCGGCGCTTGGAGGGGCCCCCCTCGGAGTCCTCAGACACCGGGCAAGATGGGAGGCGTGCGCGAGGCCACTAACGAGGAACTGGCAGCATTTGCTCGGCTCCTGACCGACTTAGCCCATTTCGACGAGCAGTTCTGGGAGCTCCACGTTGGCGACCGACCTGCGCCCGGTTCACCGGCAGCCGCCGAGGCCGCACTCCTTGAGACCGGGCCTGGCGGCTCTTGGGGGTCGGTTCCGTTCGAGATCCCCTACCAGATTGCGGGCCTTCTTCTCCGGGCCAGCATCTGCGACATCCAGTCCCTGGCAAGGCTGTTTGGGCCCCCAGTCATCCCCTACGGGTTCGAGCCGGTTCGCCGCTCCCTTCTCGAGTACACGGCGAGGGCATGGTGGCTGCTCGATCCCGCCCTGTCCCCTCGCGAGCGTGTCACCAGGGCTTGGACCGAGCAGCTTGACAGCGCACAGGAGACCGACAAGACCACCGAGGCATTCGGACTCAAACCAGAGGAGGTCCCCAGGCAGGTACCGGCGGTGATCGCATCGGCAGCCGACCTTGGGCTCACCGAACTGTGGAACAAGCCCCATGACAAATTGCTCGGCTTCGGCGCCAAGCCGCGACCTCAGTCGACTGATCTCGCCGGCGAGTTCCTTCTGGCTTGCGGGATGGACCGCGGCAGCGGCTACTACAGAAGACTTTGCGGCGTCGCCCACGGATCAATATCAAGCATCATCGCTGGGCTCGTCGAGACCGGGCCGGCCGATGTCGCGCACGCCGCCAGGATGGCCACCGCAGTGGACTTCGTCACGGTGTGGATTACCTGCTGGATGGCCATGAACACCTATCGCGTCGCGGGGCGTTGCCGCTCGAATGCGTACGGCTGGGACACCAGTCTCCTGGACTCCTGGCACCAGACCCAGACCGAAAGGCTCCACCAGATCGGTCGGGACCGAGCGACCATCGCATCCAACGGCACCGTCAGTTTCGACTGACATCCAGAGCCTTCTGCCTCAGCTCCATGAACTGATGCACCAATGGCGCGAGCAAGATCGGAGCCGCCGGCAAGTATTCACGTACCTACGTAACGGCCCGCATAGGGGAGGGAGGCGACGGGATCGGTGGAGGGGAAGCATTCGAGCATCCGCGAACCGCGCGGTGCTCCCGGCCAGACTGGATGTCATGTCTATGCGGAAAGAGGACCGGCTGACGACGACCGAGGCTGCCAAGCTCGTCGGGCGCTCCCAAGACACGGTCCGGCACGCCATCAACTTCGGGCCTCTCACAGCGATCCGCGAGGAGGGCCGCTGGTACATCGATCGCGCCACCCTCCTGGCGTGGGACAAGCGAGCCCGCCGCTACGAAAACATCATGCGGCCGCCGGCGGCCTACGACAACGCTGCGGAGCTGCTCGCTGAGTACCACTCGATGAGCGCCGAGGAGCTGGCCACCCTGGCCGGCATCCACATCGGCAACGCCCGCAAGCATCTCGCCCTCCTAGCCGCCCAGGGCCGCGCTGAGCGCCTCGACGATGGCCAGTGGGTTCTCACCGCTCAGCAGCATCAAGGGGCCGCCTAGAGCTGCCTCACCCCTCTGCGCCGCCCATTTTGAGGGCGGACATGCAACGAGGACCGGCGGGAACCGGTCCTCGATGTCACTACCGATGACCCGCTAAGGGCGGGCACATCTGCCAATTACGAACACCTCAATCGTACATCGGTTGGGGGGCGGATGGAAGCCCTGCAGGTCGTCGGTGTTCTTCGACGCGCCTTAAGGAGGCCCGCGTGGAGGCTCAGACCACCACGAACACCGCAACCCTCGATCGGCGTTGGCAGCCCTCGGCTGCCTGCGCCAACACCAACCCCCGACCCTTCTACGGGTCCCACCACCCCCGAGCCCAGCTCTGCGCCGGCTGTGTTGCCGCAGAGCCCTGCTTGTGGGCTGCCATGGCCCTGGAACAGGCCCTCGGCTACCGCTACGGCCTGTGGGGGGCCACGACCGCCCGCAGGCGGCAGCGGGTCGCCGACTCGCTCCCGGTCGACGTCGACTACACCGCCTGGTACGAGTCGGTGGTCACCGGATGGGCCGAGGATCATCTCGGCCAGCCAGGTAGGGCCGCGTGAGCGCCGGGGTCGGCCCGAACCGGGCCGCACGGCGGGCGGCGTGGCCGAAGCGCCGTCAGTGGCTCGACCGGATCGCCGGAGAGAACCGGCTTACCACCGGATGCAAGGCGTGGCTGATGCTCCTGGCGAAGCGCTCCGACGACGGCGGCAAGCCGGTGTGGGGCAACCAGGTCAAGATGGCCCTCCACATTGGCTGCAGCGACCGCTCAGTGCGCCGCTACCGGGCTGAGGCCGAAGAACTGGGCTACGTGGCCGTCTACCGGTCCAAGCCCGAGAGAGGCCCTGCAGGCCGCTGGTGCCGCCGGAAGGCGAACAGCTACTACCTCCGCCTTCCGGCCAAAGACACCGACCAGCTCGACGCTCCCCGCCGCCGGCAGCGGGCCAGCTACTGCGTCGTCCGCTCTCACCAGGCCGCTGAGGCCGACTCGGCGCCGCCTCGTCACGATCGGAGGCCATTCGGGGCAGGTGCTGACCTACCGGACAGCGATGGCCGATCATCACCCTTACGGGGTGCGTCAACCGACGCCGCAACCCCCATGAGTGACATCAAACCTGGGCCGTGGGCACCAACAGAAACAGAACGAGCCGCTGCCGCGGCCCATATTGCTGCCATCAGAGCCCGCCTTCGGCACGCCACAAGCAACGTGAGCAGCTAGCCCCGATCCACCTACCTCGTCGCACGCCTACGCGATCACCAACTTCGACTCCGCACGGACACCTGGCGGTCAGTCACGCCCTCATGCTCGCTCCCGCTCGCAACGCCACGGTGCGTCCGGGTCCCGTCCCCCAAAGGCGGCAATGAGGAAGGACGAGCTGCGGAGTATCTTGCAGTTCGGATCGGGCTTGAACCCAGCTATCGCCCACATCACCCCGGTTGATTGATCTCGGCGACGTGCACGGTTCCTGCGACCGTGTCGGCGCAGCCGGCGGGAAACATCTCGAAAGGGCTCAGGGGCCAACACCTCCCAAGTGACGGTTATCCGGCCGGATCCGTCCATACTGACCGCGCTGGGAATGGCCTTCGACGTTTTCCGCCGGCGCCTGGCGCGCATCGCCCGCCGGGAGCTGGCCGCCAGCGGGACCGGCCTACTCCGCCACGTGCGCCATGGTCAGCGCGCTGTGGTTCTTCCCGGCTCTGGTGATCGTCGCCACCACCAGCCCAGGTCAACAGTCGAGCCCTTCGGCCATCGTCGCCGTGTTCTTCTGGCTGACCGCCGTGGCCGCCCTGGCCGGCCTGATCTCCATCCCCGTCGAGGTGATCGAGGACCGCCGTAGGTGGGCCAACGCAACGCTGCACCGATGGATCTGTCCGACCCCCGCCGTGGATCGTGGCGTGCGCCGCGGTCGTGGCCCTGGTGTTCGGGGTCATCGCCTTCAACGCCGACCAGCAGGTCCGCAACCTCAACCTCACCGCGCAGAGCGCTCTCGTCGCCGCCGACGTTCAGATCGTGCTCCTCACCGCCGTCACCCTCTCCGCCGTCGCCGTACCGATCGCCGGCTTCGTCCAGCGGCACCGCCGGCGGGCGGCCACATGGGCGAAGCGCCACGCCTCCACCCCGGTACGATGATCGTCGTGGCCAGCCCCGAGCCCGAGCCGGTCGACATCACCGAGCGGGTCGCCACCAGCGTCGCCATCCGCCGCTGAGCACCGTGGCGCTTGAGCTGGGCCACGTCGGCACCCATCCCGTAGCGGGCCAGCTCGGCCAGCCGCCTCGGCGTCACCGTCGCATCCAGCTCCACCCGCGACAGCCCCGAACTGATGATCTCCGCGACCCGGTTCAGCGCCTTGACCATCTGCTGGCCCGACGCCCGCACCGGCCCCGTCCGCCACCGCTCCAGCTCCGACACCCGGTGACCCGGCGCCACCACCAGCAGAGCGTCCAGCTCCCGGCGCTGCTGATCGGTCAGCGCCGCGTACAACGTCTCCCACAGCCGCTGCGTCGCCGCGTCCCCCTCCCGCGCCACCAGCCGCGCCAACCGCGACACGCCCGGCAGCAGCACATCCCGCTCCCGCAACCAGCGCAGCGCATCGGCGAAGATCGCCTTCGGCCCGTCCCCGGTCACCCAGGCCCGCCTGCCCACGAACACCGCGAGCTCAGCCTCGACCGGCGCGAAGTCCTTCAGTTGCAACGCCGTGCGGATCTTCCCCGCATGCTCACGGTGAGTCTGGGGCCGCAACGCGTACTGCTTGACACACGAAGGGTCGGCGACCTGCAACTGGCCGGCCAGAAAGTCGATCGCCTCGGCCGGTACCCCTTCCAGCGGATCCGCCAAGAACTTCCCGATGTAACGAGTCGTGGCTAGTTGAACACTGAACCCGAGCCGGTTGTGATCTCCCCGCAGCCCAGCCACCAGCTCCCGGTCGCGATCATCGAGGAAGAAGAACCGCTCCAGATCCGCCCGCGACACCGAACCGCCATAACGACCGAACGCCGCCGCTTCCTGATCACTGAGAAACTCCACCGGCACGGCCCACACCGTAGCGTGTCCGATACTGCCGAGTTCCGGACACTGAGATTACGTTCGTCGACCTCAGCGACCTCACCCCGAGCACCCACTACGACCTCCCGACCCGGCTAATCGTGCGTTCCGGTTCCGTTGCAGGTCCAACCCCG
>JAABUQ010004073.1_pt1 | contig 25577 bp, 21 predicted proteins | sample 5560001 | NCBI WGS metagenome assembly JAABUQ01 (sample SAMN10711888, study PRJNA513371) | rock metagenome | isolation source: Antarctica rocks | place: Antarctica: Victoria Land, Finger Mt nord | collected 2015-12-18
ATCACGGCCCAGGAGATCCTGGTCGACCACGCGAGCTACCCGACCGACCGGATCTGCGCCAACAGCCACAAGTTCCGCCCGCTCGGCCTGGGCTATGCCAACCTCGGCAGCCTCCTGATGGCCAACGGTTTGGCTTATGACTCCGACGCCGGCCGAGGGCTGGCGGCCTCGATCACGTCGATCATGCACGGCCAGGCGTATCTGTCGAGCGCCGAGCACGCGGCGAACCTCGGGCCGTTCGAGGGGTTCCCGCTCAACCGGGAGCCGATGCTCCGGGTCATGGAGATGCACCGCGACGCCGTCGAGGGGATCGACGGGACCGCCCCGCCCGAGCTGCTCGACGAGGCCCGCAAGGTCTGGTCCGAGTGCCTCGACCAGGGCCGCCGCTCGGGCTTCCGCAACAGCCAGGTGACGGTGCTCGCCCCGACCGGGACGATCGCCTTCATGATGGACTGCGACACCACCGGGATCGAGCCCGACATCGCCCTGGTGAAGTACAAGCAGCTCGCCGGCGGCGGGATGCTCAAGATCGTCAACCGGACCGTGCCGATGGCCCTCGGCAAGCTCGGCTACGACGAGCCGACGATCCGCGGCGTGCTCGACTACATCGACGCCAAGGACACGATCGAGGGGGCCCCGGGCCTGCTCGACGAGCACCTGCCCGTCTTCGACTGCGCCTTCGCCCCGCCGCAAGGGGGCCGGAGCATCCACTTCCTGGGCCACCTGCGGATGATGGCGGCGGTCCAGCCGTTCCTCAGCGGGGCGATCTCGAAGACGTGCAACGTCCCCGGCGACGCCTCGGTGGCCGACATCCGCGAGGCCTACCTCGAAGGGTGGAAGCTCGGCCTCAAGGCGATGGCCATCTATCGCGACGGTTCCAAGGGGAGCCAGCCGGTGAGCACCAAGTCCGACTCCGACGCCAAGGCCGACGACGCCCGGCCGGTCCTGCCGAACCTGTCGGCGGCCGTCGCCCCCGGGTTGGCCGTGGCCGTCCCCGCCGCGCCCGTCCCGGCCCCGGCCAACCCGGGCCTCCAGCCCCGCCGGGCCCGCCTGCCGCACACCCGGCAGAGCCTGACCCACAAGTTCGACATCCAGGGTCACGAGGGGTACGTCACCGTCGGCTTCTACGCCGACGGCCGGCCCGGCGAAGTCTTCATCACGATGGCCAAGGAAGGCTCGACCATCGGCGGCCTGATGGACGTGCTCGGCACCTCGATCTCGATGGGCCTCCAGTACGGCGTGCCGCTCGACGTGTTCGTCAACAAGTTCGCCCACAGCCGGTTCGAGCCGGCCGGGTTCACCAAGAACCCGGACATCCCGATCGCCAAGAGCGTCACCGACTACATCTTCCGCTGGCTCGGGATGGAGTTCATCCCCGGCTACCGCGAGGCCAACGCCCCCCAACGACCGGTCGAGGATGACCCCGCCCCGGCCCCCAAGGCCATGGTCAAGGTCAACGGCCACCGGACCGCGACCGTCGCCGACCTCGAGCACTCCGAGGCGGTCATCAATCAGGTGTCGGCCCCCTCGCCCTCGATCCCCCTGTCGATCGAAGGGCTGGAGAAGCGCGACGAGCAGTTCGCCCAGTTCCAGAGCGACGCCCCCGCCTGCGACAACTGCGGGGCCCTGACCGTCCGCTGCGGGACCTGCTACCGCTGCTTCAACTGCGGCAACAGCATGGGCTGCTCCTGAGCCCCCGTCGGATCGATCCGGACATCAAGAGTGGGGGCCGCGCCATCGCGCGGCTCCCCTGATGTATTTCCGGCCCGACTTCTCGCTAACATTCAAAAATCAATAAATTTCGATGATCTGTTCGCCACCGTGCGCGGGGTTGCCGATCACCTGTCGATTGGGCATATCCACCACCCAATCCATCGCTTCCAGGGGGATCTGGCCGACCAGGACCGGGCACCCCTCGGGCAACTCCGCCACGTCGATCGGGCAGTCTCGCCCCTGGATGGTGAGCCGCGCCGTGCCGAACATCCGGACTTCGGAAGGCCCTTTGGCCGTGATGACCTTCCTGCTCCGCAGATACTTCAGGCCGAGAGCCTCCAGCAGCTCCCTTGGCATCGACAACCCCGTCGCCCCCGTATCGACGAGCGCATCGGTCACCTCGACTGTCCGGACATCGGCGGCGGCGAGATGCCCTCCGTCGACGGCAAAAAGATCGCTCATGTTTTCGATCTTGGCGACGACTAACGCCTTGCCCATCGTTGGCATCCTCTCTCGAGTGGATCGGTCGGGCTTCACTTCGGCGGCTCGGCCGGGGTGCTGGGGCCGTTGAGGCTCCGGCGGTGGTGCCAGGTCTGGCGGGGCAGGCCGAGCTTGCTCGTCCGCTCGGACCAGGCCCTGGCCAGGGCGTCGAGGGCGGCCTGGGGCGACTCGCCCCCGGTGATCGCGGCGACCCGGGCCTTGGTCAGGTCGGCGAGGTAGCCGGCGGCGTCGGGAATCCGGAGCCCGGGGGCGACCTTCTCGGCGTTGAGGGTCTTGCTCACCGCGTCGGCCCAGGGTCGGGCCTCGACGCCCGGGGCGCCCCGGGGGTTGGTCATCCCCTGGGCGAGCTGGGGCGAGCGGACGCCGAGCATCGGGAAGCCACGCTCGGCCCGGAGGCGGTTGGTCGAGTCGGGCCCGGCCAGGTACCTGGCGAAGTCCTCGGCGGCGGCCTTCCGAGGGCTCGACGCGGCCACGCCCACCAACCAGCCGCCGCCGGAGGGGAGGTAGCTCGGCCGGCTCGGCACCTGGAGGGCCTCCCAGGCCTTGCGGGACGGGTCGTGGACCCGGGGCGAGCCGGGCAGGGGGGCGACGCCGACGGCGGACCCCTCGGTGCTCCAGTCCCCGGCCCGCTCGGCCAGGTCGATCAGGATCGCGGCATCGCCGTCGCGGAACGCCTTGCGGGCGGCTTCGGCATCGAACTTCTCGGAGCCGGGCGGTGCGGAGCCCTTGAGGGCGACCAGGGCTTGCAGGGCCTCGACGAACGGCGGCGAGGCGACCCGAGGTTCGGTCGTCTCGGAGTCGAGGAGGAACGAGAACTGGTCGCGGTGCCAGGCCAGGGCGGCGGCCCTGGCCAGGAAGATGGCGTCGCCGACCCCCTCGGGATCGGCCCCGAACGCGAGCGCGACGCCGGCGATCGGCTTGCCGCCGCCTGGGCGCTCGCGGCCGTGGAAGAACCGGGCCAGGGCGTCGAACTGCTCCCAGGTCGCGGGGGGCTCCAGGCTCAGGCCGGCGGCCCTGGCCGCCTCGCGGGTCCTCGGGTCGTCGAAGGCCGCCCGGCGGTAGGCCATGACGAGCGCGGAGCCGCCGATCGGCAGGCCCATCCGGTCGGGGCCGTACCTGGCCACCTGGTCGCGGTAGGCGAGCACGACCTCCTTGTAGGCCAGGGCGTCGGGGGGGGCCTCGGGCGTCGCCTCGGTCCCCTCGGCCGGCGGTGCCTCGGGCGGGTTGATGACGGAGTCGGGCAGGGGGGCGAGTCCCCCGGAGGCGACGAGGTCGCCCATCCGGTCGCCGGGATAGACGACCACGTCGACGTCGCGGACGGCGCCCGGGTCGACCGGCCTGTCGAGGACGACGAGGTCGGCCCCGGTCCGCGCCGACCACTCGCCGCGCTGGGCCTTGATCGAGGGGAGCAGGGCGGGGTCGCCGACGACGCCGACCACCAGCTTGACCCCTTCGAACGGCTTGGCCGGCGCGCCGCCCTTCGAGGCCCCGGCCCCGCCCCCGCCGCACCCGACCAGGCCCATCGCCAGGGCCCCGGCCAGGAGCCCGACCACGCCGATTCGATGCCGCATCATCTCCCCATCCCTCGTCCCGGTCGACCTCGCTCGGATCAATCGAGGTCCATCATACGCCAGGCTCCCGAGCGGGGTCAAACCGCCGCGAGGGGGCCGACATCGGGCGATCGGGGCGGTTCGAAATGCTCGGCGGGGCGGGCCTCCGGAAGTCCGGCGACCCGCCCCGCGGGGTGCTCAGCAAGGGTGCTCGAAACTTGATCTCAGACGTCGATGCCCAGTCGGTAGCGGAGCTCCTCGAACTGGTCGCGATAGGCGTCGTCGGTCGAGTGGAGGTGTTCGGCCTCGGAGATGAACTTGAGGGTGTCGTCGCGCCTCAGTCCGGCGTCGATGAGCACCTCCTCGAACGGGTCGAGGTCGTGGGCATAGACGAAGAGGAGCTTGTGCTCGTCGAACTGGACCTCGGTCGGGCCGTTGGGGTTGAGGGCGGCCAGGCCGGTGCAGCCGTCGTTGAGGAGCAGGGATTCGTAGTCGTAGAGGGTGCTCTTGAGGATGACCGTGTCCATGTGCTCGCGGTACAGGTCGGAGTGGGCCCCCGGCTCGCTCTCGTGGCTCGACTCCATGACGACGTCGACTTCGTCGCCGAGCGGGGTGAGCAGGTCCATCAGGACCTCGAAGAGCCGCTCCGAGGAGACCGAGGCGGCCAGCACCGGCATGGTGTTGCCCGTCTCGGGGTCGCGGTAGACGTCACGCCGGTACCCTTCCCGGGGGATGACCTCCAGGCCATACGAAGGGCGAACCGCGTCGGTCAGCGCGAAGTTGCCATACCGTCCGACCTGCAAGTGGGCATCCAGCTGATCCTGATTCAGGTCATCAAAGCTGGTCCGCGGCATGGTCGTGTTCGTACGCAACACCCGCTCCAGGAAGCGTTGGATAAAGCTCATGGGAAAGGCATCCCCTCCTACAACTGCCCAACGGTCGGGACTGTTTCGAGGCCGATTCCTCAGGTCACCGCGCCAGACGACTCCAGGAGTCAAATCTCCCGGACCCAGCCATCCCTGGGATTCGCCCGGCACCGCGCCCAAGGGAGTCGAAACCCACCCCGGGGACGGTCGCCTCTCCATTGGCACCGCTTCAATGCCGTTCCTCGTATATATACCACGTTTTGCGTCGAAAACCGCTCGCGGGGTGAAATCAGAGTGAAGCAAACACACAAAGCGAACCGAGTCGGACGAGACGAGGCATGATCGTTCCATGAACGTTCGGGACGGCCCGGTTGGCATTTCTTTTCGATTGATTCTCAAGCAAAGTCGATGCCGGACCGACGAGGGCGATCGCGGAAGCGGCCCTTCGACCAACGCCGGCAAGAACTTGAGCGATTCGAGGCTCGCCCGGGCCGATTCGATGAATCAAGGTCAATCCTTCAAATAATCCGCAAGGTCATGTAACCAGGCTGGACCGGCCGGGGCAAGTCCGCGAGTCGCCGAAACCACCGGCCGATGCGCCAGGTGAACGGGCCGGTCGCGGCAAGGCCCGCCTTGGGCCGTCGCCCTCGCGTCGGGCGTGCTGCTATAATGTCGGTCCCTCGGGTCCGGATCGGCGGCGAATCGAAGCGAAGGGCGGGACGGGCATGGCGATCGATCGGGTGGACGCATACATCCAGTCTCATCGGGGGGAGTTCGAGGAGCAGCTCAAGGCGTTCCTCCGGATTCCCAGCGTCAGCGCCCAGCCCGCCCACGACGCCGACACCCGCAGGGCCGCCGAGTTCGTCCGCGACGACTTTCGCTCGATGGGCCTGGGCCGGGTCGAGCTGATCGAGACCCAGGGCCACCCCCTGGTCTACGCCGAAGGGCCCGAGGTCCCCGGCAGGCCGACCGTCCTCATCTATGGCCATTACGACGTCCAGCCGCCCGAGCCCCTGGAACCCTGGACCACCTCGGACCCCTTCGAACCGGAGATCCGCGACGGCAACATCGTGGCCCGGGGGGCGACCGACGACAAGGGGCAGATGTTCACCCACCTGAAGGCGGCCGAGGGGTGGCTCAAGGCCGGCGGCGGCCTGCCGGTGAACGTCAAGTTCCTGATCGAAGGCGAGGAGGAGGTCGGCGGGGCCAACCTCGCCGCCTACGTCGCGGCGAACGTCGCCCGGCTCGCCTGCGACTACGCCGTGATCTCCGACACCAGCCAGTTCGCCCCGGGCATCCCGGCGATCACGTACGGGTTGAAGGGGATGGCCTACTTCGAGCTGACCGTCCGGGGGGCCAGGGCCGACCTCCACTCGGGGATGTTCGGCGGCACCGTCGCCAACCCGCTCAACGCCCTGGCCGAGATCCTGGCGAGCCTGAAAGGGGCCGACGGCCGGGTCCGGGTCGACGGGTTCTACGACTCGGTCCGGCCGCTCGAAGCCTGGGAGCGGGCCGAGTTCGCCAAGCTCCCGTTCTCCGACGCCGACTTCCTCGCCCAAGTCGGCGCCCCCTCGCTCGAAGGGGAGGTCGGCTACACGACCCTGGAGCGGCGCTGGGCCCGGCCGACCTGCGACGTCCACGGCCTCTTCGGCGGCTACTCGGGCCCCGGGCCCAAGACCGTCCTCCCTCGGGTCGCCGGGGCCAAGCTCAGCTTCCGGCTCGTGCCCGACCAGGACCCCGGGGTCGTCGCCGCCCAGTTCCGGGCCCACGTCGCCAGGGTGACCCCGCCCGGGGTGACGGTCGAGGTGATCGAGCACCACGGGGCGCCCGCCGTCCTGATCGGGGTCGACAGCCCGGGCGTCCGCGCCGCCGGCCGGGCGATCGAGGCCGGCTTCGGCACGGCCCCGGTCTTCATGAGGGAAGGGGGCTCGATCCCCGTCGTCGCCCTGTTCAAGGAGCACCTCGGCGTCGACACCCTCCTGCTCGGCTGGGGCCAGAACGACGACAACCTCCACGGCCCCGACGAGAAGTTCTCCCTGGCCGACTTCCACCGGGGGATCAAGGCGTCCGCCCACCTCCTGGCCGAGCTGGCCGGGCCGGATGGCTCGGGCGGGGGAGGAGCATCCAAGCCTCCCCGGCACAGCCTCCTCGGGTCCTGGAGCGTGATGGGCGTCCCGCCGATCACCGCGGAGGAGATCGAGGAGGCCCGTCGCGAGATGTGGGGGAGCTTTCCCGGAGAATTCCCCGAGTGAGCGGCCTGGCCGCCGACACTCACGCCGCGATCTGGTATCTCTTCAATGATCCCCGGCTCTCGACCAGGGCCCGGGCCGCGATGGAGGGGAGCCTCCGGGCCGGCGATCCGATCATCCTGTCCTCGATCACCCTCGTTGAAGTATCGTGTACCTGATCGAGAGGGGGCGACTGCCCCTCTCGGCGTTCGACGACCTGGAGCGGGCCTTCGCCGATCCGCTCGGCGCCTTCGCCCTGGCGCCGCTCGACCTGGACGTGTCGCGGGCCTTGCGCCGCGTGCCCAGGAATCTCATCCCCGACATGCCCGACCGGATCATCTCGGCGACGGCCCTCGATCGGAACCTGCCGCTGGTCACGGCCGATGGCAAGATCCGGGCCTCGGGCGTCGTCTCGACCATCTGGTGAACCCGACGTCTCGAAAGGCGTCTCCGCCGGATCTTTCAAAGGTTTTCGCATGCTCGACCTGAAATACGTCACGGCCAACCCCGAAGCCGTCAAGCAGAACTGCCGGGATCGCAACGTCGGGCCCGAGGTCGTCGCCGAGGTCGACCGGGTCGTCGCGCTCGAATCCCGGCGCAAGGCGATGCTCCAGGGGGTCGAGGAGGGCCGGCGGCGCCAGAACGAGGTGGCCCAGGCGACCGGCAAGGAGAAGGACCCGGCCAGGCGGGCCGAGCTGGTCGCCGAGGGCCGGCGGCTCAAGGGGGAGGCCGGCGAGGTCGAGGAGAAGCTCAAGGCGCTCGACGCCGAGCTCAAGCAGGGCCTCGGCCGGATCCCCAACCTGACCCACCCCGACGCCCCCATCGGCGCGACCGAGGACCTCAGCCTGGAGGTCCGCAAGGTCGGCACCCCCCGCGTCTTCGACTTCCCGGCGAGGGACCACGTCGCGATCGGCAAGGCCCTCGACCTGATCGACTTCGAGGCCGGCGGCAAGGTCTCCGGCACCGGCTTCTACTTCCTCAAGAACGACGCGGTGCTCCTGGAGATGGCCCTCCAGCAGTTCGCCGTCGCCAGGCTGGCCGGGCGTGGGTTCGTGCCGATCATCACGCCCGACCTGGCCCGCAACTCGATCCTCGAAGGGATCGGCTTCACCCCCCGGGGCGCCGAGACCCAGATCTATTCGGTCGAGGATTCCGACCTCAGCCTGATCGGCACCGCCGAGATCACCCTGGGCGGGATGCACGCCGACGACGTCTTCGACGAAGGGCAGCTCCCCCTCAAATACGTCGGCCTCTCGCACTGCTTCCGGACCGAGGCCGGCGCCGCGGGCCGGGCCAGCCGGGGGCTCTACCGGGTCCACCAGTTCACCAAGGTCGAGATGTTCGCCTTCGCCACGCCCGAGACCTCCGATGCGATCCACCGGGAGATCCTGGCGATCGAGGAGGAGATCTTCGCCGGCCTCGGCATCCCCTACCGGGTCCTCGACATCTGCTCGGGCGACCTCGGCGGCCCCGCCTACCGCAAGTTCGACCTCGAAGCCTGGATGCCCGGCCGGGGCGAGGCCGGAGAATATGGCGAGGTCACCAGCACCTCCGACTGCACCGACTACCAGGCCCGCCGCCTCAACATCCGCTACAAGCCGACCGGCCAGAAGGGCACCCGCTTCGTCCACACCCTCAACGGCACCGCCGTCGCCCTCAGCCGGGCCATGATCTGCGTGCTGGAGAACTACCAGAGGGCCGACGGGCTGGTCGACGTGCCGGCGGTGCTCAGGCCGTATCTTGGTAAGGATCTGATCGGGGCCAAGCCTTGAACCGGGGAGGGTTCGAACCATGCGAATGATCGATGAACTTGTCGTCCGGGGCGAGCCGGACCAGATGGCTGCGTTCAAGGCCAGGCTCGAAACCGCCCCGGGTGACGCCTGGGAACGGAGGACGGATTACGACATTGTGCACATGAGCCGGTCCTGGATGCGCCCCACGATCGGGTTTCGCTCGCTTGCGGGCTCAACGCACCGGTCCGTCATCGCCTGGCTCAGTGAGGAACGACCGGACGAATTTCGGCTAGGCGGGACGATGTCGGGCGACCGCAAGCCGATGAGCGACGAGGAACACAACATCTCCCGGAGGGAGTTCGCCGATTTCATACGCCCGCTGGCGGACGAGGTCGGCGTCGAAGTTCAACGCATCCCGTTCCGGGTGAAGATGGAGCAAATCGTCACGTTCGAGGCCATGTGGCGGCTTGAAACGTTCGTCAAAGAGGCAGTCGACAAGGCTCGGCTCACCCCGTTCGATCGCGCGCGGTGGCGTCGTTTCGTGACCCAGGTCCACAGGGATAGCTCCGCACTTTACGGCGAAGAGCTCGAACTCTGGTTGAAGATGGGAGAGTGGCCCGAGGAGGTGCGGCGGACGCTGGTCGATGAATACGACTTGGGGCTCACGCTGCTCAAGGAATACGACGAGGAGCGGGTCGGTTGACCGGGTTGGCCTCGATCGCCGAGGCGGCGGACTACCTGATCGCACGGCCTAAGCCGGTTCTTTGCCTCGATACTTGCGACCTCCTCGATATCGTCGAGGGCTTCACGGACTCGAAGAAGGGTAGCTTGCAGGCCAAGGCGGTCCGCTCGATGATCGAGAGGCTTGAAGCGGATCCTGATCGCTTCCAGATCGTGATCACGTATCTTGTGGAGCGGGAATGGGGTCAAAATCTCGAAAAAATCCGGAATAAGGCTTCAAATTTTCTTCGGGAGACAGACAAGCGAGTTGCCATGATCGATGACGTCTTGCAGCATGCGGCGGTCGACGTCGGCCGGCCTCTCTTGCAATATTCCGACTTGCCGCTGGTCCAAAGCTTGGTCGATATGGCGGAAGATTTGGTCGGCCGGTCGATCATCCTGAGTCAGGAGGGCGTTTGTGTCGATCGAGCCCTGGCTCGCGTCATCGAGCAACAGCGCCCCTCGCGTAACGGAAACATCAAAGATTCCATCCATCTTGAGCACTACCTCGAACTCTCCAAGGCTCTTGGACGATCCCAATTTTCGGAGCCTCGGCTCTTCGTCAGCGCGAACAAGTCCGATTATTGGGAAGGCTCACCGGAACCGCATCCCGAGCTGCGTGGGGGGTTCGACGAGGCTGGGCTCCAGTTCTTCGGCAAGCTCGATGCCGCCGTCGGAGTCCTGAGGATTTGACGGTCAGGAAGGGCCGAACAAGATCGAGCGGGCTGACGTTTCCTATCCAGGCGTGCCTATCAAGCGCTCCCGATCGGATCGAAGAAAGGAGGGAAGGCCGGATGCTCAGAAACCCGCTCCTGGTCCCCGACCTCCTGGAGTTGATCCGGGCCGGCGAGACCTCGGTGCTCGGCGAATTCCTGGCCGACCACCACCCGGCGCACCTGGCGGAGATCCTCGAAGACCTGGGCGACCGCGCGGGGGACTCGGCCCTGGGGCTGCTGCCGGAGCGGGTCCGGGCGGAGGTGATGTCGTACGTCGGGGCCGAGCGGCAGGTCCGCTTCGTCGAGGCGTTGGCGCCGGTCGACGCGGCGAGCTTGCTCCAACTGATGTCGCACGACGACCGGGCTCATCTGGTCAATCGGCTCGACGAGGACCGGGCCGACGAGATCCTCAGGAACCTGGCCCAGGCCGAGCGCGAGGACATCCGCCGCCTGGCCAGCTACGAGCCGGGGACCGCCGGGTCGGTCATGACGACCGATTACGCGACCCTGCCGCCCGGCCTGACCGTCCGCGAGGCCCTGGACCGGCTCCGCCGCGAGGCCCCCGACCGCGAGACGATCGACTACAGCTACGTCGTCGACCCCGGCCACAAGCTGCTCGGCACGGTCCCGCTCAAGCGGCTGATCCTGGCCAGGCCGCTGGCCAAGGTCGACGAGGTGATGCAGCGCGACGTGATCTCGGCCCGGGTCGACGAGGACCAGGAGGCCGTCGCCCGCAAGGTCGACCGCTACGACCTCTTCGCCATCCCGATCCTCGACGCCTCCGACATGCTCGTCGGCATCGTCACCCACGACGACGCGATGGACATCCTCCGCCAGGAGCAGACCGAGGACATCCTCGCCTTCGGCGGCGTCGCCAGCAACGCCGACGCCGACGAGGAGGAGCCCTACTGGCAAAGCCGGATCCGCTCCGACGTCCGCCGCCGGATCGGCTGGCTGCTGCTGCTCTTCCTCGCCGGGACGATCACCCGATGGGTGGTCCACTCCTTCGAGTGGGTCGACGACGTGGTCAAGGACATCGACCTCGGTGCGTTCATCCCGCTGCTGATCGGGACCGGCGGCAACGCCGGGAGCCAGACCGTCGGCACGGTGATCCGTGGGCTGGCCCTGGGCCAGATCCAGCCGGGCGACATGTTCCGGGTGGTGGCCCGGGAGGCCCTCACCGGCCTGATCCTGGGCCTGCTGCTGGGGATCATCGGGTTCTTCTTCACCTGGGGGCTGGTCAAGCCCTATTCGCCGGTGGCCGGCCTGGTGATCGGGCTGGCGATCCTGGGGATCTGCGTCTGGGCCAACGGGATCGGGGCGCTGGTGCCGGTGCTGGCCCGTCGCGTCGGCGTCGACCCCGCCCTGGTCTCGGCCCCGATGATCAGCACGCTGGTCGACGCCACCGGCCTGGTCATCTTCTTCTCGATCGCCATCGCCCTGCTGGTCAACCTCAACCTGAGATGAGCCGCGCACGTCGCGTCTTTTCGACATACACTGGAGCGTGATCCCAACCGGATGCTAACCTGTTTGGGCCGTCCCCGAACGGAGGCCGTCCCGATCAATCCACCCTTTGAAAAGGTCGCGACCCATGATGATCCGCGATAGGGCCGCCCTGGCCATCCTGGCGACGATGGCCGTGGTGCTGACGGATCGCGCGCCGCTGATCGCCCAGGAACCGGCGACCTCGAAGGGCCCCGCGCCGGCCTCGGCCCCGGCCTCGGCCCCGGCGCCGGTCGCCAAGAAGAAGACCGAACCCGCCCGCCGCGTCCCGTCCTATTTCGGCCAGATCGGCCTGCTCCCGGAGCAGCGGGCGCGGATCTACTCGCTCCAGGCCAGGCATCAGGACAAGATCGAGGCGCTGGAGAAGCAGATCGCCGCCGAGAAGGCCGAGATGCTCGCCGGCTGCGAGGCGACCCTGACCGATACCCAGAAGAAGCTGCTGGGCAACCTCCGCCAGGCCGCCGCCGAAGGTCCCGCCCGGACGGCCGCCGCCCCCGCCGGCGTCGCGGGCCCGGTGAAGCCGGACTGATCGGGGCGACGCCGACCCCGCTTGGTCGGCCCCGCCCCGCGAGTGATGATCCCCGGCCTCGATCGACGGGCTGGGGTTGCCGATTCGTCGGCGGCCGGATCTCATTGGTGGGGGGGCGGCCGGATGCCCCCGACGGGCGGTCGGGCAGAGTCGAGGAGGGGGGGGCATGGTGGCGGTACGGGCCAGGCTGGGGCTCATGGTGGCGGCGTTGGTCGCCTGGGCCGTGCCGATGTCGCCGGGGGCCGACCCGCGGTTCATCGCCTCCAACGACCTGGTCTACGCGAAGTGGGGCGGGGTCGAGCAGAAGCTCGACCTGGCCTATCCGGTCGGCGGGCCCGGGCCGTTCCCGGCCGTCGTGGTGTTCTACGGCGGGGCCTGGCGGACGGGCAACAAGTGGGGCAACCGGCCGACCCTGGCCGAGTTCGCCCGCAGGGGCTACGTCGCGATCTCGCCCCAGTACCGGCATTGCCCGCGGGACCTGTTCCCGGCGCAGGTGCACGACGCCAAGGCGGCCGTCCGCTGGCTCAGGAGCCACGCCGCCGAGTACCGGGTCGACCCCGACCACATCGGCGCGATGGGCTACTCCGCCGGCGCCCACCTCTCGCTGATGCTCGGCATGACCGGCCCCGACGACGGCCTCGAAGGCGACGTGCCGGCCGGCTCGCCCAGCTCCAAGGTCCAGGCCGTCGTCAACTACTTCGGCCCGACCGACCTCGCCGCCGACGACGTGCCCGCGTTCTCCAAAGGGCTGATGCGCGACTTCCTCGGCGGCACCCGCGAGGAGAAGCCCGAGGCCTACGTCAAGGCGTCCCCCCTGACCTTCCTCACCGCCGACGACGCCCCGGTCCTCACCTTCCACGGGACCAAGGACCCCCTCGTCCCCGCCACCCAGGCCACCCGGCTGGCCGACGCCATGACCCGGGTCGGCCTCCCCGGCCGGGTCGAGCTGCTCGTCGGCGCCGGGCACGGCTGGTTCGGCGTCGAGATGAGGCGGACGATGGAGGGCACCTACACCTTCTTCGAGGCCCACCTCCGGCCCGACCGCCGTTGAATGGGCGGTCGGCGGTCGGCGGATGCGGGGAGCCTCCCGCGAGACCCGGCGGGGTCAATGGGGGGGATCACCGAGGCCCTGGAGGACGATCGACCCCGCGGCGCGAGCGGCCTTGTCGAGGTTGGCGAGGTAGTCTTCGTGGGCGCTGCCGTCGGCCCGGTCGCAGACCGCCCGCACGGCGATGAACGGGATCTTCTGCTGCCAGCAGACCTGGGCGGCCGCCGCGCTCTCCATGTCCACGGCATCGGCCCGGCATCGCTCGCGCAGCTCGGTCTTCTTCTCGCGCGAGGCCAGGAAGACGTCGCCGGTGGCGATCACCCCCCGGACGACCCGCTGCTCGGGCGCGGCCTTGTCCGCGGGATAAGCCTTGAGGAGCTGAGGGTCGGCGGGGAGGAAGACCGGATCGTCCGCCGCGTCCGTCGGCCGCTTGAACCGCCTCGGCTCCCAACCCTTATCGCTCAGGACCCCGACGTCGTGCAGGGTCGTCTCCGCCCCGATCACGACATCGCCCGGGCCGAGTTTCTCGGAGATCGCCCCGGCCACCCCCACCATCGTCACCGAGGCCGGCTTGTATTCGACGAGCAGGAGCATCACGGCCGCCGCGGCGTTGATCTTGCCGACCCCCGTGTTGCAGATCACGACCCGTTGCCGGCCGATTGACCCGGTCACGAACCGGTAACCCTGCTGGATCCGCTCGGAATTCCCGGTCAACGAGCCCTCGATCAGCGCCGACTCGCGCCGATCCGACGCCACGATCGCCAACGGCCGCGAAGGCTCATCCGCCGATCGCCCGACGGCCGCCGCGACCCACACGAGACCAACGATCACGACCGCCCACTTCTTAGCAGACAATGCCATCTCATGCTCACGAGCGTGGTGTTGATCGACGGCCCGGCCCGCGTTGAGCCGGGACCGTCTTCAAGAGAATGTCCGCCCCCTGGCCGCGGATCTCGGCTCAACAGGCGCCGAGATGTACGAGCCCCTCGGCCTGGATGTGACCGAGGGCGATCGAATGCTCGCCGCGCTCATCTGTGCAACAAGTGTTGGCCGTCGGCCGCCTTCACGCGAGCTTCGCCCGGATCGGCTGGAGCTTCCAGTAGGTCAGGGAGCGCCAGAGCCATTCGGCCGGGCCGTAGCGGAAGTGCTGGAGCCAGAGGGGGCAGACGAGGAGCTGGGCGACCCAGATCGTCACGACGATCGCGTAGAGCAGGGGGCGGTGGAGGGCGGCGAAGAAGTCGAGGCCGTAGCCGTAGAACAGGGTCGTGCAGAAGAGCGAGTCGAACAGGTAGTTGCTCAGGGCCATCCGCCCGGCGGCACCGAGGCGTCGGGTCAGCCAGGGCAGGGCCCCGGCCTGGAGGATCAGCATGATCGCGCCGATGTGGCCGATCACGACCGGCAGGTTGCCGTAGATCGAGAGGAAGGGCCAGCCTTCGAGCGTCGGCTCGATCCCCCGGCCCTGGTCGAAATTGTGGGTCACCGAGTGGACCAGGTCGTACGCCACGATCGGCAGGCCGATGGCGTAGCCCGCGATCATCATATTGAGGTATGTCCTCCTCGATCGGGCCGCGGCGAACACGCCGAGCCGCATCAGGCCCATGCCGATGAGCATCCGACCGCCGGCGAACATCCAGCCGCCGAAGATGAAGCCGAGCGTCTGTCCCCAGATCAGCCCCTCCGCCCGGTCCGCGACGATCCCGAGGTATCCGCCCCGATAGGTCCGGATGTCCGTGAGGAAGTCCTCGCGCTTGGGCAACTCCTTCTTGGACATCTCGACCCAGCCTTCGCGGACCTTGTCCTCCCACCAAGCCGGCTTGCGGCCGGGGTTGGCCTTGGCCTCGGCGACGACGCGGTCGGCGGTTGCCTTCATGAACGGCACGACCCCCCATCGGAACCCCGCCCAGAGCGGCACGATCAACAGGCTGACCGCGACCCCCGCGACGATCAGGGTCCGGGCCGACCACTTCCGGGCCGGGTAGAGGAGCAGGCCGGTCAGGGCGTAGAGGACCAGGACGTCGCCGTCCCAGATCAGGTACGAGTGGACCAGGCCGATGACCAGGAGCCAGAAGATCCGCCGGTAGTAGATCCCCCGGAGCCTGGCCCCCCGCCCCTCGGCCCGGTCCGACATCAGGACCAGCCCGGCGCCGAAGAGCATCGAGAACAGCGTCATCATCTTCGTGTCGAAGATCATGTGGTTCAGGCCCCAGAGGGCCAGGTCGGCCCAGTCGTGGTCGGGGGCCTGGGTCGGGATGCTGTAGACGTTGCCCGGCCAGGCGAATCCGACGATGTTCATCGCCAGGATGCCCATCAGGGCGACCCCCCGGATCACGTCGACCGAGGTGACCCGCTCGGCCCCCTCGACCGGCAGCGCCTTGGGGGCCGGGGCCGGGATCGGCGGTCCCGAAGGCTCCCCCTCGGGGATCGCGAACCCGTCGACCGTCTCGGCCGCCGGGCTCCGGCCCGCCTCGACCTGCTGCTCATCGATCGACATTCGGTGGATCTCCTGGACGGGTTTGCGATCCGGGCCGCGCCCACCCGGACGCCCCGTCGGCCTCCGAGGTTCGCGACGGCCGCCGGGTTCTCGGGATTTCACTGGTCATTCGCCGGGAAGGTTCGGATATTCATCCGAGCGATCCGGGCCTAATCATCCGACTCCTCGGCCAGGACCTTGATGAAGGCGAGGGCCTCGGCCACCTCGCAGACGACGGCGCCGGGGACCCGCCCCCGGGAGTCGAGCTCGCGGAGGAGCATCAGGTCTTCGAACTCCTCGGACCGGGCCAATCGCCCCCGGGCCCGGGCGCCGAGGGTGCCGTCCTTGTAGGCCAGGGCGTCCATGTGGAGGGCGATGAGGGTCTCGGTCCGCTCGGTGATCGTCCCCTCGAGCGCCTGGAGGCCGGCGAGGACGTGGTCGCGGGGGTCGATCGCCTTGCCGACGTCGTGCAGGAGCGCGGCGAGGAGGAATTCCTCGTCGTAGGCCCGCTCGTGCCTGGCCAGCTCGAAGACCTGCAAGCTGTGGTACAGGGCATCCCCCTCGGGGTGATACCTCGGCGACTGCTTGACCCCTTCGAGCGGCTCGAGCAGCATCCGGTACAGCTCGAACCGGTCGAGCTGGTCCTCGACCCGCTCGACCTCGAAGTCGAGGTCGATCTCGGGGTCCTCGGCCTTCAGCGCCGCCTCCAGCTCGGCGATCGAGGCCCGCTCGATCGCCTGGCCGGTGATCGAGCTCTTGAAGTGGTAGCTGAGCTTGTCCTCGGGGTAGAGCGTCAGCTCGTAGGGGAAGCGGTCGTCGACGTGGATGTGGGTGAAGACCCGCTCCTCGCCGTGCTTGACCACTCGCTTGCGCTCGACCTCGTGGGGCAGGGCGTACTCGTCGAGGGTGTCGGTGACCAGGGCCAAACTGTCGGAGAAGATATGGATGTCGATGTCCGAGCCGGCCCGGACGTGGCCGGTCCAGACGCTGCCGATCAGGCGAGGGCGGAACCGGGCGAGCTTGCGCATCAGGCGGAGGGCCTCGACCCGCATGTCGTGGATCTTCTCCAGCCGTTTGGGCCCTTCATGAATCCGGGCCATCGCCTGGATCTGGTCGCGGATCTCGGCGTTGGAGGGGAGGTCGCCGGGCCGGAACCGGTACTCGACCCCGAGTTGCTTGGCGGCCTTACGCTTGGCGGTGAAGTACTCGGTCTCGGTCCGGTGGTACATCATCTGGGCGGCGAGGAAGGCGAGCTGCCGCCGGATTCGCTCATCGGCCATGAGTGGAGGTGCGCCGGTTATGCCCATCGAGGCGGCGCGGGGCGTGTGACGCTCCCGCCCCTTGGGGCGAGGGAGGCGTCGGGTGAAGGGTTCTCGCGGCTCGACGTTATCACCCCGCGAGCGGGCCGGTCAAGTCGGACTTTCGGGCGTTCCTGACGACAGGCCGGGGTCACCCGCCATCCAACGCCCCCCCACCCCGGCCCTCCCCCACGGGGTGGGGAGGGGGTCAGAGAAAGCCCTCCCCACCCCGTGGGGGAGGGTTGGGTGGGGGGGCATCGCACCGCCGAGAGCCGTTGAATCCCCGGATGCCTTCCCGGCCTTCTAGAACCAGAGGGCCTTGTCCACGACGTTGCGGAGCGGCTCGCCGCGTGCGAAGCGGGCGACGTTGTCGACGAGGGTTTCGAGGTGGCGGGCGGCGATGGCCGGGGAATAGCCGGCGGTGTGGGGGGTGAGGATGACGTTGGGGAAGTCCCAGAGCGGGTGGTCGGGGGGTAGAGGTTCGACCTCGAAGACGTCGAGCGCGGCGCCGGCGATGGTGCCGGATCGGAGGGCCGCGACGAGGTCGTCGAGGACGACGATCGCACCCCGGCCGATGTTGATCAGGTAGGCGGATGCTTTCATGTGAGCCAGGGTCGACGAGCCGAAGAGGCCGGCGGTCTCGGGCGTGTGGGGGGCGGCGACGACGACGAAGTCGCTGGCGGCGAGCAGCCCGGGCAGGCGGTCGACCGGCTCGACGGGCCTGACGCCTTCGGGGGCTCGGGCCCGGTCGGGGAAGCGGTCGACGGCCCGGACGGTCATGCCGAAGGCCAGGGCCCGGCGGGCGATCTCGGACCCGATCGCGCCGAGGCCGACGATGCCCATCGTCGCCCCGGGCAGGAAGATCGTCGCCCGGTCCATCGCGCCGACCGTGCCCGGCCCGCTGGCGTTGCTCACCCGGGACGCCTCGCCCCCGAGCGGCTCGTAGCGGCGCCTGGATTGCTGACGGATGTAGATGTGCAGGTTCCGGGCGAAGCAGAGGACGTAGCCCATCACCTGATCGGCGATCACGTCGCCGAACAGCCCGCGCATGTTGGTCAGGGTGCAGGGGTGCTCGGCCAAGGTCGGGAACAGGTAGTGCTCCAGGCTGACGGTGAAGGCCTGGACCCACCGGAGCCGGTCGGCCTTCGCCAGCAACGCCGGGGTGATCTTGCCGAGGAAGGCGTCGGCCCCGCCGATCCCGGCGAATGCCTCGGCCTCGGTCGCCGCGTTGACCCAGGCAGACCCGGGCGCGGCTCGTTGGAGGGCGGCGAAGCGAGTCGGCTCGACGGCCGGGTGGATCAGGATCTTCATGGCGGCCTCGGGCGGGTTGAGTGGGTCGATCGGGGTGGATGGTCCTATCGGGACGTGTGGATGGTGGGGCTCGTCCCTCGGCCCACCCTACGGGATTTCGAGGCCGATCGCTCCCAGCAAGTGTCGGGCGACTTGCTCGGCCCCGTCGACGGGGAAGGGGGGCGGCCCGGGCCGGAGGGCGAAGGCCCGGTCGAGGTGGCGGCCGAGGTCGAGGCCCTGGAAGTCGCGGGCCGGGATCGGGACGCCTCCCCCCCAGCGCCGCAAGGCCCGGTCGAGCGCCCGGTGCTCGGCGAAGCCGGGCCGGGGGGGATAGATCAGCGGGACCCGGGCGGCCATCGCCTCGGAGGCGGTGCCGTAGCCGGCCTTGGCGACGATCGCGTCGCTCGACGCGGCGAGGTCGGCGCCGTTCCACTCGGTCGCGGGGACGACGTGGAGGTTGGGCAACTCGCCCGAGGGGGCCGGGTGGAAGCCGACGAGGTGGACCCCCCGGAGCCGGGCCAGCCGCTCCCAGCCGAGGTTCGCCTGGCCGTAGCGGCCGACATAGAAGTAGACGATTTTATCGGATGCGGACAGGTTCAACCGTTCGCGCAACTCGGCCCGGCGGTCGACCCCGGGGTTGACGACGAGGCCGACCTCGATCGTCCGGGCGAAGCCGGCCAGCTTCAGCGACGGCTCGGCGCGGAAGACGGCGGTGGCCTGGCGGTAGGCCGAGCGGATCGCCCGGACGGTGGCCATCGCCCCTGGCCCGAGCTTGCGGGCGTGGGGGGCGTAGATCTCGGCCCAGGTGAAGTTGGCCAGGAGGAAGCCGGGCACCCCGGCCTCGCGGGCGGCCACCAGGGGGACCGGCGTGGCGTCGCAGAGCACGGCGCGGGCCCCCTCGTCGCGGAGTCGGGTCGCCTCGGCGTCGACCTCGGTCATGGCCCGGGCGTGGACCTCGGCGGCGAGGGCGAGCGTCGCCGGGCCGTCGGTCGCCGCGCTGTCGCCGGGCGGGTTGAGGGCGCCGATGTCGGACCGGTGCGGCTCCAGGGTCGCCGGCCGATGGAGCCGCTCGGCCCAGGGGGCGAACAGGCTGGGGTCGCACCGGATCGTCAGCGGGACGTCGGCCGGCAGGCGGTTGAGCACCGCGACGGACCGGTTCAGGTGCCCGAAGCCGTGGCTGGTCACATAAGCAACGATCCCCCCTCGGCCGCTCATCGACGCTTGCCCCCGGCGATGTCGCGATCGAGGAAGCCGCCGACCGTCCCCGGGTCGGTGTAGCCGGGCCGGAGCAGGACCGAGCGGACGGCGTCCGGCCGGGCGATCAGGATCGAGGCGGCCTCGACCAGGGCCTCGGGCCGGCAGTGGAGCAGGATATCGGCCCGCCAGCCGGGCCACTTCTCGGCCTCATCGTCATAACGGCGGCGGAGGAAGCTCCGGAGCCGCCCGGCCTCCGGATCGGCGTCGGGGCCGTTCGGGCGGGCCGCGAGCGCCCGGGCCGCCCGGAGCAGCCCGGCGGGGTCGGACCGGGCCTGCTGGAAGATCCCCTCGACGACGGCGAGCCTCGGCCCGAGGGGGACCCCTTCGCCCCAGAACCGGGCGAACGGCCGGAGCCAGGGCGAGGCCAAGACCCAGGACGGGGCCCGCCCGAGTTCGGGCCGTGACGCCCCACGGGTCAGGAGGTCGAGGGCCCAGGCCCGGGCGACGGCCTCGGGGGAGTCCACCGTCACGACTCGAAGCCCTCCGAGCTGTCGGGGGGCCCGGGCGTACTTCGGGGTCATGGCGAAGAGGAGCCGGGTGAACGGCGTCGCCTTCGAGTCGTGCGTCAAACCCCAGCCGTGCGGGAAGCGATCGGGATCGGCCCAGCCCAGGATGATCGTCCCCTTGAGCCGGCCCAGCTCCTGGAGGCAGGCGAGCGAGGGGGTGTTGATCAGCTCGTTGAGGAAGTCGACGGCCGACCCATCGGGCAGGACGGCGTCGCTGTTCAGGTCGAGCAGGGTGTCGCCGTCGAACGCCTCGTACCAGTAGGACAGCTCGAAGCCGGATTTCCAGGCCCCCCGGGGGCCTCCGATCAGCTCGTTGTAATAAGAGAGCTCGAACGGGTGGATCTGGATCAGTTGCACCGTCGCCGATCCGAGGACCAGGGCCGCGACCGCCCACCGGCATGCGACCGGGCGGCGGACCAGCCGGGCCAACGCCCCGGCCAACGCCACCACGCCCCAGCCGGCGAAGGCGGCGAGGAAGAAGAAGGTCGGCAGGAAGAGGCGGACGCCGTCGTGCGCCGGGACCGGCAGCATCCGGATCGCCGGTAAAAAGACGAGGTTGAGGGCGAAGAAGGCGGGCAAAGGGTCGCCGAGCCGCCACCCCCGGATCAGGCCGGCGACCAGGCCGACAAGTGCCGCGATCAAGATCCCGACGGGTACGGTGATGGCGATCAGGACCCAGGCGTTGTGCCAGGGGAGGCTGTAGTTGTAGATCTCGCCGAGGTACATGATCCGGATGTCGGGCAGGGCCCCCTTGCGGTCGGCGGTGAGGGCGTAGTAGTGGGCCATCCTCGGCAGGGTGTCCCGCCACCAGCCGGGGTTCCCGACCCAGCCGACGACCGGGGCGAAGGCCAGGACCGCCGTCCACACCTCCAGCGCGGGCCGCTCCGCCCCCCAGACCGGGCTCGACCTCCAGATCCGTCCGGCCAGCCGCCGGCCGATCCAGACGACCAGGGGCGCGAGCAGGATCGCCCCCGGCAGCGGGGTCGGCGGGCGCGTGGTGAACAGGTTGGTCGCGGCCGGCGGGGGGAGCAGGTGGAACAGGCGGAGGACTTCGCGGAGGGCCAGGGCCAAGGGCGCGAGCATGGCCGTCGAGGTGACGACGCCGTCGATCCAGTCGGCCCTGCCCCCCCTGACGAAGGTCCGGGGCAATCGGGCCAGGGCCAGCCAGATCAGGATCGGGCCGAGGACCATGATCGTCCCCATCTTCACCACGAACCCGAGGCCGACGGCCACGCCGACCAGGACTCGCCACTTGCGGCCCTCGGGCTCGCGCAGGCCTTTCCAGCAGGCGATCGCGGTCAGGGGCCAGAGCAGGAGGCCCGGCGTGTCGGTCCCGGCGATGTGGCCGTCGCCGTAGACCCGAGGCATCACGAGCAAGGCCCCGGCCGCCACCCCGCCGACCCACGGCCCGTACCGCCGGCCGAGGAAGCCGAAGGCCAGGGCGATCGTCGCGGCGTACTCGAAGACCGAGGCCAGGCGGCGCGAGGGGATGTCCTTCATCCAGCCGCCGAAGATCGCATGCGTCAGCAGGTCGAGCTGCCCGGCCAGGGGGGGGTGGAAGTTGTAGCCGTACCGGGCGTAGGGCCAGTAGAACAGGAGGGCGTCGGGGTCGAGCAGCTTGCCGGCGTCCTCCAGGGTCCGGACCTTCCCCCAGGCCGCCCACCACTGGGCGGAGACGAGCTGGCTGGTCCGGTACGACGGCTCGTCCCAGGTCAGGCCGATGTCGCCGGTCGTCGGCACGGTCGCCAGCAGGGCGATGGCCGAGGCCAGGGCCAGGCCCAGCCACCAGGCCCGGCCCGAGAGGCCGGGGTTGCTCGCCGGGGCTGGAAGGTCGGTCATGGCGATCGGTCCGGGTAGGGGTAGATCCAGGTCAGGGGGACGCCCCACCTGGCGTAAACGTACGCCGGCCGGCCCCCCCGGAGCAACTGCCGGTCGAAGTCCCGGAAGTTGCCGGGCCGGTTCTGGAGGACGTACCAGGCCGGCGGGCTCGGCTCCCCCTGCCAGAGCCGGGCCCGGAGCCTGCCCGACTGCTTGAGGTAGAGCCACGACGTCGGGTAGTTGGCGAACCGGACCGTCCGGCCGCTCGGGGTGTGCCGGTCGAGCCACCGGAGCGCCTCGTCGGGCAGGGCGTCCCAGAAGTACGTCGGCTCCATCCCCAGCTTGGCCGCACCCGGCAGGCCCCCCACGATCGGGCTAAAATATGACAAGGGCACCGGCATCATCAGGGCGACGCTCGCCACCCCCTCCACCAAGGCTGCCCCGACCAGGACCTTCCCCGGCCGACCCCACCGCCCGACCACCCCCGCCGCCCCGACCCCGGCGACGACCGCCAGCATCCCGAACGCCGGCAGGAACAGGCGGACCCCGTCATGCCCCGGCGTGTGGGGCAGGGCCCGCAAGGCCAGCAGGAACCCCCAGTGCATCAGGGCCAAGATGGCGAACCGGGCGTCGTGGGGTGTCCCGCCCGGCCTCGACCTGGCCAAGGCCCCCCGGGCCGACCGCCAGGCCCCCGCCAGGGCCAGGGCGAGGAAGCCCACCGGCGTCACCAAGGCCGTCCAGGTCAGGGTGTTGTACCAGGGGAGCGACTCGTTGGGCGTCTCGTAGACCCGGCCGAGGAACAGCGTCTGGATCGGCACGGTCTTCCCCCGGGTCAGGTTCGACCGGAGGAACCGCTCGATCCCGGACACGGGATCGGACCACCAGCACGGGTTGAAGGCGAACAGCACGGCCGCCCCCACGACCCCGCCCACGACCAGCGTGAGCCACCCCCGGCGGTCGCGATACAGGAGCGACCAGGCCAGGAACGGCAGGGGGAGGAACCAGCCGGTCAGCTTGGTGTCGGCCGCCCAGCCGCAGAGCACGCCGAAGGCGACGGCCCAGCCCCAGCGCGGCGAGCGGCCGTCGGCCTCGACCGCCCGAGCGAAGGCGAGCAGGGCCCCCACCCAGAGGGCGCTGAGCAGGCCGTCGAGGGTCGCGTAATGGCCGTGGCCGAACAGGTTGGGCTGGAGCACCCAGGCCCCGCTCGCCAGGGCCCCCGCCCACGGGCCGAACCGCCGGCCGATCCCCCAGAAGAGCGCGCCGGCGGCCAGGCTGAACGCCAGGATCGGCCCGAGCCTGGCCCGGGGCAGGGGCTCCCAGGCCGGGGCCAGGAAGTCGCCGGCCAGCCCGACGATCGCATAAAAGGGCGGGTGCCCGTGCGGCTCCTCGCGGGCGAACGGCCAGAACCAGGCCATCACCCGGGGCGAGAGCAGCTTGCCCCGGGTATCAATCTCGTCGCGCCGGGGGGCCGGCTCGCCCTGGTTCTGGACCAGCTCCGACCCGGGCGAGGGGGGCGTCCAGGTCCTGGCGAAGCTCGGGGGGTCGGCCATCGCCCGGAGCCAGGAGCGGACCCGGGCCTCCCGGCCGAGGGTGTACCCCTCGTCCCAGACGATGGCCATGTGGGGCTCGGTCGCCACCATCGCCGCCAGGGTCGCCGAGGCGACGGCCAGGGCCCCAAGGGCGATCCGAAGGCTCCGAGGCCGGGGCGGGAGGTCGGGCACGGCGGGCGGCGTCCTCTGGTTCGGTCCGGGTCGATCGGCCTCCCGAAGATTGTGCCAGCGCGGGGCCGGGTCGGCCAAGGGCCCGGTCGGCACTGGTCAAGGCGGGCGGTCGTGTGGTCTGCTCGGACCGGCCGATCCGATCACCCAACGACCCAGAGGGCCGCGCCCATGTCCCGATCGATCCTCCTGGCCTCGGCCCTCGTCGGGGCCTTCCTGCTCGCCCGCGCCTCGACCCCGGGGGCCGACGAGGCCGCCGATCCGGTGGCGGTCGTCGCCCACGTCGACGTCATGCCCAACTTCACCGCCCAGGGGCGCGACCTGCTCCGCCAGCTCGCCCTGGAATCGCGCAAGGACCCGGGCGTCGTCCGCTTCGAGGTCCTCGAAGAACTCGGCCGGCCCAACCACTCGACGATCGTGGCGACCTGGCGGACCCGCGAGGCGTTCGACGACCACCTCGCCCTCGAACACACCCGCCGGTCGCGCGGCCAGCTCCAGCCGATGCTCGGCAGCCCCTTCGACGAGCGGATTCACCGGATCATGCCTTGATCCGACGAAGGCCCCGGGCGGTCGCGAGTCGCCGCCGTCCGGGATCTCTGTCCCATGAGCACAGGAAGCTCTGTTCAGGCCACGTTGCGTTTGCGGGAGATGGGGAGCATCGACGGGGCCTCGAAGAACGAGGCGACCGACTCGACGACGTGGCGGAGGGCCTCGTCGGTGAGCTCGGGGTACATCGGCAGGGCGAGGGTCTGGGCGGCGGCGGCCTCGGCCTCGGGGAAGTCGCCGGGCCCGTGGCCTAGGGCGGCGAAGCAGGCCTGGAGGTGGAGCGGGATCGGGTAGTAGATCTCCGATCCGACCCGGCGGTCGGCCAGGTGGGCCCGGAGCGGGTCGCGGGCGTCCGAGGGGACCCGGACGACGAACTGGTTGTAGACGTGGAAGTGGCCCGGCCGCTCGATCGGGAGGGTGACGACCTCGGCCAAGCCGGACTCGGCGAAGAGGGCCCGGTAGCGGTCGGCGACGGCCCGGCGGCCGGCGGTCCAGGCGTCGAGGTGGCGGAGCTTGACCCGGAGGATGGCCGCCTGCAAGGCGTCGATCCGGGCGTTGTAGCCGACCTCGTGGTGGTGGTACTTCGGCTCCATCCCGTGCACCCGGAGCCGGCCGAGCTGCCTGGCCAGGGCCGGGTCGTCGGCGGTGACCATGCCGGCGTCGCCGAACCCGCCGAGGTTCTTCGACGGGTAGAAGCTGAAGGCCGCCGCGTCGCCGAGCGTGCCGGCCTTCCGGCCCTGGTAGGCCGCACCGATCGCCTGCGCGGCGTCTTCCAGGACGAACAGGCCGCGCCTCCGGGCGACCTCGGCGATCGGCCCCATGTCGGCCGCCTGCCCGTAGAGGTGGACCGGGATGATCGCCTTGGTCCTGGGGGTGATCGCCGCCTCGACCCGGCTCGGGTCGATGTTATAAGTATCCGGCTCGATGTCCACGAAGACCGGTCGGGCCCCGGTCCGCCAGACCGCCCCGGCGGTGGCGAAGAACGAGTAGGGCGAGGTGATGACCTCGTCCCCCGGCCCGATCTCCCGGGCCAGGAGCGGCAGGAGCAGGGCGTCGGACCCCGACGAGCAGCCGATGGCGTGCTTGGCCCCGCAGTACGCGGCGGCCTCGTCCTCGAAGGCGGCCACCTCCGGCCCGAGGATGAAGTACTGGCTCTCCAGGACCTGCCGGACCACCGGCTCGATCTCGTCCCGGATCGTCCGGTACTGCGCCTTCAGGTCCAGGGCCGGGACCGCCAGCGGCTCGCTCTGGGGATCGCTCATCGAATCGACACTCCCTTGTCTGTTGCCCGGGGCGGGCGGTTGTCGCCCCCAAATCCTTTGGGGGTGGATGCCGCGTTGTACCCCCAACCGCCGACACCCGTCAATCCGGAACCCGGCGGCCGGTCCCCGGGAAATTTCCCGCCTTGCCCGATCGGAGAATCTCCCCCAGCTTTCACCCGGGCCGACTGGAATAATGGGTTCCTTTTGTGCCGGGGTCGAGGGGCGCTGGGTTCGTCCTGCGGGATCGCGAGTGCCGGGTCGGCCGGGGGGTGGTCCCGGGCGATGCCGATCGGCTTTGCGGGCCG
>JAABUQ010004074.1_pt1 | contig 25569 bp, 25 predicted proteins | sample 5560001 | NCBI WGS metagenome assembly JAABUQ01 (sample SAMN10711888, study PRJNA513371) | rock metagenome | isolation source: Antarctica rocks | place: Antarctica: Victoria Land, Finger Mt nord | collected 2015-12-18
CATAATCCAGGTAAAACTTCTTCCCTATCATACGCATATCCTTGATGCTGTATCTGTTCTAATTCGCCTACCAGAGCATCCTTCGTCGTAATAGTATTTGGAGTGAGTGGCATAAATGTCTGCTCCGCCAGTACCCTTTTCACTTCGGCCCACTGCTGATGTGCTAAAAGTACTTTTCCACTGCCACTTGCATACACGGGAAGGCGCATACCAACGTGTGAGAGTAAGGTCTTTGTAGATGTTGTCGATACTCTTTCCAGACAGACGGCCTGATTTCCACTGAGGACCGTCAGACTTCCAGCCTCTCGCCAATGTCCAACGAACTCTTGCAGAGCATGGTGTGCCTCGGGGTAAAACTCCGTCGTATTAAGCAGTGTTTGTCCCAGCTCAACAAGTTTCCAGCCGAGGCGGTAACTTCTTTCACTCGTGCGATAGAGCAAGTCCAGCTTAGCAAGGCTTGCCATCAGTTCACTCGCTGTTGATTTAGGTATTCCTAGTGCTTTTGCAACCTGACTGACGCCCCATTCTGGCGTCTGTATCGAGAAAAGATTGAGCACGCTACCAGCTCTGGAAACTGTATGCAGCATGTAACACCATCCTTAGTGGTTAGTACAACACTGTTACTACACAACTCTTATGGTCGAGTTTCTTCTTAACGGAAGAGGAAAAAGGTGGTGGAAGAGTGCAATATCTATCTTTTGACCATTTCTTCTGTGAAAAGTCTTATGGTAGATATCTTACGCTCATACAAATTTGACGGTACATATTCAACAAACACAACCTACTCATTTATTACAAGTGTAGGAATATTTGTCATACAAGTCAACCCATCTGTTCGGCTATTCAGAACAGGACGTTAATCTGACCAGACAAAAAGCAGACATGCAGAAAGTAGAATCGCATTGTCCCGCATAGCCGAACAGTGATATTGCTTTATATCATCTACCACTTTACACTTGGATAAGTATCGAAGAGGCTGACACGGGCGAACTCCGCTTTACCTTCTTGCTCGAAAAAGTTTTAATTTACTAGAAGGAGTATTCCATGATTGACGAGAAATGGGTTAGAGACTACTACAGAGCTGTTGATAGCATGAACATGAAAGAGTATCTTGAATACCATACCGATGATGTCAAGTTCCGCTTTGGAAGCACCGAAACCACGACTGGCAAGGAGCCTGTTGAACAGAGCTTAAACCAGTTATGGAATGCATTACGAAGCTTGAGCCACAATATGACAGGTTTATGGATACTGGATAATGTAGCGATTGTCGAGGCTGATATTACCTATATTCGTAAAGATGGCAAGGTCGTTCCTCTTCCTGCAGCCACAGTTATTCGCATAGAAGACGGGAAAGCCTCTGATGTTCGTGTCAATATGGACATCAACCCCTTGTTCGCCTGAGAATGGATAACCATTATGCAGCAACCTCCATAAGAGGTTGCTGCATAATGACTAATTGTCAAAAAAAACGTGTGGAATGGTAACTATTCAGGAGGGGTTCTGATTTGTCCACCGCACGCGCAAATCGGTTGAGCAAATCAGTGATCGCTGTTCGTTCGATCAAAAGCGCAATTGCGCCTCGAGTTCTGATGTTATCATGATTGACTTTCCTGTTCGGCTGGATGTTGTGTGACGCTGGCCCCGTTGATTTGGGCCAAGTGATTGACATCAACCTTGCGATAGCTTATCCGCCACACATTGTTTCGTTTCTCGTACTTGTCATGGAAGATAGCTGCGCCAGTCACATACGCCCCATCAGCCATCACGAACATCACTGCCCCCTTGCCAATGCCTGTGGCTGTAGTTGGGCTCTCGAAGTCGATGATATGGTTCGTCGTAAAGTGGTTGGTAATTGCAAACTGATCCCACACCTGCTGGACCCAATCCTTCATGTCCGCATGACCATGACACACCCGACGTGGATGGTCCACATCATATACTGCATCCTCATGCCAGGTGCTTAGCCAGCGTTCCATGTCGTGCATATCCATGCCGAAGCCATAATTGTCGAGTGCACGCTGTATAGAGAGACGCGCCTGAATCTCCTCGATTTCGTTTTGGTTAGCCATTGTAGTCTTCTTTCTTTTCATCGTCGAGCCATCAGCATTCGTTCTGTGACTGACTGCCAACATCATTTTGCACTAGCTATAGCTTAAGTGTATACATACCATGAAAGTAAAAGAGCGGTCAACGAGGAAGTTCAGCATACCTGAACACATTACTTTTAGCTCTGGAAAAAGCTACCCTTTTCCAAGTTCTCTTTTGACAATGCTGACTCTTCTTCATGTTGTTCATCATAGTCGAACAATATCCTTGCTCACATGTGTCAGCAACCCTATACTTTAGATGTCGGGAGGAGAGCATCGTGTTACATACCGTGTCCAAAGCAGGAAAAGTGCTAAATCTCTTTTCGTTTCAGCAGCCTGAGTGGGGCGTAAGCGAAGTTGCGAGGACACTGGAGATTGCAAAGTCAACAGCGAGCGATATCATGGCAAGTCTGGCGGACCAAGGTTTGCTCAATCGTATGAACGGCGGTCGCTATCAACTTGGGTGGAGACTTTTCGAGTTGAGTCAGATATTGTTGGATAACACCAAATTTTGTGTAGAAGCTCGCAAGGTGATGCAAGAAATAGTGGAACGTTGGGGCGAAACTACGCATCTAGCTGTTTTAGAAGATATGCACGTTGTCTATGTAGAAAAGCTTCAGGTAACCCCTGCTGTCCAAATCCTGCTCTCACGGGTGGGTGGGCAACTGCCAGCACGCTGTAGCGGTGTGGGAAAAGTGCTTCTTGCACATAAAGACTGGCAAAAGGTGAAAGTTTTACTGGGAGACCAGGAGATGGTTGCATTTACTCCAAATACGATTACCAGGCTAGATGTACTGGAGTCACGACTCGAACACGTACGGAAATGCGGCTATGCTTATGACCATGAGGAAGTTGTGCTGGGTTTGTGCTGCGTAGCTGCTCCTATCCGTAATATCGATGGCAAGGTGATTGCTGCTATGAGTATGTCCGTTCCCGCCTATCGGTTTTATCCTCAGCAAGACAACTACACCGCTATTATTCTCAAAGCGGCTCACCATGTTTCCGAACAGATTGGGTATAGGAGCGAGAAATCATTTCACTAAAGAGAATACATGTGCATTTCGCACAGCCAGACCATATTGAATTACGCACGTTCAAGAAGCAGACAAGGGGGATTAAACGTAGATGACACAAACAGTCCCTGAAATTGGCACATCTATTCGTGCGGCTGGTGTGATGACAAACTATCACGAGGCGGGAAGCGGCACACCTGTCATCTTGATTCACGGTTCTGGACCAGGAGTATCTGCATGGTCCAACTGGCGTCTCGCGGTTCCCTATCTTGCCGAACAGCTTCACGTATTTGCCTATGATCAGCTTGGCTTTGGCTACACCGAACTTCCGTCACAAAATTCCTACGACTTAGAACGTTGGACAGAACATTTACTGAGTTTTATGCAAGCCGTGGGTGTGACAAAAGCTCACTTGATTGGGAACTCGATGGGAGCAGCCGTTGCCCTCGCCACTGCGGTAACGCATCCTGAAGCGGTCGATAAACTCGTGCTAATGGGGGCAATGGGTGTACATTTCCCAATTACCGAGGGGCTTGATACTGTCTGGGGCTATACACCGAGTATTGCCAACATGAAACGGCTGATTGATATCTTCGCTTATGATCGAAAACTTGTCACCGACGCACTCGCCGAACAACGATATACAGCTAGCATTCGTCCGGGTATGCAAGAAGCCTTTTCGAGTATGTTTCCCTCTCCACGTCAGCATGGAGTCGATGAGCTAGCTGCGTATGAAGATAGACTGAGCAAGGTACAAGCCTCCACGCTCCTCTTTCATGGACGAGAGGATCGCGTGATTCCATTAGAGACAAGCCTGAAACTGGTGAACATACTGCCGAATGTCCAATTACATGTCTTTGGTCACTGCGGTCACTGGACACAAACTGAACACGCAGAGACGTTCAATCGCCTGGTGCGCGATTTCCTGACAGGAACGGCAGAATGAATATGTCATATCACGAAATTGCAGACCAACTCGCGCTCGCTGAGCAGAAGCGGATAGGGCTGCCACCATTCAGCGAAACTTACTCAGGGCTGACAGTAGAGCAAGCCTATAGCATCCAGAGTGCATGGTTTGAGATGAAGCTCGCGGAACATGCCCGACTTATTGGGCGTAAAATTGGCTTAACGAGTAAGGCTATGCAAGTCTCACTCGGTGTCGATTCACCCGACTACGGTTTTCTGCTCGACTCGATGGTTGTATCGTCAGGGAGTACGTTGTCTCGCGACGCGTTTCTTCTGCCGCGCGTGGAACCGGAGATTGCTTTCTGGCTCGCCAAAGATCTGCGCGGACCAGGGGTGACTCTTGAAGACGTGTTAGCGGCAACGAAAGGCGTGAGTCCATCACTGGAGCTTGTGGATAGTAGAATTACCAACTGGCGCATCAAACTGGTTGATACCATTGCCGATAATGCATCCTCAGCACGCGTCATTGTGCCACAAGAGATGATCTCATTGAGTGGGCTTGATCTCACAGAAGTACAGGTCGTACTTACGCGCAATGGCGAGACAGTCGGCACTGGAAATGGTGCTGCTGTCCTTGGGCATCCAGCAGCAGCCGTTGCATGGTTAGCAAATAAGCTTTCAGAGTTTGACGTGAGTCTGCTCGCAGGTCAACTCGTCTTACCTGGGGCAATGTGTGCTGCTGTGCCTGTTGCCGCTGGAGAGGTGTATCGTGCTACCTTTACTTCCTTAGGTGAAGTCTCAGTGCGTTTTGAGTAATCCGATCTAATTAGTAGAGAGTTGTGGAGAAGCTGTATGAACGTGCAGTCCTCACCAGACAAACGAGTCAAAGTTGCCATTATTGGTTCAGGAAATATTGGAAGCGATTTACTGTACAAGCTTTTGAAGCAGCCAGGACATATGGAACTGGCACTCCTGGCTGGTATCGATCCCACTTCTGAAGGTCTTGCGCGTGCCCGTTCCCTGGGTATCGCGTCCAGTGCTGAAGGCATTTCCGCGATAGTGGAGAATCCAGAGATCAAAATTGTCTTTGATGCCACAAGTGCAAAAGCTCATGTGCGTCATGCCAAAGTGCTCCGTGAAGCGGGTCGCATTGCCATTGACCTGACACCAGCAGCACGAGGTCCTTACGTTGTACCGCCAGCAAACCTGGAAGCGTTTATCGATCAGAGCAATGTCAATATGGTCACATGCGGCGGTCAAGCAACTGCTCCGATGGTCTTTGCGGTGAGTAGAGCAACACCAGTACGCTATGCTGAAATGGTGAGTACTATTTCCAGTCTTTCTGCTGGCCCTGGAACCCGGCAAAATATTGATGAATTTACAGAGACAACATCAAAGGCTCTTGAGGTTGTTGGGGGTGCGCGACAAGGCAAAGCGATTATCATTCTCAATCCAGCCAATCCACCGATTATGATGCGTAATACAGTCTATGCAATTCCCGAAGGGGACTTTGATGAGGCCGAAGTGATTGCCTCGATAGAGCGGATGGAAACTGAGGTTCAATCCTATGTGCCCGGCTATCATCTCAAAAACCCGCCGATCTTTGATAGACAAGAGACGCCTTGGGGGGAAAAAACGGTGATTGTGATGTTGCTAGAGGTAGAGGGTGCTGGTGATTACTTACCGAAATATGCAGGCAATTTGGACATTATGACTGCTGCTGCTCGTCGGGTTGGTGAAATGATGGCTCAACGTCTTTTACGCGCAAAGGAGGCGGCGCTATGAAAGCACCACGCATCACAGACAGTAGCCTCCGCGATGGTTCGCACCCAATGCGTCATCAGTTCACCATCGAGCAGGTCCGTGCTGTCACTCAGGCACTGGATGAAGCGGGTGTGCCAGTGATCGAGGTCACACATGGAGATGGTCTTGCCGGTTCCTCAATTCAGTACGGTTTCTCAAAAACATCAGAAATGGAACTCATCTCTGAAGCGCGTAAGGTCTGCAAACAGGCAAAAATTGCTGCCCTTCTCCTGCCAGGGATTGGGACGTTGAAAGAACTCAAAGAGGCGGTTGAATGTGGCATTCAGGTGGTACGCATTGCCACGCAATGCACTGAAGCTGATATTGCACAGGAGCACTTCGAGATTGCGAAGAAATTGGGAATTGAGGCTGTGGGCTTTTTGATGATGGCCCATATGCGTCCCCCAGAGGAGCTCGTTACGCAGGCCAAATTGATGGAAGCGTATGGGGCTGATTGTGTCTACATTGTGGACTCCGCCGGAGCGATGCTGCCCCAGGACGCTCGTGTTCGTGTCGAAGCACTCAAAGAGGCTCTTACCACTCAGGTAGGATTTCATGCCCACAATAATTTGGGTGTGGCTATTGGCAATAGCCTTGCTGCATTAGAGGCTGGTGCCGATCAACTGGATGGGTGTTTGCGCGGTTTAGGGGCAGGAGCAGGCAACGCGCCAACCGAACTTTTAGCAGCGGTGCTTGACAAAATGGGGCTGAATCCAGGTTTGGATGTGTATAAGCTGATGGATGCTGCTGAGTATGTGATTGCCCCCATGATGCCCTTCCAGCCTCTTCCAAACCGTGACGCCATCAGTGTCGGCTTCGCAGGTGTCTACTCCACCTTTTTGCTGCATGCACGACGAGCGGGCGAACGGTATGGAGTTGACCCACGCGATATTTTGGCGGAATTGGGGAGGAGGCAGGCGATGGCAGGGCAAGAGGATTGGATTTTGGATGTGGCACTCGAATTGGCGCGAGATGGTCAGTCACATCCACCCATCCGTCGAGAGCAGCCTGAAATGACGATTGAAGATATGTCAGTTGAACTTGAGCCTCTGCATTGAGAGCATTCAAAAGGTGACTGCATGAGAGTAGATTTTCATACACATTTTATTCCAGAGTCCTATCCAGACATGGGAGAAAGATATGGTGGTGAAGGCTGGGCAACTCTTGTTCACTCTGGACCGTGTAAGGCCGACATTTACAACGCTGGCAAACACTACCGACAAATAGACGACCGAAGTTGGAGTCCTGAACGTAGGCTCACAGATATGGATGCCGAAGGTATTGATGTACAGGTGCTTTCACCAATTCCGGTGACATTCTCCTATCGCTTCTCGGCATCCGCTGTCCTCGAACTGGCACAAATGCAAAACGAGGAGATTGCAAGAGTAACGGCTCTAGCAACAGAACGCTTTATTGGCCTGGGAACGGTTCCACTTCAGGAGCCAGAGTTAGCAGCAGCAGAAGTGCGTCGGGCGGTGGTAGCTCTTGGCCTTGCAGGTGTTGAGATCGGAACAAACGTTGAGGGAAAGAACCTCGATGATCCGGCTCTTGAACCATTTTGGCAGGCGTGCGTCGAGACGGGAGCGGCTATCTTTGTGCATCCTGCAACTGTCCTTGCGCCTGAGCGAACAAGCAAGTATCGCATGACCTACTCGGTGGGCTACACCACCGAGACAGGGATTGCGGCTGCCGCAATTGTCATGAGTGGATTGATGAATCGCTATCCAAGTTTGCGCCTCTGCTTCGCGCATGGTGGTGGGACATTTCCCTGGCTCTTACCTCGGCTCGATCAGGTATGGCAAACCTTTGACGATGTGAAGGCAGGAACACCGAGAAAGCCATCCGAAGTAGCAAAGCTGCTTACCTACGATACGCTCACCTATGATACAACGAATCTCCGCTTCCTGATTGACCGATGCGGAGGAGACCGTCTGGTTATGGGCACTGATTATCCTTTTCCATTACGCGAGGAACCACCTGGTAAGGTGATCGACGCAGTTGAGAATCTCTCACCCGAACAACGGGTAGGAATGTTAGGTCAAAACGCGTTACGCTTTTTGGGTCGTGAGAACAAGGTTGTACTGGAACAGGGCGAACAAATAGTGAGATAGTGTTTCTGGGTAGCTCTAGCATAAACGCTAGAAGGGAGTAGACGGACCATGAAGATTGCTCAAGCTGGACATGCAGAAATTCGAGTGAAGGATTTAGCTGCGTCCAAATCATTTTTTACTGAAACGATGGGTCTGTATATCACCGAAGAGGACGAGACATCGGTGTACTTGCGTGCATGGCAGGACTGGGAACACCACACCTTGCTACTTACTAAAGGGGAGACATCTGCTTTAGTGCATCTGGGGTGGCGAGTCGAGGACCCGGAAAGCCTGGATCAGTATGCTCAGCAATTTAAGGCGATGGGCCTTCCCCACACATGGGTTGAGGCGGGAGTCGAGCATGGTCAAGGCAGAGGGCTGCGCTTTGCCTCTCCGAGTGGAATACCCATGGAACTCTACTGGGAGATCGAAAAGTACCACGCCACCGACCCTGAGCTGATATCCGCACTCCCCAGTTTCCCACAAAAGTATCCGATGAAAGGCATGGCCCCCCGTAGATTTGACCATTTTAACATCATGGCTAACGATGTGGTACAAGAGCAGGAGTGGATAACGCAGGTGCTGGGCATTAAACATCGGTATTACATGGAGGGTGCAGATGGCGAAAGGCGTGCCTCGTGGTTGAGCATCAGCAACTTATCTCACGATATAGCTGTGATGCGCAATTACTCCGGCAGTGGAGGCAAGTTACATCACGTCGCCTACTATGTGGATTCGCCTGAAGAACTGTTACGGGCTGCCACGGTTGCGGTCGAGCATGGCGGTAGAATCGAATGGGGACCAGGTAAGCACGGAACGAGTGGGGCAACCTTCTTGTACTTCTTTGAACCATCAGGGCACCGTATCGAGGTATGGACGGGTGGCATGCTCATTTTTGCACCTGATTGGAAACCGATTCGCTGGGATCAAAACTCTGAAGTGTCGGGCTTTGATATGTGGGGCACAAAAGCACCGGATACTTACTTGAACTATGGAATCGAAGTTGCAAAGGAGGTCGAGGCAGGAACTACCCGATAAGCGTCGTGCTCATCTTTTCAGTGTACGCTTGAGGACAAAGGAAATGCTGACACGTGTAGTGTTTTGTATAACTGTACAGTTATCTGAACCACAAAATTTGTGAGGAACAGACTATGGAATCTAATCAAGCAAGAAAAACGACCCCTCCCACCATCGGTGGCTTACCTGGCCTACGTGGTATAGAACACGTTGCCCTCACAGTGCCCAATCTCAATGAGGCAGCTGACTTCTTTGTACAGGTACTCGGTTGCGAGGAGTACTACTCCATAGGGCCGTTCAAGGACCCAGAGGGGAACTGGTTTGTGGAGAACCTTGACGTTCATCCAAGAGCAGAAATACCTGAAATTCGTATTATGCGTTGTGCGAACGGTGGACACTTTGAGCTTTTGGAGTTTACCTCACCAGATCAGAATAAGCGCATGCCTAAATTTAGCGACCATGGCGGCCATCACGTTGCATTTTACGTTGACGATATGGACGCTGCCGTTGCATACCTCAAGAGCAAGGGAGTCAAGGTTCTCGGTCCAGTTAAGGATGGCATTGGGCCGGAGTCGGGCGAAGGCTCAAGCTTTGTCCACTTCAAAACACCGTGGGGCTTGATGCTTGAACTCGTCAGTTTCCCAAAGGGTAGAGCGTATGAGCAAGAGAAGAGCCCTATGTGGGTTCCTGCCCAATCAGCTGAATAGAGAGACTCGGGTTAACATAAAAATATCTCAGTTCGGTTCACTCCTACCCTTGGGAAAGCAAAATACCCTTGCTAATGGACGCAGACTCAAGGATAGGAAGAGATTTTCCTGGTCATTGCTTCATCTCACTCATAAAAGTAAAGAAAATGGCAGGAGTTATCATTTCATTGATTGATGGATTGTAGCCCGTCCAGTGCTGGTAATGAGGAAAGAAGAAGAGACATGAACTCCCATAGTAATAGCAATTCAATGAAGGAGAAAGAACAGATATGAAACAAGAACGTAAGGTTGCTGTGGTCACCGGAGGAGCTAACGGCTTAGGCCAGGCTTATGCGCGGCGGCTTGCCCAAGACGGTGCTGACATTGCCATCGTTGACATCGCCACGGCACAGGAAACTGAAGACCTCGTCAGAGCAGCTGGGACTCAAGCAGCCAGTTACATGTGCGATGTCTCATCAGAACAGTCGGTGGGTCAGCTTGCTCAGGCTGTGTACGAACGCTTCGGACGGTGCGACATCCTCGTCAACAGTGCTGGCATCTATCCGAACGTGCCCTTCGATGACATGGACTTCAAGGAATGGCGCAGAGTGCTATCAATAAATCTAGATGGAATGTTCCTCATGTGCAAGGCATTTGTGCCAGGCATGAAGCAACAGCACTATGGCCGCATCGTCAACATTACGTCGAATACGGTTGGATTGGTGATCGCGGGCTTTACCCACTATATCGCCAGCAAGGCAGGGGTGATCGGCTTCACGCGTGCGCTAGCGTCCGAACTCGGTGATTTTGGCATCATTGTCAATGCGGTTGCCCCCGGCCTAACCCTCACTCAGACAACTCAGAAGATGTGGGAAGGGTCGTCGTTGTTCGAGGATATGGCGAAGCAGCAGGCAATTAAGCGAGTCGAGACTCCTGAGGACCTTGCTCGTGCTGTATCTTTCCTGACTTCCGACGACGCTGCATTTATTACAGGGCAAACGTTGGTCGTGGATGGCGGCCTGGTCCGATTGTGATAGTGCTCCAGCTCTTCAAGGGAGAAAGCTCGTTGGCACCTAGAAGACATTACATACCTTGGCTTGATGAAGCCTCAGGTATGAAAAGAAAGAGAGCAAGAACATGGCAGGACGACTCAATAACAAGGTTGCGCTTATTACAGGTACAGGTGGTGGTCAAGGCCGTGCCGCTGCAATCCTCTTCGCACGTGAGGGAGCGATGGTGTTCGGTTGCGACATCAAGGAGGCTGGCAATGCCGAGACCGCCAAGATGGTCGCCGACGCTGGCTTTCACATGGAGGCATCGACGGTGGACGTCACTGACAGTGAGCAATGTAAAGCGTGGGTCGACAAGGCAGCCCAGGCTCAAGGTGGTATCGACATCGTGTATAACAATGCTGGCGATGCACGCTTTAACACGTTCCCAGAAATGAGCGCGGAAGAGTGGCACTATACGCTACGCTATGAACTAGATGTGGTCTTCTTTCCCTCTAAGTATGCCTGGCCGCATATAATTGCACGAGGTGGAGGAGTCATTCTCAACACTGCCTCGGCTAGCGGAATGAGAGGGTCAGAACAGCTTCCAGCCGCCGCACATGCCGCTGGTAAGGGGGGTGTTATTGGGTTTACACTGCAGCTTGCACTGGAGGGAGCACCACACAATATTCGCGCCAACTCGGTCTCTCCAGGACCTATCCTTACCCCGGTGACTGAAGGTGTTCTCAAGGCTGATCCAAGTTTCCGAAGGACGTTCGAGGGATGGCCTCTGCTCCACCGCGTTGGTCAACCTGATGATATTGCCTACGCGGCACTCTATCTCGTTTCGGATGAGGCAAGCTTTGTGACTGGAGTGAACTTCCCTGTGGATGGTGGTTGGACCGCCAAAGGTGGCTATACTCCCAAGTAGTTCCTAACAGACTTTCAGTCCTGTACTCGCGCTTATATAGTAGTGTAGTAGGTCTCCGTACCCCTAGATTTCGAGAGGAGAACAACAGTATGAGTATAAACGTTGGCATGGTTGGTCTTGGAAATATGGGTCTGCCTGTTGCACTCAGCTTACTCGAACATGGCCTTCCTGTCTATGGGTATCGTCGTCGTATGATTGACGACTTCATTACCATGGGTGGCACTCCCGTCTCTTCCAGCAAAGAAGTGGCACAACACTCCGATATCGTCCTGACCTGCCTACCGAGTGATGAAGCACTGCTTGAAGTTGTGAGCGGAGAAAACGGCCTGATGCAGGGCGCACATCCAGGGCTGATCGTGGTTGAAATCAGTATGCTTTCCCTTGAGGCGAAAGAACAAGCCTTAACCCATCTTCAGCGAGTGGGCGTGGAAATGCTGGATTGTCCGATTAGTGGTACGCCTTCCATGGTCCTTCCCAGGAAGACCGTCTTCCTTGGGAGTGGAGATGAAGACGTCTTTCAGCGTTGTCTGCCCGTGTTTCAAGCCATCACCGACAATAATTTCTATCTCGGTGGCTTCGGAGTTGGTTCAAAGATGAAATGTGTCGCGAACTTATTGGTTGCCGTGCATACACTTGCGACGGCAGAGGCGATGGTCCTGAGTTCGAAGGCAGGTCTTGACCCTGAGATGGTGATGAAAGTGATCACTCCCAGTATTGCAGGCTCGACGATGTTTGCAGTACGTGCGCCGATGATGGCTGCGAGACGCTATGAGCCACCAATGGGTTCCATTCATTCGGTGCAAGAATTTATCCCGCTTATCAACGCGCTTGCCAAAGAGGTTAGCTCTCCCACGCCTTTGCTCGACCTGGCAGCACAATACTACGAGCGTGCCGCAGCAGGGGGACGAGGAGAGCAAGATATAGCGTCCCTGTTTGCGGTGTTGGAGGAAGAGGGGGAGAGTAAATAGCAAGCTTGTCTCATAGAAATCCTTTGAGTATGAAGGGTGAGTCCCGCATGTTGAAGTATCAAATGGGTCTCGCTCTTTCTCATCTTATATCGTGATGTGAATTTAAAAGGAGGTATCATCTTGTTTACCATGTCTCGAGCAGTTCCTGTCAATGATAGGAGTAACCCTGAACTCCCAGTCCTCAACCGTGACCAGGTATGGCGAGGATTGGAACTCAAAGCAGAGAATGCGCTGCCTTTCGTTCCCCAAATGACCAAGTGTGACACATTTGAGCGAGGCGATAACTATCTGATACGAGATATTCTCATTCGTGGCGAAGACGCACGCGAACGAGTCACTTTCTATCCAAAAAGGATGGTTCAGTTTGACCGCCTGTCTGGAAGCACTCTTGGCACCATCAAGAATGAGATCGAAGAAGATGCTCACGGCGAACTCTCCTTACGTTTCACCTTCTCGCTTGAGAAAGAAGGGATTCCACCTAATTCACCAGAAGAGCAGACATATGCAAAAGAGGTTGAGGGTGACTACCTTGGCGCTGTTCAGGCTACTTTAAATGCTGTACGTCGATGGGTAAAAGAAGGTACATTAGAGTCACCGTCTGCTGGGTAAATGCGTCATTACGCCTGTTCGACAAAGAGCGCAACCAAGAAGAAGGGAAAACAATGTCAACTGAATGAGCAAAAGATTTCTACGCATCAGTCGATGCCATTAAGAGATGGAAGGACGATTTAATGTTCGCTCGACTTGATCATATACAACTCCTGAGTCCGGCACCCGAACGGCTCGCCCATTTTTATCAGGATGTGATGGGGATGGGTGCCGAGCAAATTGATGTCGAGGTCTGGCTCTGCCAGGGTCCCCAACGACGCTTGCTCATCGGGAGAAAGCTGTCTCGCATCCTGGGTTTTGGTGCCTATGGATGTACCAACAGCGACGACCTTTCTATGTTACGAGCCAGACTCCTGGAGCAGGGAGTTTCTCTCGCCCCATCGCCAAGTCCACTGTTCGCAGACGATGCCTTTTCTTTCTTTGATCCTGATGGAAATTGTATCGTCTTTGGAGTTGCTGGGCACCCAAAGCCCGATGATGACCCCGTAAAAGAAACATCTCTTCCAGCACGGCTTCAGCACCTGACAGTTGGTAGTCGCAATGCTGAAGCACTGGTACATTTCTATCGTGATACCGTTGGACTCGTGATTTCTGACACGATGCGTGACGAGACAGAGGTGAGTGCGTGTTGGTTACGTACTCCCAACGACACCGAACATCATTCCTTTGCCATCTTTCGTGCCGACCAGGACGAGCTTGACCATTATTCTTATGAACTTGACGACTGGGTGGGTATTCGTGATTGGGCGGATCATTTCGCCACGAAGGGCTTCAAACTCTTCTGGGGACCAGGCCGTCACGGTCCAGGGAACAATCTCTTCATCTTTGTCCTTGATCCCGACGGCAACAAGATCGAACTCTCTGCCGAGTTAGAGGCGATGGGCAAGGGCCGACCAGCAGGGAACTGGCGACACGAGCCAGATACCCTCAATCAATGGGGACCATCATTCATGCGGAGTTAAGTGCTTACAAGGAGAGAACAATGAGACTCATCACCTTTGTCTATCAGGGAAAGCAGAGCTATGGCGTCGTGCTTCACAACGATGCCATTCTTGATCTCGGATCGCGTTTGAGGGAACGCGCACCAGATGTACGTGCCGCTCTGACGAAGAACCTCTTGACCGAGATTGCCTCTCTTGCGTCTCATGCTCAACCAACACTCTCTTGTATAGCTGCAAAAACTGAGCGGATCAAACTGGGTACGAGTGTGATCAATGCTCTTTTTCATGTCCCTGTGGTTCTAGCTCGTCGCTTTGCGACACTTGATCAATTCAGTCAGGGCCGAGTCATTGCTGGACTTGGGCAAGGCTGGGTCAAAGACGAATTTGAGACAGCCAATATTCCATTCCAACGCCGAGGGAAGGGTTTTGAGGACTATATTGGAGCGTTACGTGCGGCTTGGGGACCTGATCCCGTTCAGTATGAGGGACGCTACTATCGTATTGTGGAGTCGGACATTGGTCCCAAACCATTCCAAACTCAAGGTCCGCCTCTTCTCTTCGGAGTGACTGCACCAGCCTCGCTGGAACGAGCCGCCCGTCTCGCGGATGGCATTAATCCTGTCGCACGATCATGGAGTTCATTGGAGCAGATGGCAAATGAATTTCCTGAGATGGTACGACACGTGGGGCGTGATCCACACGCGATGCAGATGATTGTGCGCTCGAATAGCGTTGTAAGTAGGCATACGCTCCCAGAGCCACGGAGTCCATTTTGTGGTTCTCTCGAACAGATTCGTGAGGATATACAGCGACTTGCAAGCTTAGGTATTAGGCATGTGTTTTTCGATCTGGTGGCGATGCCCGTTGATGAACAATTGAGAGTACTGGAGCAATTGCTATAATGGACCCCATAATCTGCACAAAGGAAAAGGCGGCGATAAGATATACTAAAGCATGATGAGTAAACATTATAGCAGTGCTTTTAAAGCAAAAGTGGTTCAAGAACTCTTAAAAGAAGAGAAGACCTTGGTGCAAATTGCATCAGAATATGAAGTTCATCCCACACAACTGAAAAATTGGCGGGCGATTGCACTGGAAGGACTTCCTGGTCTCTTCGAGAAACAGGACAGCACTGCGGAGCTAAAAGCAACCTATGAGCAACAACAGACTGAGTTGTATGCTGAAATTGGCAAATTGACCACTCAAGTCACTTGGCTGAAAAAAAAGTTTCAACTCTGACACGGGAGGAGCGTGTGGCTCAGGTAGAGCGTCAGGAAAGTGACCTTCCTTTGAGTCTGCAAGCAGATTTGCTGAGCATCAGCCGTTCTAGTTTGTACTATCAGCCACGTCCACCTTCATATGAAGAAATCCGCATCAAGCATCGGATTGATGAGTTATACACGGAGTATCCGTTCTACGGATCACGAAAAATGGTGGCGCAATTACAGCGAGAAGGAATGGAGGTCAATCGAAAAGCGGTGCAGCGACATATGCGCGAGATGGGCATTCAAGCCATCTTTCCAGGACCAAATCTGAGTCGGCGGAAACTGAAAGAGCGAGTGTATCCCTATTTACTTCGAGGAGTGAGCATTGATGCTCCTAATACGGTATGGGGAATAGACATCACGTACATTCGTATGCAAAAAGGGTGGATGTATCTCGTTGCCGTTCTGGATTGGTATTCGCGCTATGTCCTCAGCTGGGAACTGGATTTGACGCTGGAAATGCCGTTTGTACTCTCGGCAGTGCAGCGAGCATTGGCGCAAGCGGTGCCAATCATCTGGAATAGTGATCAGGGAAGTCATTTTACCAGTCCGCAATATCGTGATCTGTTGCTTGCCGCCAATGTACGCATCAGCATGGATGGCAAAGGACGGGCTTTAGACACTATCTTTACGGAACGATTGTGGCGCAGTGTGAAATATGAAGAGGTGTATGTGCGACCCGTTCAGCTGAAACTCATCACATGATGAGGGGATGGCTGACAAGGAAAGCATCCTTGATAACTAATGAACCGATGTGAGGCGAAATTCCTCATCCACGAGGCGAACGTGGAAACGCAAGGCCCCACGGTAGCGACTGGGACGAGAGTCCCTGAAGCGGGCATCAAGGGAAGTTCTGCGAGCCTCAACGCGGTCCCTTCCTGAGCGAGGCTCCTACGGCGAAGGAAAGCTGAAGATGTGGCTGACCCATCGTTACTTCAACCAAGTCAAAGAGGCTGAAAGACTTGACCAAAAGGTAGCGGTACACAGGCTCATCATCTGTAGACATGATGAGTAGTGTGATGAAATATGTACACGTTTCATCATCTCGCCCGACAGGTACCCGGTGGAGAGCATCCGCCTACAGGAGCGCAAAACGGAACATTGGAACGGGATAACTCTCAAGCTCGCTCTCGTTGCTGGTCGATACAACGAGTAGGGAACCACCCGCAAGCACTTGGGAGCAGGATTGCCTAAGAAGCGAATGCCAGCAGGAAAGCTGTTGGATATGCTGACGTAGGCACGGTAATCTGGAATGAAGAGGTGGAATACGTATGGCATACACGAAGGCACCCAAGACCAAGCCTGTGCTTGATCCTGAGAGTGAGAGTTGGAACAAACTGCCCTGGCGCAAGTTCGAGCAGCATGTCTATCGCATACAAAAACGCATCTTCAAAGCCAAACAACAGGGCAAGACGCGAGCAGTTCACACACTCCAAAAGTTGTTGATGAAGTCTAGGGCCGCACGACTGCTGGCAGTGCGTCGAGTGACGCAGGACAACCAAGGAAAGAAGACGGCGGGAGTGGATGGAGTGAAATCAGTCCCACCTGTCCAACGACTTGAAATGGTCGGAAGTATTCACCCGAAATACTGGAAACGCAAGAAATCATTGCCAGTACGAAGAATTTACATTCCCAAACCTGGCAAGATGGAAAAGCGACCTCTAGGGATTCCTGTCATGGAAACCAGAGCGCAGCAAGCACTCGCGAAAAGTGCTCTCGAACCAGAATGGGAAGCCTGTTTCGAGGCCAACAGTTACGGCTTTCGCCCCGGACGCTCCTGTCAAGATGCGATTCAAGCTATCTTTCTCGCTATTTGTAAAAAGCCGAAATATGTGCTGGATGCAGATATCGCAGGCTGCTTTGATAACATCAACCAGGAAGTGCTCCTTTCAAAACTCAATACCTACCCAGCCATGAGGCGAATGCTTCACGGCTGGCTCAAGGCAGGAATGCTCGATCAAGGGACGTTCGCACCCACTTCTCGTGGAACTCCACAAGGAGGCGTAATATCACCCTTGCTCATGAATGTAGCACTTCATGGACTAGAAACCTTTGTCGTTCATCAACTCACCCGAAGGACAGGAAAAAAGTCTCAGAAGGTGAGTCCAACGGTGATACGATATGCAGATGATTTTGTCGTGCTCGATGAAGACCTTTCGGTCATTGAGCACGCCCAAGACATCATCTGCGTATGGCTCAAGGACATGGGGCTAGAACTGAAACCGAGTAAAACCCATATTACGCATACCCTGCACCAGCATCAAGGGCAGACAGGGTTTGATTTTCTGGGCTGGACGGTGCGACAATTTCCAGTGGGCAAGACGCACACAGGGACAGACCGATGGGGAAATGCGCTCGGCTTCAAAACCATCATCACACCCAGTAAAGAGGCGGTCAAACGACATATCCAAGAATTGAAGCTTCTCATTAGAAAGAACATCCACGTCCCACAAGGACAACTCATCAAAGAGCTGAATCAAGTGATACATGGATGGACGAACTACTACCGAAGTATGGTTGCCAAAGAAACCTTCCATCACTGTCGGTATATCCTGTTTCAGCAGCTTCAACAATGGGGGAAACAGAGACATCCTCACAAAGGAAAACGTTGGATTTCAAATATCTACTGGCATGTAGATGAAGGGAAGGGATGGAACTTTACCGACCAGAAATCCACCCTTTGGCAGCATGACCAAACCGAGATTCAACGGCATACCAAAGTCAAGGGAACAGCCAGTCCCTACGATGGGGATTTGCTCTATTGGAGCAAGCGACTGAGAACTCATCCAATGCTCAATGGACTTTTGGGAAAACTTCTTCAGAAGCAGGCTGGAAAATGTCGATGGTGTGAGCTACTCTTTCAAGATGGAGACATCATCGAGATTGACCACATCACTCCGCGTAGTCAGGGTGGTGGAGAGGAACTGAGTAACACATGTGCTCTGCATCGACATTGCCACAACCAACGACACGCACGGCGTGTCAACGGTACCCATGACAAGGGCCAGATTACTGAGGAGCCGGATGACGCTAACGTGTCACGTCCGGTTTTGAAGCCGAGCGGGGGAGGTGACTCCCTCGCTTAGGTTAACCTGCACGAGTATGTCACTCCAAAGGAGGCACGTCAATCGTTGCGCGAGTACTTCACCTTTTATAATCACACACGCCTTCATCAAGCACTTGACTATCAAACGCCTGCAACCATCTATTTTCGACCGATAGACCATCTTCCTTTACAAGGGGAAGATGGATGACTAATGAACAGGAGTGTGACGCTCTCGCTCACATTCCTCCATTTGTAGTTCAGGAGAAAGGAAGTTTTTGTATCTTCAGAAGACCTTCTTCTTTGACTTGACAAAGGGGTCCACTATAACCGCTCAATGAGCAGGAGCTACGTAACTGTGTCTATCGTGGACCTTTCTGTAATTTACTTGCCGATTTAGAGAAAGATCCATTATGGCGTAAGATTAAGGGCAGTGAAATTCCTGAACCTCGTTTTCTGGAAAGGGAGATGATACTTCGTTTCTTTGCTTTCGCAAATAGGATTAACAGTTATACAGGTAGGCTAAAGTCATTTTTGAATGAGTATATGGCAGAGTATGCTCCCAAAAGTCCTGAAGCTATTAAAACCGAAACGGCTAGGTTTCACCAGACGTTGCAAAACATCTACATCGTGTTTGGTCAGAATGCAGGCCGATTGTATAGCACAGGGACAGAAGATCAACCGACAACAAATGGGAAATGGGATACACGCTTCTCAATCTCTGCTTTTGATATTCAAGCTTCAGCCTTGATGTCTTACGCGCCTATTAAAGTACAACTGGTTGCTGACCAACTAGAGGAAGCATTTATATTCTTTCTATTGACGAACCCACAAGTACGACTCGCGATTTCAAGGCAACCAGCTGGAAAATTTGCAACCAAGCTTCGTTGGTTTGGTTTCAAGGCAGAAGCAGAGAAAATCCTTAATAGTGTCTATATCGAACCTCGATTTTTCTCCCGAGAAATACGTCAACAACTCTATAATGATAGCAAGATCTGTGCAATTTGCCGGAACCAAATACATGCCTTTGAAGATTGTACGATAGATCATATCAAACCTTACAGTAAGGGGGGTAAAACAGTATTGACCAATGCACAGTTAACTCATCGAAGTTGTAATGCTCAGAAGTATAGTCACTTTGTTGAAGAGAACAAAGATGAGAACACAAAGAAGAGTTTAAAGCTATAGTACTATTTAATTACTATATCATTTAGTTCTATCCGCCCAATTCTGAAAGCTATCATGTATGATGGTGAATTATTAAACTGCTTGGCGAGCAGACCAAGTACTACCAACTAAGTAGTAATACTCATAGGTATAGCATAATTACTGTTGCTTCTCCCCCACTTTGATACTGTTTACAAATTTTTTTGAGCTTAAAGCACCGGTGTTTTGGCCTCTCTAGTATTTAACTTTTACCACAGTTCTGAATATTGGGTGAGTAATTGTTTGGCTGAATAGAAAGTTTTATGCTAAAAATCACACGCTTTCCAGTTCTTTACCTTGTTATTTAAGCTCAAAAAAAGTTCACTGATAGTAATTTCTGGGTAGTATACTAACTTGTGGCTCTTCCGCACTTCCCGTGCTAGAGAAACTATCTTGGGAAATACACATCTTAGGAAGCGACCTAGTGAGGGTGTCCAGCAACCTATACTCTTTATGGTAGAGCTTAGTACGGGAAATGCGGAAGAGCTACCTCTTGACATACTACCTCTACTTAAACTTTTACCTAATCTTGTTGTTTCAGATGCTATCAAACAAAGTGAGGAAGAGTCGTCCACTGAGCTGTCCTTCATTTTATTTGATACCTGGGGAATACTTAGCTGTATCTGCTAATAATAGCATCTCTTTTTCAACCTTTATTTGACGACCTCCTTACATCTCTAGATACCATAGTACTTTCTCATAAGTCGTGGGAGAGCCTAGTATAGGAAATGAACACATGTTCTCTTCTATGATTTTGCTCAACTAATCAAACTAAATCTAGATGCATTAACAAATGATACCAAACAACCTCAATACCCGGAGAGTTTTCCCACTCCTCTTTTGCTATTTCTCCTGTTAAATATTTTTGTGTTCTTAATGCAAGCTTCTTAATCTCTTCTTTTGTAAACCAACCCACCATTATTGTTTCAGCCTCACTTCCTTCTAAACCGCCTTCAGCTCTGACCTCGTATACTTTCCAATGATGCCAAGTTCCCCCTTCTCGATAACATTGATTCGATATATCCTCTTCTTGTATGAGATGAAGACTTACAGCTTCTAAACCTACTTCTTCCTTTAGTTCTCGTTTAGCAGCTATTTCATAGCTTGAATCCCCATCTACATGTCCTGCTGGTGCTGCAAATCCAAAAGGAGGTCTTTTCCTTTTTATTAATAAAAGCTCACTACCTTTCCACACTAGCATACCTACACTAGTATGGTCACACTTTTTCCTCATCATTTATCCGTTCAGTCGTAGAAAATACAACGTATGGTTAGAGATGTTACCCTACTTTTTTCTGATACAGAATGTTGTAGGTAAATTCTTTAATTGAGGTTACAAATTATATCTAAGTCTTAATTTGTAAGACTACGAGATTTGCAATCCTCCCATACCATATCAAAAAAGCGACTGTACATATCATATGTACTACCCCTACCATATTGAGTGACTGGGCTATGTCTTCCATGAGAATTTTCCTCATAAGCCTGCAAAAATAACTGCTCATCCGTTAGTATAATTCGTCCAATATGAGGTAGATTATATTTACGAACCTCGAACTTTCCTAATTGTAGATAGGACTTTAAGAACGCCAAATTGTTCTCAACCTGACGGCGAAGAGTCCCCTTTCCATATGCTTTATCAAAGGTAGCAATCTCTCTTTCACGATAGTCTATCCAATTGGTCAGTGGATCGTGTTCAATAGGGTCTGGGAGCAGAATTTTTGTGTAGGGTCCCCTCTTTCCTGTATCCTTTAAAAGGGATGAGTATAAGTCACCTTGAAATTCATTACCTCGACCAGTAAAGATACGAACATGTCTAGTTTTAGTGAACGCTTCTTTAATATCTTGTCCTGCCTCTTGTGAATTAGTAAAAACGAATTTTACATCTACCTTAAGAAGTGTAGATGCAACAGATGTGAGTGCTCGTCTAACATTTCTTGAAAGCCAAGTCGCTGCAATAAAGATTATAATGGCTGCGATGATTGAAGAAAGGATACTGAGCAGGAAATTCACTAGAATATCCAATTATGTTAGCTCCTAAAACATTTTCATACGTAAAGGCGTGTTAAATGCTTTTCTCTTTTAATAAGATATCAAATACGATGAACTTCTTCGAGTCAGATACATTAACAATTCTCACTTGATCCCTAGCTGTTAAGGTAGCCGAAAAGGAGAACAAGTAGCTAAACTAGGTATTCCACTAGATTGTTGCATCCGTCTAAACACAATTTTTTAATTTCATCTCCATATTGTTAACACAGTGACTACAACCCTTATATGAATTTGTAGCATGTGAGGAAGTTGCTTACACATACTCTATTCCTCCACATTTTGAGCCACTAACGCAACGGCAGAAAAACATGATCTCACCTATTATATTAACAAAATCTGAGAGTTTGTCCTTATTCCTGTACGTATACCTAACCTCGGTTTTTAGGAGAGAATATCCTCTATTAGCATTCTTATCTTATAATCAAGGAATTTAAACAGCTACAAGTTCTATCAAAGTGCCGATGATTGTTTCTCGATAGCTGTCGATGTTAAAATTATTAAAGTTCCCCTATATTTATCCCACCTCTCCGACCATCCGCTCCAACCATGTGCAATATCAGCAAGTGAATGCTCTGGTGCCGGATCACCTCCTGCTTTTTGCTCCTTTAACCACGCAGTAATCGCTCCTGACCAAGTTTCCCATTTTTCCTTATCAAACCAGGCAACAAAATCCATTTTGAAATTGAAGGAGTATTTCCATGCCTGAGTACGCAAAACTTGTTCTTCCTCATGAGGCGACATTGTTTTCAAGTAGTCAAGGAGTATAGAAGCTGCAAGAGCTCTCGGACCACCTCCCGTATGTCCCCATCCATAGGAAATCGTCTTTGGATCGTAATATGGATCGTAATACGGCAGTGGCTGACTATCTACCGTGACGTGTCTCTTCTTATATTGTGCTCCTTCCTGTAGCTCGAGCCTTCCTTGATAGCGTTTTATCGGAGATATAATTATTTCAATCCCATCCAGTATCTCTGCGTGTGGGACTTCGCTTTCTCGTATCTCATGCCCAAGAGGTATGACTAGTTCAACTGGTGAAAGTGGGTGGCTTGAGGAAGACACAGTTTCCTCGCTTTGCGCTTGTGCAGTCTTTCTCTTTGTGAAATCCTCTTTCCGAAAACCGAATTCCTCCATCAACGCTATTCGTACCGAGTCATCTCTCGGTATTGCTCTTTCATGTTCCCACCGAATGACAGATAGCGAGGAAACACCGATTTTGTCTGCAAGCTCTTCTTGTGACCAGCCACGTTTTATTCTTTCCGCTTTGATGCGTTGTCCTAATGTTTCCTGTGTCATGGTATATCCTTTGGTCGTTTCAAACACCCTTGCATTCTATCAAACACACCCACAATTCGCAAGAAAATCTATCACTTTTTTCTTAAAACGAAGTGTTACTAACAATGTTATGTCTTGGCTTCTAGCGAGGTAGTACGGTATCTTCCGAGACCCAGCACATTCTTTCGCAGAATGTGCTAGGCATGCAAATCTATTGTTCTACCAGTCGTACAGCTAAGGAGATTATTACATGTTTGACCCGCACTCTGCCGAAGACAGAGGAAAGCCTCTGGGCAAAGGCCGCAGACCGTATATGAACAGGGGACCGCAAATTACGAAGCGCGTAGAGTCCTACTTACAGATCAACGGCCAGCAGGGAATTGTCCGTTTCGATCAGGCGCAACGCTTTTTAGGCCAACTTAGTCCCGAGCCGGACAAGATGAAACAAGCAGGCATTTTGTCTGTGGAACGCACACGCAAGATTTTACGTCCCTGGCTTGACGAGGACCTGTTAATGTACCGCGTCTTTTACGCACGGCAAAGGGGAGGATTGTGGTTAACAAGCAAAGGGCTAAAGTACGCGAATCTCAACCTCCGCTACTATGAGCCCAGCCCTACAAGCCTCCCACACCTCTACGCAATCAATGATATTCGCTTGCTCATCGCTTTGCGTCGTCCTTACGATACGTGGCGTTCTGAGCGTGAGCTACGTGCAGAGCAGAACACCCGCGATAAAGGAAGTACTCTCCCACATCTCCCTGATGCTGAACTCATTAGCGTCAACGGGAATGTGAATGCGATAGAAGTTGAGATTACCGTCAAAGCAGAGAAACGTTTAGAGGAGCTCATCTTTGACATTGCTGGGAATAAACGGTACAACACGATCTGGTACTTTTCGCCTGAACATGTGTACAGCGTCGTCAAAAAGGCCATTGGCAAGCTTCCAGCCGAGCATCGCAAGCGTTTTGTGCTTTACACCCTACAAGGAGAACCATACAGCGTATGAGTACTGAAAAAAACCAGACTGGAGAGAGCGGCGACCCACGGTTGAAAATAGTCCTTCTCCTTATTGCGGCTGTCATCGCATGGCCCGCTCTGCTTTTTGGCGCGGTGGTCCGTTTGCTTATCAAGCAAAGGACGACCAACCCGCAACCCTATTGGATACTAGCAAGCCTGTTCAGCATTGTAGGGTGCTTGTTCCTCTATAGGTATGGCAATCCCTACCCGTTTTTGCTTGCCCTGTTTCACAATGTGGTTCCACTTCTCTTCCATATGAATAACACAACTCCCAGACGATTTTTTCTTGAGTTACTTCCGTTGTGGGAGCGGAGCGTGTTGCTCGTTCCGCTTTGCACACTCGTGATCGAACTTTTCAGTCCAAAGAGCTTAGAGCAAACGTTACTCGCTCATGAGCGGCAACGCAAAGCAAGACAGGTTCAAAAGAGTAAGCAAACTGCAAGGAAAGTACGCAAGGCCCCCAATCAGATCAACGGAAAAGGTGTCCTTGGTGCTTTGATTGAAGACCCAAATACATAAAGGATATGAGGTGATCGTGTCGCTACAGTCGAGTACATTCACCGCGACACGATTATCTCTTAAAAAGAAAGGCAATTTCATGTCTACATTTGTGGAAAAGGGATGGTTTACCCTGCCGCAGTCGATTGTTTCACGTTTCAGTGTCGTGATCGGTGAAGGAGGTTCTGGCAAAACAGAAACAATCCTCAGAATCGCCCATTTGGTAGCAAGTACCTATAGTTTTGACATCATCATGATCGATGCGAAAGGGGATGATGACCTAGCACCTCGTTTTGTAGCATCTATGCAGCAAGCAGGCAAGAAACGTATAAAACTTTTTCCTACATCTCCCTACAATGGCTGGGTTGGAGATGGACGCACGCTGTACAACCGCTTGATGGCGGTACAGACCTACGCGGAACCCTACTATGAAGGCATCGCGCAGATGATGCTTGATCTTGCCCTCAAAGCTCCAGGAGGGCCGCCGAGAAATAGTGGAGAGCTGCTACGGAACTTGAGAGTAGATCAGTTACGCATCCTGTATCGCGGTTTGCCAGAGCAGGATGAACTCGCTGGGCTGAGAGCCGAAGATGCAAATGGCGTGTATAACCGTTACCGTGCCTTTTTTACATCGCTAGATGGCAAACTGGATGGTGGGTCCACATCATTTACCTTCGATGAGACAGACGCTGCCTATGTCAAGTTAGACACGGTAGCTTTTGCCAACGAGTGCAGCAGCATTGGACGCTACATCGTGGAAGATATCGCCCACTATATCACCTGCCGCAAACCAAAGGAGAAAAAGGTCCTCATCATTATTGACGAGGTATCGGCCCTAGCGATAGAAAATATTGCTAATCTGTCCGAACGATTACGCTCGTTTAAGGGCGCGATGATGCTGACCAGTCAGTCGGAGGAGGGACTCGCAAAAACGCTGGACGAGCGAACTCGTATCCTCAAGACTTCACACATGCTCATTTTGCATACCTGTAACACACCCGAAAGGCTCGTAGAGCGAGCGGGAAAGTATAAACAAATTCATACAGGATGGAGTGTACGCGACCAAGAGGGAACCGGTTATGGCACAGTACACATGTCAGATGAGTACATTGTGCCACCTGATGAGGCACGACGATTAGACGTGGGAGAGTGTTTTGTGATTGCGAAAGGCTC
>JAABUQ010004075.1_pt1 | contig 25565 bp, 24 predicted proteins | sample 5560001 | NCBI WGS metagenome assembly JAABUQ01 (sample SAMN10711888, study PRJNA513371) | rock metagenome | isolation source: Antarctica rocks | place: Antarctica: Victoria Land, Finger Mt nord | collected 2015-12-18
CTCATAAACGAGAGTATAGCAGGAAAAACGCTGGTGAGCAAGTGTTTCTGACTCTTTGAGACCATTCCAGATAGTTCAAGATAACAGAGGATTGTTGTACCTTTTTGGCAACTGTTAGCTACCCTTTCTAAAACATGCAACGTGTGCGAGGAGGGAATATGCATGCTAGAGAAGGAGGCGCACGGATATGCTGGACGCAGTAGCGAAAAGCCGTCCAGTCATCATAGACACGCTTAAATGGGCCGTTTAGGTGGCGAGAGAATTAACAGGGGCTACGCAGATACATGTGTGCTATCTTTCTTTAAGCTATGTTGACTTCTCTCAGCATACACAACGACGAGGAAAATTGCGAGAACAACAGAGAACGTGCTATGCTGTTACAACTACCACCAGTAACAGGAGAATTCTATGCTTGATTTTACAACAATTCCAGTCGTAGATAATCATTGTCACCCAATCTTATTGAAGCAACAGATGGATGTTGCGGAATTTCGTCGCTATTTTACCGAGTCCCCTGATACAAGCATTGCTGAACAACATGTGCCGCATACTATTTATTATTTGTGGATGCTCCGCCAGCTTGCGGCCTTCTATGGATGTGAGCGTAGTGAGGATGCTGTTATCGCGGCACACAATAGTATGAGTGCTGAGGCATTGCTTGAGCGCTCGGTAGCAGCAGCGAACATCGATACACTTGTCCTTGATCCTGCTTATCCACTTCCTGATGTATGTTATTCGTCAGAGCAGATGAGTCAGATTGGGCGTTGCAAGACTGCTACGATGCTCCGTCTTGAAACGCTCATGCAACGTCTAGTTGTCGCACAGAATGACTTCGATGATGTTGTTGCTCGTTTTTCAGAAGCGTTGAGCGATATTCGCGCGAAGGGCTATTGTGCGCTCAAAAGCATTGTGGCCTATCGAACAGGTCTTCAAATTGCTGAGTGGAGCAAGGATGAGGCTGCACGTTCATTTCAACAAGCGCGTGCTGATGCAGCGCGACAACAACAGTTTCGTATTGCGCATAAACCTTTGATTGATTATTTGTTGCATATCGCTTTTGCGCATGCTGCTGAGCAACAAGTTCCTATTCAGTTTCATACCGGTTATGGTGATAATGATACAGATATGCGTCTTGGCAATCCGTTACAACTGCGTGATGTGCTTGAACGGAGCGATTATCAGACCATGCCAATTGTGCTCTTGCACGAAAGCTACCCCTACACGCAACTTGGCGCATATCTAGCGGCAGTGTATCCTCATGTCTATTTTGACCTGTCATATACCATTCCGTTCGTCGAGAAGTTAGAGATGTTGGCCTTTACGCGACAGGCTTTAAGTGTTGCACCTGCTAGTAAGCTCATGTACAGTTCAGATGGTGTCAACGTTCCTGAAATGCATTGGGCGGGTGCGCTACGTGGGAGAAGCGTGCTTGCTCAGGTCTTACAAGAGATGATCGAGGTCGATGAGCTTGATGAACAACAAGCTTTTTCGCTAGCTCAACACATTCTCCATGACAACGCGTATAGAGTTTACCGTCTTTAGAGAGGTAGGTGCGTATGGTAGAAGCCTTTGATGCCTCCAGCAGTCCAACACAGTTTCGCATAGGCGTGTATGCGCTTATTTTCAACCAAGAACGTGAAATTTTATTGGCGCTACGGCGTGATATTGATTGGTGGAACCTTCCAGGCGGTGGATTGGAAATAGGAGAGACCGTTGAGGAGGGGGTATGTCGTGAAGTGCGCGAAGAAACTGGACTAGTGGTTGAGGTGGATCATCTTGTTGGCGTGTATTCAAAGCCCCAGAAACAAGAAGTAGTGCTCGCATTTCTTTGTCGCACACTTGGAGGTATGCTTACAGCTACCGAGGAGTCGCGCGAGTGCCGCTATTTTCCGCCAGAGGCGCTGCCAGTAAATACACTTCCCAAGCATAGACAGCGCGTTATGGATGTATTACTTAACTCAAGGTACGCGGTATTACGTACTCAACGTAGTACATCGGAGGAGGACCAACATCTTCCACCGACGTAAGCCCTATGATAGTAAGCGCCCATCATCTACATAAAAATCAATAAACATAGAGAACAAGGAGAAAAAACATGGCAACAACGACTCATTACGATGTTATTATCATTGGTGCGGGACAGTCAGGAGGTCCACTCGCTACTGCATTTGGGCAGGCAGGGAAGAAAACCGCGATTATCGAGCGTGAGCATGTTGGTGGTACCTGTATCAACGAAGGCTGTACACCTACAAAAACAATGGTTGCGAGTGCGCAAGCAGCATATATAGCCAGGCGTGCTGCCGACTTTGGGGTACACACCGGACCTGTAAGTGTTGATATGACTGTCGTTAGAAAACGCAAGCGAGATATCGTAAATAGTTTTCGTAGTGGTAGCCAAGGCCGTCTCGAAAAGTCTGATAATGTAGACCTGCTGATGGGCGAGGCGGCGTTTATTGCTCCTAAAGCTGTCGAGGTGCATCTTCATGATGGCAGTGTGCAACAACTTACGGGAGACCTCTTCTTTATGAATACAGGTGAGCGTCCCGCGACCCCACCGCTAGAAGGGTTAGAGAACGTTCCTTACCTCAATTCTACCTCGATTATGGAACTCGATGTTGTGCCAGAACATTTGCTGATCATTGGTGGTGGCTATATTGGGTTAGAGTTTGGGCAAATGTTCCGTCGCTTTGGTAGCAAGGTAACAATCGTGCAGCGTGGCAAGCAGTTGTTAGCACGCGAAGACTCTGATATTGCAGAGGAAGTAGTGAAGATTCTGCGTGAAGACGGTATTGAGGTATTGCTTGAAACCAACACTTCACATGTCACAAAAGATGCGAACGGTACAATTCAACTGACGGTTAAAACGCATGACGGAGGAGAGCGTACTCTGAGCGGTTCACATCTGCTTGCGGGAACAGGCAGAATACCGAATACAGACAGGTTGAACCTCGATGCAATTGGTGTACAGGTTGACAAAAAGGGATATATTCAGGTCAACGACACCTTAGAGACAAATGTGCCTGGAATATATGCGCTTGGTGATGTGAAGGGTGCGCCAGCATTTACGCACATCTCTTATGATGACTACCGTGTTATCCGCACAAATCTTATTGAGCACGGCAAGGCAAGCATTAAGGACCGGCTCGTTCCCTATACCGTGTTTATTGATCCACAACTTGGGCGTGTTGGACTGAGTGAGACTCAAGCGAAGCAGCAAGGCAAAAACTTCAAAGTTGCCAAGATGCCGATGAGCTATGTCGCACGCGCTCTTGAGGTCGATGAGTCAAGAGGCGTGATGAAAGTCATTGTTGATCCAGACACGAAACTTATCCTTGGCTGTGCTATCCTTGGTATAGATGGTGGTGAGATCATGTCGATGCTCGAAATTGCCATGCTTGGCAAACTTCCCTACAATGTTCTGCAAGAAGGTATTTTTGCTCATCCAACGCTGGCGGAGTCGCTAAACAACTTGTTTGGAAGTCTTTAACCTTAATTCTTATCTCTTATAACATGGCTTGTAGAGCCATGTTATAAGAGATAGCGTTACTGATATAGCCTATTTGACAGCGATATTGGTTCTCCCTCAACTTTCGTGAATCAGGCGCGTTTTTGGTAGGAACGCTCGAAACCTTCTCTGATTAGCGGCACTTCCCGGCTGGCGAGACCATATGAGACAGCAGGGAGTTCGGGCTTGTAACGAACACGCCTCCCGGCCCTGGATATGTATGGTCACTCGGAAGACTCCCTTGCCATGTGAACACGAAGTTTGAGAGACGCTGACCTGGGAGAATGGTTAACTTTTCCATCGTTTGGGAACGCCCGTTATTGAGGGTGTAGGAGAACACAATCGTCCCCCCGTTTGGGCCTGAAACGACATGAAAGACTGCATTGTAGACGACCTGAATGGAGGAGCCGCATTTCCATGTCGAGGTGGTTGTTGGGGTGACAGACATATCAATGCTTGTTACCCTGAATGTTGCTGCATTCGTCGTGACCAAGCTGGTTGAGGACGCTGAATGCGAGTGAGATGGGGAAACTGTTGCTGCATTAACTACATGGCTACTTATTACATTCCCACAGAATACTATTCCTACTACGAGAAAACAGACTATGATGACGATTGTTTTCCTTGACCTGTTGTTGCTCCACATAGAAACACCTCTTTCTCAGAAAAAACCACAGTCTATAGAACTGGACTGTGTTTGGCCTTCTTGTTTGACATCGTTACACAACATGAGCTCCGATATCTAAAGACTCTACTACTATAATAATGCTTACTATAGTTGTTTTGTTCTGGTCCAACACATCATCTTCCGAAGAACCTCTGGGTGAAGGTAGCAATAAAACTAATCTCAATAAGGAGTCCAACAATGGCCTCAACAGCAGCTAACATCTATATTCAAGAAGAGAGATAGTGTCTCTTCTCGTTGTTTTTGTGCGTATCACGTAACGCATCGTGCATAGCTTGCTCGATTTCGACAAGAAGACGCATTTGAAGTTGTGTTGCCCATTTCTCGTCCCACTCACCCCGTGCTTGAAGTATGTGTTTACAGCGCACAAGGGGGTCTTGTGTGTCTTCGCTTATGCGCTGATTAGCAAATACAGGAGGTGAGATAAATATTTCGAGCAGAATTGGCCCCAGACCCTCTCGGGCATGCTGCATTGCGCGTTGCATTGTCTCATAAATATGAAGTACATCAGTTCCTTGGACAGAATAATGAGTTAGGTTATCAGGTAAAACATTTGTCGTGAGACAAGAGGGTGTGATCGAAAGCGCGTTCTGACAACTGTGTTCACAGATAAAAATAATGGGAAGGTGATGGTGAGCCGAAAAACGTATGCCTTCGAGGAAATCTGCCTCCGAAACGACATCATCTTCACAATATGCAACGGTGACAACTGGTACTTTACGTAGCTTTGAGGCGAAGGCGATGCCTGCGGCATGCAAAATTTGTGTTGCAACAGGTACTGAACCTGTAACCGTATTGTGTTTATGATAGCTCCAATGAACTTGGCCTTGCCTTGCTTCCTTGCTCTCATCTGTTTGACTATTCACATATGTGCAAAAGACTTCATACGGCGTCATTCCTATAGACAAAAGAACACCGAGATCACGGGAGCAGGGCAGCGTAAAGTCTTGCCCTACTTCAATGCATACTGCACTACCAACTTGTGCTGCCTCATAACCCCGACAACTTACAAACGTCGTCGCATGCTCTCCTGTATACAAATGAGAGAGATACTCGTCAACAAGTCTAGTGAGTAGCATACGCTCATAAAGACTTTTTGCAAGCTGAGAGTTTGAGGTAGACGAGGATATCATAGCCACTCTTGTTTCATAAATAAAGAATTTATCACGTTTCGCCTAGTGATTTCATATAGCCTTAGAATATTGTCTCTCATGGCAAATTGCATTTATTATACGCCGAAGAGAGCGAGTGTAGCAAATGCAATGGCTCTTCTCTGCTATATTCTCTCGCAACATTGCTTTTCCTTGGTGCCGAATTTATAATGATTTCGTGAAATGTAGTCAATCTAATGATTTAGGCCAAGAATGTCAACGATGACATGGAGAGAGGCATACTTAAATATGACAGTAAATATTCGATCAGCAGAGACGGACACGCCAGCATCGTCGCTGGATGTGGTAGCGCTCTATCGTACAATGGTAACGGCGAGAGTAACAAATGATCTTTTAAAGACACGTAAGACACAGGGAAAATATCCTTTTTATATAGGGTGTGCTGGTCATGAAACAATGGCTGCCGTTGTTGCGGCACTTGATACACGTGATTGGCTTGCATTATATTATCGTGATTTAGGTGCGTGGTTGCAGCGAACTGGTGATATGGCTGGACCATTGCGCGAAGCCTATTCACGTATTACTGGGCCTATGTGCGCTGGACGTAATATGCCATCGCATTATAGTAGCAGGCGTCACCGCATTTTACCAGGTTTCAGCGAAATTGCTGGACTTGCACCATTCGCAGGGGGCTTTGGTTTCTCTATCAAACGGCAGGGTGGCGATGAGTTAGTGCTTTACACAGGTGGTGATGGTTCTGTTGCAACAAATGATTTTAATGTATTGTTGCGTCAGTCGGGAGTACATCAACTGCCTGTGTTCATGGTTGTCGAAGATAACGGGTGGGCAATTACTGCCGAGTCTTCTATTCAGTGGGGTGGTTCGCTTGTTGATTTTGCGCGAGGTGCGGGGTTGTACGCCGAAGAAGTTGATGGAACCGATGTGATGGCTACTTTTGAGGCGACACACCGACTTGCACAGCATATTCGCACTGGTCAAGGTCCTGTCCTGATGCATCTCCGTCTTGGCCTACTTGATCCACACTCTAGCAGTACCGATATTAAGGCGTATCGTAAGAAGGAAGAGATTGAATATACGACGGCAACAAAGGACCCTGTGAAAAACTTTGCTCGCTGGCTTGTTGAGCATGGACATCTCCAAGAGAGCGATGTTGATGCCATTCGTCGTGACGTTCGCACAGAACTAGAGCGTATTGAGCGTGAGGTTCTGCAGGAGCCAGAGCCAGCGTCTGATCGTGTAATGGACCATGTTCTGTATGTTCCACAATGGCAACAAAACACTCCGCGTGGTCCAGGACGGGCAACAACGATGCTGGGCGCGATTAATGAGGCTTTAGCAGAATTGGCACAGCGCGATCCAGACTTCTTTGTCTATGGGCAAGATGTCGGGAGTCCCAAAGGTGGTGTTTTTGGAGCCACTGCAACGCTCGTTACGCAGTATCCGGGACGAGCCATCAGCAGTCCACTTAATGAGCAGTTGATCGTCGGTATCGCTGCTGGTGCTGGCATGAAAGATGGCAAGGCGAGATGTGCTGAACTTCAATTCGTTGACTACCATCAATCGGCGACGCAAACTATTCGCCTCGCGGCTCGCATTTCTTATCAGAGTTATGGAGATTGGAACGTGCCACTGCTTATTCGCACGAAATCTGGGAGTGGCGGTGGTGGTCCCATTTCGAGTAGCGGTTCCGGTGGTGGTGCGTATGGACATTCCAACGCAGGTGAGCAATGGTTTACGACAGTACCAGGGATGATTACCGTCTGTCCTTCAACTCCGTTTGACGCGAAAGGACTCTTGCTAGAGTCAGCACGCGCGCAATCGCCCGTTGTTTTTCTTGAACGCGGACGTCTCTATCGTTCTGAGCCGCCAAAGGATAGTGATGGTAACATTATTCCAGTAATGGCAGAGTATTGGAATGTTCCCGAAGGCTACTATACATTGCCCCTGGGAAAAGCACGGCGTTTGCGTATTGGCGAGGGACCAACACGTCTTGCTATTATTGCCTGGGGTGTCATGGTGCTAGAAGCGTGTACGGCTGCTGCCAATATCGTCAAACAAGAGGGTGGAGCTATCGAGATAGTAGACCTGCGTACGCTTGCGCCATTTGACGAACAGGCAGTGCTAGCGGCTGTTAAAGAAGCAAACCGTGTGCTTGTCGTCACAGAGGAGTCGGACCTGACCAGCTTTGGACGCCATATTCACTCCTGGATTGTCGAAAACTGCTTCTATGATTTGGACAGCACTCCAGCCTTCATTTCCGCCATTAACGCTCCTGCTGCTCCCTATAATGTTGCAGAAGAGGAGGCATTCTTTCCCTCGGCTGTAACAATCGAAGAAAAAATTGAGGAATTACTAGCGGAGTAACACCGTTTTGTATCACTTAATGATGTAGCCTATGACACAATACGTCATAGGCTACATCTTAGCGGAATATCAAAATAATCTCGACGAATTGGAAAAACTGTGCTACACTGCGTCCAATGATGAAAGAATAGAACACGAAAACTTCTTGCATACACGAAAGGCAGGAAAGATATATGTCAACCTGTATGGTTTGTGGTAGCGATGTCACCGGAAAGAAATTTTGTCAGCACTGCGGAACTCCTGTACAGTCTACAGTGACTCCTTCTATCAATACATCTTCTATAACAACATGTCCACGTTGTGGTGGCGAGGTCAACGTACATGCTGCATTTTGTCAGCACTGCGGTTCAGCATTACATGCAGCTCAACCCCCTACATCTCCTATGCAGGCATGCCCTACGACACGTCCTTGTCCAGCTTGCCACCAAGAGGTTCCAATAGATACTGCGTTTTGTATCCATTGTGGACAGAATATGAATGCTCCTGTAGCACAGCCTGTGGCTGCTGCGCCTGTCTTTTGTAATGCATGTGGCAGGCAAAATGCTGCTGGCACTCGCTTTTGTGGAGGGTGTGGTAGCACACTCTCTGCTCCTCAGCAAGGGCAATATCCACAACCGTACGCACAACAACCATACGGGCAACAGCAAGTCCCTCCTGGGCAATACCCGCAACCAGCCTATGGACAATCACCGTATCAGCAACCTCAGTATCCACAACAGTATAATCAAGGTGGGTATCAACAGCAGCCGATGACGCTGCGCTGTCCGGTGTGTATGGCGATGGCTCCTATGGGAACACCAAGTTGTCCAAGTTGTCGCACTAGTCTTGCGGGTGTTGTACCTACGCCTGTGAACATGCCAGTACAGGGACAACAAGGAATGCTTGGTGGGGTAGGCAACTTCTTACAGGGGAACAATGGCAAGATGGCGATGGGTGCGCTGGGTGGTGCTGCCGCTGTTATTGGAGGAGAAATGCTTTTAAAAGGCGTCGAGCACTCCGTAGAAAACCGCGATGAGGGTGATATGGGTTATGATGGCTATGAGCATCATCACCATCATCATCATCGTGAAGAGGAAGGCTTACTCGGCGGTCTTGGTGATGTAACAAATGATATTGGTCTGTTCTAAGCAGTAGTCAAGCAGAAAAAAGGATGATGCATGGCAAATGCTTATCTTTGCCGTGCACAATCCTTTTTCCTACTCAACAGTACCCAAATTGGCTACTTTCCCCCCTCTTCTAGTGGAAATATGTTGCGATGGTACTGTAAACCGTCTATAATACTGCGGGATAAGACAGATGTTTATGTGCTTAAAACAATGTAGTTATGACCGTTGATATGTATATAAACTGTCACTAGCTAGGACACCGAATGAATTACGAGCGAACAACGCTACACAATGGTCTACGTCTACTTACCGCCTCTATACCTGGAATGCGCTCTGCTAGCATTGCCTTCTTTTTTAAAAGCGGTTCACGTTATGAGCAAGATCGTATCGCGGGTGTGTCACATTTTATTGAACATATGCTTTTTAAAGGCACGCAGAACTACCCTACAGCGCGACTCATCTCGGAGGCAATTGAAGGAGTTGGTGGTGTATTTAATGGAAGTACAGGGAAAGAGATTACGAGCTATACTGCTCGTGTTCCAGGCGAGGAACTAGAAGCCGTAATGACTGTCTTGGCAGACATGATACGCTATTCTTTGTTTGACCCGATAGAGATTGAGAAAGAGCGCAGTGTTATCATCGAAGAATTGAGCGCGACACGGGATGACCCGCAAGAATGGGTCAATCTTCTTGTGGATGAGGCAATGTGGCCTGGGCTGCCATTGGGAAGAGATGATGCTGGAACAATTGAGTCGGTTATAGAACTGCAACGCCAGGATATGCTGACCTATCTGGAAACCCACTATTGCCCTAACGCCCTTGTGATTAGTGTTGCTGGCAATATTGACTCTCAACGTATTGCGCAACTTGTCAAACGCCTTTTTGAGGATTGGGAACCGCGCGATGTTCCTTCGTATGCCGCAAGCTTGCCACCACGCAGTGAGATGCCTGTGCGTATGATACAAAAAGACACCGAGCAAACGAATGTTTGTTTAGCAACGTTAGGTACAGCCTATGCCTCACCTGACCACTATTCTTTACTGCTCATTAATGCAATTCTCGGTGATGGAATGAGTTCTCGTCTCTTCCAGTCTATACGCGAAGAGCAAGGTTTGGCGTATGATATTGGTAGCTACATCAATAGCTATGCTGAAACGGGCAGTCTTGTGATAAGTGCGGGTGTTGATCCTTCACAGGTAGACGCTGTGGTACGTGCTATTCTCATTGAGCTAAAACGTTTATGTGAGCTTCCCGTACCTGCCGATGAACTGAAACGCATCAAAGCCTATGTACGAGGAGGCATTCTGCTAAGTTTGGAAGGGACGCAACAAATCGCCTCCTGGCTAGGTAGCCAGGAATGTTTACGTAATAGTGTGCGCGATATCGACGAGGTGATAGCTCTTGTCGAAGCAGTCACTGCACAAGATATTTTGCGTGTCGCGCAGACCTGCTTTGCTCCTGAATGGCGTCGCTTGGCTATTATTGGACCACACGATACGGCTCAGGCTGACATGTTTAGGAAACTGCTTACAGAAGAGTAAGGCGGGAAGAGGAGATCAAAGCTTTATGGCACAAGTAACGCTTCGTGAGTATTTACAAGAAATAGAAGACACTCTTAGCGCTGGGCAGAGCGATGATGCCGTTAATAAGTGTCAGCATGTTCTTGCTCAATTTCCAGAGTCTTTAGAGGTACAACGGCTTCTGGGCGAGGTGTACCTTGCACGAGGGCAGATAGAGGATGCACAGCAGGCACTCGACTGGATCTTAACCAATGACCCAGAAAATGTGATCGCCTATTGTGATCGTGCGCTCATTAGCGAACGCCTCTCAGACTTTGATACGGCCTTGGACTGCTATCAACAGGCATATGAGTTGAGCAGGGGAAATCACGATATTCGTCAACAATTCAATATGCTAAGCGCAAAGGCAGGACAGCAAGGTTTTATGTTTTCTCGTGCAGGACTTGCTCGATTGTACATGCGTGGTGGGCTGTTGCCGCAAGCTATACAGGAATGGGATGCTGTGCTCTTTGTAAGTCCTGATCGTCTCGACGCTAGAACAGGACTACTCGAAGCATATTGGCGAGAAGGGTTATATGACGAGGCAGAGCAGCTTGCATTGCAAACGCTTCAAGATGTGCCAGGATGTATTAAAGCTTTGCTGATCCTCGCTCACGTTACTGCACCAAAGAATATGCAGCAAGCAAAAGAATACGTGCAACGCGCAGAATTGTTAGACCCGGACCTCTTAATGGCACAAGAACTCTTTGAGGATATGGTAATGAATCAGGCGGGACATCCTTTTCTTAAGCTCTTAAAAAAGGCTCCCACGATGTTAGACTCTTCACAGGCCTTTGCACAATCAGCTTCGATACCTGTTTCTGCTGAACCTGTATTTGCTTCTGTATCGGCATCACAAGAAGCTTCAAGTGTGCCTGATGTACCCATCTATGAAATGCCAACCTCTGTCAATATCTTCGAGTGGAGCAAACTGGATGCCTGGGATGGGTCGGTAGAGACGCCTGCCAAATCGGAAGCGAATGAGCAACCTATCTCTGAAGTGCCAACAGTACCTACATGGTCACACGATATATTTTCCAGTAGTGATGCATGGACACTTCCTGTGCAACCACAGCAGGTACAGGAGTCACAAAAACAAGAAACACCCTCTCCTTCCGAACAAAATTTGGAGAATTCCCACTTTGATGTCCAGTCCGATGAGTCTGCAACTCCTACCCTGCAAGAGGATCAGAAGCGCAATAATTCCGGTCAGCTTGCTGGACTTAGCGCAGACGAGTCGTGGAGGGACGGGTATGAGATGAGGCAGGCTGATATCACTGAACCATCATGGATGTCAAATGGACAAGAAGAACCGGTAGGTGCATCTCCTGCATGGCTTAATATGTTGACTCAAGACGAACTGCGAAGCCAGCCGCAACTCAGCGATACAACACCTTCTCCTATAGAAGAACCTGAGCAAGAGCAACCTTCAATCGAGACACCTGTGCTTCCAGTTCATCAACAGCCAATGAACACTACACCTGCTGATGCTACTTCAGATACGTCATGGCGTGATGTGCTACAAGCGTCGCTAAATACGACAACAGATGAAGAGCCGTTTTTCTTCGGCCCAGAGTGGCTAAAGTCATTAGGTGCAGCAGAAATAGGTTCCGAGGTTCAGGAACAACCCGCACAAGCACCAATAGTGTCCCAAACTCAATCCGAAGTTGCCTCGTCATCTTTAGAGTCTGTACAAGCATTCTCGGCAGAGTCCGAGTCGCCACTATATGAGACACATGAACAAGCAGAGCCTGGCAATGCATCTCTTGAGGAGTCAGCGTTTGATACGTCTGCGGAGTCGAATACTCTTTCTGCTGAACCTCAGCACGTGGAACCCTCAGAGCAAACCATCATTCATACGTTGGAAGATTTGGAGCAAAACCTGCTCTCGGAAGGATTTGTTCCGTTAGAGCCAAACTCTCTATCAGCTATTGCTCAAGCGCAGGAAATATCCTCAGACGAGTCTCATATAGCTGATCTCTACAGTCCTAAAGAGGAGATGCAAGAAGAGGAGCATTCTCATTCAACGCTGTCTTCTGCCTTAGAACAGCTAGGAAACCTTGCTACTCCTCATACACAATCAGCGTATCAAGCTCCTGAGCCATTTATGCCAGCCGCACAGCAAATGTCTACCCAACCATCGGAAGACTCATTCTGGGCCTCTGACTTACGTACTGTCCCTGCGCTTCCGCAAGAACCGCTTCTTACTCTACCTAACTATGCTGACGCTTTCCCTAAGCCTGTTTTTGAACCAACGCAGGAGCCAGCGCGGGTAGATGTACCTATTGCACCAACTGCTCGTTTTGACCCATTTTTTGAGAACGAACTTGAGACAACGATGAAACGGCCTGCTATTCGCTTACAGGCGATGAAGGAACCTCAGTCGCCAATGTCAGCAACACCTTATCAAATAACGGGTAAAGGCTATGGGAGTGAATCCACTTTTGGTGGTGGAAAAGATGGAGCGCAGCGTCTGCAAGAGCGCTTGGTGAAGGGCTATCAGCATCAGCTTGTTGGTGACTACGATGAGGCTATGCAGGAGTACCGGATCATCATCAAAAGTGCGCCAGAACTGCTTGACGAAGTTGTAAGCAATGTACGTGCGTTGCTGAAAATCGCGCCCAAATATTCGGCCGGATACCGTGTTCTAGGTGATGCCTACATGCGGCAAGGAGAATATTTGCAAGCAATGGAGGCATATAACAAAGCGCTGACAATGGCAAAAAAGGCAAAAGTCTAAGGTGCCGTGAGGAGGCCATCAATTATGGAAACAATTCTGCAACGCTTGACCGACCTGGATGATGTGTATGGGGCAATTATTGTTGGGAAAGATGGCCTCATCGTTTCGGGAACGCTGCACAGCGAAGACGAGGAAGTGATCGGGGCGATGTCGGCAGCCTCATTTGGCTCCACTACAGGCTATACAGCACAGATCAATCAAGGTGAAACACATCGTGTCATTATTGAGGCCAAAGACGGGACCATTCAAATGGAAGAGGCGGGTGATCTCATTCTCGTAGTGACAACACGCGGTGCCGGTAACATCGGACGCATCCGCTTGGAAATGAAAAAAGTTTGTCGCCAGATTCTGCAACTGGTCGCCAGCTATTAAGCAATAACAAAGGAGCTACTACTAGCTATATGGAGCAAACACTTATTATCGTAAAACCAGAAGGAGTACAGCGAGGCATTATTGGCAATGTACTCACTCGTTTTGAGCAACGTGGATTCAAGTTTGCAGCGCTCAAACTCATACACATCACGCAAGAACTCGCCGAGGAACATTATGGTGTGCATAAGGGCAAAGGATTTTACCCTGGCCTGGTCAAGCATATTACCTCTGGTCCAGTTGTTGTCGGGGTGGTAGAAGGGCCGAAGGCTATCAGTGTTGTACGTACAACCATGGGTGCCACTAATGCAGCCGAAGCTATCCCTGGCACAATTCGTGGTGATTATGCCATTGAAATTGGCTTCAACATTATTCATGGTTCAGACAGTCCAGAAAATGCTACAAAGGAAATTAACCTGTTCTTCAAGCCAGAAGAGTTGGTAAGTTACTCTATTGTTACTGAACCATGGGTTCACGAATAGCGTACTTCATAGAAAATTAGTATATTGCTTACTTGTGAAGTCAGTAGGCAATATACTGTTTTTTATACATGGAGGTATGATTTTCAGTTATGCTTCCATTCGCATACTATTTATAATGATGCTAGAGGTGTCCCTTCGGGAGTGGAGGCATGTTTCGTTCGCTTCTTCTCTGCGAGACGCCAGCAGCACGTTTTACTCCGAAAGCACTTCTCTTGCTCTTCCTGTGTGATCGGAGGAGTATTTTTTAGACAAAAGACTTGATACATTGGCTCACCTGCGTTAACATCATTGCATGGAAACCAACGCTCGCGATAGAACGGACAAGCATTCCGATGCTTACGCCAATTCGAGTTTTCAGCTGGATTTGTATTTATTGTACCCGCCAACCGGATATCCTTCCTAACTTTGTATTTCGTGGTAATTAGTGTAATTTATTGCTAACTGCCTGAACGACAATAGACACGCTATCATCGCTTGCAGTCTGAATAACGATAAATTTGCAATGAACGTAGTATACCACATCATCTTTGGAACAATAGAAGTGTTACTACAGACAAAGAGACGCCTTTTATGGTATAATTGGATATGGAAAGACGAGAGAAACAGTGGTTGAGCAAAAATTAGAGCAAACTCCCTGGACGCTACGACAAACACTGCTTGGTATTGTGTTTACTCTTGTCCCCTGGATGATTCTTGCGCTTGGTCTTGCTAACCTTAATCGCAATGGCAAACCAACACAGTCTCACCATCTCTCACTTCAAGTAGACCTCACCAACGCTATTATCGTTTTCCTCTTCTCCATTCTTGTCGAAGGCGCCTTTCTTATCGTGCCGTTTTATTTCGCAAATCGTACAGCCCCAAACTTCGAGGATCGACGTAGCTCGGTTTTCCATGCGTTAGGTTTTAAGCGCTTTCAATGGATTAGTGCCCTAAGTATGATCGCCTTGCTTTTTGTCGCTTTCCTCTTCGTCAATGGAAGCTATCAGTATGTCATCACTGTATTTCATCTAAACCTGCAAACAAACGATCAGGTGATTTTACAACAGAGCAAAGACGCGCCATTCACGACCTACGCAACTCTTATTGCCAGTGTGCTTGTTGCACCCATTTGTGAGGAGACATTTTTTCGTGGCTTTGTCTTTGTTGGCTTTCTTAATAGAATGCCTGTAGTTGTCGCAATTGTTTTGAGTTCGCTTCTATTTGCACTTGCGCATGCGGACCTCGGCTCATTTGCTGTTCTCTTCTTCATCGGGCTTGCACTTGCCTTTGTGCGCTGGCGCACACGTTCGCTCTGGCCGTGCATCTTGCTCCATCTGCTCAACAATGGGGCTGGTGCCATCGTGATTGTGCTTCTTATGACGGGCCTGCTACGGCAATAATGACTGCTTCTTCGCAATGTCACAAAAAGCATTTCCACAGACGTGTCCATAGGCATAATATATCGAGGAAGGAAGCGAATGATGAGAAATGTAGAAATCCAGAACAAGCGCACTGTGTTTGATGACAAGTTCAAAATACAGGAGGCTACGCTGCGCTTTCAAAAGTTCAATGGGCAGATGAGCGATACTGTACACCGATTAGTGTTTGAGCGAGGCGATTCTGCCGCCGCATTGCTTTTTAATAAAGATACGCAAAAAGTTCTTCTGATAGAACAGTTTCGGTATCCAGCTTACGAAAAAGGACCAGGTTGGATACGAGAGGTGATCGCAGGAGTCATTGATAAGGGTGAGCAGCCAGAAGAGACCATACGGCGAGAAATCCGCGAAGAAATTGGCTACGAGGTACATGAACAGTTAACCCACATAGCAACCTTCTATGTTTCACCAGGAGGAACCTCTGAGCGTAATATGCTTTACTATGCCGAAGTAAGCAGTGCAGACTGTGTATCTGCTGGTGGAGGAAAGGCTTCTGAGCATGAAGATATTGAACTGGTAGAACTGACGCTAACTGAACTATGGAAAGCATTGGACAACGGCGATATCGTAGATGCCAAAACATTGATAGCAGTACAATGGTTACGTAACAAGATAGATAAGCAGATGCTAAACGTGTCATAGATATTCGTGACGAGTCTTTTTATGACCAATGGATGAAAGTATGGTCGAGCGTTAGCATAGCGTCTGGCAGCACTCTGATGCGCAAAATAGTTCATATGAATGCATCCTTCCTTTTCTCGAAGAAACTGCCTTAGTACGCGCCAACTATACTATGCTGATAAAACACTATGGAACGCATAGAGTAAAGCGCGAGAGATGACTAGGAAGATTCCAAATTTGTTATCCACTGCTCAATTGCCTTCGTCATTCTCTTCACCCACATGTTGCTTTCTTTTGTCATTGACCTTTGCATGAAGTCGAGCGCGTGTATTGCAGCGTAAAGATTCACAATTTTACGCTGTTCATCCGTCAAGCTCCAGATACGGCAAAGTTCTTCAATATAAAACAGAGCCTGAGTACCTATATCACTAACGATTGCTGTCTGAGTTAAACCAATCATCCACAAAGGATCGCCGTAGCAAACACAATCAAAATCAACGAGCCCTTGTAGCTCACCATCAAGGATAATGACATTCTTTGTGGTTACATCATCCAAGAAACATATCGGTTGTACCTGTGCCAGATATGGCCTAAAATTATCCAAGATGTGGGTTAAGCGTACTCTCCATTCATGAAGAGCATGTTCATGAGTATCGTAGATACATCTATTCAGCTCGAATTGTATAAGCCCTAGCCAGGATGAACACGGCCCTTGCTCCCCTATGGGCACATAGCCAAAGCTCTTGCCTATTGGAAGCGTTGCCACCGTATGCTGAAAAAAGACGATTTGCTCCGCTACTTTTGTCATCTGTGCATGTGTCATGCCCTCTAGTTCATAGCGCAGGTCACGTCCAGGTATTTTTTCTAAAATCATATATGCGGAAGCATATTTTTTTTGTGTTAAGTCAGTAGCGAGTATATGAGGCACTGGCAAGCCCAAGTGGGCTAGAATTGTGAGATTGTGTTCTGTTTTAGCAAAAACATTCGCGTTTTTATTCGTGCGTACAATAATGTTACGATTTGGGAGAGTAACATCGTACGTTACGCTATTATGTCCAAAGGTCATGTGTCTAGCAGCAAGTGGCTGGACCCCAAATATGTCGGAAACTAGCGCTATCACCTGCTGTTCATTCATCTTGACTCCTCTTCGGGTATAGTTTGGTTTCGCCCTGTGCTACCCGCATGACTCCTAATAAGATGCAGAGGAGCAGTACTTGTGAGAAAAAGAATCGTGTGCCGATAGCATCCATAGGGAGTAGTGGTAGGAGCAATAGCAAGAGGGATGCCATCCCAAAGAGGAACGTGATACAGGGTTGACTACTCCAACAAGAGGGACGTATCCACCAGATAGCAACGCAAAGAGAGAGCAGAACAGTAGTTGTTGCATTGACTAGCACTCTTGTGTGATGCGGGTCCGTTCGAGAAAGAGCATAGAGTACTGCGACAGCACACCCACCTAGAAGTGGAGATAGCCAGAAAAATATACTATCCCAGCGTTGAAACGAGATACGATATGTGGAAATGCAGATATACGTAGCAAGTAGCGCACAGGCCATCACAGCCTGAAATTGTAGGGCAATAATCGAACGTCCACTTATCCCAAGCAGTGCAGCCCCATAGCTTGCACCTGCGAAGATTGCCCAGGTACACCCGAAAACACTCCCCATACGTATCCATGTAGAATGTGCTTTTATGACAAGCATGACCAGACCTGTCAGTATGAGCAGTAAGTGAGCTAGTAGTACCCACTCTGCCTTATATACTCCACTGAGCCATCCCTGTGTGACCAGACTCTCAGCACTAAGACCAACAACTATTGTTAAAAAAAAGAGCATGATAAAACGTGGTGTCCAGCTAATAGGCGAAGAGGATGTTTCTTTCTCTCCATCACTTATTGGCTGGATACCATTGCTTTGTGCTTCCTCAACCATCACCGCCGACGTAGGAGGAGAGTTGTTCTCAGATTGTGTAACAAAATCTGGCATAACAATGACGCTCTCTTTATGTTTTTGTGCTCTCTCTTGTTAACGAATAGCAATGCATATTAGGTACAGGTACTATTGTTCTGCTAAAGTACTTGATGGGCTAACGTTGCAGCAATAACACGCGCATGTTTGCTGGCAATTGCAACTGTCTTGTCGTTACTTCCACCTTCGACAACAATAATTTCGGCATTGGGAGCACATGCTTGTACCTGCAAGAGTGTTTTCTCAATACGCCTTTCCTCATTAAATGTTGGAATGATAATCGAGAGTTGTGAGAAAGCTAGCATATCCATGCCCTTTTAGCGAATATCGAGGTACATCTGTTGTAAGCACAAGGGAGGTGTACCGAATTTGTAAAGTGTGCGCAGATACCACATAAACAACACACTGCGCATCAATCCTATTTTCTCATGTCTTCGCGCTGATGTTGTTACGTAGTGAGGGACCAATACAACTCTCCCAATTTTACGCAAGCGAGCAATGATCTCCAGGTCTTCCATCAACGGCTGGTCAGGATAGCCACCAACTACTCGAAAACCTTCCGCACGAATAAAATATGCTTGATCGCCTGTAAACACTCTACTGATATATGAGCGCAAATTTGTCGCAAAGGCAACAAGCTTGTAGGGCAGTTTATCACAATTAAAACATAGCTTGAATGCGCCTGCCACAACTTTTGGTGAAGCGAATGCTTGCTCAATGACACCGAAAGTATTGTCAGGTAATAAGGTGTCGGCGTGAAGAAAAATAAGGATGTCACCTTGCGCGACCTTCGCGCCGCAATTCATCTGTGTCGCACGACCTCGTGTTGAATGAATAACCTTACCATAACGTTCAGCAATAGCAACGGTGGCATCTGTACTGCCACCGTCTACAATAAGCAACTCGCAGTCATGGTGGGTGCATTGTTGCGTGAGGGCAATAAGATATTTCTCTAAGACTGCTTCCTCATTCAACACTGGCATGATAATCGAGAAGCGTGTGTCCAATTGTTGCCTTTCAACTAACGCTACGACTACTACATTGTCAACCTTGTTTTGCGTCCTTTTAGAGGCTTCTCCGTCTTTACTCATAATATTGTATAGTTTGAAGGAGAGGGAGGACAAAGTGTATGCCTATTACAACGGAGCAAGCTTGGGAAGCGTTGCATATTCCAATGAAGCACTTTATTCTCAAGTATACGCATAATCAAGATATTGCAGAGGACATTTTGCAAGATGTCTTTCTCAAAATGCACACGCATATTGAAACACTCAATGATGAAAAGAAGCTTCAAGCGTGGTTGTATCAAATCGCACGTCATACCATTTACGATTACTATCGCTCTCAAAGAAATATACTAGCTCTTCCCAATGCATTTGATCTTCCAGAAGAACCTGTACAAGAAAGTGTAGAACAGGCTTTACTTCCGTGTCTCAAGGATATGGTTGACCAACTTCCCGCACTATATCGAGAAGCCATCATGCTAACGGAGTATCACGGCCTGACACAGCAAGAACTCGCCGGACGTATGAACCTCTCCTTCTCAGGTGCGAAATCGAGGGTACAACGGGCGCGTGAGAAGCTCAAACAAAAGCTTCTCGAATGCTGTCATTTTGTGCTTGACCGTCGAGGTGGAATTATTGCATATCATCCCAGGAACGAATGTTGCTTAACGTGTTCGTGCAATGCTAAGTAAGACATTATCAAGGGAGGAGAGATAATATGAAGCGGCGAGTTCTTTTTATTTGTACACACAACTCGGCCCGTTCGCAGATGGCAGAAGGGCTACTCGTGCTTGCGTCCTTTTTAGTTTCGCACCGTCTATAGGTTAGAAGTGAGAAAGATGCTAAGAGAAATTGGGTATGGCGTCTTTCTGTAAAAACATATTAAGAAAAGGACACCGAGAATGACAACTGATTCCAAGAATGGTGAACAACTGCGTAGCTTTGTCCAGGAGAGGTACACACAGAGCATTGTACAGATAACAAAACCTGATGGTGCAACGCAAGGTGGTTGTTGCGGTAGCGATTGTTGTACGACAACAAAAGACCCAATTACAAGTAACCTGTACAGTGGTGGAGAACTTGATGGACTCCCTGTTGCGGCCGCACTTGCTTCTCGTGGGTGCGGGAATCCAACGGCTCTCGCGGAATTGCGCTTGGGTGAAAGAGTGCTTGATTTGGGTAGCGGAGGAGGAATTGATGTTTTGCTGTCAGCGCGCCGTGTAGGTCCAACAGGATTTGCCTATGGGCTTGATATGACTGACGCCATGCTTGAGGTGGCAGAGCGCAACCGTGTTGAGGCAGGAGTGGAAAACGTGATGTTCCTCAAAGGCATCATCGAAGCAATACCGCTCCCTGAGCAAAGCGTAGATGTCGTCATTTCTAATTGTGTGATTAATCTTTCTGCTGACAAAAGTCAAGTCTTACGTGAGGCATACCGTGTGCTGACTCCAGGAGGGCGTTTCGCAGTTTCCGATATCGTGGTACAGGGTCATCTCCCATCTGTCATTCAGAAAGATATGGAAGCGTGGGCAGGTTGCATTGCGGGAGCGTTGGAAGAAGAGACCTACCGACGTTTGTTAACTGAGGCAGGGTTCACTGCTATCGATATTGAAGTGACACGACGCTATGAGTTGCAAGAGATCGCTGAAAGTGGGGCAAGTGCTGCTATCGCTGCATTATCTGAATCAGAACGCGATGAACTAAATGGAAAGTTCGTGAGCGCATTTATTCGCGCTCAGAAACCAGCGTAAGTTGTTAAATGGGTGTGTTGGAGGCATGACAGGGGCAAGCTTGTTGAATCCAACGAATTGCTACAATGGCTTGTAGAGCGGGTTGGGTGACATGACAGGGGCAAGTCCATGGACTTGCCCCTGTCATGTCGCTCCTTGTCATGTTCACGTTGCGACATTCTAGCTAGTTGGTTACAGGTTGCGGTTGTTTTGCTCGACGTGTCGGTAGTGGTACAAACGCACTTTCCTGTGCGTGTGGTTGTGCTGGTCGCATCTTGGCATTCAATGCACAGAATGACATCACGCCGCGTGGTGATGCATTATGGAAGCAGCATCGTTCGACACGGCTCATGTCGATGTCGCTTTCGTCCATGAATGGTTTGACGAAAAGAGTTAGCGTTTTACGGCTCGTCCAGAATGATGGGTCTGTGCCGATGTGAGGCCACAGCGTCTTCATCAATTTTAGACTGCCACCGATATTTGTCACCAGTTGTGGCAAGATAGCAGCACGACCACGTGTCAACATGCGCAGTGTCATGTTTGGACGTGGTCCGACCACCTCCATAAACTCTTTGAGTGTGAAGTTTGGTGCGATAGGTTTATAGCCATCCTTTGTATGTTTGAGCAGTGAGAAGGTGTTACAGAGCGGAGAACCCTCACCAACAGGGAAGAATAGGTCTTGCGAAACGCCTGCCTGCTCCTCAATCAGTTTGAGTATTTCGGGCATGCGTAGTTTGCGGAGTACCTTTTGTTCTCCCCCACTGTCATCTCCATTATCTACCTGGAAACGACCAAATGGTGTTGCGGCTTGAAACGCAATTGCGCAAACGGTGTCTGGATGTTGCCATGCAAAGTGGATGACTTGCTGAATTTGGTCAGTATTCAGACCATCATACAATGAAACTGCGAGTGTGGAAGGCAGATGAGCGCGTTCAAGGGCTGCAATTGCCTTTACGCGTACATCCCAGAGGTCTTCATTGCGTAGTTTGACAATATCTTCTGGTCGTGTACTATCGAATTGCAGGTAGACCGAGGTGAAGCCCCAATCCACAAGCTTTTGCGCGAACTCTGGCTCACGTGCTAGACGAATGCCATTGCTCACCATCTCCAACTGCCCAAAGCCTTTGCGCTTGACCATTGCCGCGATTTGATCCAGGTCTTTGCGCACAGAAGGTTCACCACCAGAAATTTGTAGCGAAATGCCTTTGCCTTCAACGGCTATGAGTTGGTCAAGGCGCATCTCAATCTCTCCTAACGAGTAGTCGCGTTCGGAGGGGCTTGAATAGGCATAGCACATGGGACAGGTCAGGTTACAGCGTTCCGTGACTTCTATAATCGCAAGGCCCGCAGGCTTGCGTAGTGGGAAGGGAGAAAGTCCCTGTGAAATATCGTTGTTGCCGCCATCACCGTAGCGCTCAATCATGAGCTTTTCTACCTGAAATGATTTTCGATAGAAAGTAGCATGATAGCCCAGGTCAGTATCAACTCCTCCATGTGTGGGGCAGATACGCGAGAAGAAGACTCGTTCATTGTCTCGTACTTCATATGAGGCGGGAACAATCTCTCCACATAGAGAACAAATACTACGAGTCTGTTTCAGCACTTCAGTCATGGTGATACTACCTTCCCGTTGTTGTAACTTTTATTGTGCTAGCAATAGGCTAACTTGTATAAAGTATACAGCATTTATTTTGTTTGAGGAAAACGTGACTAGATATTTTTTCCCACGAGTTGTGCGGCTTGCTTACGAAGGGATTGCAACCCTTCGCTAAAGTGAACTGGGTACGGCTCCTCGATAGTGAGTGCGTGATATTTTGTTGGCAGATCGTGCAGGTTCTGCTGAGCTAGTTCGCGTATTTCTGAAAGCGGTGGCATGCTCCCTGGAATCATTTCGCCGTTACGCATGACTGGTCGTAGTAAGCGATGGTAGTTGTCTGGTCGTGGCTCCTGTGCAAGCTGAATAATGTCCTCTTTCCATTCTGGATGGCGGTAAATTTCTTTTTTGCCAGGCCAGGTGCTCTTAGGGCCCGCAATCTTCACTTTAGGATATTCTGTTCCTGACTCATCGACGTACCACACTTCTTTGTAGACGGTGCCAAGCGAACCGCCTTCAACACCATGTTCAAGCGAACCCGCACCACTTCCTAATGAGGTTCCCACGCCAAAGGAGTCTACAGCGGCCCCAGCAGCTATCATCTCGGAGATCTTCCATTCGTCGAGATCACCACTGACAAGAATACGGACACTTGAGAGTCCCGCTTTGTCTAGCTGTTCGCGTATATAGATACTATCAGCCACAAAGTCGCCGCTATCGAGCCGCACGGCTGCAAGGGTGTGTCCCATCGTTTCCTGAGAACGCAGTGCAACCTCTATCGCAGTGTGTATCGCTTGACGGGTATCATAAGTGTCAAGCAACAAAGTATAACGGTTATAGGCTTCTGCTGTTGCCTCAAATGCCTCTTCCTCAGAGGCAAAGACCTCGACAAGTGCATGGGGAATGGTGCCAGTAGCAGGGAGGCGGAATTCATATGCAGCATTAAGCAGTGAGGTACTGGCGCAGCCACCGATGTATGAGGAACGCGCAACGGTCAATGGCTCTTGAGCACGACGGAACGCGAATTCAGCAACACGCCGTAGATGTCCTTGCTCTGCCGCATAGACAATTCGCGAAGCTTTTGTGGCGATGAGCGTAGAAAGGCCAATAGCTTGTAACAGTCCTGCCTCAAGAAGGATTGCTTCGCGAAAGGGAGCTGTAACACGCATGATAGGCTCATTGGGGAAGCCAATCGACCCTTCTGGCAAGGCTAAAATCTCGCCTGTGAAACGCAGGTTAGCGAGTTCGTCGAGAAATCCTGCATCGTAATCACGAATACGTGCAAGGAATTCTAGCTCTTCCTGTGAGTAGCGGAATGCTTGCACATACTCCAACGCATCCTCGATTCCTGCAATGAGGAGATACGCTCCACCAAAAGGTGCTTTGCGTGTATATAGATCAAACGTGGTAAGCCCGTTGATACCGCTTCTCCACGCGATGTACGCTGAATCAGGATGATACATATCGGTCATCAATCCCGCATGAAAATGTGGCGCACGACGATTCATTGGCAGTCCGCCTTTCCACTAAGAAATAGTAGTAGTTAGTGTATACAATACAATATGGTAATGTTGCGTATATTGTATCATATACGTGTTCATAAATTCATATAACACCGAACTGATGTTATTTGAGTACTTGTACTTAGATACCCCTGATGCTGACTATCTACCGCATGTCTCTCACAATAATCGATGTTGACAAGTTATACAGAAGGGGATATATTTTCTGTATAACTTGAGTAGGAGTGTGAATCAATGGCGCATAAGCCCCTGCTTGTATCGAATGGTTTTCTTCAAGAGTATCTTACTACCAAACTAACCATTCCTCAATCAAGAGTAGACCTCGTTCCTCGACCTCAACTGATTGCCCGAATGCAGAGCGGACTTCGACGCAAACTTATGATGATCGTTGCTCCTGCTGGCTATGGTAAGACCACGTTGCTTAGTACCTGGACAGCTCAAAGTGACATACCCGTTGCCTGGGTATCACTTGATGAGCGTGATAATGAAGCGCTACGTTTCTGGAGTTATGTACTCGCTGCCGTCGATTCCTTACGTCCAGGTACTGCTAATGCGTTTCTTCCGTTACTTTCCTCCTCACAGGCATTATTTGAGGAATCCTTTCTTACCACATTTATAAACATGCTCGCCTCGATCTCAAAGCACATTGCTCTTGTCTTCGATGACTATCACCTGATCCACTCTGACACCATTCATACTGCATTGACCTTTCTCATTGAACACCTCCCGCCAAACATTCACCTGGTACTTGCCTGTCGTAACCAGCCGCCTTTATCTCTTGCACGTCTTTAAGCGCGCGGTGATGCTGTCGAGCTAAGCTTGGTTGATCTACGTTTTACTGCAACTGAGGCAGAGATATTCTTTACGCGGACAATGGGACTAGAGTTATCTTCTGCACAAGTAGAGCAGATGAGAACACGTACCGAGGGGTGGATTGCTGGACTACAACTCGCGGCTCTTTCAACGCAGCATTGCGATGACATTGCAAGTTTTCTCGAAACCTTCTCTGGTACTGACCACTATATCTTCAATTTTTTTGCTGAAGAAGTGTTCCGTGGCTTGCCCCAGTATGTTCAGCAGTTTTTGCTCCAAACCTCAATTCTTAACCATTTTAGTGGATCGCTATGTGATGCGGTTATGAACCAAACTGGAAGTGCGGAAATGCTGGTCGAATTGGAGCGAATGAACTTGTTTGTGATATCCATCGACAAGCAGCGACGCTGGTACCGCTATCATCCTCTCTTTGCCGACTATCTCCAGCATCGACTATCTCTGTTTCAACAAGACCTTGTGACTGTTTTGCAGCAGCGAGCAGCGGTATGGTATGCACAAAACGGACAGAGCCACGAGGCGATCACATATGCATTGGCGGCAGCCGACTTTCTTCTTGCAGCACATCTTTTAGAAGAGCTTACTATGACGACGTTTGTGTATGGTGGAGCTGAAACGATGTTTGCATGGTTGAACGCGTTGCCCACTGATATGGTGCTTACACGTCCGCGTCTCGGACTTGCACGAGCTTTTTCCCTCCTCGCGTTGTGTCAGTTCGCTGTTGCAGAGCCATGTATACGAGATGCTGAAGCAGCACTTCAAAGTTGTTCTAACATAGATACAAGCATGCGACAAACCTTGAAAGGGTAGCTAACCGTTGCCAAAAAGGTACAACAATCCTCTGTTATCTTGAACTATCTGGAATGGTCTCAAAGAGTCAGAAACACTTGCTCACCAGCGTTTTTCCTGCTATACTCTCGTTTATGAGGACAGATGT
>JAABUQ010004076.1_pt1 | contig 25565 bp, 26 predicted proteins | sample 5560001 | NCBI WGS metagenome assembly JAABUQ01 (sample SAMN10711888, study PRJNA513371) | rock metagenome | isolation source: Antarctica rocks | place: Antarctica: Victoria Land, Finger Mt nord | collected 2015-12-18
TAATCACGCTCGGTCCTGCGGGCGCAGTGTTCTGCAGGGATGGCCAGTGCCGTCACGTGCCGGGCTTTCCGGTGAACGCTGTGGACGCCACGGCGGCCGGCGACGCGTTCGCCGGTGCGCTCGCCGTTGCACTTGACCAGCGGCTCGACACGGATCAAGCGGTTCGTTTTGCTAACGCGGCGGGAGCGGCGTCTGTGTTGAGCCCAGGAGCGCAGAGCTCCATGCCGTCGCCGGAAGATCTCCGCAGACTTTTCGATATCGAGCTGCAGACGCACAAGGAGGCGAGGTGAGCGACACACGGGTCATCCGAGTCGAGGCGCTGAATGAGAATGATTTTTCTGCTTTCGGCACGGCCGTCGTGGTCATGCCTGGGTCGCCTCCAGGGACAAGTGGCACGGGATGGGAGTGTTGGTATCCGATCGGAGAGATGTCAGGCGGGGTCCAAATCGGGATCGTCGAGTCGGACCCGGCGGCGCGAGCAATCACGGCGATGGAACGGCACACAGGACGGCCGGAATGCGTCATTGCCCTTGGCGCTCCCGTCATTCAGGTGGTCGCTCCGGCAACAACGTCGGACCGACCTGCTGCCGACCAGGCCCGCGCCTTCGTGATCGAGCCAGCCCAGGCCGTTGTGATCGCACCCGGCACATGGCATGCAGCCGCTGCGCCCCTGAGCGGAACTACGGTGAGGTACATCTTCTTGCTCGGCCGACCCGCCCCTACAGAGGCGCCCGGCACATGGACGAGATTCGCGGGAGAGGAAACTTTGCACATCCAGCGGGCTTGATGGGAGCGCGATCGGTCGAGGTGGAACTCTCGGGAATGTGCCACGGATCGTCGTTCGTATCGGCGACACGGTGCGGGCCGCGTCGCAAGGACCGCTCGATGGTTTCGACGGAAGACCGCCATCTCCTATCGGTCGAGATGTCTAAGGACTCTCATAAGAATTAACTTGTTACGCCGCAGGCGTCGTCTGTCACCCGGAAAGGCATCGTTTGTCACCCCCCGTCGTCCGAGCCGCCCAGGGAGCAATCCGAATCTCCTCCTATGTCAAGCCGCCACCGCCGCCGGACGGGCGGAGCGGGCGAAATGGTCCTGCCAGAGCCTGCGGTAGACCTCGTCTGAGATGCGACGCCTGAGGGCTCGCAAGGCCTCAGTCTTCGTGTTGCCAGCGGCCATCCGCTGTTCGAGATAGACGCGGCCGCGGCCACTCAAGCGGATCTGAGTGACAGCGATCCGGTGCATGGCCGCGTTCAGCTGCCGGTTGCCGCCACGGTTGAGGCGGAAGCGGCTGCGGTTGCCTGACCAGACGGGGATCGGGGCGGTTCCGTTGTTCATCGCGTAGGCGCCGCGGGAGCCGAAGCGGCTGACATCGGCGGTCTCGCCGACGATCTTGGCTGCGGTCAGTCCAGCACAGCCTTCCAGGGCCAGCAGGCTGGACGCCAGCTCAGCCACCATGGCCGAGATGCGTCGCTCCAGCTGATTGATGCTTGCGGTCACCTCGCCGATGCGCTCGACCAGCTCGGAGGCAATTTCAGCCACAACACCTTCGCGTTTGCTCAGCAGCGCGGTCACTGACTCGAGCACGCCCCTTCGGTCCAGCGTCCCGGCGCCGATCTCATAGCCCGGCTCCAGCTCGTGCAGGTGCCAGCGCAGTCGGTTCTGCATCCGCGTCCGATCTGCCACCAGATCCTCTCGGTGATCGAGGAGCAGCTTCACCTCCCGGCTGCGGCCGTCCAGCTGCGCCACCGGCAGGCCTGGCTCCCGGAGCGCCGCTCGGGCAACGGCCAGGGCGTCTATAGGATCCGACTTGCCCAGCTCGCGGCCACCCTGCCGGGCACCCGCCATCAACTTGGGCGGGACTCGCTGCACCGCCTCCCCCGCGGCCAGGAGGTCTGCTTCCAGGCGGCGGGAAAGATGCCGGCAGTCCTCCAGCGCCCACTTTCGCTCCGGCCATTGCTGGGCCCAGCGCAGCCCTTCCAGGTGGCCGGCGCTGGTCGCCGCCACCGTACGGCTGCCAAGCTGGCGCCCGTTGCCATCCACCGCCACCAAGGTGTGCGTCCGCTTGTGGCTGTCGCTCCCGAGTGTCACCATGAACCTGTCTCCTCCTATGGGGATTAGGGTCCGGTCGGTGGACACGCCTGAGTGGGGGCGATGCCACGCTCCTATCAAGTCACGCCGGCCGGCCCTTTGCGTCCGGCGGGCGGCGATTCGCATGGAAGCCACGCCACGAGGGGCAGCGATGCTAGGAGCCAGCCCGCCAGACGCTACTGATCGTGACACTCAGGCGAGACTAAGACGTCCCACCCATCCGAAAGCTGGTCACTCCGCTTGGCATGTCTACGGGACAGCCACATCCGCGCCTATCCGCAAGGCGAGCGTCTTCCAAGAGAACGCCGCCAACTGGGTGCTGGGAATAGACCGATAACCCGTCGGTAGCGGGAGCTACACATATGTTATCATTCGGTGGTGGAGGTGTCCTGGCACCCTGGCGCTGAGGAGGATCTGGCGAACCTCAAGGTGCCCGCCCGTGAACGGTTCGCGGTCGACTCCGCAATCGAGAAGCTGAAGTCGATTGGCGATCAACTTGGCTTCCCGCACAGCAGTGGGGTCGGGAGTGGCCTTAGAGAACTGCGGCCGAGGCAGGGCCGGAGCCCCTGGCGAGCCTTGTACTCCAGGGTGGCCAACACGATGGTAATTCTGGCGGTGGGACCGGAGGCTGAGCACGACCAGCCAGGCTTCGACCGAGCCGTCCAGTTAGCAAAAGAGCGACTGCGGACCGTGAAGGAGGACCAACGGTGAGATTGAGTGAGATGAAGACAGCCGATCAGGTGCACCAGGAGAACATGCAGGATCCGGAGTACCGGGTTTTGTGGGAGCGGACTGCGCTGGCCCGTGCTGTGGCTATCGCCCTGGTCCGCTACCGCGTGGACCACCAGCTCAGCCAGCGCGGACTCGCAAAGATCCTCGGCTGGCAGCAGCCTCAGGTAGCCCGGCTCGAGCTTGGCGAGCACACTCCCTCGATCGAGACCCTGCTCCATCTTGCTCAGAGCCTCGGTATGCACTTCGGTGTCGCTATCGGAGGGCTGCACGTCGAGCAGCGTCCGGGCGATGTGGTCGAGAAGACTGCCGGTGGCCAGGTTACGGTCACGGTTGGCGCCGATGAGCGGGAGCTGGAGCCAGCGTAGCCCGCCACTTCTTAGCAGCTAAGACGTTCACTACGCGTCGGCTGCACGCTGTGGCGCCCGAACATCACCGCCTGCACCTCGGCTGTTCGAGCGGCTAGCAGACATAGCCGCTGAAACCCGGCTGCTCTGTCAGCTCAGCAGTCCTTCGATCGTGACCAGCTGGTAGGCGTTGCCGTCCCAGATCAGCTTCGCCTGGTAGAGCTTGGTGCTGCTTTGGCTGCGCACGTGGGTACCGAGCTCGTCGTACTCAAGGGTCATGTCGTAGTGGCCGATGACAGCGAAGATCTGGTGTTCACCATCCCAGTTGACCGTCGCGTCGCCCACCGGGTCGCCGTTGAGCGTCCAATGGATGTTCTTGAAACTGGTGTAGTCGAGGCTGGTGTTCTGCGGGCAGTCGGTCGGATTGACGATGGTCGCGGTGGCGCACTTCTGGAGGGCATCCTTGACCATGGCCTTGGCAGCATCGTCGCTTGCGGCCGTGGGCCGAATCAGGTTCGGGAGACTACCGGCCTGGTCAATGCTGGTGACCTGAAGCTCCGAGCCCTTGATCTGAAGATGGGCCTGGTAGGCGCCGCCAGAAACGTCGTGCCCCGTCGTGCCCTGTCGAAGCGGCGGCTGGTAGCTGAGCGTCATGAGAAAGTGCCCGCTACCGATCAGATTCTCGTTTTGATCGAAGTCGACCGAGGCGCCAGCCGTGGGATCACCGATCAGCTTCCAATGAAGAGCATCCTTGGCGTTGATGTCGGAGTGCTGTGGGCAGCCAGTTGGCGCCGCCACCGTCATGCCGGCGCAGGCCTGAAACTGGGCCTTGATGGCAGCATTGGCCTTCTCCCGTCCCAGCTTGCTGAGGCGGGGCAGAAGGGTGACTTTGACCTCGCCGCCGGCCGAGTAGGTGGCGTCCGCGTTGACCGCCTGCGTTTCAAGCAGTGAGCCAGCCTGTACTTGGACGCGATGGGGAACCGGAAGCACGGCGATCTTGTGCTCTCCAGCGCCCGAGAGGTGCACCGGCTGACCGTCGACGAGGACGCCGCTGGCGCCATCCGGAACGGTCGCCCGCAGTATGGCCGGGGAGACCATGACCCGCCAGGTCGGATAGATGCCGTAGCGTCGTTCGGCGTCGTCGCGACGCAGCTGCAACGTCGTCTGGAGCTCACCGTCCGGCCGGCTGACCCGGATGTCGGTCGCCGCCGAAGCGCCATCCTGAGTTGTCTTGGTGACGGTGGCGCTGCCGTAGTTCGGCTTGGTCGTCGAGAGGGCTGCCTTGAGGGAGGACTCGTCTAGCAGCTTGGCCTCGACTGGCTGGGCCGGTGGGGTGACCTGCATGGCTGACCAAGTGGCCTCGGCATCACCCGAGCGGAGCCGATCCAAGTATCTCTGGGAGGTTCCTTCGGGGCTGCTCTGGCCGCTTAGCCCGGCGTTGACCAGCACAGCGCCGGCGATCAGGAGGAGGATCGTGGCGGCGACAAGCATGCCCCTGAGACCCAAACGGCTCCGCCAAGATCCCGCCGTGGTGGTTGCAGTACGGCTCTGGACAGTCATTCTCAAACTCCCCCTTTGCTGCTGATCTCTCGGCGCAGCTCTTCGGCCTGAGCGGTCTGCCCGGTTTGCAAGTAGGCGTCGATGAGGCGGCGGGTGACACCCTCGCGCTTGGGTGCGTCGGCCAGGGCTGGCTCCAGGACGCGCAGGGCCAGCTCCGGCTGGCGGCGCGCCAGGCGATGATCGGCGACGGCGCAGGCAAGCGCCGCCCGCCAGCGCGCCACCTGCAGGCGGGCATCGCGGACCATATCGCTGGCCGCACCCCTACCTTCGGTGACCGCGTTCTCAAGTTCTTCAAAGCCGGCTAGGAACTCGCCAGCAGGCAGCTTCAGAAGGAAGGCCTCGGCCTCTTCGGTGGCCTGCTGGTCCAATAGATCCGGATCAGGATTGAGCGACTGGCTCAGGCCGCGGAGGCGGAAGACGTCGAAATCGGCCCCGTTGAGGCACAAACGAACGTGGTTGCGGTCCGCCTGAACCATTTGACCAAGCACCGGCGCAACATCGTGCTGGAGGTTGTAGATCTGGTCGCGCAGGCGCTTTGTCTGGCTCTGAGTCGGGAGCCCAGGCGAGAGCTCGTCGGCCAGACTGTTGCGAAGCAAAGGCTGGTCGGAGAGCACCGAGCGCGCCAAGAGGAAGCTCCAGAGGAAGGCAAGCGTCGGCCTCTGGAGCAGGGCGGCACTGACGTCCTCACCGTCCTGGACGAGCTGGAGCCGGCCGATGCTGCGGATGACAGTGCCGCGGTTCGCCACTTCATTGGGCGCGATCATTGCCGCCTTGGGCAGTTCGGCCGGTTGCTGAAGTAAGGTCGTCGTCTCGGTGCCGTTGGTATCTGCGATTCGACTGTTGACTACCGGTCGCCGATCGGCGCCCCGGGTGGCAGCGACCATTGACAGCCCGGCCGCAGCCAGGACGACGAGAAGGACGGTCACGCTCCCGCCCAGAATGGCGCCGGCCAGGGCTGCCAGCGCCAAGCCGGACCAGATGATCACAGAGAAGACGCGCGCGTGCAGGAAGAGATAAGCGGCCACTCCCACAGCCAGGTAAGGCAGGCCGAACGGATCGGCCGTCAGCAGCAGTCCGATCCCGACCAGCAAGGCCCCGACGGAGCCGGCCGCAAGGACCCAGCCTCTCAAGTCATTGGGCAGACCGAAGATGTCTCTCGCCTCCGGCTCTGCCACGCCGCTCTTTTCCTCCAACCATTCACCACACATGTGGCGCTGTTGGCCGAAAGGATATAGCGCACCAGCTTCGTTGGTCAGCATCAGAATTCCTCCTCCACCTCCTCGTCGTCCTCTTCCAGAGGTGGCTCCTGCCTCCGCTGGCGTTGCAACTCGCGACTCAGCCGGCGCCTGACAGCCTGTGTGGCGCGCAGGAGGACCGCCCGCTGGAGCACCAGCGGGTCCCGAGGCAGCGGCATCGAGAGGGCAGCTTCCAGCACCTCCTGGAAGAGCTGCTGGCGGATGTCGTCGGCGCTGATTGCCGGCCGCACCTGGTGTAGATCGCTCATGCGACCCTCCAGCACCGGCGCCATCAGCATCAGGACCACTGGAGCCCAGCGCGAGCGGCAGCCTGCGCGATAGGCCTCGACGGCTCGGGCCAGCGCCAGGTGGTGGTCGTTGGTGAGAGTGGTGAAAGCGCGAGAACGAGGGACCGTGGACGGGCCTGACAGCCCGTCAGATACCTCTTGGACGGCTGGGGCTGCGCTGATTGGCATGGGCTTCCTCCTGAGCTGGGTGATGCCCAAGACGCTAGATGTGGCCCGTCGTCCGAGCGTCGTCTGGCCGTCGTCTGCGCGTCCGCGGACGCTGTCAGTCCGACCTCGTCGCTCCAGACGACGTTGGGCTCAGCGTCGTCTGAACGTCGAAAGTTGGCTGGACGACGCCAAAACGGTCTGGTCGATGTGCATTTAAAGAGATGTGGGACCACTCATCGGATCCAGGTCCGGCTCGACCGAGAGCTGCTCTCTCATGTGCGGCGGTTCGCTCATGAGAACGGCCTCGGGCTCAGTCCGGCCCTTCGCCTCCTCGCTGCCCGCTCACTCCAGGGTGCAGGCGGAGAGGTAGGCGGCCCTTCTGGCTCCGGCGAACGGGCCAGCCTGGCCGCCCTGCTCGCCGCCGAGCATGCTCTCTTGCTGACGGCCTCGGTCCTGCCTGAGGGGGAGCGTCGAATGGCCGCCCTGGCCGAGCGGGCCGCAGCCGCGGCCGAAGACCGCCTCGCCCTGTTCTCTGATCAGCAGAGAGGGGAGGGCGGCGATGAGTGACCGCGTCATCCTGGCGGTGAAGTACACGCCAGCCAGCGCCCCGAGTCGCGTCCGGCGGGCGGTGGGCGGCTTCCTGCGCTACGTGCAGTACCGCGACAAGCACGCCGAAACCGAGGTCGCTCACGCCGAGCCCCGCGTGGGCGGCTTGCTCAAGTACGTCGCCTATCGCGATCGGGGCGCTCCGCAGGGCCGGCTCTTTGGGCCGGAAGGGACGGCAGGCAACCAGGAGAGGCGAGACTTCGGCGACTTCGTAGCTCGCTCCCTAAAGGGTTCAAAGCCACACGTCTCCCGCGATGCCATGGGCGAGCTGATCGATCGCCGCCGAGCGGTCTACCGCTTCGTTCTCTCGCCAGAGCATGCGGACGGTCTGGACCTACGCCAATTGACCAGGGCCGCCGTGAGCCGACTTGAGAGTGAGACCGGCGGGAGCCCTTTGCGCTGGATCGCCGCTGAGCACCACAACACCGCCCATCCCCACGTCCACATCGTGCTCGCCGGCATGCGAGAGACCGGTCCGGATCAGTACCGATCCCTGGTCCTCAACCGCCGCCGCCTGGCCGGAATGAAGGAGGAGCTCATGCTTGAGATTCAGCGCCAGCGCGGTGCCAACTGCCGCCAGCCCCAAGTGCCTCGAACGGCGATACGGCCTCAGTTTGCGGCCCATCGGTCGGTCGCCGCGGCACTACCGGCGCTGCCCGCCCGGCCCGCCCGGCCTGCGATGAAGGCACCTTTGGTCAGAACGCACTCCCGCCCGCAGGTCCATCGCAGGAGCACGCTCACGGCTGCGGCGCTGCTGCGGGCCGCCGCCCGGCGCTATCGCTGGAGGCTGGAGCGCCAGGTCGAGGAAGAGCGTCGGCGTGGTCGCGAGGCGTCGCGCTCATGAGCGACGTGGCGGCGTGCTTGGCGGCCTGCATCCACTTCTTGGGCTGGTGCGCCAGGCAGTTCCTGCCCTCCTGGCTGATCGGAAGCTCCTCTCCCCACAGCCACGGCACCAGCCGCTGGGCCAGTCTCTGGGAGCGGCGTCAGCTCGGCCGGCCGGCGGGGCCCGAGCGGATGCACGGCGACGGCGTGGTCCTCGGCTGGCTCGGCGGCCGCCCATTGCAGTCGCCGGCCGAGGACAACGTGCTGCTGCTTGGCGTGCAGCGCTCCGGCAAGACCTCCACCGTCGTGGTTCCGACCCTGCTCTCATGGGCCGGCGCCCTCGTCGCCACCTCGACCAAGGAGGAGTTGGTCGCCATGACTGCTCACCAACGCCGGCGCCGGGGCCCGGTCTGGGTCTTCTCGCCGCTGGATCTCGATCACTCTTGGGTCGAGGCGCTCGGTCTCACGCCGGCCACCTGGAACCCGGTCGCGGCCGCCAGCGACTGCGCTGTCGCGGCGGAGATCGCCGACCACTTCTGCGCCGAGGGCAAACGCGGCACCTCGGCCCATTGGTATCTCTCGGCGGCCACTCTCATCACCGGCCTGCTGGTCTGCGAGCAGGAGCGTGGCGGCGACATGCGCTCGGTGTTGGCACGGCTGAACCGCACCTCACTGGATGAGTACCTGGGGGTGTCCGAGGCGGTCGAGGACTCAACAGCGTCGGAGCTGCTCTTCGGCTTTGTCCAGACGCCGGAGAAGGAGGCCGGCTCCATCGCCTCGACGGCTCGCTCCAGTCTTTCGCTCTGGATCGACGACCGCATCGCTCGGGCCACCGCCGCCAGCCCCAGCCAGCTTGACCTGGACCAGCTTCTGGACTCGGGCGGAAGCCTCTATCTGGTTGCCCCGGCGGAGGATGCCGAGCGCTGCCGGCCTCTTTTCTCAGCGCTCTTGCAGACACTGCTGCGCAAGGCCACCGGCCGAGCCAGAGCCCAGGGCGGCATGGTCAATCCTCGCCTCCTGCTGGCCCTGGACGAGGCGGCCAACTTCGCCCGGGTGCCGCGACTGGCCGGCTATGCCTCCAGCGGGCCCGGTCAGGGCATTCAATTCCTGCTCTGCTTCCACGACCTAGCCCAGATCGAGGCCGGCTACGGACAGGAGGAGTCACGCACCATCTGGAACAACTGCCGCGCCCGCCTGCTCCTGCCCGGCCAGGGTGACCTGCGCACGCTGGAGCAGTTCTCCCGGGCGATCGGGGACGAGACCCGGATCTATCAATCGCAGAGCCAGGGCGATCGCCACAGCACCCGCTCCGAGCAGCGCACCGGCCGGCCGCTGAGCGCTGTCGACGAGCTGCGGCGGCTGCACTCAGCCGTCCTTCTCTACGCCAACGCGCCGCCGGTCCAGCTCCAAATGCGTCGTTGGGACCAGGTCCCGGCCTGGCGGCACCTGGTGCTGAACCGCTCTTAGTCCCACCTCGCGGCCCCGACCCGGGTGCCGCGCCACCCCGTCAGCCCAGCCACGGAGGCTGGTGAAGGAGGTTGCCATGCGTGATGTTCTCAATGACGTCTCGGTAAGTCCCGACTTCTCGGGACTGCCGCCCAACCTGCTGCACGGCTTGCAGCACCTGACCAACAACGCCGCTGCTGTCCTGATGCTGGTCTCCGGCCTGGGCATCGTTGTGTCGCTGATCATGCTGGTCCTGGCCAGCTGGACCAGCAATCCTCAGCTCAGCGAGCGCGCCAAGGGCGGCTTGGTGGTCTCGATCGGAGCCATGGCACTGCTCTACATCGGTGTCGCCGTCGCCAATTACTCCGGACACCTGTTCCAGTAGATGGCGCCTCAGACTCCGACAGGAAGCGATTACGTGCAGGAGCTGGTCATAGGCTTTGCCGCCTGGGCGTCGGCCAGCGCCCGCGCCGGCCTGGCTTCCCTCCTGCAGTCCTTTGGCGAAAGCACCGAGCCCGACTACCTCGCCATCGTTCCCGTCTACAACCGGATGCTGGCCATCGCGCTGCTCGTTGTCGGCGCGGTGATCGCGATCGGTCTCATCGAGCACATCCTGGGCCGCCAGTTGGGGCTGAGCTGGAACCTCGTTCCTCGGGTGCTGGTCGCCATCTTCTTCGCCTTCGGCGGCTTAAGCCTGGTCCAGTACCTCTCCGGTTACGCTGCCCTGCTGGCGACCGCCTGGTCGCCGGACCTGGGGCAGTACGCCCAGAGCCTCACTGACCCAGCGTCCATCGATCACATCAGCCGCAACGCCAGCGCCGGGACGCTCGGAGCGCTGATCTTCACCGCGCTTCTGACCATCTTGATGGCGGTCCTAGTCCACCTGGAGCTCCTGATCAGGGCAGCCCTGATGCTGACCGTGACGGCCTTCATCCCCTTGGTCTGCGTGCTTTCGATCTGGCCCAGGATGACGGCGGCAGCCATCCATCTGGCCGAGTTCCTGATCGGATTGATGCTCTCCAAGTTCGTGGTCGCGACCGTGATCTACATCGGATTCGGGCTGGTCATCCCGGCCATGCAGGGTGCCCAGTCGGCCGATGGCAAGGCGGGCTGGCTGAGCACTGGTCTCGCCATCCTGTTGATCGCCACCTTGTCACCGGCCATCCTCTTCAAGGCGCTCCGGTTTGCGCACGGCGAGGCCGGTGGCATGGTGCGCGGCTGGGGAGCGGGGGCCACGTCGATGATTGCCATGGGCCCGCTCACCCGCACGGCCGGCCGTCTCGGTCGGGGAGTGGCCCGGCGCGCATCGGCTGGTTTCCGAAAGCTCCGAAGTCGGTGATGGCATCGCGTTCTGAATCGTCAATCACCAGCTACCCGGCCTCTATGGGGCGGCGGGGAGGGGTTCGGGGAACCGGCGCCGCTTCCGGTTCCCCGAGAGCCAGCGTCCAAGGCAGTCCGCCCCAAGCCTATTCGGGAAACGGCTGATTAGAAAACGGGCCCGGATCACCCTCCCGCATCTCTGCCGCGCAGCCCAGTATCGGCGCCGTCAAACCTAGGAGGACTAATGGAAGAGACATCAGTTTCTGTAGCAATTACTGGGATGGTTGAGCCCACTGTCCAGGCCGTGCTCGGGGATGCCCGAACGGTGATGGCGGCGCTGCCAGCCGCCTCAGTTGACTGCTGCATCACCTCGCCGCCCTACTGGGGGCTGCGCGACTACGGCCTGGAGCCGGTCGCTTGGGGCGGCAGCCAGGCCTGCAGCCACCGCTGGAACGGCGACCGATGCTCAGCTTGTGACGCCTGGCTCGGCTCGCTCGGGCTCGAGCCAACGGTCGATCTCTTCGTGGCTCACATCGTGGAGGTCTTCCGCGCCCTGCGCCGCGTCCTCAAGCCCACCGGCACCCTCTGGCTCAACCTGGGCGACTGCTACAACTCCGGCACCACGGCAGCGCGGGTGCCATCGCCCGACAGTGCCCACCACGGCTATTGGAGACGCGGCGGCGGCATGGGTGACCAGCGCGTGGACGCGCCCGGACTCAAGACCAAAGACCTGGTCGGGGTGCCCTGGCGCGTGGCGCTTGCGCTCCAGGCCGATGGCTGGTATCTCCGCTCAGACATCATCTGGGCCAAGCCCAATCCGCTCCCCGAGGGAGTGACGGACCGACCGACGCGGTCGCACGAGTACCTGTTCCTGCTCTCCAAAGGCAGCCGGTACTTCTATGACGCCGAGGCAGTGCGGGAGCCCGCGGCCGGATCCGCGACCGGAGCGGGCACGCGGAGGAGGCGCTCGGTCTGGACGATCGCCACACAGCCCTACCGGCCAGCTCACTTCGCCACCTACCCGGAGCGACTTGTCGAGCTCTCCTTGCTCGCTGGCACTCCCGCCGCCGGCTGCTGCGCTGGCTGCGGGGCGCCCTGGGTTCGTGAGACTCGGGTCTCCTACCGCAATCCTGGCCTTCGCTCCGGCAACGGTCCCCGCTCCCTGTCCCGCCGCGATGAGAGCCCTGGGTTCCCTCTTAGGCTGGAGCGCAACTGCACCACCCTGCGCTGGCAGCCGACCTGCAACTGCGGTCTCGACGCTCTACCGGCCGTTGTGCTCGATCCCTTTGCCGGTTCCGGCACCACTCTGGCGGTGGCGCTAGCCAGCGGCCGATCGGCGATCGGGATTGAGGCCAAGCCCGCCTATCTGAAGCTAATCCACCAACGGCTTGCTCAACATAGTGACCGGCATGCAGTGCAAGCCGGCCTACTGGAGCAGTCATCTCCCGGACACATCGAGACGGAACCTGAATCCACCACGGCAGTGGCGGTATGAGCGCCGCTGAGGCATCGCCACAGCCGCTGCTGGTCACAGTGAGGGAGGCGGCAAGCCTCCTCGGCATCGCCCGCTCCCACCTCTACCTCCACCTCCAGGCTGGGAGCCTGCCGTCAGTCAGGATGGGTCGCTGCCGCCGCATCGCCCTAACCGATCTCGAGAGATTCATCGCCTGCCACCGAGAGGATGGTGGTCAGGATTCGCCGCAGGCGACCTTTACAGCCGGCCTGCCAATCCGGGGCAGTCGACGTTAGGATGTCGACCCCGTCGAGCAGCGAGTCGGCGGGAGACCGGCATCAAGGAGCGACATAAAGATTGGCCAGGAGAGGTTCAGGCGAGGGATCGATCTACCAGCGGGCGGACGGGCGCTGGGTCGCCTATATCCGGCTCAGCGACGGCCGCAAGAAGTTCTTCACCGCCACCACCCGGCGGGACGTCCAGCGCCGGCTGGGACAGGCGCTGATCTCTCAGAGAGAGGGCACGCTGGTGAGCGTCCGTGAAGCGTCGGTGGCCCAGTACCTGGAGCGCTGGCTGGCCGCCATCGAACCGAGCGTGCGGGTGCGGACGCACGAGGTCTATGCGCTCAACGTTCGCCGGCTGATACCCCATCTGGGCCGCGGCCGGCTCTCTGCTCTCGAACCCGCGGTCATCCAGGCCTGCTACGCCACGCTGCTCCGGCGCGGACTATCGGCGCGCAGCGTGGAGCAGGCTCACACCGTCCTCCACAACGCACTGCGCCAGGCCGTGCGCTGGAACCTGCTCGCTCGCAACCCGGCGGAGGCGGTCACGGCTCCCCGGCCTCGGCGGCGGGAGCTGCAAGTGCTCTCCGAGGAACAGGTCCGGCGGCTGCTGCAGGTGACACGAGACGATCGGCTCCATCCGCTCTGGGCGCTCCTGGTCACTACCGGCCTTCGAGTGGGCGAGGCGCTTGGGCTCAAGTGGATGGATCTGGACCTCGAGGAAGGCTCCGCGGTGATTCAACGAGCGCTTCAGCGTCAAAGAGGACGCGGCCTCGTCTTCGTGGAGCCGAAGACGGCCAGAAGCCGACGAATGGTACCGCTGCCAGACGGCACGGCGGCACTGTTGCGTGCGGCGCGAATTCGCCAGGCCGCGGAGCGTCTGCAGGCAGGCCCACTATGGCAGGACAGTGACCTGGTCTTTTGCCATCTCAACGGTCGGCCGCTGGATACCTCTTGGCTGAGTGGACAGCTCCACCGGGTGGCGACTGGCCACGGTCTTCCTCCGATCCGTGTTCACGATCTTCGCCACACCGCGGCAACCCACCTACTGACTCGGGGCGTGCACCCCAAGATCGTTCAGGACCTCCTTGGCCACAGTACGATCACTCTGACCCTGGATACATACAGCCACGTGATTCCGTCCCTGACTCGGCAAGCCGCCATACACATGAACACCCTTTTCCCGGAAGAGTTAGCAGCACGCTGAAGACCGGCCGGTCCGGTTCAGTCACGGGCGCTCGACGACCTCAGGGCCGGCCAGGCACCAAGTACAAGGCAGGTCTTAGCTGGCCAGCTGCGCGCCAAACAGATGCCTCGAGTCACATTGAACGCTTGAGTATCTCCATCATCTTCACCTGGGTGTCGGCCACTGCCGTGACTGTTGAAGGTCAAGGGAGGCCTGCAGTTCGCTTCGCTGCTGCCGCGAGAACTTCACCAAGTACCGGGGCGCCGAGTTCCCTGATCGCCCGAACGATCTGGCTGAGCAGCCTCTTCTTCTCGGGGTCGGATTCCTGCTCTGCACGATCGGCAAGCACGTGCAGAAAATGCTCAGCCCGCGGCCAGAGGCTCAGCTCGCGCGCCCCGCGCTCCGTGAGTCAGGGCTGGATCAGGAACCATGGCCGCGGGTCTCCCCCAGTCAGGGTCTTCTGCAGTTCGCCGGCGACGTAACCGGCTCCGAGCAAACGCTCTACCTCCACCGTCACGTACTTAGGCTCGATCCCGATCGCGTCTGACAGATCCCCGATGGAGAGCAGGGGCTGGTCAGCCTCATGCTCAGCGATGTACGCGAGGATGGGTCTTGCACGTTCGTCCCAGAGATCCACCGTCATTGCCGACCGTCCATCACGGCACTCATGCGCCGGGGGCGATTGGTGGCACCATCATCACCACGTCCATCACCTGGAATCGCACCACCGCCTCCTCCGGTGCTTCATCCATCGCGGCTCGTGCACAATACGACCCGGGCTCGGGGAAGTGCATGAGCACCGGGAGAGCGACCAGCGCCCGGAGAGGATCGCCCGGAGCGCTCTGGGGTGGGCGCCCGGCGGTGACCTGAGCTGTGACCTGGAATAGCGTCGGCCTTTCGTCTTGGTGCTCGACGGCCACGCGGATACCGATCGGCCGGTTGGCGTCGTTCCAGTCGATCAAGAAAGAGATGGCGATGGCGAATTGGTTGGGCGGCGGCTGGAAGGGGCTGCCTGGCGGGGCGACCATGCGCACCGTCTGGGACCAGCCGCCCCCGAGTATGTACAGCTTCCCCTCCTGGGTGGTCTGAGCCGAATCGCAGAGGATGACGTACTCGATCCGAGTCTGGCTAATGCTGGCCTGTCGTACCACGGTAATACTACTATAATACGGATGTGACCGGCCCCGCGAGAGGTCTCAGTGCGCATTGATGAATTCGAATGGGACGATAGCAACCTGGAGCACTTGGGGCGCCATCAGCTTGACGCGGCAGATGTCGATGCTATGCTGGGTTCACGTATTACGGTAATTCGCAACAAGAGAGCAGGGTCAGGCCACTACAAGTTCATCGGCAGGGCCAGAGGCGGGCACCTGGTAACCATCATCGTCGCCCGCAGTGCTGTGCCAGGCCGATGGCGACCTGTGACAGGCAGGAGGAGCAATGATGCCGAGAAGGCCGCGTATGGGCACTGAGCAGAACGAAGCCGCGTATCACGACGCTCACATAGATGATCCCAGTGAGTGGAGCGATGGCTCGGTGGAGCAAGTGCAGCCGCGGCCTTCTGGGATGACTGTGCTTTCGCTGCGCCTTCCCACCGATGAGTTCCACGCACTCAAGCACGAAGCTGAACAGCGCCAGACCAGCATGTCTGAGCTGACCCGCACTGCGCTGCGCTTTTATCTGTTACCTCGGGCGACCGCCAGCCTCTCGGCTACGGCCATTCACCATCTCCAGGTTGCCAGCCTCACGCCGGCCTGGACAGGAGGGATCGCCGGCCGCTCGGAGCTTCGCTACATCCCCGGCAACCATCAGCTGGAACTCGGCCAGGTCGTGCCAGAGGCGACACCCGGGCAGCGCTGAAAGGAAGCAAGCAGATGCGCACGTACCGCTTCCACGCCTTTCAACACAGCCAGTTCTGGCGATTCCCCGACGGCAGCTTTCCCGTCCTCACTGGCCAGTCGCTTGCGACCGCACTCACCGGTGCTGTCGTCCGTGAACTCGTCGCTTCCCATCGCGGCGGCTATGACGTCGAGGTACAGCTGGACCGCGCGACTCACCAGGCTGCCCTTGCCGAAATCGAGGCCGCGCTGCAGCAGCTCGGATTCGACACTGCCCAGGCGCTGATAACGGAATGGGCCACATCGGCCGTCACGGGAGCGCTGTTTGGAACCGTGGGTGGCGGCGTAGCCGGTTCGGTGACGAAAGATCCCGCCAGTATTCTCCTAGTCGCGGCGATTGGCCTAGTGGTCGGCTCGCTGGTCGGCATGTCAATGCACTCCATCCGAGCCACGTTTCAGGCGCATCGGCACCCGTTTGGAGGCGGTTGGCAGATCGCGCCGAACGGTGTGACACGGCCAGCTCTCGGTATGCGTCCGTACCCACCTTTCGCCTAACCCCCAAGGGTGCCATCCGCTCGCGCCTTACCATGGCCGACTACCTGGGCCTGCTGGTCACAAGAGTGGTGAGGCTACTGGCTGGGTGAAAACGTCGCGGTCCCGCAGCTAGGCCGCACCGCGCTGAAACGGAGCCCGGATCGCAGGATGATTAGAGGTCATATGCATGGAGACTGGCGCCCGGTCCGAGAAGGCTTCCTTAACCAGGTGGCTGGCGTCGAAGGCCGGCCAGCCTCAGTATCCGACCAATGCCTACGCTCCTACGCGGGAACGTGCCGCAACGCATGCCTGGAGTGGCGCCCCGCACACTCTTGCGGTTCCGGATGACGATCGACGAGCTGCTCCAAAGCCTGGCCGCGATCCCGGAAGTGAGGCGCATCCCTTCCGCCCAGCCTGTCGACGCCTCGGTGATGGTCGGCGGCATCGAGGTCGCCCATGCCCGCGCGGCGGCGGAGCCGGCGCTCCGCAGGCTCTGGCGTGAACGGCATGGTTCCGGCGCGCTGCCCTTGCTTCTCGTAACGGAGAACCGTGGCGACGGCGAATCGATTCTGACCCTGGGGCCGCTCGACTCGACCAGCCCGGTCAGGGCAGTCAACCTCCAAGCGCTCTCAGAAGTTCTGGCCCGAATCTCTCCCAAGCCGCGGTTGGAGGCGGTCCGAGAGCTAACGGCCGAGCTTGAGCGCCTTGATGAGTCCGGAATACCGGGTCTCAAGGCGCAGGGCCTTCTTTCCCAGCACACCCTGCAGGTCAGGCTGCGACGCGATCACGCCCGCTGGTCCCAGGCTGCCAGCGCGATCTCAGGCGTGCCGGCTTCGGCCGATTGGCGCGGGACGCTCAACGCGCTCGGCTATGAGCTCGAGCGGCGCCAGCACCGTGGCTATCTAGCTCGCTTCGAAGGTCGCCCGGTCGCCGTGGTCCACCCAAAGTCCGATCCCGCCGACTTCTCGCGATTGGATTCTGAGGGCAGGCCACCTGAAGGAGTGCTTCTCAACGACTGCTTCGCCGACGGAGCGGCCTTTGGGATGCTCGCGCATGGTTCGCGCCTTCGGTTGTTCGAGGCGGCGCCCGTCCAGGGTTCGCCCTCTGGCCGCTATCTCGAGCTCGACCCGTCGCGCTTGCGCGCGGCCGATCGCCCCTTCCTGTTCCTTCTGGCGCCGGAATACCTCGTCGATGGCCGCTTCAGGTCGCTCCAGGAGGAGGCCCGTGCGTTCGGTGTGGCGCTGCGCAGCCGCCTAGATTGAACAGCGCACGAGATCCCGCGACAGTCGCGGCTCATCGTGGGCGCACCTTGCCGGCACCATAGACCAGCTCCGCGGGGGGGTGCCCGCGGTTCCTTCGGCCGGTGTGTGCGCGCTCGAAGTTGTAGTAGCCCAGGTACTGCTCCAGGTCGCGACGTAGGGCGGTGTAGCGCGGCACCAGGGAGCGGGCGAAGGTCGGCCGCCAGCACTCCTCGAGGACGGTGCGCTGAACACGCTCCACGCAGCCGTTGGTCTGCGGCCGGCCAGCGCGGATGAGGCGGTGTTCGGCGGGGGCAACGGCTTGGCGGAAATCGCTGGCACGGAACTCGCCGCCGTTGTCGGTGGAGACTGCCTTCAGCTGCCAGCCGGCCGCCCGTAGCTCTCGTGCCACCCGGTGGACCAAGGCTGAGCAGAACTTGGTGTCCGGATTGACCGAGCTGAGATGGACCTCGGCCCAGACGTAGGAGCTGGCCACGTCGATGGCGGTGTACTGCCAGCAACGACCCTTGGTGCCGCTCAGGCGGCCGATGTAAAAGCAGTCGAGTTGGACCAGATCTCCCGGCTTCTCGGCTTCCAGATGAAGCGGTTCAGGCGGCGGTTGCGCCTCCGGCTGTGGGAGGGCGGCGTAGCCGGCCACCAAGCTGAGGCGGCGGGCCCGGGTCCCCAGACCATGTCGCCGCAGCACCTTCAGCACACCGCTCGCCGAGACCACCAGACCACCCCACATTGGTAGGGCCAGCTGGGCGGCGATTCGACGTGGACCCAGGCCGGGATGGCCCAGGGCGAAGCTCAGCACCCGCTCCTCGACCCAGGGCGGTAGCTGGTTCGGCATTCGCGGCTTGCGCCGCTCCCGGGGCCGCAGGATCTCCAGCCCGTGCCGCTCCACCAGCGGCTTCCATCGGTAGTACCAGGAGCGGTGGTAGCCGAGCGCTCGACAGGCCCGGCTGACGCCTACCTGGCCGGCCTGAGCAAACAGCAGTAGGCGATGGCGGTAGATGAGGTCATCATTAGTCACGGCGGCTCCCTCCTCTGGACGTCAAGCACCCAAAGGATGGACCGCCGCTTCTACGCCTGGGAAGCCCCCAGGTGTCTACAGATCTTGTGAGCCGTTCAGCCTAGATGAACGGCTGCGTCAGACCGTGCTGCCGGTTCTGGGCCGCTCGCTAGGCAGATGGGCGGAGGCGCGCGGCCAGGACTTGGCCCACGATGAGGTGCGGGACGAGCTCGAGAAAGCCACCCTGACGCTTGTCTTCCGGCTGCTCTTCCTGCTCTTTGCGGAGAGCTCCGGATATCTGCCGCTTGAGAACCGCGGCTACCAGCAGGCAGCCCTCTCACACCTGGTCGCGGAGGCTTTGGACACACGCGACCGGCTTGGGGAGCGGTCGACCTCACTATGGGACCGCTTGACTGTACTCGTCCGGACCATGCGCAGCGGCAACCCGGCCTGGGGCGTGCCGGCTTTACAACGGCGCTCTCTTCGCTCCCGACGATTTCGATGGGGCCGTCACGCTCGAGCGGCTCAGCCTTGCCGACCCTGCTACGGCCGAGGTCCTGATTGGAATCGGACACGATCCAGAGACCGGAACCGGCGTCGACTACTCCAGCCTCGATATCGGCCACCTGGGCCACATCTACGAGGGCCTGCTCTCGTTGCGCCTCTCGCTGGCTAAGACCGCCCTTCGCTATGACGGCGTTCACGACGTCTACGTCCGTGTTGACGACACGCAAGCTGCCGACTTCCAGGCGGGTGACCTCGTCTGGCAGACCGATGAAGGCGGTCGCAAAGGTGGCGGCGTCTACTACACGCGCGAAGAGCTTGTATCCCATCTGGCCAGCCAGGCCGTCGTGCCGCGGTTCGCTGCTCACCTGGATCAGGTGCGGCGAATCGCCGAGCGCGATCCAGCAACGGCCGCTCAAGAGTTGTTCGACTTCGCCGTCCTCGATCCCGCCTGCGGCAGTGCCCATTTCCTAGTTGTGGCGGTCAACCAGCTGGCCGACATGACTGTCAAGTTCCTCGCTAACACGCCGCTGCCGCTCGTACGGGACGCCATCGACCGGCTGCGTTCAGGCGTCCTGGCCGGGACAACGATTGAGGATTCAGCACTGCTTAGACGGCTTGTTCTCAAGCGCAGCGTGTACGGCGTCGACGTTAGCCCGATGGGCGCCGAGATCGCAAAGATCTCCCTCTGGCTGGCCTCGTTTGTACCTGGACTGTCACTGTCGTATCTCGACCGGAATGTCATCGTCGGTAACTCGCTGATCGGGATCGGACGCCCGGCAGAGCTGCAATCGAAGCTGCCTCTTTTCAGTGACCTGCTTGCATCGGCACTCGCCCGCGCAGGCGAGCTCGCCGCCCAGGTGGCAACGATCGAGGATCGCAACCCCGATGAGGTCGATGCCAGCCAGGCGGCTGACCACGAGGCGCAAGACGCGACGGCGGGGCTGCAAGCGGTCTTCGATCTGTGGACGGCCGAGAGCGTCGGTCTATCCGGAGCCCGCGCTGAGGCGGAGTTGCACGGCCCGGACATCATTCAGGGCCGCACGTCGGCGCTTTTCGAAAGTGCGACTCAGCTTGCTCAGAAGCATCGTTTTCTGCACTGGCCCTTAGCCTTTCCCGGTGTCTTCGCGCGGCCCCGGCCGGGCTTCGACGCCGTGATTGGTAATCCTCCCTGGCAAGAAGTCACCGTGGAGCGCCTCGCCTTTTTCGCCCGCTTCGCGCCTGGGTTGCGCGCCCTGCCGGCGGACCAACGCCTGGACGCGATCACCCGCCTTCTCGCCGAACGGCCTGAGCTTGATGACCTCCTCGAGCGCGAGCAGGAGATGATGCGGTTGCAACGCCGCTATCTCGCCTCCATCAGCGAGGCAGCGATGGCCGGCGACCCCGACCTCTACAAGTTTTTTTGCTTGCGCTACGGCTCCTTGCTCCGCGATGAAGGCAGCCTGGGGGTGGTGTTGCCGCGCAATGCGTTTGCGGCCGCGGGCTCGGCTGGATTCAGGCGCTGGCTGTTTGAGCAGAACAGCTGCCGAAGGGTCGACTTCCTGCTCAACCGTCGCAACTGGATCTTTGACACGCATCCGCAGTTCACAATTGCGCTGCTCGCGGCCGATGCCAGGCCGATGGAAGCGGGACATCGTGTACGGGTCGCCGGTACAGCCTCGTCACTCGATGAGTGGAAGCGGCAGTCGGTTTCGGCAGCGCTGGAGCTCGCATCTTCCGCATTGGGGCCCGGCTGGGTGGTGCCCCTGCTTCGCAATCAGCGAGAGGCGGATGTACTGGCAAAGGTGCGGCAGGGCACGCGCTTTCCCCTTGGAGGTGGGCGCTGGCGGTGCTTCGCGGTCCGTGAGCTTGATGAGACCAACGACAAACATCTTTGGGATAGCGCCAGCGAGGGCTGGCCGCTCTGGAAAGGCGAGAGCTTCGAACAGTATGACCCCCACGGGAAGCAGGCGCGCTGCTGCCCCGATTCTTCAGCCGTGCGTGCGAAGGTGGTAAAGCCACGGCCGGGAGCGGGATCGCTCCTGGCCGCAGAAGTGTCTGTGGAGAAGCGGCGGCAGGCAGTAGCGAACGAGCTCGGTCGAGCGCGGGTGGCCTTCCGTGACGTGACGCGCGCTACAGACTCGCGAAGCGTTCGCGCCTGTATGATTCCTCCGCACACGTTTCTGCTGAACAGCGCACCTTATCTGACGGTCATCGACGGCGTCGATGAGGCCCGTGCGTGCTGTCTTGCCGTGATGAACAGTATCCCATTCGACTGGCAAGCCCGTCGCTTTGTGGAGATGCACCTCAACTTCTTCATGCTTGAGGGATTGGTTGTGCCCAAGCTCTCCGACAATGACTTCCATGCCATCGCGAAGTGCGCTGCCGAGCTCTCCTGCGTCGACGAGCGCTTCGAGGACTTTGCCGAAGGTGTCGGCGCCTCCGCCGGCGCCTTGACTGACGAGGAGCGGCGACGGCACCGGATCGAGATCGACGCGCGGATTGCCCGAGCTTGGAAGCTCACAGTCGACGACCTGGACACAATCTTCGCCGACTTCACAGTGGACACGGTCCCACTCGAGTACCGACGAGCGCTGACAGCGCGTCTGCACGAGCTGAGCACCTAACTTGCCTGGCCGACCCTACCTCCTCGACAACCTCGAGTCGGATTCCAACCATGCCGAAGCGCTCGAGTTCCTGGTCAAGGACCTGGGTCCGCAGCATGCGCTGGCCGTGGCGACCGGGTACTCCAACCTGGGCGGGCTCAACCTGTTGGCGTCGGTCGTCACCGATGGCCGCCAGGTGCGCCTGCTTCTCGGTTCGGCACCTGATCCTGCATTGGGTGCGCAACTCCCCATTCAGCGTTTCGAACTGACCATCGCAACGCTTTCCAAGGAGCGGGATCTGGCTAGGTTTCCTCCGAGCCGTGCGGCGCGGCAGTTGGCCCACATCGATAAATGGCTGGATGGTGAGAATGTTGCGGTTCGGCGCTTCCTGACCCGCTTCCTGCACGGCAAGGCATACCTCTTCGGAAGCATCGAGGACGGCCGCGCGGCGCTGGTTACCTCAGCCAATCTGACGTGGTCAGGGCTCTTCCAGAACCTGGAGCTGGGGCTGGTGCACTACGACCCGCTGCCAGCGCGAGAGGCGCTCGAATGGTTTGAGCTGCTTTGGAGCCAGGCGGGCGAGTTCAAGCAAGACCTCCGCGGGTTGCTCTTCCCCGATCCGGGGCTGCTTGATCCTCAAACCGTCTACCTGCGCGCCCTGCTCGATCTGTATGGAGATGAGCTTGAGGTTCAGCTCCCGCCCAGCTCGATCTCGACCCTCCAGCTGGCGCCATTCCAGCGCGACGGCTACGAGAGGGCGCGCCGCATTTTGGCTAGCCACCACGGCGTCGTCTACGCGGACGGAGTCGGGACGGGCAAGACCGAGATCGGGCTCGCCTTCATCGAGGAGTACGCCTTGCGGCGCGGCCATCATGCACTGGTGGTGGCGCCGGCGCAGCTGGCGGGCACTTGGAAGCAGCGCATCGACCAAGCTCGACTGCCTGCACAAGTGATCAGCTTCCAGCAGCTGGCCTCAGACGAGCAGCTTGCCCCACATTCTGCGAACAGGCACCGGTATCTGCACAACGCTCGCGACAGCTACCGCCTGGTGATCGTCGATGAGGGCCACGCGCTGAGAAACCCGGACACCACCTGGTACCGGGCCATGGAGCGGCTTTTGGGAGGCGAGCGCAAGGACCTCGTCCTGCTCACGGCCACGCCCATCAACAACGGGCTCTGGGACCTCTACAACCTGGTCATGGTCTTTGCCCGCCACGACCGTGCCTTCGCCGCCTTCGGCATTCCCTCGGTGCGGTCGCTCTTCGTCAGAGCCGGCGCCAACGAACGCGATCCTGAGAACCTGGACCTGGACCGTCTGTTCCCGCTGGCGGACGCCGTGAGCGTACGCCGCGATCGCCGCTTCATCGAGCAGAACTACCCGGGCGCCACCTTTCCGGATGGCACTCCGGTGCGCTTTCCTCGGCCGCGCAGCGAGACGGTGCGCTATGACCTCGACTCCGCCAGCCCAGGCATGTTCGGCGACATCACCCACTGGATCGCCCAACTGACCATGGCTCGGTACCGCTCATCCGCTTACGAACTGTCAGGCCAGGAGACGGTTCGCGACGCGACTCTTGGCGCACTCCTGCAGTCGGCTGTTCTGAAGAGGTTCGAGTCCTGTTGGGCCGCCTGCCTGCGGACCGTGTCCCGGATGGTGGCAGCGCACGACGCGTTTCTGGCGGCCTGGGAGAGCGGCTTTGTGCCCGGCCGGGCGGCTCTGAAGGAAGCCGCCCTCGGAGAGGTGGACGACACGGGGATGGCGGGCTGGGTCGAAGAGGCAGCCCTGGAGGAAGCCGGCGCACGCCCCATCTCGGAGTTCAAGCCGGAGTACCGGGAGGCGGTTTCGCATGACCGCGAGCTGCTGCACCGAATCCAGGGCCGACTGCATATGCTGAGCCCTGACCACGATCCCAAGCTGGCTCAGTTGCGCTCGTTGTTGGCGTCGACCTCGGCCGCCAAAGTCGCCGTTTTCGCCAGCTTTGCCGACACGATCGCATATTTGGATGACCAGCTGCCGGAGCGCGTTGGTGGCCGCGACCGCGTGGTTGTCATCGGCTCCGAAACCGATCCGGACAGCAGGACTGAGGCGCTCGCGCGCTTCTGCCCGGAGACTGTCGTCCGGCCTGGCTACGTGCCTCCGGACGGTGAAGTCGATCTATTGCTCTCGACAGACGTCCTCTCGGAGGGCCAGAACCTGCAACAGGCCGCCGGTGTGATCAGCTACGACATGCCCTGGAACCCACAGCGGGTCGTCCAGCGCCATGGCCGGGTGGTCCGCCTGAAGAGCCCGCACGATGAAGTGCACCTGGTGACGATGCTGCCAGAAGCTGGCGAGCTTGATACCTTTCTACGGCTGGAGGCGGCGATTCGCCGCAAGATCCTGGCCGCCAACCTGTACGGCATGGAGTCCAAGGTCCTGGAGGAGGTGGAGCCGGAGCTCCGAAACTACGCCAGTAGGCTTGCCGAAGGCGACGAGGACCTACTGAACGAGGAAACCGAGCGCAGCTTTGCGCTCACTGGTGAAGAGCTGCGCGCGAAGCTGCTGCGAGCTGCCTCGGAGGGGGAGCTCGACCGCCTTCGCCGTCTGCCGTGGGGGATAGGTGCGGGGTTCCGCCAGGGCACCACGACGCCCTCGTCGGGGCTACCCGGGCTCTTCTTCGCTTGCCGCACGCGCGGCGGTCAGCGCTACTGGCGCTACGTCGACGGCGACGTTGTTGACGAGGATGCCGAAATCCTGCGCCGCATCGATCCGGGCACCACGCCCGGAGAAGAACTGTCGACTGCCGGCGTCGACCTCGAAGGCGCCTGGACCGCCGCGGTTAGCAGCATCGTGGAGGAACACAATCGCCGAGCTGATCCGCGCGCCGAGGCAGAACGCATCGGGCCCATCCAGCGATGGGCGCTTGATCTCCTGCGCGACCCAACCGTTGCTTTGCCTTCGGGGGCTGTGGATGCCGAGGAAGCTCTTTCGGTGGAGCGGAGCTCCGCGGTCCGGCAGGCGCTGGCGCAGGCGCGTACCGAGCTAATGCAAGAGGCGATCTCGCGTGAGGAGGCAGCGCGCCAGATAGTGGAGGTGGTTGAGTCGTTCGGTCTCCATGCCGTGGAGCCGCCGCCACCGCTGGAGCCGGTCACTGCGGAGGACGTCGGCGTCGTCTGCTGGCTGGCGGTCCTGCCAGCAGGATCCTGATCACTCCTGGTCAGCCGGCCAGGAGCGGGCGCAAGCCAGCTCGGTCCCTTACTTAGACAAGCGAACCACGTTGCCAAGAGCGTTGCACGATCCGATGGATGTGCATCAGGAAGTCTTCCGCTTGTCTTTTGGCCAGTCAGACTTCCTGCATTGACGCTCGCTCACACCGGTGCGGTCAAACGGGAAGATTGGTTGCGTCAGTCGTTCCGTCAGGCGCGTGCTCCGTGGAACCAATGAATCACCCACCGCTGGGGGGTACGTCGCAGCTCCCGTGGCTCGGCGACGTCGAGCTAATACTTGCTCGGCGCCTTGCAGCTGAAGGCGGAGACGAGCTGCCGTGTCTTCGCCTTGCCGCACTTCGGACAGGGCGGCGGTTTGCCTTTCCAAGCGTCGTGCTCGCTGATTGAGACGTTCACCTCGAAACGCTCGCCGCAGGACTGACACTCACACTCGTAGACGGCCATGGACCAGCACCTCCAAAACCAATGATGTGCATCTGGGCGCTGGCGTCAAGAGGGGCCGTTTCGATGAGTGAACCGGCGACTGGGTAAGCTCCTCCACAGCCTGGGCGCCGGCGCGCTACAAGAGTCGCTCTTGCTGCCGAGACAAGGATTGGAACCCCAGGGAAGTTTCCTCGCTGCCGCGAAGTGGGCGGTCATGGGGAGCCGTGGGTGGTCGCGAGGCGTCCACGCCCTTCGGCTGGAGGGCAGGCATTTTGCGACGCCTATCTACACCTAGGCGTTCCTCCCGACTTCCCGGCACACATTGGCTGTCACGTTGGCTGTCAAGGCACGGATTGAGCGCCTCTTTGATGGCTCGACTTTGAGGAGCCGTTCAAGCCATAAGTACTGTATGTAGTTATCAGCGCTCCTGTCTATCCTATATCTGGTGGCGGGGATGGATGGGAATCGAACCCACCTGGGACGGCTCGCACCGCCCCACAACAGTTTTGAAGTTCGCAGAGTCAGTGTCCGGGACCGTCCAGGAACGTCCGGCTTGAGTGCGATCACCCGTGTCTTGAACCTCCTTTTCTCCGGGTTGGTACACAGTAGTCCAACGGCTTGGCTGTCAATTTGGCTGTCACGCTAACGGTGGCGACCACCCATTGTCCCCATTGGCGTGACTGCTCGCAG
>JAABUQ010004077.1_pt1 | contig 25564 bp, 15 predicted proteins | sample 5560001 | NCBI WGS metagenome assembly JAABUQ01 (sample SAMN10711888, study PRJNA513371) | rock metagenome | isolation source: Antarctica rocks | place: Antarctica: Victoria Land, Finger Mt nord | collected 2015-12-18
GCGCTGGCCGCCGAGCCGGGCCGGCGCGGCCGCGCGCTGCTTCAGACCGCCGCGGCCGGGGCCGTGGCCGCCGGGGTGATCCTGGTGGCCTTCGCCGGGCATCTCCCGGCGCTGGACCGCCAGGCCGGCCTGGTCTCCAGCCTGAGCCTTCCCAACCTGCTCGGGGCGGCCCTCGGTCTGGGTGGGGTGACGCCCGGCGTGCGCCTGGCCCTCGACGTGGGGGTGGCGGCGGTCGCGGTGTGGGCCGCCGTGCGTGCATCGAGGGGGAAGGGGTGGCTGGCCGGCGCGGGCTGGACGATGCTCGCGCTGATGCTCAGCCTCAGCTGGTTGGAGCCGTGGTACGTGGTCTGGGTGCTCCCCCTGGCCGCCCTGGCCGCCTCGCGTCCCCTGCGCGTGGCGGCGATCGCTGCCACCGTCTATGAGGGGGTGATCTGGGCGCCGCTCAGCCACACCGGCCTCGTCGACGCGCTCGGCGTCGCCGGTCGCTCGCCTCGGGCCTTCCGCAGCGTCGACTTCGCCCAGGCGTGGCACGACGCCGCCGCGGCCGGCTGGCCGCTCGCCCTCGTCGGGGTCGCCGTGGTGGCCGCGGCCGGGGCGATCGTGCTGGGCGGCCCGCAGCGTCTGCGGAGAAGCGCGCCGTAAGCTCCGGGCGCTTTCTCCTGGGCCTGGCGCTGAGCGCCGCGGCGCTCGGGCCGCTGTGGCTCGGCGCCCGCGAGGTCCGTCGGGTGATGACGCCGGACGCCGAGGGCGCCCCGGCTGCCCTCGTCGAGGCCGTCGCCGGCCTGTGCGGGCTGACCTGGGTGCTGGAGGCGTGCGGGACCGTAGGGGCGTTCAGCCTGACCGCCACGGTCATCGCCTGCGCGGCCGTGGGGACGGCTGTCGCCGTCGGGGTGCGCCGGCGCTGGCCGCCCCCCGAGCCCGTCGCGCCAGCGACCAGCGAACCCCGGCTCGAGAACGGCCGGCGCGGGTCGCTGACTCTCGCCGGGCTGGGCGCCGGGTTGGTGGCGTGCGGATGGGGGGCGAGCATCGCGCCGGCGGTCAACGGTGGGCTGACCGATCCCGATTCCCTCTGGTACCACCTCCCGCTCGCCGCGCGCTTCGTCCAGCGCGGCGACATCGTCAGCCTCAGCTTCTTCGGGCCCGATGCGCAGACCTCGTACTACCCGGCGACCACCGAGATGCTCCACGGCTTCTCGATGCTGCTCTTCGGCGGCGACGGCATCGTCGCCCTCATCAACGTCGCGTGGCTGGGGCTGGCGCTGCTGGCTGCCTGGTGCCTGGGGCGCCCGCACGGTCGCGGGGGGGCCTGCGTGGTCGCCTTGGCCGCGGTGAGCACGCCGCTGCTGCTGCGCACCCAGGCCGGCGGAGCGGGCTCGGACATCGCCGCCCTGGGTCTGCTCCTGGCGGCGCTCGCCCTGCTCGCCGGACGCGAGGGGGGCGATCGCTCGCTGATCCTCGCCGCCCTGGCCGGCGGGCTGGCCATCTCGGCCAAGATCACCGTCGCGGGGCCCGTCTGCCTGCTCGCGGCCGGATCCGTGCTCGTCGCCCGTCGCGGCCGTCGTCTGGCCGCCGCGCTGACCTGGGCGGCCGGGCTGCTCGCCGCCGGGGGCTTCTGGTTTGCTCGCAATCTCATCGCCGTTCACAACCCGTTGCCCTGGCTGCGCCTGGGCCCGCTGCCGGGAGTTCCCCTGCTCCATCACGGCCAGAGCTTCACCGTCGCCCACTACCTCGACCACGGCGGCGGCTCGTCGTACTTCGGCGCCGGCCTGGAGCATGAGCTCGGACCGCTGTGGCCCGGCCTGCTCGGCCTGGCCCTGGTCGGGGCGCTGCTCGGGGTCGCCGCCCGGAGCCGTCGCGCCACCCAGCTCGTGGGCGTCGTTGCCCTGGCCTGCGCCCTGGGCTACCTGGTCACGCCCAAGAGCGCGGGGGGTCTCCCCGGAGCGCCGGTGCTGTTTGCCACCAACCTGCGCTTCGCCGCCCCGGCGCTGCTGGTGGGCGGGGTGCTGCTGGCCCTGCAGCTGCCCCTGCCCGCCCGGCGCTGGGCACGGTGGCTGGCGGCGCTGGCCGAGCTCGGGGTCGCGGCGGCCGCCCTGGACTACGGGGCCATCGGCGATCACCCGGTGGGGGCCGGGCTGGGGGTCCTCGCGGTGGGGTCCAGCGTCCTGGCCGTAGGCCTGACGCGATGGGCAGCCAGCTGGCCGCGGGCGGCCGCGAGCCCCGTCCGCCGCGGGTTGGTCGCCCTGCCCGCGATCGCGCTGTTGCTCGGGCTGATCGTCCCGGTGGGACTCGCCGTGGCTGCGCTCGAGCGCCACGGCCGCTACGCCGACCGCTCCAACAACATCCGCATCGCCTACGCCTGGGCGGCGCCGTTGCGCCACGCCCGCATCGCCCTGGCCGGCTCCTTCGCGCAGTACCCGTTCTACGGCGCTGCGCTCTCCAACCGGGTGCAGTGGATCGGAAGTCGCGGGCCAAAGCGGGGCGAGTTCCTCCCCAGCCCGAGCTGCGCTGCCTTCCGCGCCCAGCTCGCGGCCGGGGGCTATGGCTACGTGGCCATCACCGACGTCCCCCGCGACCGGCCGGCCGGCTTCAAGATCCCCGAGCGGGCGTGGACCCGCAGCATCCCCGGGGCGCGGCTCATCCTCCACGCCGGGGTGACCGTGGCGCAGGTGTATGCGCTGCCCGCGGTCGTCACCGCCGCCGGCTGCGAGCGTCTGGCGCCGGGGCGACCGGGAGGGTTCGTCGGGCTGTAGGCCCGCAGCGGCGAAGGGCCCACCCCCGACTCCTACTTGCCACTAACTGATAGGTTGACGAGCTGAGCATGGGCGCAGGCGCTCGCCTGCACCCATGCGGCGACGACGAAAGCGCGGGTGCATCGTGAGGTCAGGTCTGAGCAGCAGGCTGCTGTGCCGAGGTCGAGTCCTCGGGGTGGCTGTCGTGGGGGCTCTCGGCTTGGCGGTGACCGCAGCGCCCGGCGCGCTCGCCGCCACCGGCAACGGGTCGGCCTCCGGCGGCTCGACCATAAGCCCTGGCAAGCCATCCATCGGGCCCAACGGCCCTTGCGTCCCGGTCAACGCACTGGACTTCACCGAGACGGCGTCCACCGCCAGCTACACGGTGACGGTATCGGGAATGCCCTACGCCTACGCCGGACCGGTCACCCTGACGATGCACCTGGTCAACGCGCCCGCCTACACGGGCCCGACCGGCACGTTCGGCTACGACCCGACCTGCGGGGTGGCACCAGGGACCCCCTTCAACGTGACCGGGACGGTAACGGGCAGCGCCGGCGCCTCGGGCGCCACGCTGTCGTGCACGTACGACTCCGGCACCTTCAGCCGGGTCAACCCGACCAAGGGCAACGGGACCGACACGGGAGTAGCCAAGCTCACCGGCGGCTGCGACATCACTGTCGGCGGCCACACGTACAGCTCACCCACCAACGAGGTACGCAACCTGGCCTACACCGGATGCACCGGCGGGCCGCCGACGAGCTGCACGGACAATGACGTCTTCACGGCGAGTGATGCCGGCCCGGGCCCGGGCCCGGGCCCCGGCCCCGGACCAGCTCCCGGCCCCGGACCAGCTCCCGGCCCCGGACCAGCTCCCGGCCCCGGACCAGGACCAGCACCAGCACCTCCGACTGTCCATCCGCCGGTGGGGCTGCCGCGGGCAAACCTGCCGGGGTTGCGGCTCAGCGCGCGTCGCGTGGTGCATGGGGGCAGGACGACCTTCACCGTCAACGCAGCGCTGCGGCTGCCGCCCAGCATCCCGGGCTCCAAGCGCTCGCTCGTCTGCCGCGGGTTGGTCACCCTGGCGCTGCGGCGTGGGAGCAAGACTGGTGCGAGCAGGACCATTGGGCTGCGCAAGGACTGCTCGCTCTCGCTGAGGATCGTGGTCCCGACGGCCAAGCTCGGTCGTAGGGGGCGCTACAGCATCCGCGCGCGCTTTCACGGCAACATCTACATCAACGCCCGCTCCCAGACCGCCAACATTCGCTAGCAGTCGTGTAGGACGGGCGAGGGAGGATGGTCAAGGATGCGCGGGCTGCTTGACCGGGGATCCGCTCGCCGATCGGGGCTGCTCGTGGGGGCGCTGGCCGCGTTCGCCGTCCCTACGGCGGCTGCGCGCGCAGCACCGCCCGCGTCACTCTCGTGGTCTGCTCCGATCCCGCTGGACGTCCAGGCAGGCACGCAGCCGCTCTCCGGGGTGGCGTGCCCGTCGGTGAGCCAGTGCACCGCCGTCGACTTTCTCAACGGCTCCGGGCGCGAGGTGACGTTCAACCCGTCGGCGCCGGGGACCCCGACCCCGACGACGATCGCCGCCGGCAGCTCTCTGGAGGGGGTGGCGTGCCCGTCGGTGAGCCAGTGCACCGCGGTCGGTCTCGATGGGGTGCAGGTGACGTTCAACCCGTCGGCGCCGGGCGCTGCGACGACCAGCATCATCGCCGCCGGGCGCAACAACCCGACCGGCGTGGCGTGTCCGTCGCTGAGCCAGTGCACCGCCGTGACGGCCAGGGGCAGCGAGGTGACGTTCAACCCGTCGGCGCCTCGCAACCCGGTCCCCATGCCCTTGGGCATCGGCGGCGGCGTCGGCGGCTTGATCCGAGTGGCATGTCCGTCGGTGTCGCAGTGCACCGCAGTCGACGGCTCGGGCCGGGAGGTTACCTTCGACCCGGCGGCGCCGGGCACTCCGACGCCGATGGCGGTCGATGGCGCTGAGGCCCTGCTCGGGGTGGCATGCGCGTCGGTGAGCCGGTGCACGGCAGTCGACGGCTCGGGGCGGGAGGTGACCTTCGACCCGGCGGCGCCGGGAACTCCGACGCCGATGGCGGTCGATGGCGCCGAGGCCCTGCTCGGGGTGGCATGCGCGTCGGTGAGCGGGTGCACGGCCGTCGACGGCTCCGGGCGCGAGGTTACGTTCGATCCGTCGGCGCCGGGCACCTCGGTTACCACCGTCATCGGTGGCGGGGGGCGTGGCCTGTCGGCAGTGGCGTGCCCGTCGGTGAGCCAGTGCACCGCCGTTGACGGCTCTGGGCGGGAGGTGACGTTCGACCCGTCGGCGCCGGGGGCCCCAACCCCCACGGCGATCGACACCGGCCGCGACCTGCGCGCGGTGGCGTGCGCGTCGGCCAGCCGGTGCACCGCCATCGACGATGCCGGGCAGGAGGTGACGTTCAACCCCTTCGCGCCGGGGCCCCCGACCGCGATCAAGATCGACAGTGGCGGCTACCGGGAGGGGCTGGCGTGCCCGTCGGCCAGCCAGTGCACCGCCGTCGACCAGGTAGGGGCGGAGGTGACGTTCAACCCGTCGGCCCCAGGCACCCCGACCCGCGCCACCATCGACAGCGGCAATCAGCTTGCCGGGGTGGCATGTCCGGCGGTGAGCCAGTGCGTCGCCGTGGACGGCTCCGGGGGAGAGGTGACGTTCAACCCCTCGGCGCCGGGCAGCCCCCCCCGCACCACCGTCGCCGCCGGCAGGTCCCTGTCCGGGGTGGCGTGTCCGTCGGTGAGCCAGTGCACCGCCGTCGACCTCGACTCCGGGGTTGAGGTGACGTTCGATCCAAGCGCGGGTCGCGTCTCGACGCTCACCACGATCGACACCGCCCCCCTCGTCCAGCTCTACGGGGTGGCGTGCCCGTCGATTGGACGGTGCACCGCCGTGGATGACCAGGGGCGCGAGGTGACCTTCAACCCGGGCGCCCCGGGCTTTCCGACCCCCAACGCCATCGATGGCGGCAACCCCCTGCGGGGGGTGGCGTGCGCATCGGCGAGCCAGTGCCTCGCCGTCGATGACTACGGTCGTGTGGTCGAGGGTGACCCAGCCCATCCCGACAGCTTTGCGCTCGTGCCGATCGCCGGCGCCAACGTGCTTGGGGCGGTTGCCTGCAGCTCGGTGGCGCAGTGCGTGACCGTCGATCAGGTCGGCAACGGGTTCGTGGGCAGCCGCCCGGGTCCGGGTCCGGGTCCGGGTCCGGGCAACGCGCCGCCGCCGCCGCCGGGCCAGACGCTGGCCCCCGTTGTCACGGGCTACCGGCTGACCAACAGCGTCTTCGTGGTGGGCGGGCGGTCAACGCCGACGTCTGGCCGCGCCGCGAGGGCGAGCAGGCACAGGAAGGGCACGACGTTCCGCTTTACGTTGTCTGAGGCGGCCACGGTGAGGATCGTCATCACCCAGCGCGCCTCCGGCCGGCGCCGAGGCAAGCGCTGCATTGCTGCGACGCGCGGGCTGCGCCGCGCGAGGAGGTGCCCGCTCGTCGTCACGAGCGGGACGTTGACGCGCATCAGCCGCCGGGGGATCGACAAGGTGGCCTTCTCCGGGCGCATCGGATCAAGGCCGCTGCGTCCGGATCGCTATCAGGCGACGCTGGTGGCCACCAACCCGGCAAAGCAGGCCTCCAGGGCGCAGACGATCTCGTTCACGATCGTCAAGCGCTGATGGACGCCGGCCTCGTGGTGGTTTCTATGAGAGCGCGATGATTGGCTGCCGGGTCGCTGTCCCGATGGTTGTGCTGGTGCTGGCGTGCGCGGTGGGGGGCGCGCTTCCGGCTGGGGCGGCGGCCGAGCAGGCCTCTGAGCCGGCGTCGCCGGCGGCGCGGGGGCTGGATGCCGGGGGGTTTCACAGCTGCGCTGTGTTGGGGGCGGGAAGCCTGCGCTGCTGGGGGCTTGGTCTCAGCGGCCAGCTCGGCTACGGCAACACCGAGACGATCGGGGATGACGAGACCCCGGCGTCGATCGCGCCGGTGAGCGTTGGTGCGGGGCGTACGGTCAAGGCGCTCGCCGCGGGCGACTTTCACACTTGCGCGATCCTTGACGACGGGACCGTGCGCTGCTGGGGCTTTGGCGGGGATGGGCGTCTGGGCTATGGCAACACGACCGATGTCTCTGATCCCGGTTCGGTTGGGCCGGTGAACCTGTCGGGGCACACCGCGACGGCGATCACCGCCGGCCCCGCGCACACCTGCGTGGTCCTTGACGACGGGAGCGTGCGTTGCTGGGGCTTTGGTGGTGGTGGCCCGGGGTTTCCCAAGGACGGGCGATTGGGCTATGGCAGCACCGACAACGTGGGTGACACGCCGGCCACGACCCCGGACAAGGTCGGGGCGGTGAAGCTGGGGGCTGGGAGCAAGGCGGTGGCCATCAGCGCCGGCGGGGCGCACACCTGCGTGATCCTGGCCGATGGGACCGTGCGCTGCTGGGGCATCGGCGCCTACGGCCAGCTGGGCTATGGGAGCACCGACGACGTCGGTGACAAGCCGACCAACACGCCAGACACCGTCGGTCCGGTGAACCTGGGCGGGCACAAGGCCACCGCGATCAGCGCCGGCGGCTTGGGCGTCGGCGTGGATGCCGGGAACGCCGGCCACGCTCACACGTGCGTGATCCTCGATGATGCCAGCGTGCGCTGCTGGGGCTATGGCGCCGACGGCCAGCTGGGCTATGGCAACACCAGCAACGTCGGTGACAAGCCGACCAACACGCCGGACACGGCCGGCCCGGTGAACCTCGGCCCCGGGCGCACCGCCGTGGCGGTCAGCGCCGGCCAAGACCATACCTGCGCGGTCCTGGATGATCACAGCGTGCGCTGCTGGGGCCTGGCCACGCACGGGCGGCTGGGCTATCCGACCCTGGACAGCTTTGGCAACCAGCCCAACGTCGGCGCCACTTCAACCACGACGCCCGACCTGGTCGGCCCGGTGGACGTGGGCTCGGGGCGCACGGCGGTGGCCATCAGCGCCGGCGGCCAGCACACCTGCGCGCGCCTCGACGACGCCAGCGTGCGCTGCTGGGGCTACGGCGCCTACGGTCAGCTCGGCTACTGCAGCACCGACAGCGTCGGCGATGACGAGCCCCCGGGCTCGGTGGGGCCGGTCAACCTGCAGCCCAGCGACGGCGGCGCCGGCTGCGCCAGCCCGCCCGGGCCACCGGCAGGTGGGGGTGGCGGTGCGGGCCCGCCCCCTGGTGGTGGTCACGCAGGCCCGAGCGTCCCGCCCGCCCCGGGAGCGACCAAGAAGGGCAACCGTCACCCGGTCAATCCGGTGGCCTTGGAGGCCGTGCGCGCCAAGGGCCTGCGCGGCTGCCTGGCCAGGGCCGCGCGCCGGGCAAGGCGCCAGCGAAGCCGCGCGGGCAAGGGTTGCCTCAGGCGCTACGGACGCACCCCGGCCCGGGTCAGCGGCCTGCGCGTGCGGGCGGTCTCAAGCACCGAGGTCGTGCTCTCCTTCACCGCGCCGGGCAGCGACGGACCCCACCCGCCCGCCGCCCACGCGTATCTCATCAAGCAGTCACGCCGCCCGATCCGCCGCGCACGCGACTTTTCCCGGGCCCAGACCCTGTGCCACGGCACCTGCCGGTTCGCGGTGACCGCCGTGGGCACCAGGATCACCCTCACGATCACCCACCTGCGCCCCCACAGCACCTTCTTCTTCGCGATCGCCGCCCGCGACAACGTCTCAAACCGGCCCGGCCCGCGCTCCGCGACGGCCCAGATACGGACACGGTAGCGCGCAGCCACGGTAGTGCCCGCGTACCGGCTGGCCGTCGCGACGGCGGTACGGTCCGACCCAGATTCGTCCTGCGATCGCTGACGGGCGGCTCTGCGGCGCGGCGGGAGCGTTCGGTGAGTCCGGTGCGCCAGCAGCGCGCTTCTGCGGGCGCCCAAAGACGCGGCCGAGGCTGCGGATGATGTCGGGCTGGCGCTTGGCCCAGTACGCGGCGATGTCGCGCCTGCTCTCCGGGAGGAGATGGTCCTCGTCAACGTCGTCCAGGTATCCGAGCGCGCGCACGACACGCCCCAAGAGGTGCGAGTCCGCGCTGGCCCCGTAGCGTTCGCGGAGCAGTCCGAGTCCTTCCTCGACTCTCCGCCCCGTTCGCAGCTCGATCGTCTCGATGTCGAAGTAGTCGCGCAGCTCGCCGCGCTCGGAGACGACCTTGAGCTTCATCGCCAGGAGGTCGCCGACGCCTGCCACGTTGATGCCCGCCAGCCTGCTCGTCGGCTCAAGCTGGTGTTGCGGCGTGCGCTCGTCTGCGTGGAGGAATTGCAGCTTGGTCTCTGAGAAGACGCCGCCCAGCGTGCCGGGCGTGCGCTGGGTGACCGCGAAGGCCCCGAGCTGGCGCAGCTCCCCCTCCAGTGCGCCGAGATCGACGGCGCCACGGTGGTAGAAGAAGTCGAGGTCCCGGCTTTGCCGGTGGTGGAGGTGGACGGCCAGCGCCGTGCCGCCGCCGAGATAGAGCGCGTCCGGGAGGGCCGGGGCGATCGTCTCCCAGGTAGCCAGCGCGTCCGAGGGCATCACGGCCCGCGACGATTCGGGGAGGCTCACGCGGGCGCTCTGTCCGCGAGGTTGAGCGCGAGCACCCGGCTCTGAGGGGAGAGCCCGCGAGCGTTGGCAGCGTGACGCCAATTGTCCGCCGAGAGGCGATCCGCGCCCCACGCGAGCCCTTCGAGGTCGCCGATGTGAAGCAGGCGGCGGGCGATGTAGTCGCCGTGGCTCGAAACGTCAAGCTGCGAGGAGTCGGTGTTCCAGAACAGGTGCCTGAGTTCTCGTGGCACCCTTCGGTGTCGATGCGCGCCGCTGCCTTCACGCTCGGGCGCGAGCACGCGCGCCAATGCGGGGGCCAGGCCCGGCCACTGCGGAGCGCTCATGTTCGCTCGCAGCACGCTCACGTCCCTGGCCTTGCCCAGCGCGAGCGTTTCGCGTTCGCGGCGGACCAGCCCTCGGACGAGCAGCGTGGCGAGGGCTCGGCCAGCGGCGGTCGGGGAGACACCCGCACGCGCAGCGAGCGCTCGCACGGAGATGACGCCGAGCGGAGAGCGCGCGAGCGCCGCGAGCGTCCTTGTCTCGATCCGTGAGAGCCCGGGCGCGGGCGGCGCGACCCCAAGCTCGGCTTGCAGGCGCATCACGTCGCGCGCCGTCAAGCGCAGGCGACCGCCCGCACCACGGCGGGCGTCCATCCCGAGTCGTGTGACTGCCCGCTGCACGCGCGGCACGCTCGTCCCCAGGCGGCGAGCCACATCGGTCGCCGAGTACGTGTCCATAGCGTTAGGTTAGTGCTCTCTACGAGGGTGGACGGGGTGATCCGATTCTTCACGTAGGTCACGCCACGTTGCGCGACCCCCGCGGCGACTCGGAATCAGCCGCCGACTGCTGCTGCCGGCGGTACCAGACTTGTGCCCCCAGCTCGCTGCGGCTGGCCACACCGAGCTTGGAGAAGATGTGCGACAGGTGAGTCTTCACCGTCGCCGGCGTCACGTCGAGGCGCTCGGCGATCTGGCGGGTGGTCAGGCCCTCGGCCACCAGCTCCGCGATCGGCTGCTCAGCACCGGTCAGGCTCGACCACCCCTTGCTCGGCCGTCCCCGCCGGGTCTGGACCTTGGATGCCCGGGCTGCCGCCTGCTTGACCGATAGCGCCGCCCCCCCGACAAGGCCGCGGCGAACTGCTCGGCGGAGAGATTCTCGCGGGCCAGCGCGACATCGGCCTCGTAGCGGGCCGACTGCCACGGCGGGCGCTGGTAGCCCCCTCGCTCGCGCAGCGCATGGGCCGCGCCGAAGAGCCGGACGGCGTGCTCGTGGCGGCCGGCTGCACCGGACAGGCCCGCCAGCGCCTCAAGTGAGCCGGCCACTGCCGGCGCGTCGCCGATGTCAAACTGAAGCTCGAGCGCCTCGTTATAGAGCGCCGCCGCCCGCTGCGCCTGATCCGCGGCCTGGGCCAGTCGCCCCAGGCCTTGCGCCGCCAGGGCCACGGCCCGCTTGTCGCCGATCAGCCGAGCCGCGTCGCGGGCCTCCTCGAACAGGCGGCGGCCAGCGTTCAGGTCGCCCTCCTCGACGGCCAGCTCGGCGATCCCTTGGAGGGCGACAGCGTAGGTGGCGGCACCGGCACGGGACCTCACCTCCATGAACAGGCGCCGGGCGCCGCGCGGATCACCCTCGGCCCGGGCGATCCAGGCGAGGAGCACCAGCGGGCGGGGCACGACCTCGGGCGGACCGAGCTCCGGCATCATCGCCATCGCCTCCTCGACCAGCTCGCGGGTTCGGCAGTAGTCCCCACGGCCGAAGGCGAGCTCTGCGAGGTACTCCAGCGCCGTCGCCTCCGTGCAGTCGTCGCCCCGGTCGCGGGCGACCGCTGCAGCCTCCTCGAGCGAGGACTCGGCCAAGCGGTAGTGGCCCTGGCGCACTGCGACCTTACCGAGCCCGATAAGCCCCCACGCGCACACCCAGTTTGACTCGCGCGCCACCGCGACGCACTCCTCGAAGAGCGGGCGGGCGGCCGGCAACTCGTTGCGACCGGCATGCTCAAACCCGGCGACGGCAAGCGACACGGTAAGGCACCACGTGTCGCCTGCCTCCCGGGCCAGCGTCGCGCTCTGCTCGACCAGCGGCAGGACGCTCGGGTTGTCGCAGTACTGCTTGCAGTTACCGAGGATCAGCAGGGCGCGGGCCGAGCCCTTCAAATCACCCAGCCCGCGAAAGCAGGCAAGGCTCTCCTCGAGTAAGGGGATGGCGCCCTCCGGGTCGCCGACCATGAGCGTCAACAACCCCTCCCCCCACAACCCCTTGGCCCGCCACCCCGCCGCTTCGCCGTTGCTCGCCGCGACAGCCGCGTAGAGCAGGTCCCGGCCCTCGCTGAAGTGACAACGCAGCCGCCAAAAGAGGACCAGCGCACCCGCCAGTCGAAGCGCCACCTCGCTCGCACCGTGCGACAGCGACCACTCGAGCGCAGAGCGCAGGTTGGCTCGCTCGGCTTCGAGGCGCTCGAGCCACGGCTTCTGGCCCGCCCCGGTCAGCTCAGGCTCGGCCTTCTCGGCCAAAGCGAGGTAGAACCCGGCGTGGGCTCGCCGCAGCCCCGTCACCTCACCGGCCTGCTCGAGCCTGTCGCTCGCGTAGGCTCTGATCGTCTCGAGCAGCCGGTACCGGGCGGAGGTGGAGCCCGCGTCCACTCCCACCAGCGACTTAGACACGAGCGCAGCGAGCAGCTTCGGCACTTCGCTGGCCTCGATGTCGCGGTCGGCGCAGATCGTCTCGGCCGCCTCGACGCCAAAGCCGCCTACGAAGATCGATACGCGGCGCAGGAGCGCTCGCTCGGCCGGCGAGAGCAGCTCATAGCTCCAGTCCAGGGCGCCCAGCAGCGACGGCTGGCCGGGCAGGCCCCCGGGGCTGCGCTGGGTCAGCAAGCCAAAGCGGTCATCCAAGCGCCGCGCGATCTCGGCCGGAGTGAGAGTCCCGACGCGTGCGGCGGCCAGCTCGATCGCCAGGGGGATCCCGTCCAGGCGCCGACAGATCTCCGCCACCGCCGGGGCGACGTAGGAATTGAGCACGAACCCCGGCGCTACGGCCACCGCCCGCTCGAGGAACAGGCAAACCGCCGGGTAGCTCATCAGCGTCTCGGGCCGTGGCCCCTCGGCGCGGTCGGGCACCGGCAACGGCCCCACCGACCACACCCGCTCTGCCGTGAGCCTCAGCGGCTCCCGGCTCGTGGCCACGATCGCCAGCTCAGCACAGCCGCCAAGCAGTGAGTCGACGAGCTTCGCGCAGGCGCCGATCAGATGCTCGCAGTTGTCGAGCACGAGCAGCAAGGGTCGCTCGCGCAGGTGCGCGACGACCGTCTCCTCAAGGCGTTGCCCGGAGACCTCCCGCACCGAGAGAGCCGAGGCCAGCGCCCGGTGCACCAGCGCGGGATCGCCTATCGAAGCCAGCTCCACCAGCGCCGTGGGCTCGCCGTGGCGCTCGGCGAGCGCACGCGCCAGCCGGGTCTTCCCGATTCCCGGCGCGCCGGTGAGGGTGATCAGGCGAGAGCGCTCGAGCAGTCGGGCCAGCTCGGCGAGCTCCTCTACCCGGCCAAGGAAGCTGCTCAGCGCGCCTTCCCGGCCTTGACCGGTCTCCTGCTCGGAGCGACGAGCAGGCTTGCGTTGCGGATCGGCTGCGAAGCCACGCTCGGTGTGACGCGAGCGACTCGTCCGTACCATTCAAACCGAAAATCTATCCCAGCCCGTCTCCGTCAGTAAGTGTGCTGCGCACACAGGGGCCGCGGGGGAGGCTTCTCAATCGGGGCCCCGGCCGCATGGCTGCGAGCAGCGCCAGGGAGGCGATTCGCGGTGCGCTTGCCCGTCAATCGCCAGCCGGAACGCGAACGGCCGCGCGGTGGTGAGAGCGCGGCCGTTCGTGGGGGTCTGGATGTCCGGGCGGGATAGGGCCCGGACACCGGATCATGCTACCAGGCCGGGGCTGTCGAGGAGCGCGGTCTGAGCGCCGGGCCGCGGTCCGTACTCTGCTGCGGCGTGCGAGCACCTATCCGGGTCGCGCTTACCGACCACGCTGCCGATCGTGCCGCCCGCTACGGGATTTCGTACGGTGATGCCGCCGACGCCGTCCTCGACGGACACGATCGCCGACGGCGCAACCCCGGCTCAGGCGACTGGCTCATTCGCAGGCGCCAGCTGACAGGGCCAGTCTGTCGGCAAGCCCCCGGCATTGATGCCGGGGGATAGGATGACTTCGACTGCCGGCCGGCTTCAGCCGGGCCGGCGGACTCGCGCCGTTTGGCTCGCCGGGTCCGTCCGACGCTGTCGGCAAAGTGCGTCCTAGGCCTCACGAATGAATTAGTGCGGTGGTGGGTGTTGGGTTGATCACGCGAGAATGCTCTCGGAGATGCGTCACTCAGCAGCCGCGTGCTTCAGCAGACCGGGGGGCGCTGGCCGTTGCTCACGCATATGGGTCTGGGCTCCGGGCGAGTTGCGGTGGCCCCGCCGTCGGCCGGCTGGGTTGCGGTGGCCCCGGCCGTCGGCCGGCCGGGCCCATCCGGGCTGCTGCGCCGCTACCGCTGGAAGCCGTAGGGGCCGGTGGTGCCGCCGGCTCCGGGTCCGCCGGGGCCGGGGCCGTCGCCGGGCCCGTCGCCGGGGCCAGGACCACGGCCCGGGCCGCCGTGGAATCCACGATCGCCGAAGGGTGGCATCGTGCCGTCGCCGGCGAGCACCACGGTGCCGTCCGAGGACTGGTTGACGTGGACGTGATCACCGGGCTTGACGGCGCTGAGCGCCACCTTGGCGGAGTTGCGGTAGACAATGGCGTCGCCGGGGATGCTCAGCGACACGGTCTTGTAGGTCACCGAGGGCAGGCCCTCCTTGACCGACAGCTGGTTGCCCGAGACCGAGTTGACCGTGCCGCTGTCCTCGGTCGCGGTGATGAACGCCGTGCCGGCCCGGTTGAGTACGACCTCATCGGCGTGGACCGGCGGGCCACCGTGCATGTCGAACGCAGGCCGACCGTGGAGCCCGCCAAAATTTGCCGCAGCGTGGGCCGTGTGCCGGGCGGGCGCGGCCGCGCTGCCGGCGATGCCGGCAATCGCACCGACAACCGCTGTCTGAGCCGCGCGCACGAGCCGCGCCTGCCGCGGCTCGTGCGGGCCGCGTGCGGCGGCGTCCGCTCGGCCCCTACACCGCGGCCCCGGCCGCTCGCCGCTCGGCCTTGGCCTGGCGCAGCGCCCCCTTGAAGCTGCGCAGACCGAAGATCAGGGTGAGCGCGGCGAAGCCCAGCCCGAGGGTCAGGGCGGCGAGGGCGATCTGCTGGCCCACGGAGAAGGCGGCGACGGTCGCGCCCGACGCCGCCGTGGCGAACACCGACACCAGCAACGCCTGCTGCACGCCGGCGCCGCCGGGCGTGAACGGGAAGATGGCGGCCAGGGCCTGGACCCCGAGGACCAGCAGGGTGGCGTTCACGCTGCCGCCGATGTGGAAGGCGTCGAGCATGAACCAGAACGCCGCGCCCTTGAACAGCCAGCTGGAGAGCTGCAGCGCGCCCATCGAGCGCAGGTAGCGCCGCCGGTCGGTGAGGATCGTCACCCCCTGGCGTACCTGGCGCCAGGCCGTGCCCACCCGCTCGGCCAGCAGCGCGTAGCCGACGACGAACGCCACGCCGACAGCCGTGATGAAGAACAGCGTGAAGTGCAGGTGCGCCGCCCAGAAGCCGATGTCGAAGGCCCCGAACTTGGAGAGGTCGGGAGGCTTGGGGAAGACGCCCTGGGTGAAGCAATAGCCGACCACCACGACGTTCATGAGGGTGTCGAAGACCGCTCCCGTGGCCAGCGCGGCGGTCACCGCCGGGTAGCTGGATCGCGGCACCGAGTTGCGGGTGAGCACGACCTGCAGGACGTTGCCGCCGCCGGCGGGAAGAATGTTGTTGATCCCATAGGCGGCCATGTACGCCCCCCAGACGCGCCGGAACTCGAAGCGCTCGGTCGGGTAGGCGGCGGCCAGGGCGGCGTAGAGGGCACGCGCGCGCAGCAGCAGATAGACCGCATAGGCGACGAGGGCGATCAACAGCGCCCCCCAGTGCAGGGTGGCGAGCTGCTTGAAGAACTGGCCGATCGCGTCGAGCACGTCGCCGACGCCGCCACTGGAGTGCCCGCAGACGCAGCTCGCGGCGCCGCTGTCGTGGAGGGCGGGGGCCGCTGCCGCCGCGGCGACGGTGTGGCCCGCGCCCGCCGGGCCCGTCACGCTCGTCGTCGCTGAGGCCATCTCCTCGGAGGCTAGCCCGAGCCACCCCCGCGGCGCTGCGTTCACAACCCTTTCACGCTGCGATCACAGGGAAAATACGTGCTTAGAGGCGCTTTTCTACAACCTGTGGGCATGCTCCAGCTCCTCTTGGCCTTCGTTGCCCTCGCCCTGGCCGGGCGCTGGGTGGCGGCGGCCGCAGCGGCGGCCGGCGTCCCCGGCCCGATCGTCGCGGCGGCCATGGCCCTTCTCTAGTCGGCCTCGGCCCGATCCGCCGTCGCACGGACGCCGACCGGCGTCTGTCGGCTGCCGTTTGGCGCCAGGACCCCGCCGGGTAGGCTGATGTCTCATCGTCCGAGCCTCCCGGCCCGGAATCATCGACATCAGGAGGCGAGCCTCGTGGGGCTGAGCAACTTCATGGAATCCGAGGTGGGCTTGGCGGTCGGCCTGACCGCCGCAGCGTTCTCCCCCCGCGTGCGCGATCACGTCCGCAAGGGCGCCGTCTACGGTCTGGCCGGCGCGCTGAAGGCCGGCGACCTCGTCGTCTCGGGGGCCAAGGGCGCGGCCCGAGGTGCGCAGAACGTCGCCACGGATGCCCGGGACACCACGACGCCGGCCCGCCGGCCTGCCTCGTCGCGCGCCGCGCGCGGCACCACGCGGCGGCGCAGCACCAACGCCAAGCCGGCCGCCAAGCCCGCGGCCAGCGCGTCCTGATGGCCACTTCGACGCACGCCGCCAACGGCCGGGCCGGGGCGACGTCGCAGACCGAGCGCGCGGAGGCCATCGTCGAGGACACCGCCGAGCGGATGGGAAGAGGGCTCTCGCGGATGGTGACGCGGGCCCGCGAGGAGGCCGAGGACATCTGGGCCGAGGCCCAGGACGTGCGCCAGCGCTGGGACGCGGCGCCGAGCGGTCCCCAGCGCTCCCGCAGCGCCTCGAGCTGAGCCACCACCACCCTGCGTGACCGGGTCCGTCGCCGACGCGCCGCGCATCACCCGCGCCGTCAGCGGGCGGGTGCGGGCGCGGGTCCCGTGGCCGCAATTCGACGGCAGAGCGCTGGAGGAGCACCTCACCGCCGTCCCCGGGGTTCGCAGCGCGCAGGCCAGCTCGCTCACCGGAGGGGTGCTGATTCGCTTCGACCCCGACGTGGTCGACGAGCCCGGTCTGCTCGCGGCGCTGTCTGCCTTCGGTCGCCGCGCCGCCGGCCCATCGGAGCGGCCCCGTAGCGGTGGGCGGGCCCGGCTGCCGCACCGGCTCGTCGAGCGCGTGGACGGCGTGCACCGTGCCCGCATCGAGGTCCCCGGGCTCGAGCGCGACAGTAGCCTCGGCGGCGAGCTCCTGCGGCGCCTGCGCTCGCGGACGGGGGTCTCCCGGGCCCAGCTCTGCCCGCTGACCGGTCGCGTGCTCGTGGAGTTCGATGCGCGCCAGCTCGACTTCGAGAGCCTCTTGGGCGAGATCACCGGCGTCGATCTGCCCGACGTGCCCGACGAGGATCAGCCCAGCGATCCGCTCGACCCCCAGCCGCTGATCGACAACGCCGCTCGCCTGGGCGGCGCCGTGGCCGGCCTCACGCTCCTGGCCGTCCGGCGCGCCACGGGAGCCCAGGGCGCACCGCTCGCCCGCGCCGCCGAGGTCGCCGCGGGACTCGGCATCGTCGAGGGTCTGCCGCCGGTGCGCGAAGCGGTGCGCCGGGTCACGGGCGAGGAGCGCTCGGAGCTCGTGTTCGGTGGCATGACGATCGTCAGCCTGGCGCTGGCCGGCAGTCCGCTTGGGCTCGCTGTCAGCGGCGCGAGCGCTCTGCGACTGGTGACCGAGATCCGCGCGCGCCGCAAAGCCTTCAGCGAGTACCAGGATCGTGCCGGCGACGCCGACGCCTACCCGGGCGCGGTGGTCACCGTCGAGCCCGACGAGCGCGTGCCGCTCGACGGGGAGGTGGTCGAGGGACGCGGGCTGGCGGTGTGTCGCGATGGCCTGCCCCGGGCCGTGACCCCCGGAGACACCATCCAGGCCGGGGCGCGGGTCGCGGGGGCAGCGCTGCGCGTCCGGCTCTCCGAGTCCAACGGCTTCGCGCCCCGCAGTCGCCCGTCGCCCCACCCTCCATCGCCGGCCGACCGCTACGCGAAGGCGGTGGGACCGGCCTCGCTCGCCTACGCGGTCCTGACGGGTGTGCTCACGCGCTCGCCCCGGCGCGCGTTCGTCGCCCTCATGCTCGTCAACCCGCGCGTCGCGCTGATCGGCTCGCGGGCGGCGGGTACCGGGGCGTCCGCCCGCGCGCTGCGGGCCGGGGCCACCGTGGTGGGCAGCCGACCCGGGCGCAGCGTCCAGCGTCCTGACGTGGTCGTCCTCGACTGCCCGCGGGTGCTCGCCGGCGGCGTCGAGCTCGGCGCCGTGGTTGCGCTGGGCGGCGACGTCGACGCGGGTCGGGCGCGGGCGCTGGCCGCCGCAGTGGCCCGGGGCGCGGGCTCCCCACTGGCCAGCGCCTTCGACGGGTCCGACGGCGACGGGGATGCGAGTGCGCTGCGCGCCGATGCGCGCGGGGGCACGCTGGACGGGCATCGCGCCCAGGCCAGCGTTGACGGTGCCCTCCACGTGCTCATGCCCGCCGCGGCCTTGCGGCCGGGCCTTCCCGCCGGGGTCGAGGTGCCCGAAGGCGCCCTCGTGCTCCTGCGCGGCGAGACCGATCCTCGCCCGCTTGCCGTGCTCGTCCTGCGTCCGCGTGCCGCGCCCGGAGCCCGCGAGCTGGTCGCCACGGCCGAGCGTCTGGGCATCGAGCTGGCGGTCCACGGCCAGGCCCAGGGTGCGGGAGCCGAGCTCGCCGCTCGCCTGGGCGTGCCGCTGGTGGAGGCCGGCGCTCCTCGGTTCATCCAGGCATGTCAGCGCCAGGACGCCGTGGTCGCCCACGTGGCCGACGCCGCGACGGCGGGTGAGGCGTTCGACGCCTGCGACCTGGCCATCGGACTGAGCTCCGGGCTCAGCGGCCGCTTTCCCGCCCGGGCCGACGTGCTCGCCCCCGACCTCTCCGTCGTCGCCGCCCTGCTCGATGCCACCGAGCGCCGGCGCGTTGCCGAACGCGACGCCATCGGCCTCTCGGCGGCGGCCAACCTGGCCGGCGCGGCGTGGGGGTTGCGCGGCCAGGTCGATGTTCTGCGTGGCTCCTACCCCACCTACATCGGCGCCCTGGCCGCCCTGGGCTCGGGCTGGCTGCGCGAGCGGGGCGGGCGTCGCCCGACCAGCACCGCCCTGCGCCTCGTCGATCCCCGGCCCGAGCGCTGGGGCCGCGAGATGATCGCCGATGTCCTCACCACCCTCGGTGCTCGGACCGAGGGCCTGACCGCACAGGAGGTCAGCGCCCGCACGCGGCCGCCGGCCGAGCACCACGAGCAAAGCCCGCTGCTGCGCGGCGCCATCGGCGAGCTGCGCTCTCCGCTGACCGTGGTGCTGGGCGCGGGCGCCGGGATCTCGCTGCTGCTCGGCGCCACCGCCGACGTCGTGGTCATCGCCGCGGTCATCGCGGCGAACGCCGCTGTCTCGGCTTGGCAGCACGGGCAGGCAGGACGGGTGGCCGAGGAGCTGGAGCGCCTCGGCGCACCGACCGCGCGCGTACTGCGCGAGGGCGCGGAGTCAGAGCTGGCCGCCGACGAGGTCGTCGTCGGCGACATCCTGATTCTGGCCTCGGGAGACCGGGTAGCGGCCGATGCGCGCCTGCTCGAGGCCGACCGCCTCGAGGTCGACGAGGCGCCGCTGACCGGGGAATCACTCCCGGTGAGCAAGGAAGTCGACGCCGCCGGGCCCGAGGGTCGCGTCGTGCTCGAGGGATCCGATGTCACCGTGGGAAGTGGCCGCGCCGTCGTCGTGGCTGTCGGTCGCGACACGCGGATGGGCTCCATCGCTGCCGCGCTGGCCCAGGCCCCGGACAACGGGAGCCGCCTGGCCGAGCGGCTCGACCGCATGCTGCGCGAGGGGCTGCCGGTAGCCGCCGCGGGTGGCCTGCTTGTCGTGCTCGCTGGCCTGCTGTGGGGCAAGCCGTTGATGCCCGAGCTGGCTCTCGGCACCAGCATCGCCATCTCCGCGGTGCCCGAGGGCCTGCCGATGCTGGCCGGCGTTGCCCAGTCGGCGGTGGCGCGCCGGCTGGCGCGACACGGAGCGCTCGTGCGTCGGCCCGGCGCCGTCGAGGCGTTGGGACGGGTTGACATCGCCTGCGCCGACAAGACAGGGACCCTCACCGAGGGTCGGTTGCGGCTCTCCTGTCTCGCCGCCGCCGACGGAACGCTCCTGGAGGATGCCGCGCCCGTGGGGCGCGCGACGCTCCAGCTCGCGGCCCTGGCCAGCCCGCACCCCGAGGCGGCCGACGCGGTGGCCCACCCGACCGACGCGGTGGTGGTGGCCGCCGCCGATGAGCGCGGGCTGCGTGAGCACCACGAGCTCCCTCGCCGGCGCGAGGCGCCCTTCGATCCCGCGCGCGGCTTTCACGCCACCGCGCTGGACGGCCGGGTTGCGCTCAAGGGTGCAGTCGAGGTGCTGGCCGGGCGTTGTGTGGGCGTCGCCTGCGCAGACGGCACCGAAGCACTCGACGATGCCGGTCACGCCCGGCTGCTCGCCGCCGCCGAGCGCCTCGCCGGGCGTGGGCTGCGGGTCCTGATGGTTGCCGAGGGCCCGCCCGGCACCGACCTGCAGGAGCCCCAGGGGCTGACGGCGCGGGGCTTCGTCGGGATCCAGGATCCGCTGCGCCCGGAGGCGGCCACCGCGATCCGCCGCTGTCGCGCGGCCGGCGTACGGGTGCTCATGCTCACCGGCGATCATCCCGCCACCGCCCAGGCCATCGCCGTCGACGCCGGTCTGCTGGGTCCCGACGATGCCGCCCCTCTCACCGGCGAGGACATCGCCCGGCTGGACGATGCCACCCTGGCCGAGCGGCTGGAGGGCGTCAGCGTGGTCGCTCGGATCAGCCCGTTGGACAAGCTGCGGATCGTCGAATCGCTACAGCGTCACGGCCACACGGTGGCCATGACCGGCGACGGGGTCAACGACGCTCCCGCCCTGCGCCTGGCTGACGTCGGCGTGGCGATGGGCTCGGGCGGGACCGAGGTGGCCCGGCAGGCCGCCGACGTCGTGCTGGCCGACGACAGCTTCGCGGCGCTGGTGCAGGCGCTGGTCGAGGGGCGGGGCTTCTGGCAGAACATCCGCCGGGCCCTGGGCCTGCTGCTGGGGGGCAACCTCGGCGAGATCGGACTCATGGTCGGCGCCAGCGTGGCCGGGCTGCCCGCGCCCATGACCACCCGCCAGATCCTCACCGTCAACCTCGTCACCGACGTACTGCCCGCCGTTGCCGTGGCCGTCCAGGGACCCGAGCAGCGTCGTCTCGCCTCGCTGGCCCGCGAGGGAAGCGCGTCGCTCGACGCGCCGCTGCGGGCCGAGATCCTGCGACGCGGCACGGCCACCGGCAGTCTCTCGCTGGCTGCCTACGTCGCTGCCCGACGGGTTGGGGTGGCTGATCCACGAGCGGTGGCCTACGCCAGCGTTGTCGCCACTCAGCTGGCCCAGACCCTCTCGGTCGGCCGTCAGCAGGGTCAGCTCAGTCGTTCGGTGCTCGGTGGCATCGGCGCTTCGACGGGACTTCTCGTCGCCTCGCTGACCGTGCCCCAGCTGCGCTGCTTCCTCGGACTGGGAGCCATGGGTCCCACGGGCACGGTGCTGATCCTGGCCAGCGCGGGGCTCAGCGTTGCCCTCCAGCGCCTGCTCAGCGGCACCGAGGCTCAGGGCGGCAGCGGTGGGCAGCCCGTCCTGCTGTCGCCGCGGGCCGTCGCTCCGGCCTGAGAGCCTTCGCGCTGCCGCCCGCTCCTGCGGGCGCTCAGAAGCCCGGTGGATGGCGAACGACGAACCCCGCGGTGCCGCGCGAGTTCGTCGACCAGCGGCTGCCCAACGGACCCGAGCGCCCGCTGGTGTCGAAGCGCAGGCCAGCGACCACCATCCAGACGTGCCCGGGGTTTGAGTAGATGCTGATCCAGCGCCCCGGGCCGGGGGCGCCCCAGCCCATGAAGTCACCCGAGACCAGCGGCGCGGTGACGAACCCGCCGGCGGCCAGGGCGTAGGAGACCGAGCCCGAGCAGTCGTAGGCCGTGTCGATGAAGGAGGCGTGGCCGCCGCCGTAGACGTAGGGGAAGTCGGCGATGGCATCGCCGCCGGCGATCACCCGGGCGATGGCCGCCGGCGCGCCGGCCGGGGCCTGGGCCTGGCCCGTGGCGTCGACCGCTCCGCCCCTGGCGTCGCGGCGCTGTCCCTGCTGAAGGCGCTGGAGCTGGGCCAGCTCGCGGGCCACCTCGGCGTCGGAGGGCGCGCCGGGGGCGATGTCGGAGATCGCCTGGGCCGGGGTGATGGCCGCCGCGTGGGTCGCCGCGGCCGTGGGATCGGGGAAGCTCTGGGCCGCCTCGGGATCGGCGACGGCAGGCAGGTGCGTGCGCGTGCGGATCGTGCGCACCGGCGCCCGGGCCGGCGCGATCACCGCCCGCGTCGGTGCCGCGGAGGCGGCCACCGTGCCATGCGCCGCCCGAGAGGAGCCACCCTGGCCGAGGGCGAGCCAGGCGGCCACGGCAGCGAGGGCCAGTACCGGCAGCGGCAGGATCCGCCAGGCCGCACCACGCCGGCGCGAGGGCGGGCGCCCCGCTGGGGGCAGGCTCGGCGGGGCGAGGGACATCGGGCCTGCAGGGTAACCATCGGCTCCCGCCACCCGCGCCGGCGGCCGCGGACCGCGGCCCCTGAGCTCGACAACCATGACCCGCCCCCGACCCCCGGCCCCAGGGGCGCACTCGCGGGCCAGCTGCCGATCCCTACGCGGCGATGGTCGGGGCGCGGACCGGCTCGAGCGCGTGCTCCAGCGCCTCCTCCACCGTGAGCACGGTGTGGAAGGTCATCGCCTGGCGGACGTCCTCGGGGACGTCGTCGAGGTCGCCGCGGTTGCGCTCGGGCAGGACGACCTCGGTCAGCCCCGCGGCATGGGCAGCCAGCACCTTCTGCTTGATCCCGCCGATGGGCAGGACCCGGCCCTGCAGGGTCACCTCGCCGGTCATGCCCACGGTGTGGCGCACGGGACGGCCGGTGAGCAGGGATGACAGGGCGGTGGCCATGGCCACGCCCGCGCTCGGGCCGTCCTTCGGGATCGCGCCGGCCGGGACGTGCACGTGGAACTCGCCGCCGAAGCCGTCGGGGGCAACGCCGAGCTCGTCGGCATGTCCCCGCACCCAGGAGAGCGCGATCCGGGCCGACTCCTTCATGACGTCGCCGAGCTGGCCGGTCAGGAGCAGGCCACCGCCGCTGCCGGCGGCGGCCTCCATCGTCGTGGCCTCGACGAACAGCACGTCCCCGCCCGTCCCGGTGACGGCCAGTCCGGTGGCCACGCCCGGCACCGCCGTCCGGGCCGCCGCCTCCTGGAAGAACTTCTGGCGCCCCAGCGCATCGCGCACCGCCGGCTCGTCGATGGCCACGGGCGCCGTCACCCTTCCGGCGGCGATCGATGTCGCCGTCTTGCGCAACAGGGTGCCCAGCTCGCGCTCCAGCTGACGCACGCCGGCTTCGCGCGTGTACTCGGACACCACCAGCCCGAGGGTCGCGTCGTCGACGCTCACCTCGTCCTCGCGCAGGGCGTTGCGCTCCCGCTGGCGCGGCCACAGGTAATTGCGGGCGATCTGGGCCTTCTCGGCCGTGGTGTAGCCATCGAAGCGGATGACCTCCATCCGGTCCAGCAGCGGGCCGGGGATGGTGTCGATGACGTTCCCCGTGGCGATGAACATCACCTGGGAGAGGTCGATCTCGACGTCGAGGTAGTGGTCGCGGAAGGAATGGTTCTGGGCCGGGTCGAGCACCTCGAGCAGCGCCGCCGAGGGATCCCCGCGCCAGTCGGCGCCGACCTTGTCGACCTCGTCGAGCATGATCACCGGGTTCATCGTGCCCGCGTCACGCAGGGCGCGGACGAGCCGGCCCGGCAGCGCGCCGATGTAGGTTCGCCGGTGACCCCGGATCTCGGCCTCGTCGCGCACGCCGCCCAGTGACATGCGGACGAACTCGCGATCCGTGGCCCGGGCGATCGACTCGCCGATCGAGGTCTTGCCGGTGCCCGGCGGCCCGATCAGGGTGAGGATGGCGCCCGAGCGACGATCCTCGGCCACGCCCCGCTCGCGGCGCAGCTTGCGCACGGCGATGTACTCCACGATGCGGTCCTTGACGTCCTCCAGGCCGGCGTGGTCGGCGTCGAGCACCTCGCGGGCGTGCCCCGGGTCCAGCCGCTCGTCGGAGCGCTTGGCCCACGGGACGCCCACCAGCCAATCCAGGTAGGTGCGGATCATGGAGGCCTCGCCCGAGGACTCGCCCATGCGCTCGAGCCGGCCGAGCTCGCGCTCGGCCTGCTCGCGTACGGCCTCGGGCATGCCCGCGTCGTCGATCTGGGAGCGGTACTCGTCGACCACCGAGGCGTCGTCCTCGCCCAGCTCGCGGCGGATGGAGTCCATCTGCTTGCGCAGGAAGTACTCGCGCTGCTGCTTGTCGGCGCCGGAGCGCACGTCGTCGCGGATGCGCTTGCGCAGTTGCAACTCGGTGAGCCGCTCGCGCTGCAGGCGCAGGGCGAGCTCGAGGCGCTCGGTGACGTCGAGGGTCTGGAGCAGCTCGACCTTCTGCTCGAAGGTCAGGTCGGGCGAGTAGCCGGAGGTGTCGGCGAGCACGCCGGGCTCGGTGATCGAGCGAACGAAGGCGGCGATGCGCCCGTCGTCACCGCGGAGCTCCAGCAGCTCCTCGACGACGGCGCGGTACTCGCGCTCGAGCTCGCGGGTGCGCTGCTCGGTCGGGGCCTGGTCCGGACGTTCGATCACCTCGACGCGCAGGCCGCCCTGCGCGTCGGTCTGGGCGGCTCCGGCCTCGGCGCGATGGACGCCGCGCAGCACGACGGCCTTGGCTCCCCCGGGCAGACGGACGGTGTCGGCCACCTCGGCCACGGTGCCCACCTGGGCGAACTCCCCCTCGTGGCGGGGGACCAACAGGACGCGCTCTTCCTCGCCGACGTCGACGGGGAGGGTGACGTCCATCGAGGGAAAGACGACGGTGTCGTCGAGGGGAACGAGCAGGAGGTTCGGCATAGCGCGGATCGCTTTCCTCGGGGAGGCGGCCCTCGGCCGCTTCGATTGCATGCGCAACTATAGCGTACCCAGATGACTTCTGCTTCCGAGTCGCTGCGAGGATCTTAGTCGCGTCGGCTCAGGATACGATGACCTCGGGCCCGTGACCGTCGATCTCCACACCCACGTCCTCCCGGGGGTCGACGACGGCCCGGCCGACCTCGCTGACGCTCTCGAGCTCGCGCGGGCCGCCGTCACCGACGGCACCGACACGCTGGTGGCCACCCCGCACATCGACCATAACCAACGCCTGGACCCCCGCGGCGTCGCTGCGCTGGTCGCCGAGCTCGCCGCGCGCCTGGCCGCCGAGGCGATCGACGTCGAGCTGCGCTCCGGGGGCGAGATTGCGCTGGACCGGGCCCCCGACCTCGACGATGCCGAGCTGTCCGCCATCGGCCTGGGGGGCGGTTCGGTCCTGCTTCTCGAGGCACCCCTGTCGGTCGCCGCCTGGGCGGCCACCGTCGAGCGCGTCGCCGCCGACCTGCTCGGCCGCGGCTACGCCGTGCTGCTCGCCCATCCCGAGCGCAGCCCGGCGCTCCAACGCGAGCCCGAGGCGATCGAGCGCATGGTCGAGGCGGGGGTGATGTGCCAGCTCACGGCGGGCGCGCTGGCCAACGAGTTCGGGCCACCGCCAAACGCGCTCGCCCGCCACCTGCTTCGCCGGCGCCTCGTCCACGCTCTCGCCTCCGACGCCCACCACGCGACAGGACGTCCGCCCCGACTCGCCGGCCTGCTGGACGGTCTCCGGGCCGACGACACCCTGACGCCGGAGGGCGCCCACTGGCTGGGCGAGGCGGCGCCGGCGGCGATCCTGAGAGGGGAGCGTCCCCCCGACGCGCCCGAGCTGGCGGGGTCCGGGGCCGGCGAGGGCGTCGGTCCGCTCGGTCGGCTGCGTCGGAGCTGGCGCGGCGGAGCCGCCTGGGGCCGAT
>JAABUQ010004078.1_pt1 | contig 25563 bp, 21 predicted proteins | sample 5560001 | NCBI WGS metagenome assembly JAABUQ01 (sample SAMN10711888, study PRJNA513371) | rock metagenome | isolation source: Antarctica rocks | place: Antarctica: Victoria Land, Finger Mt nord | collected 2015-12-18
CTGCCCGTACCAGGGGCTGGGCCTGGGATTGGAGACGTTCGACTTCTGGGAACTGCTCCAGGCCGATCCGGCGAGGTTGACGCAACAACTGTCAGCCAAAGGAAATCCCATGTGAGACAATCCCGCCGCAGGGGCAGGGGTTCATTACAGCGACTAGTAGGGAGTCGGCCTGATAAGGCGGTACTCCGCAGCGCCCTCTGATCGTCACCTGCCCCTCGTCGAGCGGCTGGCAGAACACCTCGAACGTTATACGGTTGACTTCGGGGAATCTTCAGCCATCTGGACCGGGAAATCGGCCGCCGCCCGCAGCATCCGGCAGGTGGACTTTCGCTCACTTCGCCAGCAACGCCCGGGCGCCGTCGATCAGCCGATCCCATTGGAAGGCGGGGCCGGGGTCGACCTTGTTCTTCTGGACGTGGTAGTGGCCGAGGATGCCTTGATACGAAGCATAGGCCGCGTCGTCGAGTTGGGCGGGGGCCAGGTTCCCCTGGGCGTCCCGGGGGTAGTCGCAGCGGATCTTGGGGAAGGTCCGGCAGAGGGCGGCCGTCAGCTTGATCAGCGAGTCGTACTGCTGAGGGGTGAGGTCGTACATCGCCAGGCTCTGGCCCTGGACCGTGCCGACGACCGGGTCGTCGCGGTCGGGCCGGAGTGTGGGCGAGCCGGCGGACCGGGCGGGCATGAGCGAGGCGTCGGGCAAGGTGATCCGGGTCTTGCCGTCGGCGTCGCGGGCGTACCAGCGGGCGACCCGGGGGGAGTCCTTGGCGTCGGGGGCGAAGGTGCCGATGTTGGCGATCTCGATGCCGATCGACCGGCCGTTGGCCTTGGTGGCGTGGAATGCCCCTTCCTTGAGGTCGAGCGTCTGGTAGAGCGTGCCGTCGAGGTCGAGCATGAAATGGACGCTCAGGCCGCGCTCGTCCTGGAGCACCTCGAAGCACTTCCGGCTGGTCCCGCAGGCGTCGAAGTGGATCACGAACTGGTCGACCGTCTCCTGCAGGAGCGGGAGGTCCCAGCCGCCCCCGCGGACCTGCTCGACCCGCTCGGGCGCGAGCCCGACCCGGCGGAGGGCGAACCGGTTGGGCGCCTTGAGGGTCTCGGACTTCGACTTCTCGAACGACGACTTCTCCAGCGGGGCGAACCGCCGCTCGGTCCGGTAGGCGTCGTAACCGCCCGGGTCCATCCAGGTGACGACGGGAGTCGTGGTGTGGATCAGCCGGCCGCAGGCGACCATCTCGTCCCCCTGCCTGGGGAGGATGTCGCCCGGCTTCGGGCCGTCGCCGAGGGTGGGGCCGACCAGGACCGTGGCCAGCAAGGAACAGCCGAGGGCGGGAAGTCGCATCGCGCGAGGCTCGCAAGATGGTAAAAGGGGTTCGTCCGGGATGCCGCCGAGCAGCGTAGCACGAGCGCCGGCACCGGCCAAGCGGGGGCTCGCATGGGATCGATCGAAGTCTTCGACCACACCGCCGACGTCGGCCTCCGGCTCCGGGCCGAAACCCTCGACGACCTGTTCCGGACGGCCGCCGAGGGGCTGTTCGACCTGATCGTCGCCAATCGCGAGGTGGTCGCCGGCGAGCAGGTCGAGCCGATCGAGTTGACGGCCGAGACTCCCGCCGACCTGATGTTCGCCTGGCTCGACGAGCTGCTTTTCCGGTCCGAGACGCGGCACCAGCTTTATGTCAACTTCGCGGTCGAGGTCGCGGCCGATGGGCGGTCGCTCCGGGCCGAGGTCGCGGGCGAGGCGATCGATCGCGACCGGCACGTGCTCGACCACGAGGTCAAGGCGATCACCCGGCACGCCTTCCGGCTGGAGCGGGAAGCTGACGGATGGATCGCCGAGCTGATCCTCGATATTTGAGGAGGCCAATCCGAGTTAGATCCGTCATCAAGAACGGCCAGTCCTGTCGAAAACGAGGCCGCCATCGACGATCACCTGATCAACGTCCTCAAGATAGACGTTGAGATATGGCGAGGAGGAGAATTCATCGAGGCCTGTCGAAGCCGTCGAGCGGACGACCTCGACGATCACATCTCCTCCCTCTTGGGCATGCATGGTCGAGTGAACTTGAACCTCATCGCTGCTACCCCACTTATATTGAAGGGTTGCCGAGCAAGAGCGTTGTTCCAGATCGATAAGGATGGCCAGAAGGACCGAATCATTCATTGCTGCCCTCACAGAGATCGTTAAGCCCCGGATTCAAAACGGGTCGATCGGCAGGTCGCGGGCGGCGATGAACTCGGCGGCCTCGGCCCGGTTGAAGGCTCCGGTGGTGGTGCCGACGGACCGGACGCAGCTCGCTCCGACGGCGCTGGCGAGCCGGAGGCAGTCGATCTCGGACAGCCCTTCGATCAGGCCGGCGATGTAGCCGGCGTCGAAGGCATCGCCGCCTCCGGTGGCGTCGACGTAGGGGACCGAGTAGGTCCCGAGGCGGAGCCGGTGGCCTTCGGAGGCGACGATCGCTCCTCGCTCGCCCCGGGTCACCACGACCCGCTTGGCCCCGTGGTCGCGGAAGGCGAGGGCCTGGCGGACCGGGTCGGCGTCGCCGAGGATCAGGGTCGCCTCGTCGGTATTGGGCAGGAAGACGTCGGTCTGGGCGAGGATGGGCAGGAGCCTGGAGAGGTAATCGCCCGGCCCGGGGATCGCGACGTCGAGGACCGTGGTCATCCCGGCCTGGCGGGCCCGGGCGAACCGCTCGGCCAGCTCGTCGGCGTCGAGGTTGGGGAGGATCAGGTAGCCGCCGAGGTAGAGCACCCTGGCCGACGTGCCCAGGGCCGGGTCGAGGTCGGCCGCCTGGAACCCGGCGTTGGCGCCGAACGAGTGGATGAACCGCCGATCCTGGCCCTCGACGTTGACGATCAGGCTCTGGCTGGTGGCCCGGGTCGGGTCGACCCGGACGCCCCGGGCGTCGACCCCGCTCGCCTCCAGGGTCTCGACCACGAACCGGCCGAACACGTCGTCGCCGACCCGCCCGCAGACCGTCGCCCGGACGCCGAGCCGGGCCAGGATCACCGCCGCGTTCGAGGCGCATCCGCCGATGTTGAGCACCAGGCTCTCGGCCGGGACCAGCTCGCCGGCGGCCGGCAGGTGCGAGATCGGCGTGCACAGGTGATCGGCCACGATCACCCCGGCGCAGATCACGGGGTTGGACGGGTTGGCATCGGGCACGGGCAACTTCCGAGGATCATGTAGGGTGGGTCGAGCGGATCGGGCCCCACCGATTCGGATCGGTCGATGGTGGGGCTCGCTCCGCTCGACCCACCCTACAGGATTTCTCACCCGTCGGGAAGGCGGCGATCAGTTGGGCAGGTTGGGTTGCAAGGAGACGCCCGGGTTGTCGAGCGAGGCGACGATCTCGTCCCCCTTGGCCTCGACGATCGAGCCGGGACGCTTGCCGATCAGGGCCTCGATCTGGGCGACGGAGAGGACTTCGTGCTCGATCAGGGCTTCGGTCAGCTTTTCGAGGTCCTCGCGGTGCTCGGAGAGCAGGCTGAAGGCCCGATGGTCCTCCTCGCGGAGGATGCGGGCGACCTCCTCGTCGATCAGTTGCGCGGTGTGCTCGGAGTGGTCGCGGACCTCGCCCATCTCGCGGCCGAGGAAGGGGTGGTCGTCGGAGTCGCGGAACGAGACCGGGCCGACCCGCTGGCTCATGCCCCACTGGGCGACCATCATCCGGGCGATCCGGGTGGCCCGCTTGAGGTCGTCGGCGACGCCGGCGGACAGGTCGTCGAACATCAGCCGCTCGGCGGCCCGGCCGCCCAGGGCGACGGCGAGCATGGCCCGGAAGTCGCGCTCGTAGAAGCTCATCCGCTCCTCGGAGGGGAGGAGCTGGGTCACGCCCAGGGCGCGGCCTCGGGGGATGATCGTCACCTTGTGGACCGGGTCGGCCTCGGCGATCAACCAGGCGACGAGGGCGTGGCCGACCTCGTGGTAGGCCGTGAGCCGCTTCTCCTTCTCGGTGATGATCTCCTCGCGCTTGGCCCCCATGATGACCTTGTCGCGGGCGGCGTCGAAGTCCTCCATGTCGACCTTGTCCTTCTCCTCGCGGGTGGCGAGGAGCGCCGCCTCGTTGACGAGGTTGGCCAGGTCGGCGCCGCTCATCCCGACGGTCCCCCGGGCGACCCCTTCGAGGTCGAGGTCGTCGGCCAGGGGGATGTTCCGGGTGTGGACCTTGAGGATCTCCAGGCGGCCCTTCTTGGTCGGCCGGTCGACGGTGACGTGGCGGTCGAACCGGCCGGGCCGGAGCAAGGCGGGGTCGAGGACGTCGGGCCGGTTGGTGGCGGCGAGGACGATCACGCTCTCGGAGGGGGAGAACCCGTCCATCTCGGTGAGGATCTGGTTGAGCGTCTGCTCGCGCTCGTCGTGACCCCCACCGAGCCCGGCCCCCCGGACCCGGCCGACGGCGTCGATCTCGTCGATGAAGAGGATGCAGGGGCTGTTTTCCCTGGCCGTCTTGAACATGTCGCGGACCCGGCTGGCCCCGACGCCGACGAACATCTGGATGAACTCGGACCCCGAGATCGAGAAGAACGGCACGCCCGCCTCGCCCGCCACCGCCCGGGCGAGCAAGGTCTTGCCCGTGCCCGGCGGGCCGTTGAGCAGGACCCCCTTGGGTATCCGCCCGCCGAGCCGCTGGAACTTCTCGGGGCTCTTGAGGAACTCGACGATCTCCTGGAGTTCCGCCTTGGCGTTCTCCAGGCCGGCGACCTCCTCGAAGGTGGTCCGCTGCTTCGACTTGTCGTGACGCTTGGCCTGATTCTTGACGAAGTTGCCGAGGATGCCGCCGTCGAACTGGTCGCGGGCCCGCCGCATCATCAGGTAAACCAGCAGGACGAAGCCCAGGGTCGGCACCAGGAGCGACAGCCAGACCAGGCCGTTGGCCCCCTGCGACGGGACGGTCTCCAGCCTCGGCCGGGCGTTCCCCTTGAGCTTGCCGTCGGGGTACTTCTCCTCGGTCAAATATTGCCAGACCGGCGCGATCTGCACGTGATCGGCGAAGGTGGTCGTGAACCGATCAACCTTGTCGATCACCTTCTCCGGCGCCGGGGGTTGATACGAGACCGGCTTGCGGAGCCGACCGCGGACGGTCGTGCCGTCGCTGATCAGCGACTCGATGTTGTCGGTATGCACCTGTTCGAGGAACCAGGGGCTGTAGCTGACCGGTGTCTCCTTGCCGCCGGTGAAGACGTAGGTGATCAGGCCGATGACGGCGACGAGGAACACCCAGATCCAGGGGGGGGTCGGCGGGCCGCCGGTGCCCGCGGGCTTGCGGGGTGCGGTCGATGGACGACGCGGCTCCTGCGGCGGTCGACTCTCCATATCACTCTCGTTCCTGATGACCCGGCCGCGACCGCCCGGCGATGGTCACGCGCAATCCGCGAGTAAGATGGGCCGGGGCTTCTTCATTGTAGTCGAACCTGGCGGAAAAGTCAGCGGGGCAAGGCGACCCGCCCGACGCAAGGGTCGCCCTCGGCGAAAGTTGGGTGAGCGGCGGCAACATCGCCCGATCAAACGTGCTGCGTCTCCAGCCAGCGCTCGCAATCGATCGCCGCCGAGCAGCCCGAGCCGGCCGCCGTGATCGCCTGCCGGTAATGGGTGTCGACCACGTCGCCGGCGGCGAAGACCCCCTCGACGCTCGTGGCCGTGCCGTAGTTCGGCATCGTATCCAGGAGGTCGAGCGGTGCCCCGGGGTCCTTCCAGGCCAGGGCGGTCCGGTTGATCAGGTAGCCGTCCGGGGTCATGGCGATCTGCCCCTGGAAGACGTCGGTGTTGGGCCGGTGGCCGATGGCGAGGAAGACGCCGTCGAAGGTCAGGTCGCGGGTCGAGTCGTCCTCGGTGGAGCGGACCTGGACCCCCTTGAGCGACTTGTGCGGCTCCTTCTCGCCGAGGTAGGCGACCGGCACGGCGTTCCAGACGTAGTCGACCTTCTTGTTGGCGAAGAGCCGGTCCTGCATGATCCGCGAGGCCCGCAACTCGTGCCGCCGGTGGATCAAGGTCACCTGGCTGGCGAGGCGGGTGAGGAACATCGCCTCCTCGACCGCCGTGTCGCCGCCGCCGACGACGGCGACCCTCTTGTTCCGGTACAGGGCCCCGTCGCAGGTGGCGCAGGTGCCCAGGCCGTAGCTCATGTACTCCATCTCCTCGGGCAATCCGAGGGTCCGGGCCGTCGCGCCGGTGGCGATGATCAGGGCGTCGGCGGTGTATTCGGTCGAGTCGCCTTCGAGGTTCATCGGGTCGTTGTTGGTGGTGACCCGGAACGGGCGTTGCGAGAGGTCGACCCTGGTCACCTTCTCGAACCGGCAGTCGGCGCCGAACTTCTGGGCCTGCTTGCGGATATTGTCCATCAGGTCGGGGCCGAGCACCCCTTCGGGGAAGCCGGGGAAGTTCTCGACCTCGGTGGTCCAGGTCAACTGGCCGCCCGGCTCCTTGCCTTCGAAGACGAGGGGCGACAGGTTGGCCCGGGCGGTGTAGAGGGCGGCGGTGAGCCCGGCGGACCCCGACCCGATCACGATCACTTTGGAATGCGACATCGTTTCCTCGCCCGACGGCGGGGCGGAACCGACCGGGCCGGAACCCCCTCGCCTGCCCCGACCTCGAAATGAATGACCGCTCATGCTGCCAGAAACAGCGGCCGCCCCGCAACCATGCGCCGGATGGCCCGGCCCGAATCGCCGGCCCGTGTCGCGCCGGTGATCGTCGCCGCACCTTCAATGTACGCGGTTCGGGGGGGGCCGGGCCGAAAAGCGGGCGGGAAGTCGCGTGAAATCGACGCAGGCGTTTTGTCGTGGCCTAGAGTTCTCTCGTTGACCCAGCCAAACAAGGCAGGGGTATGAAGACGACGGGCGTCAGCGGATTCGCGACCCCGGGAAGACCAGGAGGAAGCCCGATGCTCGTGCTCACTCGCAAGTTGATGGAAAAGCTTTATATCGGCGACGACGTCTGCGTGACGGTCGTCCGGCTCGAAGGGGGCCAGGTCCGGCTCGGCATCGACGCCCCTCGCCAGGTCTCCGTCGTCCGCGCCGAACTGCTCAACGGCCGGGAGATCCCGGTGCAGCCCGAGCAGGCGGCGAGCCCCTCGCCGATCCCCGCGCCGCTCTCGTTCAGGATTCGACCAGGCGTGGCTCGCGGAACCGATAGCCGACGCCCCGGACCGTCTCGATGAGGTCGGCGGCCTCGCCGAGCTTCTTCCGGAGGCTCTTGACGTGGACGTCGATCGTCCGTTCCAGGACGACCGCGTCCTCGCCGATGGCCGAGTCCATCAGCTCGTGGCGGGTGAAGGCCCGACCGGCCTGGCGGAGCAGGGTCTCCAGGAGCCGGAACTCGGTGGGCGTGAGGATCAACTCCTCGCCGTTGTAGAGGGCACGGTGGCGGTGCCGGTCGATGACGACCCCCTGGCTCTCGTGGACCGTCGCCGACGACGGCTCGTCCTGGAGCTGGCGGCGGCGGAGCTCCTTCTTGATCCGCTGGACCAGGACCTTGATCGAGTAGGGCTTGGTCACGTAGTCGTCCGCCCCGGTGGCGAAGCCGACGAGCTGGTCGGTCTCCTCCGCCTTGGCGGTGACCATGACGATCGGGATCTCGCGGGTCCTGGCCCCGAGCCGGAGCTCCCGGCAGACCTCGAGCCCCCCCTTGATCGGCAGCATCAGGTCGAGCACGACGAGGTCGGGCAGCCGGACCTGCGCCTGGCGGAGACCATCCTGGCCGTCGTGGGCGACGAGGACCTCGAACCCTTCGCGCTCGAGGTTGTACGACAGGACCTCGACCAGCGGCCGCTCGTCTTCAATCACCAGGATCTTGGGCTTGGGCATGGGAAGGAAGCTCGCCTCGAAGGTGTCGCTCGACCCGTCTTAATCTCCCCCTATTCTACCAGGCATGATGAGCGGGGCATGAAATACGCCCGAAGATCCGATGAGCGGCCGGTGATTCTCGCCGCGCGGCCCGTCAGCCGATCCGGCCGGTGATGTAGGCCTCGGTCCGGGGGTCGACGGGGTTGGTGAAGAGGCGATGGGTCGGGCTGAACTCGGCGATGACGCCGGTCCGGTGGCCGTTGCCGCCCGAGCCCTCGTCGAGCATCAGGCAAGCGGTCATGTCGCTGACCCGGCGGGCCTGCTGCATGTTGTGTGTGACGATGACGATGGTGTAGTCGGCCTTGAGGTCGTCCATCAGGTCCTCGACCCGGGCGGTGGAGATCGGGTCGAGCGCCGAGCAGGGCTCGTCCATCAGGATCACCTCGGGCTCGACGGCCAGGGTCCGGGCGATGCAGAGCCGCTGCTGCTGGCCGCCGGAGAGTTCCAGGCCCGAGCGGTGGAGCTTCGACTTGACCTCGTCCCAGAGCGCGGCGCGGCGGAGCGAGCGCTCGACCAGGTCGTTCATGTCGCCGCGGTAGCCGTTGATCCGGGCCCCCCAGGCGACGTTCTGGTAGATGCTCTTGGGGAACGGGTTGGGCTTCTGGAAGACCATCCCGATCCGCCTGCGGAGCGCGACGGGGTCGACCGACGGGGCGGCGATGTCGCGGCCGTCGAAGGTGATCTCGCCCGACATCCGGGCCGAGGGGATCAGGTCGTTCATCCGGTTGAAGCAGCGCAGGAGCGTGCTCTTGCCGCAGCCCGAGGGGCCGATCAGCGCCGTGATCCGATTCTTGGGAATATCGATCGAGATGTCACGGAGGGCCAGGGTCGACCCGTAGTAGACCGACAGACCGCGGGCCGAGAGCACGGCCGGTCCCGACGCCGCGGGCAAGCCGGCCGGGCCCAATCCGGCGGCGACCTGGCGCGGCGGGGGGGGCGGGCTGGTCGGTGCCGAGGGGCTCACCTGCGTTTCTGGGGGGCTCATGGGCGGCTCAGCCTCGCGAGGATCGGGCATATCGGTTCCGGATCACGATCGCCGTCGCGTTCATCGTCAGCAGGAGGGCCAGCAGGAGCAGGATGCCGCCGGCGGCCACCGCCTGGAACTCGACGACCGGCTCCTTGGCGTAATTGTAGATCTGGACCGGCAGGGCGGTATACCGGCTCGACGGCCCCTTCGGTATCCGGAAGGTCGAGGCGGCGGCCCCGACCATCAGCAACGGCGCCGTCTCGCCGATCGCCCGGGACAGGGCGAGGATCATGCCGGTGAGGATGCCCGGCATGGCGATCGGCAGGACCTGGTCGCGGACGACCTGCCAGCGGGTCGCCCCCAGGGCCATCGCGGCCTGCCGGAGCGACCCGGGCACGGTCCGGAGCGCCTCCTGGGTGGCGATCACGATCACCGGCAGGATCAGCAGCGCCAGGGTCAGGCCGCCGACCCAGAGGGTCGAGCCCAGGGCCATCCCCCGGGCGAACACCGCCAGGCCCAAGATCCCGTAGACGATCGAGGGGACGCCGGCCAGGTTGGCGATGTTGAGCTGGATGAAACCGCGAATCCGGCCCGGCGGGGCGAACTCCTCGAGGAAGACCGCCGCGCCCACGCCGACCGGGATGGCGAAGGCCGCCACCAGGCCGAGCAGCCAGAGGCTGCCCGCCACCCCGGCCCGGAACCCGGCCAGCCTGGGGTTGGACGACTGCATGTGGGTGGCCAGGAACCGCAAGGTCGCCGGGATCGACCGCCCCTCGGTCCCCTTCAGGACCGCACCGACGACCGCGCCGAGCATGATCACCAGGACCACGACGCCGGTCAGCGTGGCGACGAAGCAGGCCGCGCCGAAGATCGGGCCCACCAGGCGACGGGCCCGTCGGTCGGGCCGGAATAACAGCGCCTCGTCGGTCATTGGTAGGTCTCGCGAAAGCGCCGCAAGACGAACAGCGAGATCAGGTTCAGGGTCAGGGTGAAGCCGAACAGGGCCATGCCGACGGCGAACAGCGACCGGTACTCGGGCGACCCCGCGCCGGCCTCGCCGCCGGTCACGGCCACGATGTAGGCGGTCATCGTCTCGATCGAGGTCAGGGGGTTGAGCGTGAGCTGGGGCCGGCTCCCGGCGGCCAGGACCACCGCCATCGTCTCGCCGATGGCCCGGCTGATCGCCAGGATGAACGACGCGGCGACGCCGGAAAGCCCCGCCGGCAGGACGACCCGCGTCGAGACCTCGAACTTCGTCGCGCCCAGGCCGTAGCCCGCCTCCCGGAGCCCCCGGGGGACGGCGGAGAGCACGTCCTCGCTCAGCGAGGAGACCATCGGGATGATCATGACCCCCACCACCACGCACGCGCTGAGGGCGTTGAAGGTCTCGACCTGGACGCCGAGCGGCTCGAAGATCCCCTTGAGGGCCGGCGTCACCAGGAGCAGGGCGAGGTACCCGTAGACGATCGTCGGGATGCCCGCGAGCAATTCCAGGGTCGGCTTGAGGATGGCCCGGAGCCACCTGGGGGCGTATTCGCTGAGGAAGATGGCGCTGAGCAGGCCGATCGGCAGGGCGATCACCGACGACCCCGCCGCGATCACCAGGGTCCCCCAGATCAGCGGGAGGATGCCGAACCGGGGGGGCGAGGCCACCGGGTCGAGCCGGGTCCCGAGCAGGAAGCCGAGCGGCGACTCCCCCGAGGTCCGGAAGAACAGGGCCGTCTCCCGGCCCAGGACCCCGACGATCCCCAGCGTGGTGACGACCGTGATCGCCGCGCAGCCGAGCAGGAACGCCTTGACCGCCCACTCCTGGGCCGAGCGCAGCGGCGAGACCCCCGCCCACCGCGCCGAGGGTGCCTCGCTCGCTTCTCCGATCGTCGCGATTCCCAAAAGTTGCTCGCCCCGGCCCATGCCGACGGTTGGTCGTTCGGTCGATCAGGCGGACGGGGCGACGGCCCCGGCCGCTCGGAGCGTCGCCTCGTTCGCCTTGAGGTCCTCGGCGTTCGGCGCGACGTACTTGGCCTTCACGGCGAGCTCGGCGACGTGGCCGAGGTAATACTTGACGAAGGCGGCCACCGCCGGCCTCCGGAACGACGACCGCTTGACGTAGATGAACAGCGGCCTGGAGAGCGGGGCGTACTCCTTGCTCAGGATCGTCCCCGGGCCCGGCATCACGGCCGGGGCGTCCTGGTTCTTCTTGATCGGGATCGCCCGGAGCTTGGCCTCGTTCTCCTTGAAGTAGGCGTAGCCGAAGTAGCCGATCCCGTCGGCGTCGCCGCTGACGCCCCGGACCAGGATGTTATCGTCGGGGCTCTGCTGGACGTCCCGGCGCTGGCTCTTGGCCTTGCCGTTGACCGCCTCGGTGAAGAACTCGAAGGTGCCCGACTTGTCGTCGGGGGAGTAGAGCACGATCCTCCGGTCGGGCCAGCTCGGGTCGAGGTCTTTCCACGTCTTGACCTTGCTGTCCGGCTCCCAGATCCGCTTGAGCTGCTCGACGCTCAGCTCCTTCACGAAGTCGTTCTTGGGGTGGACGATGACGGTGATCCCGTCGTAGCCCACCACGTAGCGGTCCCAGTTGAGCCCCTGCTCCTTGGCCTTGGCCTCCTCCTCGGCCTTCGCCGGGCGGGAGGCGTCGACGATGTCGATCTCGTTGGCCAGGTACTTGGTGAACCCGCCGCCGGTGCCCGAGTTTCCAACGGTGACCTCGACCTCCTTGTCGACCGCGTCGAACTCCTCCTGGGCCACCTTGCTGATCCGATAAACCGTGCTCGACCCGTCGACGGCGACGACGGAGTTCTCCGGGCCGCCCGACTTGGCGGCGCCGGTCTCGGTGGCGGGTCCCCCGCAGCCGGCGAGGGCGGCGGCCAGGACCAGGAGCGCCGTCCGATGACCGTTGGAGGGGCGGGGCAAGGGGGTCGCTTCGGCCATCATGGATGGGTCTCGGGCGGGGTTGGGCGGTCTCGCGGGTGCAACCCGACGCGGGCCGTTCAAACGGGATTCGACCCCACCTTAGCAACCTTTGATGTACATTTCATGAAGAGGCCCGTATTTCGGGATTTTCGCGGGCGGCGTGGAACCGGGGGAAGTGGACGTCGAACCGGGTCCCCTCGCCGACCCGGCTGTCGACGGAGATCCGCCCGCCGATCGACTGGATGACGTGCTTGACGATCGAGAGGCCCAGCCCGGTGCCGCCCATCTCGCGGCTCCTGGCCTTGTCGACGCGGTAGAACCGCTCGAAGATCCGGGGCAGGTCGTCGCGGGGGATGCCGATCCCCGAGTCGGCGACTTCGAGCACGACCGAGTCGTCGGAGAGGCCGCAGGCGATCCGGACCCAGCCCCCTTCGGGCGTGTACTTGATCGCGTTGTCGATCAGGTTGTCGAGGATCTGGTGGACGGCCTCCTCGTCGGCCACGATCAGCATCGACTCGCCCACCGGGCCGAGGTCCAGGCTCAGGACCAGGCCCTTGGCCTCGGCCCGGCCGGTGTGGGTCTCGACGCAGGCCTCGACCACCGCCGAGATCGCCAGCGGGCCATGGTGGAAGACCTCGTGGCCCGACTCCAGCCGGGCCAGGCTGAGCAGGTCGAGGATCAGTTGGTTGAGCCGGTCGGCCTGCTCCTCGATCCGGTTGAGGAAGCGGACGTTGACCGCCTCGTCGTGCAGGGCCCATTCGAGCAGGGTCTCGGTGTACGCCTTGATCGAGGCCAGCGGGGTCTTCAGCTCGTGCGAGACGTTGGCCACGAAGTCTTGCCGCATCCGCTCCAGCCTACGGAGCTCGGTCACGTCGTGGAAGACCAGCACGGCGCCCTGGGGGGCCGAGCCGGGGATCAGGGCCCCGTGGACCGCGAGTATCCGGGCCGGCGATCGGGGGATCAGGTCGCGGCCGGGCAGGGACAGCTCACCCCGGAAGTGATCGAGGCCGGAGAGGGTCGCGTCGACGGCCTCCTGGACCTGCGGGCTCCGGATCAGCTCGGGCAGGAGCCGGCCGACGGCATGGATCCCGAGCCCGAAGAGCCGGTCGGCGCTGGCGTTGGCGAACATGAGCCGCCGCCGGGCGTCGATGGCGATGACCGCCTCGGCCATCCCCCCCAGGACGACCCGGAGCTGCTCGACGTCGCGCTCGAGCCGGGCGAGCCGCCCTTCCAACTCGGGCGCGGCCTCGTCGAGGGCCCGGAGCATCCGCGCCGGCGGGCCGAAGGTCCGGGTCCTGGGCGGGCGGACCGGCTTGCCGGCGAGCATCGAGCGGAAGGCCCGCTCCGCCTCGGCCGCCGCGGCCCAGGCCCGGGCCAGGGCCCAGCCGGCGGCGATCGCCAGGGCGAGGGCGACGACGACCGCGAGAATCAGGCCGGACACGAGACCCATCGACGACCTACTCCACGAGACTCGGACCGGGCCGGCGTCAAGCGGCCGGAAGGGTCCCGTAGCGGCCGACGATCACGGTCACGTTGTCGGGGCCGCCGTTCTTCAAGGCGAGGTCGACCAGGGATCGGGCCATCGCGTCGGGCGGCTCGGCGCCGGACAGGACGGCGGCGATGTCGCGGTCCTTGACCGCCTCGGTCAGGCCGTCGGAGCAGAGCAGGAGGATGTCGCCCTCGCCGATCGCGAGCTTGTGGATCTCGGCCTGGACGCCCTGTTGCGGCCCGCCGATGACGTTGGTCACCACGTTCCGCCGGGCGTGGTGCTTGGCGTCCTCGGGCCGGATCACCCCCTGGTCGACCAGCATCTGGACCAGGGTGTGGTCGCTGGTGACCTGGGCGAGTTCCCCCCCTCGGGACAGGTAGGCCCGCGAGTCGCCGACGTGGGCGATGTACAGGTCGGCCCCGACGGTGTAGGCCAGGGTCAGGGTGGTGCCCATGCCGGCGAGCTTGTGGTCGGCGTCGGCCTCGCGGAAGACCGAGCGGTCGGCCCGCTCGACGGCCTGGCGGAGCTCGCCGAGCAGGGCGCCCTCCTCGGCCCGCCCGCGGTGGAAGAACCACTTGAGGGTGTCGAGGGCGAACGACTCGATGCTCTCGATCGCCAGGGTGCTGGCCCGCTCGCCGGCCGCGGCCCCGCCCATGCCGTCGGCCACGACCAGGAGGTAGCCGTCCTCCTCGCCGTAGCGGGGGTGGCCCGGGTCGTCCATGCTGGACGCCTCGATCTGCATCGACTTGGCCAGCCTGGCGATGACGAACTGGTCCTCGTTGTTCTTGCGGACCCGGCCCGGGTGGGTCAGGCCGGCGGCGACGACCCGCAGCCTCGGCGACTTCGGACGGCCCGGCGGCGGGCCGACGGTCGACGCCCCGACCCCGGGCCGCTGCTCATCCAGGGTAGCCATCGTCTGGGTCCTCATCGGAGGCGGCCGTGGCGGACTCGGCCGAGGTCGGTCGGGGTCCGAGGCCGGCTCGGCGCCGCCTCGACCCGACGAAGATACCCCGACCGGCGACGGATGATCAATGCTTCACAAAGCCCGGGGCGGATTCACGAGAGCACCTCGGCCGGCTCACGGGCCTCCACCTTGGCCGGGGCCGGCGCCGCGGGGGCCGGCCGGCGCCCTCGGGTCAGGCGGCGGCCGACGGTCCGGGTCAGGTTCACCCACTGGTCGAGCAGGACGTAGAACACCGGGGTCACGATCAGGGCCAGGACCAGCGAGAGCGACTGGCCGCCGATGATCACCTTGGCCATGCTCGCCCTGGCCCCGGCCCCCGGCCCTTGCCCCAGCGCGATCGGCACCATCGCCGCCACCAGCATGGCCGTGGTCATCAGGATCGGCCGGAGCCGGGTCCGGTTCGCCTCAAGGATCGCTTCGTGCCGGGGCACGCCGGCCGCCCGGAGCTGGTTGGTCGAGTCGACCTGGAGGATGCCGTTCTTCTTGACGATCCCGACCAGCATGAACAGGCCGAACATCGCGTAGATGTCCATCGGCGAGCGGAACATGATCAGCGAGAGCAGGCCGAAGGGGATCGTCACCGGCAGGCTCATCATGATCGAGACCGGCTGGGTCCAGCTCTCGAACTGGGCGGCCAGGATCAGGTACATGAACACCACCGAGAGCCCGAAGGCCACGACGAAGTAGAACCCCGTCTCGCCCATCGTCTTGGCCTGGCCGGTGAAGCTGAACCGGTACTCGGGCGGGAGGTCCATCCCCTTGAGGATCGCGTTCGCGCGGTCGACCGCCTCGCCGAGCTGGATGCCCTCGGGGTTGCCCAGCACGGTCACGATCCGCTCGCGACCGAGGCGCTCGATCTCGGTCGGCCCGCGCGACTCGGTGAGCTGGCTGACGTTGCTGAGCTTGACCAGGCCCGCCTTGGTCGAGGGGAGCGACAGGTTGGCGACGTTCCGGGCCGAGTCGCGGTCGGCGGGCCGGGCCCTGAGCCAGACGTCGTACTGCTCGTCACCGTCCTTGAACCGGGAGACCGGCATGCCGCCGACGAGGATGCGGAGCGAGTCGGCGATCGTGCCGACCTGGAGGCCCAGGTCGCTGGCCCGCTCGCGGTCGATGGCCACCTGGATCTCGGGCTTGCGGAGCGACAGGGTGGTGTCGATGTCGGCGATCCCGCCTTGCTCCTTCAGGGCCGCCACCAGGCGATCGGCGTAGCCCGAGAGCCGGGACAGCTCGGGCCCGGCCAGGTTGACCTGGAACACCTGCGGGCGGTTCCCCCCCTGGAACTGCGAGATGTCGTTGACGCTGGCGCGGAGGTCGGGGTAGTCCTCCAGGACCTTCCGGGCCTCGGCCTGGACCTCGAACTGGGTGTAGGGCGTCTTCCGGGCCTCCAGGTCTTCGAGCCGGACGTAGATCGACCCCCGGGTGACGTTCCCCTCCCCCTTGACCGACCGGCCGCCGGCAAGCTCGCCGGTGGTCGTGAAGAGGTGCTGGACCCCGGTGAGCTTGCGGAGCCGGGCCTCCAACTCGGCCAGGACCCGGTCGGTCCGCTCCAGGGTGTACCCTTCGGGCGTGGTGATGACGACCTCGAACTCGCTCTGGTCGTCGCGCGGGATCAGCCCTTTTTCGAGGTTGGCGGCGATCCTGCCGGTGCTGCCGATCACCCCCAGGGTGATCAGCACGACCAGCCACTTGAACCGGAGCGAGAACCGGAGGATGCCGCCGTAGCTGCCCTCGACCAGCCTCCAGATCATCCCGTCCTTCGAGCCCGAGTGGCCCGACCCCTTGGGCTCCAGCTTGAGGAACCGCGAGCAGAGCATCGGCGTCAGGGTGAACGAGACGAACAGGCTCATCATCACCGAGAACGCCACGGTCAGGCCGAACGAGGAGAAGAACCGGCCGACGATCCCGCCCATGAAGGCGATCGGCAGGAAGATCACGACCAGCGAGAGGCTCGTCGCCAGCACCGCCAGGGCGATCTCCGAGGTGCCCACCCGGGCCGCCTCCATCGCGTCCATCCCGTCCTCTTCCATGTGGCGGAAGATGTTCTCGTGGACGACCACCGCGTCGTCGATGACGATCCCGATCGCCAGGATCAGCGCCAGCATCGTGATATTATTGAGCGTGAACCCCATGTACTGCATGAACAGGAACGTGGGGACGATCGAAGTCGGGATCGCCAGGGTGGCGATCACCGTGGTCCGCCAGTCGCGGATGAACAGGAGGATCGTCGCCGAGACCAGCACGGCGGCCAGCAGGAGGTGGAATTTGACCTCGTCGATCGACTTGCGGACGAACCGGGACTGGTCGCGGGTGACGAACGTCTCGATGTCGGGCGGGAGCGTCGCGCGGACCTGTTCGAGCCGGGCGTGGAGGTCGTCGACCACCTTGACGGCGTTGGTGCCCGACTGCTTCTGGATCACGAGGCTGACCGCGTTGTCGCCGTCGAGCCTGGCCTTGGTCCGGGGCTCCTCGTTGGAATCCTCGGCGCGGCCGAGGTCCTTGATCCGGATCGGGTAGCCGCCCTTGTTGGTCACGATCAGGTCGTCGAACTGGGGCGCGGTGTTGAGCCGGCCGAGGGTCCGGAGCACCAGCTCGCGCGACCCCTGGTCGATCCGGCCGCCGGGCTCTTCGAGGTTCTGCCGCTCCAGGGCCGTCCGGACGTCGTCGATCGAGAGGGCGTAGGAGGCGAGCTTGTCGGCGTCGACGGTGATGTTGATCGACCGGGTCCGGCCGCCGGCCAGGTTGATCGCGCCGACCCCGGCGACGGTCTCCATCCGCTCCTTGATCTTCCGGCGGGCGATCTCGGTGACCTCGCGGAGGTCGCGGCGGCCGGAGACGGCGATGGTCATCACCGGCATGGCGTCGGAGTCGAACTTGTTGACGATCGGCGTCTCGGTCCGGTCGGGCAGGCTCCCCATGATCGAGCTGACCTTGTCGCGGACCTCCTGCGAGCCGACGTCGCCGTCCTTCGAGAGCAGGAACTGGACGGTGACGACCGACACCCCTTCCTGGGTCGTCGACCGCACCTCATCAATCCCCGAGACGGTGTTGATGATGTCCTCGATCGGCTTGGTGACGGTGGTCTCCATCTCCTCGACCCCCGCGCCGGGGAGGACCGTGGTGACCGTGCAGACCGGGAAGTCGACGCTGGGGAAGAGGGCGACCCCGAGGCTCCCGTAGGAGACCACGCCGAGCACCACCGGCAGGGCCACCAGCACCCAGGTGAAGACGGGGCGCTTGATGCAGATATCGGAGATCGTCATGTCGGTCGACCTTCCGTGACGTTCGGGGAGGGGAAAGGGTCCGTCGATCCGGTTTACTCGGCGGGGTGGCAGGGTGGCAGGGGTAAGCTTGCTTACCCCGGTCTTCAAGACGTCTGGCCGCAGGACCGGGGTAAGCAAGCTTACCCCTGCCACCCGGGTTCACGTCCCGGCTCACTCATCTCGAAGGACAGATCCGCGCGCGATCACTCGACCGGCGGGGCGGCCTTGGCGAGCGGCTTGGACTCGCCCTGGGCCTGGGCTTCGGGGTCGCGGATCGCGACCGGGGTGTCGTCGGCGAGCAGGGACTGGCCGCTGGTGATGACCCGCGACCCGTCGGGCAGGGGGGCGAGGAGCTCGGCCCACCCCCGGCCTTCCTTGCCGGTCTCGACCGCGATGGCGTGGGCCTTGCGGTCATCGCCGGCCACGAACAGCTTGGTCACGCCGGCGAACCGGACGATCGCGTCGAGCGGGACGATGGTGGCCTTGGCGTTGCGGTCGGTGATGACCTGGGCCTTGGCGAAGCCGCCGGGGCGGAGCTTCCCCTCGTCGTTGGGCACGGCCACCTCGACCTGGAAGGTCCGGCTCGACGAGTCGACCATCGGGTTGATCCGGCTCACCTTGCCGGCGAAGCTGACGCCCGGGTAGGACGACACCTCGATCCGGACGTCCTGGCCCGATCGGACCTCGGAGACGAACCGCTCGGGCAGGTTGAGCCAGAGCCGCAGGGGGTTCTCGACGACGAGGTCGAAGACCGGGTCCCCTTCGCGGAGCATCTGCCCCTCGGAGACCGCCCGCTTGGTCACGGCGTAGCTCACCGGGGTCTTCAGGCCGAAGGGGGGTCGGGTGGGGATCGGGGCGCGGATGTCCAGGTCGTTCCGCGAATGGCGGACGACGTCGAGGCCGACCTTGGCGGCCAGCGCGGTGACCAGCGTCGACCGGGCGGTGAGGATGGCGTTCTCCAGGCCGGCCTCGGCCCCCCGGACGTCGGACTCGACGTTCTGGAGGTCCTGCCTGAGCCCGGCGTTGCGGGTCATCAGGGTCTTCTCGCGGGCCAGGTTCTGGCGGGCCCGGTCGAGCGCCACCTGCGCCTGGACCACCGTCGGCAGCTTGTTGAGGTCGACCTCTGCGACCGTCGGGGTCCGGTTGGGCACCGCGTCGAGCAGGACGCCGATCCTGGCGAGCTCGGCCAGGAGCTGCTTCTCGGCCTGTTCGATGGCGAGGTCGGCGTCCTTGGTCTCGAACTGGACGAGGACCTCGCCCGGCTTGACCCGGTCGCCGATGTCGCGGTTGACCCGGGCGACCCGGCCGACCTTCTTCACGCCGATGGTGACCTCTTCCCAGCCTTTGAGGGTGCCCACGGCGTCGACGGTCCGCTCGATCGAGCGGAGCTCGACGGGGGCCACGGTGACCATGACCGGCTTGGGCCCGGCCTTGGCCTGCACGGCCTTTTCGGCCTTGCCGCAGCCCGGGGAGGCGAGCGCGGCCAGGCAGAGCAGCGACCAGACGGGACGATTCATCGGTCATCTCCTCGGGGGGGGACGGGGGACGGACGGTCGAGGGCGAAGCCGCGGAGCAGGTCGTGGATGATCCGGTCGGGCAGGGCGGAGTCGGGCTCCCGGCCGCCGAAGAGGAAGTCGAGCGAGGCCATGATGACCATCCCCCGGAACACCTCGGCGAAGGCCTCGACCCGCCCCGGGTCGATCAAGCCCTGCCCGGCGGCGTACCGGGCGCAAGCGATCATCTCCCGCTGGATCGACTCGCCGAACTCGCAGATCTCGACCTTGAGGGTGGAGCAGTTCGCCCCGAAGCAGATGGCGTAGAAGAAACGGGCCCGGTCCGGCTCGTCGTGGAGGAAGGCCATGTGCTCGGCGAAGGTCCGCCGGAGCAGCTCGCCCGGCTCGGGGCCGGACTCGACCAGCGCCCGGAGCCTGGCGACGAACTCGGTCATCGGCCGGGTCAGCAGCGCCTCGGCCAGCCCTTGCTTGGAGCCGAAGTGGTAATAAAGGGTCGGCTTGGTGACGCCGGCCGCCTCGACGACCTCGCGGACCGACGTGGCGTCGTACCCGTGGGCCGCGAACAGCCGGGCCGCCGTCCGGGCGACGTGAGCGGCCATCTCGCCCGGAGTCTGCCCGTTGGTCGCGGTGCCTTCGCCGAGCCTGGAGTCGATCGTCATCAAGTCTCCTTCGTATACCGAACGGTAGGTATTATGATCGAAGCGTCCTTCACGTCAAGCTCAATTGATCCGACGAGGGGCCGGGTTTCGGGCGAGCGGCACGGATTTTGGATAATCTGGCGGGATCGATGTTGAGGAATGTTGGACTTCCAGCAGAGGGTGGATCCATGCGGTTCGAGCGGGCGATCACGCCGAAGGTGGCCATTGGCGACCAGCCGACCGAGGCCGACCTGGCGCGGCTCAAGGCCGAGGGGTATTCCGGGATCGTCAACGTGAGGAACGACGGCGAGCCCGAGCAGCCGCTGAGCACGGCGGTCGAGGGGGAGAAGGTCCGGGCCCTGGGGATGGATTACCTGCACATGGGCGTCGGCGCCGGGCCCTTGACCGAGGAGGGGGTCAAGTCGGTCCGCGACTTCCTCGGGGGCCATGACAAGGTGATGGTCCACTGCCGAGGGGGGGGACGGGCCGCCGGGATCGTCCTGATCCAGCAGGCCCTGGCCAACGACTGGTCGGCGGCCGAGGCGGCGGCCAAGGGCCGGGCCCTCGGCCTGGAGGTCGACGGCCGCCTCCGGGCGATCGTCGAGGATTACCTCGACACCCACCGCGACGGCTGACTCGAAGGCTCGGTCACCGGGCCGGGGCCAGGCCCGCGGCCCGATCCTCGTCGTCCTTGGCCCGGGCCCAGTCGCCGACCGATCGGAGGATCACCGCGCGTTCCCTGTAAAACCGAGGGGACCTGAGGGCGAGGGCGACGGCCACATCCAGGTGCCTCAGGGCCGAGGGAAATTCCCCGAGACGCGCGGCGAGGGCGGCCCGGCGGGATCGGGTCCAGGGATCGCCGGGTGCGAGGTCGATGGCCCGGTCGAGCCAGGCCGCGGCCGACTTCGCCCGGCCCTGTCGGTCGCGGAGCGCGGCCCACTCGGAGCAGGTCAGGGCTGAGCTTTCCGACGACGGGTCGTCGCCCTCCCCGACCGGTGGCGCCTCGTCCAGCCAGGCCCGGAGCGCCAGCCAGGGGGCCTTCGACCCGGCCAGGGCCATCCCCCGATCGCAGAACTGGATCGACGTGTGCGTGAGCGCGAATTTGTTCGATTCCCGCCCGACGGCGACGAGGAACAGCAGCTCCTCGACCTCCGCGACCAGCCTGGCCTTGCGGCTCGGTTCGAGCCAGGTCAGCTCGGGTGCCCGCGACCAGTCCGGGTCGGCCTCGACCCGGAAAGGCGCGAGGGCCGCGTGGACCCTCCCGCTCAGGCGATCGACCCGCGCCATCGGCTCGATCAAGTCGTATCGGAGGGCGTCGGCCTTCACGGAAAACTCGTCGGCCAGCTTTCGGACCCGTTCGACCTCTTCCACCCGGGCGAGCCCGACGCTGGCCTGCATCCGGATCGCCGCCAGCTCGGGCCGGCCGGCGGTGGTGGTCCGGACGGCCTCGAAGCGGGCCTTGGCGGTGGGGTAGTCGGCGAGGCGGTAGGCCGTGGTCCCTTGCTTGAGCAGGGACGAGGCGTCGGCGTCGAGCCGGAGCCGCTCCTCGCCCTCGCGGACGGTCGAGGCGACCGACCCGACCAGGACCACCGCCAGGGGGACGGCCAGGGCGAGCTTCTTCCAGGAGCGCCTGCCCAGGCGGACCAGGCGGACGAGGATCGGCTCGCGGGTCGAGCGGAGCGGGGCGTCGTCGGCGACGGCCTGGAGGTCGAGCGCGAGGTCGGCGGCGGTCGGGAACCGGCCTCCGGGGTCGGGGGCGAGGCAACGGGCGATGACCCGCTCCAGGCTCGACGCGATCTCGGGGTGGGACTCGCGGAGCCGGGGGGCCGGGCGGAGCCGGCGGTCCTCGGCGGCCTGGCGGAGGGCGTCGGGGACGGTGGCGCAGGTCGAGGGCGGGGGGAAGGGCCGGGCGCCGGTCAGGGCTTCGTAGAGCAGGACGCCGAGCGAGAAGACGTCGGACCGGCGGTCGACCGCCTCGTCCTCACCCCGGGCGACCGCTTCGAGGTGCTCGGGCGCCATGTAGGCCAGGGTCCCGCCCAGGTTCTCGGGCTCCAGCCCCTGCCGCTCGGCCCAGGGCTCGCCGGCGAGGTTGAAGTCGAGGAGCATCGGCAGGCCGTCGCCGGTGACGAGGACGTTGGACGGCTTGATGTCGCGGTGCAGGATCCCCCGGTCGTGGGCGTGGGCCAGGGCCTCGGCCAGTCGGGCGCCCCACCAGGCGATCGCCCGGTCGACCGGGAGCCGGGACAGGGTCGCCCGGGCCGAGGATTGCCGGCCGGCGGAGGCCTCGGTCGGGTCGAGCCGATCGAGGACCGCGAGCAGTTCCAGGCCCGTCGGCGCGACCCGCGCCTGGTCGTCGGCCAGGAGCCGGCCCAGGGTCACCCGGCCGAAGTAGGGCATGCAGAGCAGGTGCAGGCCGGTCGCCGGGTCGGTCCGGTACGAGTGGACCGGGACGATGTGCGTATGCTGGAGCCTGGCCAGGGTTTGCGGCTCGCGCGAGCCGGTCCGCGCGACCTTCAAGGCGACCGGGCGGTCGGCCAGTTGCCGCTCCTGGGCGAGGAAGACCCGGGCGAACGACCCCCGGCCCAGCTCCTCGACGAGGTGGAAGCCGGCGATCGTCTGGGCGGCCTCGGGGAACGGGGCAAGCTCGGGCCCGGGGACGTGGAGGTCGGTCGAGGCGGCGTTGCCGACCAGCTCGTGGATGTCGAAGACCCTTCGGAGGCGGTCCGAGAGGTCGGGGAATCGCTCGTCGTACTCGGGGGGGAAGGGGGCCTCGCCGTCCTCCTCGCGGCGGCAGAACTCCTCATAGCAGAGGGCGACCATGGTCTCGGCGTCGAGGCCGGGGTGGGCGTCTCGGTAGCACTCGACCCGGACGGCTTCGCCGGCGTCCCACCTCAGGTTGAGGTCGGCCCGGAGCAGGGCGAGCCAGGCGGCCGGGGTGGCGTCGGGGCCGCCGGGGAGGTAGTCGGCGGGGTCGGGGCGGCGCCTGGGGTGGGACGCCTTCCAGGCGTCCTCGAACCGCCGGGCCAGCCTCGTCGCGGCCGGGGACGACGCCTCGTCCCACGTCCCCGATCGGGCGATGGAACCCATCTTGGGTTTATCCCTCGGTGAACACCCGGCGCCGCAATTCCTCCAGCACCCGCTGGACGGTCCGCTCGCTGATCCCGAGCCGGTCGCCGATCTCCTTGCTCGACAAGCCCTCGGCCTTCAGCTCCAGGATCGTCCGCCGCTCCTCGGGCACGAGGTTGCGGAGATGGTCGAAGGCCTCGCGGGCCTCGGCCACCTGGCTGGCGGTCTCCAGGGGGGCGGCCAGGTCGCGGGGCTTGTCCCCGTCCGACCAGATCGGCTCCTCGCGCCTCATGTCCTGCTTCTGGCTGCCGGCCTTGCGGAACTCGTCGATCACCTTGTTCTTCGCGGCCCGGGCCAGGAACGCGACAAGGTGCCGGCCATCTTCGAATTCCGTCGGGACGGTCCGGACCCGGTGGAAGAAGCTTCCCCAGACCGACTGCAAGAAATCCACCGAGTCGAACCGGGACCGGAGCATCCTCGGCAACTGCCGCCGGACCACCAGGCGGACCTCGGCCTCGTACCGCATCAGAAGCTCGCGGGCCGCATCCTCGTCGCCCGCATGAATCCGCGCCAGGAACCCCCGGATCTCGCCGTCCCCGGCCTCCGGGCCAGGTGCCGCCACTTCATCCCGAAGCGTATCGCCCGCCGTCATGGCCCGGTCTCCTTACCGAGGGTGCTGCCCGATCATCTCGGCGCATCGAACGCCGGACCGACAGCCTAACCAACGGCCGACCGGCTTGGCAAGCCGCCGCTTTCCGGGCCCGACGGCTTTGCTCGCGGCTACTTGAGGCCCGTCAGGGCGATCAACTCGGTGACCTCGGCCGGCAGGTGTCCGCGATCATACGTCCGGACCTCCCAGTGGAATCCCTGCAAGGAGCCGACCAGGATCGCTGATTCGGGGCCGACCCACCGCTCGGCCGGGGGCAACGCAGCGACCAGCTTTCGAGCCCGGGACAAGGAGAGCGGATCGACCTCGATCTGGCTGACCTGGACCGCCAGGTTGTAGCTGGCCTCGTTCCGCCCGGTCCCGTTTTGGAGGATCGCGGCCCGACGGAAGTGATAAACCGATCGGTCGCGGTTCGAGTGGCCCCCCGATCGACCGGGGACCACGCGGGTCAATTTGACCAGGCCATTCGCGGTGCCGGACGGGACATCCATCCAGATCGGTTTGCCTTGAAGGTCGATCGTGAGGCTTCGGTCACTATCGACGCCCAGGACAGCCCATGCCTCCTGGCCCTCGATGGCCACGGCGGCCGGGTCGCGGTGGAACGGGTCGATGCCGGCCCAGGCCAAGATCGCGATAGCGGCGAGGACCGGCAGCAAGCTGGCCATCCAGAGCTTGGGCCGGAATCGCCGGGGTGTGGCTTCGATCAGCATGGGAGACATCCTGTCCTCCTTGTGATGGGCCGCCGTTCTGGCAGATGGGTTCGATTTGTCGAATGGTATGTCGGATTGCCGGTTCGGATCGCGTCAAGGTAGACGGCGCGGTCGGATTGCGGGGTCTGGGCAGGATAGGCCGAGCGGAGCGAGCCCCACCATCCACACGCATCGATGGTGGGGCTCGCCGCGCTCGACCCACCCTACATTTTTATCTCGGTCTTGGATACTGGTCTTGGTGCTTGGGCGCGGGTCGGCCCGGGCCCGGATCTGGGTCGGGGTGGTGAATTCCGGATTGGGAAAGAGCTTCGATCGGGGGTCGTCAGGTCTGGCAGAGGTCGGGGCCGCGGCCGGCCTGGCGAGTCTGGGCGATCTTGGCCCGGCGCTGACGGCGGGACGGGGGCGGCTTGGGGACGGGCGGGGCGAGGGTGATCTCCTCCTCGGGCTCGGGCTCGGGCTCGGGCTCGGGTTGAGGGGCGGGCTCGGGCTCGGGCGGGGGCGGGAGTTCGACGACGGGCCGGGGTCCGGGCCGGGGGGCCTCGATGGTGGGGCCGGGCAGGTCGGCCTGCTGGGGGAGGGGGAAGCAGCGTTCGAGGAAGTCGGTGGAGGGCCGGGGGGCGTTGATCGGGTGCTTGATCTCGGCGTAGTACCAGCGGAGGCGGTGGTGGAGCGAGGTGATCTCTCGGCGGATCTGGAGGGCCTCGGCGGACTTGTCCTCGACGAGGTCGGCCTCGGCGTTGCAGCGGTCGAAGGCGTCGATGTCGCCGACGACCCCGAGCTTGATCGCTTCGAGCCGGGCAACCTCGCGGGCGATCAGGGGCAGGGGGTCGCCGAGGGCGGCGGCCGGGTCGAGGGGCCGGAGGTCGGGGGCCGTGCCGATCAGGTTGAGCGCGAGCTGGCGGTCGCGGTCGTCCCAGCCGGTGGGCTTCCGGGCCATCTGCTCCAGGTGGGACCAGCGGAGCAGGAGCCAGTCGCAGCCTTGCGGGGTCTGCTCCAGGCCGAACTTGACGGCCGGGGGATCGATCGCGAGGTTGGCGCCGAGGTGCTCGACCTCGATCCGGCGGTCGTCGTCCCAGAAGAACGCGGCCCGGATCGAGCGGCGGAGCCGCTTGCGCCGCTCGATCCGCTGGAGCCGCTCCATCCGCAGGCCGATGACCGAGGCCTGGTCGACGAGCCAGGCCGTGAACAGGTTCTGCGGCTTGAGCCCGGCGGACCATTCGTAGCCGCGGGTGGGGATCGCGACCCGCTCGTCGGGGTTGGCGGTGAGGTCGGCCCGGAGGTCGCGGCGGAGGGCTTCGAGGCGGGCCTGTCGGCCGGGCGGTTCGTGGGTCATGGAGTCGTCGGCCTCGCGCGGAGGATGGTGATCGCGGCCAGGGTCGTCCCCCATACATTCATTCCTCGGGGGCGGGCGCGATCACACTTTCCGGCTCGATCGGTTCCGCGAAGTTGGATCAGATCCACAGCTACCAGATGCGAGCAAACGTGTAGGGTGGCGTCGAGCGGAGCGAGCCCCACCATCCCGACATGGTTGATCTCGGG
>JAABUQ010004079.1_pt1 | contig 25554 bp, 7 predicted proteins | sample 5560001 | NCBI WGS metagenome assembly JAABUQ01 (sample SAMN10711888, study PRJNA513371) | rock metagenome | isolation source: Antarctica rocks | place: Antarctica: Victoria Land, Finger Mt nord | collected 2015-12-18
TAACCCTAACCCTAACCCTAACCCTAACCCTAACCCTAACCCTAACCCTAACCCTAACCCTAACCCTAACCCTAACCCTAACCCTAACCCTAACCCTAACCCTAACCCTAACCCTAACCCTAAAAATTGGCAACACTTTAAAAATATTTATCAAAGAATGAAAAAAAAAGAATTTATTAAAAAATTTTAATCATAAATAAAATACTTAATTCTTTTTATATTTAAGAAGAATGAAACATTTCGTTTATGTGTTAATGATTAAAAGCTAAACAACATTATAATTAGTAATTGATATTTATTACTTAATATTAGTAAGCTTTAGAATTAATTATTTAAAGTTAAGTATTTTATTAAACTAGATTTACGCAAAGCGTATAATTAAATTCGAATAAAAATAAAGAAATAATAAGAAATAATTTTTTGCACACGATATAAATTATTCAAATACATAAAATGTCGTTTGAACTTATAAAGATCTTAATAACATATTAAGAAATAATTAACAATGCATTATAAAAACATTTGAATCAATTTATTATAACATATTTAGATGACATTCTAATCTATTTAAAGATTTTAAAAAAACTTATTAAACATATCTCTTAAATATTAAAATGCTTAAATAAAAAAAGTCTACTTTTAAAATTTAAAGAAATGCGAATTTTGTTAAAAGAAAGTTGATTTTTTTAAATTTGTCGTTAAATAATATAAAGTACGCATAAATTTTAAGAAATTATAAGCAATTATAAAATCAAAATCATTAATTAACGTTTAAAAGATATAATTCTTTTTAAATTTTATAAATTATAACAAGAAATTCATGTAAAATTACTAAATTAATGCAATATTATTAACGAATCTTACAAAGAAAAATACGTTATAAAAAGAAAAATTAATAAAAGAAAAATCATTTTAAAATCTTAAGCAAAAATGCTTAAAAAAACTAATATTAAAAATGTATAATTTACGATTATTAAATAAAATTAAAATTAACGTATTAAATTGAATTATAAAGTTATGCTTTAATTAAAAGCATAAAGACATATAATATTTAATAACATATTTTTAAAAAAAAACTCTTATTAATTAAATAAAATTATAATATTTATAATAAAAAATTGCTTATTATTTGTAAACTAATAGCGTCTACGACGCGATAACGTCTTAAAGTATAATAGAATACGTGATCTTAACAATCTATGAAAGTTTTAAATGATACAATTTTTCTTTTTAGTTAGAAAGCAAAAAGTAAGCTCGCACGTTATGACAAATATTAGATAAAAAGAAAGCTCGTTTCTCGTTGTTTTTTAACGATTAGTTTTACTATTATTTATCTTAAATAATTAAGAAATAGTAATTAAAGTTTATTATATCTTATGTCTTTTATATCTTAGTGCGTTAACGAAGAGCAAACGCATTCATTTGTTACAATTTTAATTATTTCATCTTTTAAAAAGAAAAACTTAAGACATAATAACAAGATGTTAATTAAAGACATCTTAAGTTATAGCGATGACTTCAACAACAATCGTTAACGCAAAGTTGACGAAAAAGCTCGTTAAGCTTAATGAATTGTCGTTGACGAAAATAGTTTAAATACTTTTAGAAATTCAATTTTGATAAAACAACAAATAGAAGCTTTAATAATTAAGATTTATGATTTACGAGTTACTTAATAAGCTTAAATCATAATAATTAAAACGATAATTTCTTAAATTGAAAAATTCGTTATCGCATTATCATTAATTATGTTAAAGTCTTTAAAATTTAAAAAGTTAAAATCGTATAAAAGTCTTAACGTAAGCAAACATATCTTTTAATTTCGCAAGATTAATATAAATATAATGCGATCTTTAACGTATTTCGTTACGAATAAAAATAAGATTCTTTATTGTATGTTATCTTTAGAAAACGATGTTATTACGCAATAATACTTTAGAACGAACAATAACGCTAATTTGAAGAGCAAAATCTTTGCAAATTTTAAGAAGTTTTTATTAAATTTAATAGTTAATCTTGCTAATTGTCGCCTTCTTATCTACAAAAAATAAGAAAACGTTAGGCAAAAATTAGATTAAAAGATGATTGTCTTTAAAGAATACTTAAATGAGTTAAAAATTTATTTATTGTCACTCTTTAAAAAACATAAAATTTATATGTCTTTTATTAAGTTAAAGCTAAAGTTAAAAGTAAAGATTTTAAGCATTAATAATATATCAAATACTTAAGAGAAACTTCTAACTATAATTATTATGTAAAAATAAACGTTGAATCGCACATGCGAAGCAGGCGCGAACAACTTTAACGAACAACGATTTTTAAAAAATTCTAATGCTTCTTCGAACAAATCTTATTAGAATCGTTAATTAAATAGAATTAATAAGTTAAGCAAAAATAAAAAGTTTAATATTTTTAAGAATTAAACAACGTCGCGTAAGCGAATTTATAAAATTAGCGACGCAAATTATTTAAAAAATATTAAATGCTTTAAATGTTATAAAAAGAAATTTTACAAAATAAACTATTTTAATAAGCATAAATAAGACATGTTTATAATGCTACTATCTTTAAAACAAATGCAAAAAAAGATTAAACTTTGTTAACGTCTCGCAAGCGAAGCAGAAAAAATAAATAAAAATAATAAATTCGATTTTAATGAAAGATTGAACTTAACTTCTTAATAACAAACGTTAAGTTATTAATCTTATTAATCTAGAAGCTAAATTAAATCTTATTAATTATGTCTATGTAATGCAATAAGAATTAAAACTCACATTCGTTATCTTATTAATATTAATTTTTTTTAATAATAACGATTGTTATTGTTACAACGTTTATAAGTCAATTTATTATTTAATTAATTTGTAAGATTAACATTAAGAATGCATTATCTTATTCTACTTAATAAATTATATAAATTTTAATCTTATATTAGATATGTCGATGTTAGATAAGCAAGACATATTAGTTAATTTAAAGGCGAAAAGTTAACGATTTAATATCGCAAAAAGCAAGTTAAAAATAATTAATTTTAAGCAATTTGTCTTAGATCTTGTTAAGCATCTTATAATTTATGCAATTGTTTGCGCTAACGTTACGAAGACGTTAAGCAAAAAGCTAACAAAGTTTAAAATTTCTAATGAGTTAAGAAATCTAAAAGATGTTTTTAATGATAAATTAATTAAAATTCTATTTAAACTAAATAGAGAAAATTATGCTATTAAGCTTTAAGACGATAAAGAATTATCTTTTATATCTCTTTATAATCTTTTATAGAATGAGTTAATAATACTTTGGCGATATCTTAATGATGCATTAGCTAAAGATTAGATTAAACATTTAATTTCGTTTGCGAACGCTTTTATTTTATTTGTATTAAAATCGAACGACGAATTACGTCTTTAGATTAATTATAAGAATTTAAATGCGATTATTGTTAAAAGTTATTATTTATTGCTTCTAATTACGAAGATTCTAAATCATTTGTGCGAAGCAAAGCGCTTTATTTTCTTAAATTTAAAGAACGTCTATTATTGTATTTGCATCAAACGCGATAATAAGTAAAAGATAATGTTTCGTACGCGCTATAAACATTTTAAATATTAAGTTATGTTATTTAAATTAGCAAACGCATTCGTAATTTTTTAGATTTACATTAATAAAACGTTGCGAAAACTTATTAATATAATTTGCGTAATTAATATAAATAACATATTAATGTATAGCAACGATTTGACGAAGCATTAACGTTACGTTAGACAAATGCTAAAAAACGATTACGCAAATATTCGCTATATGTCAATTTAAGAAAGTGTAAATTTAACATTATTAAAATTGAATTTCTAAACTTCATTGTTGACTTAAAAGATATAAAGATAAACTTAAAAAAATTAAAATTATTAAAAAGTAATTTAAATCTAAAACTTATCGCGAGCTTTAAATGTTTCTAGACTTTATAAATGTTTCTAGACGCTTTATACATCATTATTTAAAAAAAGTTAATTTTCTTATTAATTTATTAAAAGAAAGTAAGAATAATAAGAAATTTAATTCGTTCGTTTAATCTAATGAGGTAAATGTGAGGTTGTACACGAACGTGTGATAAGACGTCGCTACACTAGCGCACAGGCGATAATACTACGTAATATGTAGAATTGTGATTCATAGAGACATTAATTCGTGAGAATTCTAGGAGAAAATCCTTAGGGAGAAAACTCTGCACTGGCGCCAAGTCGCTACTACATAGGCTTGGCGCTAATGTGTTCATTTGATTATTGAGATCATTGGAGGCTAACATTATAGAATTGTCAAGACTTGAATCGAATATATAACTCGAACTCGTGTATACAATTTAACGCGATTAATCTACTTAAGTCTTGTATCGTTTATCTTTTCGAGAACATAAAAGTTCTTGATTTAATTTCTTCTCTTATTTTAAAAGAGTCTAATTATTTGAAAGATAGCTTTACATAATATCTTTTATATAGTTTAATATTATACAACAAAATTAAGTCTTTTACTTAAAAGAGACGAAACAATAATTGATAATTATTGTCAAAGAGATTCTTGTTTTTCTCTCGCAAACGACGAAAACAAAGCGCAACTTTCTTAAGATTCTTATTTTTTCTTTTCAATTGTTAAGCTCTTAAAGTCAATAGATTCGTCGTAATTTGCGCTTTTCTTTAGTTTATAATATGTTATATCGATAACTTTATTTCGATTAATAGAATAGCTTTGTATTTGAATTCAAAACGAAAAAGAATCTTTTTAATTAATTTTCAAATAATTGTTCGATTTGCTTAAAGAACAAAATGCAAGCGTTTTGATCAATTAGTAAAGAAATTTTTCGTCAATTTCGAAAGCGCATTTACAATCGATCTATGCTCTCTTTTAATTATGCTATTTGTTTGAAACTAATACGTCGACGTAAACTAATCGTTGTATTGAATTTTATATTTAACTTTTAAATACGACTTAATACGTCGTATTAAACGTTAGAATACAATTTGAAACTCAATTTGTGTTGTACGATTTTAAATACAATTCGACATAATATAAGTTAAATTTCGTGTTTAATATTTGAACACGACTCGACACGTTAAGAACTCGAAAATGACATTAATATGTCAAGATCTTCTATTTTTAGTAATTTTTTTAAAAACAATTAATTATTTATAAAAAATATATTTTTAATTTAATTATTTGCATTACTTTAATGCATTATATATATAATTTTTTTTTTTTTTTTTTTTTTTTTTTTTAATTCTTACTCGATTCAACACCCGTTACAGGTCTATGCGAGATTCTATATAATATTGTAGACGTCGCACATACGCGACATCCCATCCCTTTTCCAATCTTCCACTGCTTTCCTGCGCCGCATACTGTAACTATCACAATAACATATCTCTCTCTTTGCTTTATCCATTGCCTTGTTCCGTCTTGCCGAACTGCGTACAGTCCGACCAATTTGTATCCAACACCTAAACACCTCCCAATCCTTGCCTGCGTACACGCACACATCTTGTCCTGCGCGCCCGGGGCATCGCGTTTGCTCACTGCTCACACACAGCAAAATCCTTCCCTCTTGTGCTACTCACACGGCCAAGTCTACAGCTCTCGCACGCTCGGGGCATCGCGTTTGCTCATTGCCCATACAGCAAGATTCTCTACTCTTGAACTACTCACGCAGCAGTATCTCTATAACTCCTAGCACTCTCGGGGCATCGCGTTTGCTCATTGCCACGCGACAAGATTCTTAGTCCGGGGCATAGAGGAGTCGTAGCTCCCAACAGAATTGGAATTTTGCGCCACCGCCTTTTGGGGGGATCAGCCCCTCATCGTCTGGCCACAAATGCACGATGCCTACGTATCGTGACCGCTTCATGTATGACAGGAACTTCGAATCTCTCGCGCACCCCAATGGCGCGTGGATGACAGGAGTAGCACAGCTTATCATAGAGCTCCCTGCGTGTAGAAGTTGCCCAATTGTATCGAATCCCCTGCATGCACCCAATGGCGCGTGGACGACAGGAGACACACTTAAGCCCCAAACCCCCCGTATGTAGAAGCAACACAAAAGTGTCAGATCTTTCTGTGTGCGCTCAGCGGCGCGTGGACGACAGGAGCCGCAAGCCTGTGTGTACGCGTACGCTTGTGTATATTCTTCTTCCTCTTCCAATCTCTTATGGGTTCCCGTACTCTTGAGAGCAGGCGCTCTCTCTCACGGGCAACGCCCATCCCGTGGCCTGTAGGAGCGATGCTGCGGCGGCAGGAGGCGAACTGCGGCGGCAGCGACCGTGTCGTACACACTTGGGGAGCTGAAATAGTAAGGTGGGAAGATATCGGTTGATTGAGATGCGCTTCTCTGATAATACGTGTCTCACCACACGCGGTAATCCAAGTGGGTTGGTGTGTTGCCGTTGTTGTTGTTGTTCTGGAGGCTGGAGGAGGTAATCTGTCGTTCGAGGCGTCGGCGTCGACCACAGCGCTCGCGTTCTTGGTGTGAAGTTGTTAAGGACATTCAGCTCTGCTGAATACTGCCTGCAAGCAAGCAGTACCAGCAGGTTCGTAGCCAGCACCTCGTACAGGTAGTCCTCCTCGCTGGCCTATCTATATATTTAATTAATAAATTAATTAAATATCAAATAAATACGTCAAAATATTAGATAAATACGTTAGAATAATAAATAAATAAATAAATATTTATATATCTAATCTCTTAACGATTCGTGTCAAGTTTCTTGTATCGTATTTCGTATTTAACATTACAATTAAATACGAACGTCGAATCGTTAAAATTTCGAATCAAGTTAATACGAATTGTCAAGATTCGAATCGAATATATGATACGAACTTGTGTATACGACTTAACGCGATTAGTTTACGTCGACATAATAACTTTCTTAATGTTATACTTATTTAGAAGCTTTATCGTAATCTTTATTTTATTTTCGAAATCGTTATTTATAATAATCTTCTTTACATAATTATAACGATAAAAAATGTTCTTTACAAAAATTTAATAATTGTTAATACTTTTAAATTAACAATCGCTTTTGCTTTTACTTAATCGATAAAATTATTTCAAGCAATTACTAGTTTTGTTTTTAATAATGTTCTAACAATAGACATGTAAACGCAATTCACGATAATTCTTTTTTATAAATCTAAAGTGTACGTAAAATATAAAATTTTCTCTTGTCTAATAGAAGTTCTTCGCTAACACTCGTTATAGTTTACGACGTATTTCTTGTAGAAATCAAAAAGATTAAATTATTAATAGCGATTTGCAATGCAACGATAAATGCTTTTTCTTTCTTTATAATTGTTATTATTATAAAGACTTTTTACGATTTAATTTTTATCTTTTGTACGATTTATTACTCTTCGCAAGAGCAAATTCTTATTAATCTTTTAAAATAAACAATTTTCTCGAATTAGAAAATGCAAAGTCTTGTTCTTGAATTTGCGAAAGTTCTTTTAATTTATATTAAATCGTCGTAAAGAGATAAAATATCGTGCAATTTATTTGAATTTATCCAAATAATTTTTCTCCAAAATTTTATTTCTTTTAGTACACGTAGATACTCTCGTCGAATATACTTTAACGCAATTCAATTAACTATCAATAAAGTTATTTATGTTCTTTTCGTTTGTCTCGTTCACATTATCGAAAGATTTTTTCGATTATTTAAAAAGTTTATTTGTCGCGATATATTTTCTATCAAATATATAACGTATATCGAAGTCGAAGAGACGAATTTTAATTAGTTATTGCGTAATTAATGTATTTAATAAATTCGTTGCGAAGCAATTAAGCTATATTATTAAGATGTTCGCATTAATCTTAATAACAAAACATATATTATATAATTAAAATTAGTTTTTTTTAAAACTTTTATAAGATTCTAACATTTTCGTTTTCTAGCGTCGTATCTCGTTTTCGTCTCACTTTAAAGTTTTGTCTTGTATTGTAAAAAAATGTTTTCTTTTAATTATAACATTTATCTATTGTAATACGAATTCTTATTTTTTTTCGCTAACGTCGACGTTCAAAATTATTTCTTTTGCAAGTATAAAGTAATTCAAAGTGCGTATCACAAATGCAATTATTAAAATATACTTCAATTTATTCATAATTTTTTGTTGCTTATAATTTTATTCAAAGACGTATTTTAGCTTAAATAAACGATAAATCGATTTCGTAACAATAACAAATTTAAATACTTAAATTCGATAATAGACGCATACATCTATAAAGATTCGCATTTTAAAAACGTTTTAATAAACAAATTATTTTACAATTTTAATAATCTTGATGCTATAAGAGAATCGTTTATTAAAGTTACAATAAATTCAACGATCTTAATATTAAACTTGCAAAATTAAAACTTCTCGCTTGATATAGTGTATTCGAATAGCTCGATGCTAACTAATACGACATCTAGTTATTAAATGTGCTCTAGAACGAATAATCTAATATTTAGAATTGCTTTTTTGTCGTCGTATCTAGTTCGAAAGTCTTTTACATTTATATCGTTCACAAAAAAGTAACACTTGTCGAATAAATTCTTAAGAATTCGAATTACAATTCGTATAAATTGAGTCACTAAGTTAGTCGCATTTTGCGACAATCGAGTTATTCGCAATAATTTAAGAAAGATTATAAAAGTAGTAAGATCTTTGCTTTTTAATGCGAAACTTATTTAATTGTATTTCAAAAAAAAATCGATCAAAGACGCAATTATTATGTTCGCAAACTCTTTAGCAAATTTCTTATAATTAGAAGACATATTAACGTTGTAAATAATTATTGCATTAATCTTTATAACAACATTTATTATTTCATATTTCTTGTTTTCTTTTTTGTTTATTTGAAATTACGAATTTTGATAAAAATTATAACAATACTTTAGCAATCTCGCTTATAGACATTTTTTTAACATTCTAATCACAACGAAGCTTAATGCTCGCAATATAGAAAATTTAATAATTTGTTATATTTTGTGTTTTATCGTGCGAATTTCTTATTTAAAAGCAACTTTAAATTTAATCTTGTTAATTTTCGTAAAATCTTATGCTATTGTAGTCTCTCGATTAAACAACATCTTTATCAAAAGTTCTTTTTTTTGCGAACATAATTTCGATTCTATAATAAACTTTTGAATGCGTTCTTTTATAAGATGGAATTTTCGTATTATATTTGAGAACTTTAACATTAGAAAAAAGTTAAACTTTTCGTCAAGTTTCTTTTAAAAGTCTTCGACAATAGAAGATTCTAGCATCTCTTTTTAATTCACATTATTGTTTGAAGTAAATTCGTTTAATTTATTAATATTAATCGAATTCGTTTTCTAAGCTTTTCGCTTATACATTGTATTCACTTTGATCGAAATGCGAAATATTACTCTAAATTAACGCAAAATATTTAATTTTTGCAATAAACGAATTATGAAAATCTTCTTCATAACAAAAAATCAAAAAATTCGTATTATAAACAATTTTAGAGATACATAAAACATTGCGTTTAATCGAGATTTTGTCGAAATCAAATCTTTTAATTAATTGAACTTTGATAAGCAAACGTTAAAATTAATCGTTAAAGTTTAATTAATTAGATTCTTTAATACTTTCTTTTCGATTCTCTCTTGCGATGTAATTATTTTAATAACTTTGATTTTTGCTTTTAAGAGTTTTTTGCAATTAGTTTCGCGCAATGAAACAATCGTACTAATCGAACAATTGTTTAAAGATTTAAAAACTTCTCTAAGAACACAACGTTCTTATTCTTGTTTTCTAAATGATTAGTAAGCATTTTCAAAATACTAATTCGTTTCGCTTCGTTTGCGAAGTAAATAATTAGTTTAAGAGAGTCTTCATTTATGTTAACAAAGAAGATATAAGCACTTTGCTAGAAAGATCGTTTTAAAATAATTTCGTAATCTAATCAAGTAATAACAAATATTACAATGTGCATCATGACTTCTTTAATAGTCATCTTTGCATTCTTTACTATTTCTTCGAAACGAACTTTTGCTTCGATAATTTCGATTAATAATATAAAAATCTCTTAACATATAAGTAGATTAGTTTTGTCTACAAGAACTTTGTTAATGCAATTGATTTTCGCTTTATTATCGAACATAGCTTTTAATTTCAACGTTATTCAATTGCACTTATGCAATAAAACAAACAACTAAATAAAGCGTTCGAAAAGAGTTGATTTTAATCATTATGTTCTCTAAATATACGCTCTTTAATTTCTTAAAGTTAATAAATTTCATTAACATTATCGTCTTCTTTTTCGTGCGAGTTATTTTCTTAAAAAAAATTCTTTTTGTTATAATGATCTCAAATTTTTCGTCAAACGAAATACGAAAAAAGAAACGACTTAAGTTAAAACAAAGATTAAGAAGATTTATTAACTTTATCTTTATCTTCGTAATAAAAATAATATAAGTTAAAATCTTTGAATCGATTTAATTTCGCATTACTTGCATTATTTATTTAAGTTATTTCGAACGTTAAGCATAGTTTGCAAATGCGTCTTGTTTCTTTTTGACTTTAATAATTTAATACTTGATAACTCGCGCAATAAAGTCAATTATAAAAGATTCGTTCTTTATGACAATCTTCTTTACAATGTTTTTTGTTACTTGCTTTATTACTCGCTCTATTATCTTCTTTATTACGTATTTTGATTTATTAGAATTTTCGATTATTTCAAAATAATTGTCAAGTTTGATATTCTTGACTCTTAAGAGTTCTTTTTCTTTTCGAATTCTTTGTTTAATTATCTTGATTGATTGCTCTATTAGAGATTTTTATAATGCTTGTTATTTGAGAGAATTTTTATCGAATCGAATTTCTTTGATTTTCATTATTGTTTAATTCGTCTTACTATTCTTCTTATTTTTTAACGAAAAATCAAAAACTAATCGTAATATTGTTATCTTTATCGCAAGATTACAAATTATTTTTTGAGCTTTTCATTAAAGACAAAGCTTTATTGTTTTCGTTTTGATTTTCACGTTACTTATAGACAATCGCATCTCTTCGTTATCAAAGTTATTAAATTTAAAACAAATTCGATTGCTCTTGTTCAAATGCACTTGTTTATTAGTTTTTAAGACATTTAATTCGAAATAATTTTATTGTTTATGTGTAGCGTTATAACAATAGAAACACTTATTAAATTTAATTTGCGATCGATTATATTTTGCTTCGAAAGCGTTTTTTTAATCGATAATAATAGCTCTTTGCAATTGTGATTAAATAAATATTTGAGTAAATAAAACGACTTTTCGCAAAACTTTTCAAGATTGATTTATTATAATTCGCTAAATTATTTGATAAATTTCGCTCTTGATTATATCTTTTACGCTATTAATTTTAAGATTTTTTAAGACTCTTGTTAAATTGTTTAACGTCTTGTCGATTTTCGCATTAATAATAGACGTCGTTAATAACATCGCGATAATGGAAGTCATCTTAAACGTAATTATCTTCTTAATTATGTTTTGTTTCTTGCTTATTATATTTATCAATTTACTTATATAGATATTTGCAACTCGCTATGCAACAAAGTTTTAATTGATTTTTATTTTCTTTATAACAATGTCACTCTTAATTAATTTCATTATTATTTCGTATAGAGAATCGAATTTAAAAATAAATACATTGTTCGAATCGATAGAATGCTTTCGCATTATCTTGATATATGTACTACGAAAAAGCTTTTTTAAATATTACAAGACTCTAATATACTTATTCAATTAATCTAATTAAAAAAGCTTCGAAAATATAACTTTAAATTGTCGATTACAATTATGTACATTATTCGACTTCGCTTTAAATACGTCTTTTAAAGTCTTAAGAAAAGAGCGAGAATTAATTCTTTAATTAGAGTCTTTATCTTTATACTCTTTCTAGAGTTTCATTATTAACTTATTTCACTTATTATTGACATATTTGACACTTGATTTAATAAAGTTCTCTATGAGCTTGTTACAATATCGAGACAACTTGACGATTTTATGCGATTTAGTAATATTATGCTCGTTATAAAAATTCAAGAATCGATTAAGAAAATCGATAATATTGAGTTTATCGAAATGCAATACTTCGAACGTCTTAAATGCGAACATAAAAAACACATAACGAAAGAGATCTTCGACTATTATAGAATCTAAGACTTGATCGATCTAATTATTTTGACTCTCTATGCTTTTCGAAGAAATGTTGTTATCGAAGAAGAATTTAAACGTTTTTGCATAGTTTGTTATAGTTTTTATAAGAAGAGTTTAACAACAAGTAATAAAAGTAATAATAAATAGATCAAAAAGATTGTTTGTAATAATAGATTTCACTAAAAATATACGAAACTCACAAATTTCTTTTCTTTTAGATTTGTTCTTTTTACAAGAATAGCGAGAGTAATCTATTCTTTTCTTTTTTCGCTTAATTGTATTTTTTTCTTTCTTGCTTCTTCGTCTTCTTAATCGAGAGCAATTTCGAGCTTCGAATCTATTTTCGTTATGTACAACTCTTTTCTTTGATTATTAATTCTTTGTCAATGCGTACTTCTTGACAAGTGATCGACTTTATTTCTTTTCGAGCAAGTGACGCATGTAGCGCTCTTTTTCTTAATTAATTAAATCGATTATATTGTTAAAACTGTCTTCGTTTCGCATGTTGCAAACGACGAAATAATTAATCGTTTTAATTATTGAACGTTTTTTCGTTAACGTTATTTTCACTTAATACAAAATTAATTACAAATTCGATAAGACGTCTTAATCTTAATATTCGCAACTTTGTAATCTATTTTAATAATGTTGTCTCTCTTTCTCTTTTCTTGCTCTTAAAATATCTTGATCTTTAAATTGACAATTAAGTGCTTTTGTGTTTTATAGTTTTTAAATCTTAATCTCTTAATAATTTATCAAAATTAATTTGTCTTTTACGCTCTTTTTTAATGTTTTTAAACTCTTGTAATTTTAAGACTATTTTTAGAGACATGTCAATAGCTTATTATTTTCTTGTTTGTTGTTGCAATTAAATTCTCGCATTAAACTTTATTGTAAAAAAGAGAAAAGAATATTCTTGTTAATGTACAAGTATAAAAACAAAGATTTATTACAATGCATGCATGAATCGTACTATATAGTCTAATAGTATCATGAATAGCTAAGAATCTAAAATCTAAGAAGAAAAGAGTTGTTTATATATAGCAAATAGAAGATCGAAGACAATTAGTTCTAATAATAAATCTTTCTAGAATATTGTTATAATATTTCTTGATTATCTAGCTACAATGTTACTCTAAAATACAATTCTATATATTACGTAGTTTTATTTCTAATATGTTGATATAGCGACGTTTTGCTATACGTTCGTACACATTCTTATAGTATTAATTCGTCTTAATATTTATTAACGCTTTAGAACAAGTTGAAAAATATTATTATTGCAACTATTAAAATAATTTTAATATTAATAAAAGAAATTAGAAAAACACTATTACAATACAAAAAATTCGAAGTTAACTTTTAGCGAGAAGAGTTGAAAACAAATACAATTTTTAGCGAAAGTATTTTCGAAAAATAAAAAATAAAAATAATAAATTAAAAGAGAAAGAAATTATAGATATAGTTTAAAATACTATAATATAATAGTTGCGTTGCAACAATATATATTTTGTATACGTTTAGAAAAATAATTTAAAAATCTTATTATTTTTGTTACTAATTAAAATAGAGAATCTTTAAACAAAGAACGCAATTACTATTAAAATTAAGAAACAACTTATATCGCAAAATTTGAATCAAGTCTACGCAAAAAGAAATTGAATTATTTATAAGAATTTTTTTTTTATATTGTTTTTATTCTTGACAAGATATTATTGAAAAATAAGCTATTACGCTTGCATTATAATAATACTCTAACAAAGCACTTTAAAATAAAAAATATACACATCTTAATAAATAGAAAGTTCTATTAATCAAGAATAACAATAGATATAAATATAGATATTAGAGATTGTAATATTTATTAATGCAACAAAATATCGCGCTATTGTCTTTACAATAAATTAATTTCGCTTTTTATTCTTAGTCGATTATAAACAAAAATCTCAATAAATTTTATAACAAAATTGTCTACTAGTTGTTGCAAGAATAATATATTTAACGCAATTCTAGTAATAAATAATTAATACTCGAAAATATTTTTATATATTTCGACAAAGTTTATATTATCGATAGAAAATTTAACAAATACTCTTTTCGAAAAGATATTATTTATTTATTCAAATATTAGAGAAATTGTATTAGATCGAAATTTGTTCTTTATTAATAACTACTAATTAGCAATATATTATTATATTTGTATTAAACAAAAACTAAATTTAACTTTTTATTTATAAACAAATAAACAAATTAAAAGATAAAATCAAACGTTAAAATACTATTTGCGTTGCTATTGTAATTGTTAGAATCTACATAGAAGAGTTATGTGAATATGTATTAACTAATACTACAAGCATAAGAAGTAAATACAAAGATAAGCGCGCAAGAGATATGTGCGCGATCGAGTACACGCTAGTATTAATGAGGTTAGTGGCGAGCTAGATCTAATTTAATCTTAGATTGATCTAATTTAATCTAATCTAATCTAATCTAATTTAACTTGATTTAATTTAGCCTAATTTAACTTGACCTAATCTGACTTGACCTAACTACATGATCGTAACAATAACTATAAATAAGATAATTGAAAATTATTATTAACTTTGACTTAATATATTTACAAGAACGCACTTTATACGTCTATCGAAATAGTATTTTTCGAAACAATATTTGAAGTTGTTGCAAACTTTCGATTTAATTAAAATAATAAAGATTGTTCTAATATTCTCGTTATTCGAGAACAAGTTTAATCTTTATAAAATAAATACAATTGTTTAATAAATTGTCTTAAAGTTATTTAATAAACGCAAATCTATTATTACAACAAAAAAATAATATTACAAATATATTAAGTTGAAAATAAAATTATACTCTTTATTAAAAATCTTTCTAACGCTTGTTTTAAGAAAAAACTATCTTATAAGTTTACAAAATTGCTCGAAATTAAGAATATTGTCGAATCGCAAATATATCGTCTATATCTTTTTGAAAATAACAAATTTATTTAGTTTTTTATATTTTATTATTAGAATTGTATTTTCGGAATTTTAATATTATTGTATTAGAGAAAATAGTGTTTATCGATAAAAATAAATAATAAAAAGTAGAAAATATTCTTAATAATAAAACAAGATATAGCAAGCTCTAATATTTTATTCGATAAAAAGAATTTCTATTTTGTAAGAATAGTAAAATATCGAGATACTATTTCGCGTACTTCGCGGAGCGGATCGGATAGTGCGCGACTTGCTTTATCTCTCGCCATAGTTTTCTAGATTTTACTTTTTTTGTTTTTGTTCTTAAAAATTCAATTCTCAAGCTTTTTGTCTAACTTTTAAAATTTCTAGCTCGAAATAGACTAGTCTATTACGAGTGTAATTTTCAATACGCTAGCTTGCGTATTTTATTGAAATAACTCTAATTCGAGTTGGGTTTTTCGAGTTCGATTCGAGTCGAGTTCGAATTTTTGATTCAAAACCCAAATCATACCCAACTCGTTTCGCGAAGTATTTTCGCGAATACAATATAAAAGCTAAAGCAATATAATACTTATAAATCTTTTTAAAGATCAATTGCAAAGATAAGAAAATCGAAACTTCGTATTTGCAAGAGAAATATAAACAAAGAAAAATAAGTTTATATAATTAAACGCAATTAAAACACAATATTAATATAAGTAATATATATAAATTATAATATAATTTTTATATTAATTTGATTAAAAATCAAGATAATAAAATTATTGTATTGACTATCTCTAATCTAATTGCTTGCGTTGCTCAAATTTTACAAATAATATAATTGTTATTTAATATATTGTTTAAATTGCTTGTTTATTCTAATTATATCTAATTATATTAATTAATTCTTTAATTCTAATTGCAATACATTTGATTATGTAAAAGTGTTACGAGAGTAGTTATTTATTGTAAAAGAATAAAGATACGATATTCTAAAATATATTTAGTATCGTTGTTTTTATTAGATACAAAATATATCTTAAAAACTTTACTACGCGCTATATTGCACAAAAGTTATAAAAAGATAATATTAAGAGAGAATAAAAAATAAAATCGATTTTTTAATTATTAGCTCTTGTATTGTTAAACAAAAGAATTATTTATATTGTATATTTTTGTTTTGCAATAAATAGTTTGACGTTGTCGATTTAAGTATATAAGTTATCGAAACAACTTTAATATATAAGAGAAGTTTTGTCTAAATATTTACGTTTCTTTTTTTTAGAGAAATCTAATTAGTAGAAACAAGACAAATAAAATTATTATTGACAAAGTTATCAAGTTACGCTAAATTTACAAGAAACTCGCAATCTTCTTGTCTTTTTTAGCAATAATATTCTCAAACATAAAGTCTTCGTTCTTGTCTATTTTCTTTAGAGAAAAAATTCGAAATTAATGCGATGTCGTATTATGTTAAGCATTCTTTGCTAAATTTCGCAAAGATATTTTAATTTAATGTTAATGCTAGTTAGCAAATTCTCTTAAGTTAAATACGAGATCGATTTATTTTTTCTTAAATATGCGTATATAATTAGGAAATAATGTTGCATTCGCATTGCAAATGCAAATTAATCGATTTTTTTATTTTACTTATTATAAATATGCGCGCTAAATATTAGTAGAATATTAATTCGCTTGAAAAAGCAACAAAAAACAACAATATACTAATAATGCGTTGAATTAATATAAAATTAAAAACAAAATTTATAACTTTGCGCTTTTTAGCGCAATAAAAACAATAAAGGTTCTTTTATTATATATACTATATTATGTTAATTCAAAATATTAAAAATTGAAAAATATTTTTTTAATATTTAATATTTTTTTCGATATAAGCAAGACAATAAAGACAACAAAAATAAAGAAAAGTAATAAAAGTAACTTGAGCGCAAAGAGAGAAAATAGAAAAGATTATTCGATTGATATTGTTATGTTTGTTAATTTATTTTATTTTATAAACTTTTGCTAAAGTATTGTTTATATAACAATTTGCTACTAGAATAACAAAATATTAATTAAATTTACAATTATTCTTTAACAAAGAAATTGCAATGTCGACAATATTTGCAAAACTTATATTTAATGCGAAATTTATACGCAATATCTTTGTTAGCAATATAATAATTTTCGCAAGCAATACAATTATTTATCAATTATTTTCGAAAATAAATTTGAGAAATAAAGAATTATAGTAATATTATAAATAAATATTACTCGCGAAACAATTATGCTAATTCGATTAAATCGAACAATAAAATCGAAATAATTTATTTAGAGATAAATTAAGCTAAAATTCAAAATTTAGAACATTTAAAAGACTTAAAGTATTGTAACGTTATAAATCGATTGCACAATTAATAAATTAACATAATATTATTAACTATTAATATTGTTAATACAATAGCAAAGAATTTTTTTGCTTATTAATATAAAGTTAACGCACAATAAAATATTTGTCGTAATCAAACAACTTTTCTTATAATAATATACGAAAAAAATTACTATTACTTTTTAATTACTTTTTAATGTCTAGAAAGAACAAAAAAAAATCAAAAGATTTTTTTATAAAGAACATAAAGAAATCGCGTAAATAATGCGTTAACGCAACATATTTAATTTTAAAGATTAAAATTTAAAAGAGAAAAACAATTATAATATTAGCTTTTAATAATTAACGAATACATTATTGTCGTTAAACTTATATAATAACAATTTAATATTGTGCAAAGTTTTCTCTTTGAAAATTCTTTTTTAGAATTTTTACAAATTAATGTTACTCTAAAATACAATTCTATATACTACGTAATTTCGTCTTTAGTGCGTCAATATAACGACATTTTGTTATACGTTTGTATATAGTTTTATATAAGTATTGAAATAAATAGATTAATAGATATTCTTCAATAATAGATATTAGACAATAATTGAAACTTTATAATTATTGCTAATAAATAGATAATAATATAAATAATATTAATACTCTTAAGAAATAAATAAGAAACTATATCAAGTTAAATAATAAATAGATGCAAAATCTTGTATTTTTTATCGTTTTTTTAATCTCTATTGATTTGATTTATTTACAAATTCGAATTTTATTCGATTAGACTTAGTAAAATAGAATAATATATAAGCAAAATAGTAATAATATATAAACAAAGTAAAATAATATATGTTTAGAAACTATCTAAAGAAAGCAAAAACAATAAGTAGAACAAACGAAGAATATTATATAAAACTTTGATAATATAATATTACAAAGTAAGTAAAAAGAATATCGATATCTTAATTAAATATAGATTGATTGCATCGAGTTGTGTATACAAGCTCGAATCAAATATTTGATTCGAATCGAATCGAATTGTATTCTAACAATTCGATATAACTTTCGAATCGAATTATAATATTGAACACAAAATATAACTCGAGAAATTCGATTCAAATCGTTAAGAGATTAGATATATAAATATTTATTTATTTATTTATTATTTTAGCATATTTATCTAATATTTTGACGTATTTATCTAATATTTTAATTAATTTATTAATTTATTATATAGATAATGCATTAAAGTAATGCAAATAATCAAATTAAAAATATATTTTCCAAAAACAATTAATTATTTTTAAATAAAATACTAAAAATAGAAGATCTTGGCATATTGACGTCATTTTCCGGGTTTCTCGTGTTGGGTCGTGTCGTGTTCAAAAGAGTACGACCCGACTCGAGTTTCGTGTCGGATTCTGACAATTGACCGTCAGGTCGGGTCGTGTCCAATGGTTGGACACGAAACCCGACCCGACGGTCAGTCTACGTTGGAATTTCCTAGCCCGACCTGCTTTTTGCAAGTGGCGATGTTAAAGACAGATAACAGATAGATATTTTCGGTGCACGCCGCTTTATGCTAGAAGGTCGATCTTTTGGCGCAATGGTCACTTGGCACCACCGATGTGATATATAGGCGATGGATGGTCGGGCACCTGCGGGCGCGCAACCTGTGCTCCGGTGTGCAAACGCCCCACTGCGAAAAGCAGGATTAGCTCAAGGACCTGACCGCCTCGCTATATCGGTCATGTTTCGGCCGTGTAGTGAGACCGATTCTGTGGTAGATTCAGATCCATGCTGTTGGTTGGGAAGAGTCGTGGCGGGGAGATGGATTGGTCGTAAATTCGGGAGATGGCTAACCAAGTGTCGGATTCACTTGATGGATGATCGAGGTGGCGGAAGGAAAGCTGTTGGTAGAATTGATATCATGCGACGAAGTCACATCAAGCAGGTGTCTCGATTACTACCTAGTAATATGGTGATCAATGTGACTCGTTGAAGGGATTAAATTTCCTAGTGTTGCTGGTATCTATGCTCCTGATAATTCCATGAATGCTGCGGCCTCGAGCGGGCGATACAGACGGCTTTTTCGCCTTGGTGGCTACAGCAGAAAAGGTTCCGTACCAGTCGCACTGGTTGACCAGGATGGAACGCAGAACCATCTCGGTCATGCTCTCTTGGTGTTTGGAGGATACGAGATCCCCGTTGCCGCGGTTGTCGTAGGTAGGCAAAGCGAGATTTGCAGTGGCGGCGTACTGCAGATCAGGCATGGAGCTGCAAAATTGGACGAGGGCATCGGTGTGGATCTTCCGATCGGCGTCAGGGCTATGGATATGGCCCTTGATACCAATCTCAGCTACAATTGCACCAGCAGCGCGGAGCTGCTTCACGAGAAGGGGAGCCGTGGACTCGGATGTCGTCACCGTCGCGCGCGCCTCGTCGTAGAGAACGGCAATATAGGCATCAGGAGAACGGGCGTCGATAATTCGCCTCACTTCGCTGGCCTGTTTTGAACCAAGCCATGCTATTGCGAAAGAGATTGAACCGCCTTTGCCCGAAGTCTTGTCCCAGACCTCTCGCGCGTCGACCAGAGCGCCCATGAGCATGGCTAGCCGGACCGCCGTGGCCCCGTACTTTTGAAAGTCCTGACGGTTGCTGGCGCTGGCGACGGACAGCGCTCCCAGCAGCCCAAAGCAGAAGCCCAGCGTTTCAAATTTGCTGTTGCTCTTTGAGGCTGCGACCACGCTAGCCTGCAAATCTGCCGGTGGCTGTCCTTGGTGGAGGAGCTCAAGATAGCGCCAGTACTGCGTGAGCTGTATTAGCACCACCAAGGGTCCGACGATAATGCTGGGAAGGGTGGCTTCGGAGGGTATGTCTGTTGCCCCGTGTCGAAGCCACGAGTCCAGGTCAGCGAGCTGGCTGGGACCCGGGACCGCGCGGGCGACCTCGGGCATTATGGAATTCAAGCCATTCAAATAGGTTGGTAAGCCGGATATGGTATCTAGGATCCAGTCTCGGTGAGAGCTTTGAGATATTGGCCGTATCAGCGTCTCCATCGATTGCTTTGTGAAGGTGCCAACATGGGGTCCGAAGAGGAAGACTGTGAGCTCGCGAGAGTCATTGTCGGGCTTGATCTGTAGCTTATTGCCTGTCATTGTGGCTTTAGGCGTGCAGGCTCAAATCAGGATAGACCGAGACAGAGAGAGAAATGAAGTGTCAGTGTTTGCTGAACCTGTGTTGAAATGCCGCGTTGTTGAATGTGTCTGGTCTCGTTTCTTTGCAAGCCAGGTGCGTTGCCGACCCAACCTTTACCAAGTACCCGGACATGGCTATCAGTCTCGCTGACAATCTGGCGGACATGAATAGAGCAGGGTCGTGCTTGCTTGCACGTGTTGGACCGCATGGCGCGTGGCATCGGCGCTGCGATGACGATCAGCGGGACTGGATTCAGGAGTTCTTGGAGTCAGGAGTTTCGATTCTCAGGTACGACGATGCCTCTTGACCCGGTCTGACGCAGCGCCCTTGTGATTGTGTCTGAGTATCTGCGTGGGTGGACTTGCCGCGGTCACCAAGTCCGAAAGTCCGGTGTAGCAACCCGCCCTGGCCGTCCTGCCCGCCCCGCCCTTGCGTGAAGAGCCATCAGGATGAAGGATGAAGATGGGAGCTGAGATAGCATGCAGAGCACGTAGGCCTGGTCGTGCAGTGAAGCCAAGACCAAGACTTTGTCATCGCGTGTCTTCATCTGGTCCCGATCGCGGAAGCTTGGAAAGCCGGCTGGTGTGCCAACAACGACCGGAGCGGAGCAGACCATCCATCTAGCCCTTGATTGTGATGAAGATTGCTCCTGGGCTATTATCACATATCATCACACATCATCACATGATTCGACATGCTTAGGGTTAATAGAGGTCTTGGCATACAAGGAAGAGAATCACCGGAATCTGCTCAATCGAGATATCGATTACAGCATGTCGATGCAAGTCTGCTGCTTACTAGGGGGAACAGCCCTAATTAAAGTCTTCATTTTCCGGTCATGCCACGAACGTATGGCGTTGCTACCTATTAGGGATAAGAATGTTACTACTCGCCCAGAAGTTTGTTCCCTTCCAGATACGGTTAGCAGGCTACTGTCCGCTTGCTGGCCAATCATCGCTGAAATCATCTATCCACGCACGAAATGTCGTTGGTCGCCAAGCGAGCCGTAGCGGACTAACCGAATCAGATAGGGAACATAATCCGGGCTGGGCGACCCGAGTATGTCGCGCAGCCGTCAAAGAGGCCGTCGGCCCAACAACCATCCGATCCGATCCTCTCTGATTGGCCGACAGTGCCCCTGCCGCCTTTACTGTACCCGATTGTGCCTATCACTGGCTGCTGGGGGAAAGAGGTGCAGATCAGCTACGTCAAGACTAATACGACAGATCGCGATAGCTCCCGTCCATCACCGGGAGACCCAAGTGAGTCGATTCTAAGGTACCCCCTTTTAATGTTAATCGCTTAACCCTAACCCTGAGTACCTCTAGTACCTATAACACCACCCCCAACCTTTTCCCTCCTCCTCCTCCTCCTCCTCCTCACATGCTTTCTTCCACCTTGCCTCAATCTTTCTCTTCCACCCCCGCCCGAAGACGAAGATGGAGCCAGACCGGGCTGCGATCCCCATCGAGGCCGTAGTCGATTACCCCACCTCGGACTCTTCCCATACTCTCCCTGCACAAAATCATAATAAAGAGAGCGTCGTGAAGAATGAGAATGAGAATGCTTCAGGCCAAGATTCCGCCAACGATGGCGAGCACCGCGACGACTATCCCACAGGCCTCAGGCTTGCCTCGATCCTGGCAGGCGCCACCATGGTCTACTATCTCCTTTTCCTCGACCTGGCCATCATTTCCACCGCAACGCCCGCCATTACTACCGAATTCCACGCCTTGAGAGACATCGGCTGGTACGCGGGTGCCTATCAACTGGCAAGCGCTGCCGCCCAGCCACTGAGTGGCAAGATCTACACCTATTTCTCCCTGAAGGTATGTCGACTGCCGCCCCTCCAGTCCGCTCGCTTGACTGAGCCTAACTCTTCCCCAGTGGACCTTTCTCGCCTTCTTCTTCGTCTTTGAGGTGGGTTCGGCCATATGCGGTGCGGCACAATCGTCAACCATGTTCATTATCGGCCGCGCCATCGCCGGCCTTGGTTCTTCCGGCCTGTTTACTGGCTGTCTTACCACCATCGCCAATTGCGTCCCAAGAGAGCGGCGGCCGTTGTTCCAAGGAATCAACATAGGTATTGGCCAGCTCGGTCTTGCGTGCGGCCCCGTCTTCGGAGGTGCTTTCACAACCGGCGTCTCATGGAGATGGTGCTTCTACATTAACCTACCCATCGGTGCTGTCGTTGCCCTCTGCCTCGTCTTCAATAAAGTGCCAGAGGCAAGTGTCAAGCCTCCCTGGCGCCACGTTCTCGGCACCGCCGTCAAGTCGCTAGACCTGGTCGGATTTGCCCTTGTTAGCCCGGCTGCGATTATGCTTTTGGTGGCCCTCGAGTGGGGCGGAAACCAGTATGCCTGGGACAGCTCGGTCGTCATTGGCCTGCTATGCGGAGCCGCTGCTGTCTTTGCGCTCTTTTTATTCTGGGAACACCGAGAAGGGGACGGCGCAATGATCCCGTTTGCTTTCCTCAGGAGCCCTGTCGTCCGATCAGCATCACTGACGCAATTCTTTGCCCTCGGCGGCATTCTCATCGGCGACTTTTACGTGTCCATCTTCTTCCAGGTCGTCCGCAATGATTCGGCTCTGATGAGCGGCGTGCATTTGCTTCCGGTAACACTGGGCTTGGTCATATTCACCCTCGTCACCGGCGGCTTGATACAAGCCACGGGCTACTATCTACCCTGGATTCTAGCGGGTAGTGCCATCGCAACCGTCGGCTACGGACTCATGTCAACACTGAGCCCCACAACTACCTTCGGGCAATGGTTCGGCTACTTATGCATCTACGGCATCGGTAGCGGCGTGGGAAATTCAGGTGTAAGTTGCTTCCAATGAATTGCCGGGTCGTGCTCCAAATCTGACATCTCCCTACACATTCAGGCATACATCGCCGTCCAAAGCCTCGTCCCCCTGAAACAGATCCCCACGGCCATCGCGATCATCATCTTCGCCCAGAACGTGGGCGCCGCCGTTTGGGTCGTCGTCGCCAACGCCATCTTCAACAACAGCCTGCGCAAAGAACTGTCGCAGCGAGCGGCGCTCATCGGCCCCAGCCCCGAGGTCATCATCGAGGCTGGTGCCCGCAACATCCGCGCCGCGGGCCTGACTCCCTCTCAACTGGCCGCCGTCCTGGTGGCCTATGGCAAGGCGATTGATCGGACCATGTATCTCGGCATTGCCGTGTTCGGCAGCGTCATGCTTGTTGCATGGGAAATGGGCTTTACGAACCTCAAAGAGGTCGAGCATCAAAAGGAGCTCAAGAACGATAGCACGTCGGAGGAGGGAATGGATCCCTCATCGGATGTCAAGCCTGTGGAGCAGGTGCGCACGTGAGCCGGGAGGTCTGGGAGCAGAGTAAGAATAATGGCCGGGAGGTTTGCATCCATATGGCCGCCATCGGTGTGTGACTATGCATAGCGTTGCACCTTTGTCGTGACTTTTGGCATGGAGCGCTGTGTGCCACCGACTCTGATGCGGGGTCTGGACACTCGACAAGTGCACTTTGAAGATCTGGCCTTGGAACAGGAGACGGGGGTGGATGTGGATATATCGCAGCTCCCCGCTGGCGTGCTGAACAGGCAGCCTGCACCCGCAGTAGCTGCAGCAGGATCTGAACATGATCTCTCTTCCAATCTCGCTGTTGCACTTGAGAGCAATAAAGACAGCGTTGCTGTCGTTGGTATGTCCGTCAAGACCGCCGGCGCCGATGACCTGGCCGAGTATGCCGAAATGCTCAGAAGTGGACAGTCCCAGCACGTGCCTATCACCAGGGACCGATTGATGCACGATATGTTATTCCGCGAAGCGCCAGATAGCGACCCCAAGCGCCAGTATTATGGGTGCTTCGTTCGCGACTCGGATACTTTTGACCACAAATTCTTCAAGCGCAGCCCGCGCGAGTCAGCCGCCATGGACCCGCAGAGCCGTCTAGTGCTGGAGGCAGCCTACCAGGCGGTGGAGCAGTCAGGCTACTTTTCGGAGTTAGATCATGGACATGGACTTGGGCAAGGGACCGACAGCGACAGCACCAATATGAACGCTAAGATGCATGTTGGCGTGTATCTAGGTTCCTGCGGCGTCGATTACGAGCACAACATTAGCTGTCACGAACCAAATGCTTTCACACCGACTGGGGCGCTGAAGAGCTTCGCCACTGGAAGGGTATCGCACCACTTTGGCTGGACTGGTCCATGCATGACATTCGATACAGCATGCTCGTCATCAACGGTTGCTATACACACGGCGTGTCGGAATCTCTTGTCCGGCGAATGCAGCGCGGCATTAGCGGGTGGATCGAACACCATCACGAACATGATGTGGTTTCAAAATCTCGCTGCTGGCAGCTTTGTGAGCCCAAGCGGACAATGCAAGCCGTTCGATGACAGCGCTGATGGATATTGTCGTGCTGAAGGTCTGGGCTTTGTCTTTCTCAAGAAGTTGTCGGACGCCATCCGAGATGGCAAGCCCGTTCTCGCCGTGATTCCCAGCACAGCCGTCTACCAGAACATGAACAGCACGCCGCTATTTGTGCCTAACGCTCCGTCGCTTTCACGACTATTCACGGACGTGTTACGCTCGGCCAAGGTCGCGGCGCGGGATATTTCCCTGGTCGAGGCACATGGTACAGGCACTCCGGTTGGAGATCCAGCCGAATACGAAAGTATTCGCACTGCGCTTGGAGGCCCTGCTTCTGGCCGCGTAAAGAAGCTTCCCATCGGATCTGTGAAAGGCCATATAGGTCATACGGAAGGCGCATCCGGCGTGCTGGCGCTGATCAAGGTCATCATGATGATGCGGGGCGCCTTCATTCCGCCTC
>JAABUQ010004080.1_pt1 | contig 25536 bp, 34 predicted proteins | sample 5560001 | NCBI WGS metagenome assembly JAABUQ01 (sample SAMN10711888, study PRJNA513371) | rock metagenome | isolation source: Antarctica rocks | place: Antarctica: Victoria Land, Finger Mt nord | collected 2015-12-18
GAGGGGGGGAGGGGGTTGGGGGTTGAGGGGTATAGGGGTAAGAAGGGGAGGGTGGGGATGGAGTTTGCGGGGTTGGGGGCTTGGGAGTTGGTTTAGGTTTTAGGGGGGGGGCGGTGGTGGGGAGGGAGTTTGAGGGGATTGGTATGGGATTTCGGTATGGGATTTCGGTATGGGATTTTGGTATGGGATTTTGGTAGATTAATGTCGAGAGCTTTAGACGGTCTCTTTTGTTGTGTGCTGGGGTATCATATTTTCATCGATACTTAGCCCGTAGGCAATTCACCGTCTCTTATACATAAAACCCCAGCAGCAGCTATCCCTCCCACCCTAGACACCACCACGCTCCACGGCGCAAACACTCTACAACGGCGGCAACGCCTCCCGACAAATCGGACACTGCAACCGATACCGCATCCACCCTTCCAAACAGGGCATGTGGAAGATATGCCGACATGGCGTAACCATATACTCCCTGCGCGCAAAAATCGTCGTCCCCAACAAACCCCCCCCCGTCTTCGCCGCTTGATCCCTCCCCCCATCCCCACCTTCACCGGAAGGCACAACCGGCACATCCAGATTCTCGGTGCAAATCGCACAAGTGAAAACCTTGCGGTGCTCCCCCCACGCCATCTCCTCCTCTCTACTGTTACCGGATCGAGGCGTAGTCGGCAAAGAAGAAGAAGCCCCAGCCACAGCAGCCGGACTCACCGCCTCCGCGAACCCAATCGGCAGCGTGCCCGCGGTTTCGCTATCCCCCTCCCGGAGCACGGGATGGTACTCGTAAGCGGGCGGGGCGTAGCCCTCCGGGACGAAGAAGCGGGGCCCGAGGATTTCCTGGCTGGCTAAGGCCCACACTTGCAGCCAGACCCATGCTACGAGGACGTAGAAAGTTGATCGGCTGGTGGAGACGAAGAGGATGTTGTTCTCCACGGTGTAGAAATAGGCGAAGGGGGCGAGCCGCAGGAGGGATTGGCCGATGACGAAGTCCCAGCGTAGGGCCCGGCGGCAGTTGCGGGTGATGTTGCGGTTAATTTGGGGGAGCCAGAGGGAGAGGTAGAGGAAGCTGAGGGTGTTGCAGTAGAGGGAGCGGGGGGTGGGGGGCCAGGTGGAGGCGTGCATGGAGAGGAGGAAGGTGCAGAGGACGATGAAGTAGAATTTGGTGTAGAGGGCGCCGAGTTCGCGGCGGGTGTTGACTGTGACGGCGGCGGCGAGGGTGGGGAGGGTGGTGGGCTGTTCGGTGATTATGCTGTCCTCTGTGGCGGCGGCGTCGAGGTCTTGGTCTGGAGGGAGGATGATAGGCGTGGTGTTGGGGGCACGGCGGGCGGTGGCGGGAAGGGGCAGGGTGTCAGAGCCTGCGGCGGTGATTATGGGGTTTGAATCAAGAGTGGAGGTAGAGGGAGCGGTATTTGTTTCGGGGTTTTGAGCCGCGGTATCTGCGATTCGCTGGTCTCGAGCTCGTTGTTGTTCTCGTGCGAGCTCTAAGCGTTCGGGGGCTTGGACGGTCCAGATATCCATTAGGAATTTCATGCCGAAGAGGCTGACGTTGAGGAAGCAGAGGAAGCCGGCGGATGTGAGGGCGATGTATTGTAAGTCTATGAACAAGCCGATGAGCACGAACCATATGCATGCAAGACCGTCACCCATTGCCATTATTGCGATTGTGTAGAGGCTGACTCTGCTTCGCGTTGATGGGGTTGATGTGTCGTTCATTTGCCTTTTAAGTAGGAAGATCTGCCCAAAGAAGAGGAGAGCAAAGGTGAGAATGCAGAGTTTTGCTGAATACAAGTACGTTTCTAACTTTTCTCCCTTTAGATGTAGACCTTCTTGGGGTGCGTAGTCGGGTGGCCCTTTCGACTCCAGGACAAAACCACAATCAGGAGAAAAGACTAAAGCGGACATCCTCAAAGGCGGGACCGATGGAAGTGAAGCACCTGTGGGAAAACGAAGCTCTTGTTCAAGATCTTCAAATGATGTCCGTAGGTCGTCAGATGGGTACTGTTGTAGAAAAACAATATATTCGCATTCCGGCAAGGGGAAAAGGCGATCTGGAGAAAGACGTGGCGACGATTCCCAGGGACTGTAAGATCTATCCATACGAGGTTCCTGCTTATTGATCTCTGGTAATAACGTCTGATTCAGTAGATCTCGGGTAAGCTGATAAGCACGCCGAGAGATTGTAAAATGTGGTAAAGCGAAGATGCCATCGAATCTAGGACATGTTAGAGCTGCAATGAGTACGCAGCCCGGAGAGCACCCACTTTTCACTTGTCGTAGTAAGCACAATACCTCCTTGCTTGATAAAGTGTACGCCGTACATGGTGAAAGACCAGCTATCACCACTCGAGCCCTCGTCCATGATATTGATCTGTGCTTCAACCTCTCTTATCATGCCTGGCTCAGACAACAGCTCGTCACTGTCGACCTCATTGAGTGTGATTCGAAGGTCTCCAGCCGGACCAGTGATATTCCGATTGTATTTTTTCGATTGATATTCAACACTCGGTACAAGTGCAGTGAGGTTTATGGCTTGCGGCACGCGGCTCTCCACGTGCTTTGACTGTGTCCATTTCCCTCGGACAATGCCTGTGACGTTCTGATATATGGGCAGAGGATCTTTGAAAGGCGCTGTGGCGTGCACACCACCTCCAAAAGCAGCTTTCCCCAAATCCACGGGGTCCTCGGCGCCATTGTGCAACTTCGATTCATTGCCGGGCTTCAAGGTAGCCGGAGAAGCTTCCAATATGGTACGTAACTGCTCCCTAAGCCTCTCTTTGACATTTGGGAGATTTCCCCAGGCATAGCTATCATTTTTCCTTAGACCGGTGAGGTTTAACCATCTATCATTTGTGGCATCTAGAGCCCCGTAGTCTGAGCGATTGAGCACATTCAAAGCTTGTTGCTCCTGCGAGACTCGGTCTTCGTGTTCTCGCTTCTGAGAGACAGTAGGTATACGGGGCTCGGGTGTCAGGAGCAAGAAGAAGATGATGAAGATGAGTAGGACGTTTCGGGGAGCCATTCTGATGGTCCTTCATCCTGTCTCCTTCGAGGAGCTCGGTCACAAGTGTGGTGTTATAACGCCTGTATCGGCGCCTTTCTATGGGTCGGAATTACATCACATGTTAGATGCATCGGAGGGTAAGGGTGATAACCTAGGTAAGCTGTAAATCATAAGGTAGCTGGCCTCGAGAGCCCGGACGGGGTTCGTTGAATATAAATCCTCGGAAGAAGCTTTTCAATTACGATCACCAGATCGGTCTCGATTTCCGAGAATCCGAGAATCGGAACCGCCTTTCCGACCTCGACGCAACTGGAGGCTTCTATCTGATGCCTCATACACTAACGGCCTTCACGCTCATGGCTATACTGACTGGCACGCTCTAAATATTGGAGCTGTTAACAGGCGTTTCGAAGGCGAGTGCCTGGGAACAAGCAATGGCATTGAGAGACGATGCCTGCTTTAAGCATGACAGGCGATAGATAGTTGTTTCGTCCGTTCAGCTATGAAGTTCAAGGACGCATTACTACCCCGACAGATATTGGTCAATCCCACTCCTACTACGACCTCCTTGCCTCATACTTGCTCACCCTTCCTACTTCCGTCAGGTGGACTTTTGAACATTGGCGGCAGCCAAATCATCACTCTCACGCAAAATGGTGTCTTTCAACCTAAATGTCCCAGCACGGCTGTGCCTCTACCTGTGGATCCCACAACACCGGGAGCCGATCTGTCAATGCTCGATCGCGATCCCTTTTTTGCCTCGACGAATCCGCAAATTTATGCCATTGCTGCTCTGACTGTCGTCAGCTACATGCTAGTCATCATCCTCTTCATCACCCCAAGGACCTTTTTCGTGGCTGGTGCTGGTGGTGGAGGGGGCTTTTTTGGTCAGAGGGGCTTGATCAGTGGAGCGTATGGAAACAATTCGGTCATTGGCGTTGGTGGTCGGCCCTGGCTACAGAAATTTGCGGCGTTGGCTGTAGCGATCTCGTTAACGATTGTCACTACCAAAACGCTGACCTGGGCCGAACAACAATATAACGATGGCTATCAGGACGCTGTGGAGTTGTCGGTAAACGTCATGGATGGACTTGAAGTTCGAATCGTCAGACTGATTTCAGAGACGTTGCTTTGGCTTGCGCAGGCTCAGACACTTATACGGCTGTTCCCACGGCACAAAGAGAAGCTCGTTATCAAATGGTGTGCATTCTCTTTGATATTGCTCGAGATCGTATTCAGCATCCTCAATCACTTCGTCCAACCGTCCTCGAAACACGAGCCGCGGTCGTTCACTGACGCCATACCCGCTCTCGATTACCTATTTTCTCTGGCTCTTAACATAGCTTACGCAACCTTCGTAATGTGGTATACTTTGAGCAAACGACGGTTTGCCTTCTGGCACACCAACATGCACAACATGCCACTCGTCGCTTTATTATCTCTCACAGCTGTGCTGATTCCTGTGATTTTCTTCGTTTTGGACCTTTCCGAACCCGATATTGCTGGCTGGGGAAGCTATGTGCGATGGGTCGGGGCGGCAGCAGCGAGCGTAGTGGTTTGGGAATGGGTTGAGCGGATCGAAGCATTGGAGAGAGACGAGAAAAGGAACGGTATCCTTGGTCGAGAGATCTTCGACGGTGACGAAATGCTTGAAGCTACTCCTTCTTCTGACAGGGATTGGCCAAACTCCTGGCGAAGTGATCACAAGGGAAGCAGACCAAGTGGAGGATTCGGTAGCCGCATGAGTACTGGCTGGAAGGGCGTGGCTCAGGTCTCACGACGGATGAGACAATCAATGCCGTTCCAGCAGCGCATCTCAAAGCATTCGGATAACCGCAGCAGTGAAGGTTCGAGCCAGATAGCTGCAAGTTCAGGCACCGAACACACAAGCTCTACATTGCAGCATCGCCTTCCAACAAGGCCTCCGGCAACAGCGTCGCCTATCAATAGAGCGGATACGGTAAGTCCTGGGAGCACTGTCTATATGGTACGCTGCCATCAAGATAACGATCCTACGCCACCGATTTCGGAATCTGCTGCAGAGTATCAAGCCGAGCATCAAACGAATGTGTCACCCCAAGGAACGGGTAGCGAAACCATGCAAAGCAACTACAAGCTTAGAACCTTTACTAGTCGTTTCCCAAGAATGGCCAACCCTTTCGGACGGCAACGTACGACACCTCCTCTAGAGGTCGTGCAAGCTCTTGCACATCAACCATTGGAAGATCCCATCGCAACCGAGGAAACCAGTCAGCTTAGTATACTTGAGAGATTGCACTTGAAACGCGCTCGAAAATTCGATGAGACTCGGAAGCCAGTTATCATTATACCAGCCCCACGCGGTGATAGACCCGCCTTTGACAACACATTTGATCATGGATTAACAGAACAGGTTCTATATCCTTTCAAAAATATGTCCTCTTCAGAAAGGGATGAGCAACCACCAGACGCGGTCTTGAACGCGATGAACAATTCGAGACCAATCAGCCCTATGTCAGTCAAGACTCATGAGATCTCCAGCCTCGGCAACGATATTGAGCCTCCGAGGTCAATCGAAGCACAGGCTCCTTCAGCCACGGATCTTCGTCCACAGCCCGGGGTCTCTCAATCGAAAGCGCACACAGATACCGCTCGGACGGATCATGACCGGTGATTACAGTTCTTTGTCTTTTCGGATGATGTATCAATGTATATAGGAAGGCTGTGAGTAAACGAGAAGGCTTTCATGCCTGTTTGACGATACCTATGACGATATGAGCAAGGCGTTGGGGCAAGTGTATATTGTCGCATGGGGGCATAGGCCAGTTTGGAGCCTTGAAACATGATGCAACTGGACGAGTCCCCATCACGTATTGCTGTATCTATATATGCTATACGCTCTATCGATATATATACGGCTCGACCCATAGACAGGCATGAAAAACATTGTTCCTCTGACAATTATCAGAACGTGTGACAGCTCAAATGCGAATACGAGTTGAGTACTCGGCAAGAGTTTCCAAAAGAGGTCAGGAATAGACTGACAGCATCGACTGCAACAACAGGCAGAAGACAAGTTCGCGGCCCCCGGGCTCTCAGCACATCTGTAATTCTTTCCTTACTTGGATGTGCACCCTCCTCCGACTTCTTACTGCCTCCAGTCTGTACTGCTACCTCCCTGTTCATCGCCACCAGTGGCTCATTTCCCACCATGGGCGACCCCCAATTGGTAGCCAATATGTTCGACCGCAGCTTTCACAACGGTCGGCATGATGGTGGTGCTTCGATGTTTCCTTTGCCATTGAATCTCATAGCGTTGATAATATCCTATGTATGGCCCGCCTTCTCCGCCGTCATCGGTTGCAAAGCTCACAGATCGACCAGCTCGACCGCCCTTCTGACCTTGGTCGAATGTGTCGCACCTGTCGTGTCTTTCACTATATGACTCTGCCCCAATTATACAGCAATGTATCATTACGATCTTACGACTATATACGGTATAACGGACGGGATCAACGTCCGGAGGGGTTAGTACTTCTCGGAGCGTTTTCTCCCCTTTGCGTGTGAGACAATGGGCCTTGAGATGTGTTTCGGGGCATTTTCAAGACTTGTCTCACTTCTCGCTTTCTCGCATTAGAAGAGTTGTGCTGACTCCAAAACTTACTGCAGTGCCGGAATGGCAAGTCCGTTCTCCATGGGTCTAAGTGGACTGGTCTCTCGAAATGTAGCTAGCTATGTGAAGAGCTTCGAAGTCTGTGGTGAATGGAAGGAGTATGAATTAGAAGAGCACTCGAGGGTTGGGCGGGTCCCCGATGTCAGTATGATGTTGAATTCTTTGGTCCGGGTAGCGATTGAGAGAATGCCAGTGCTGCAAAGCTTTAGGTACCTCCATAATCAACCGTGAGAAGTAACCTTGCTGACCTCTACAGCTGGGAGCTGAACACCAAGATGTTGCCTACCGTCTGGCAAGCGCTTGCTCAAAGTAAAACCTTGACGAAGCTCACAGTCAAGTTCCCATCGAAACGAAATCCCCGGCCTATAGCGCTGGTTCCTCCAATGCCGAACCTTCGATATGTCAAATTCCATGACATTGACCCTCTATGCTATTCGGACGACATTTCAATCTTCTTCCTGGGCTCCAAAAACCTCCACCACGTCTCTCTACACTTCAGCCCTCGCATGCGGCAAATGCGTGAGCCTTCTATCCATTACTCCAACTTCTTCGGAAAATGCGACGCCGCAAACTACCTCCTTCCCCTCAAATCAATAGCAGTGCAAAACCTCTATGACCCTAACAGTCGCTCCTGCGGTGAGATCGTCGACCACAGAATGATCGAGGAAATCACATTCCTTAATAGCACGGGCGGGATAGGGGATGATAACAGTGCTGTCTTTGGTGATAATGATTGGAAAAACCCTAACCAGTGCGTCATGCCCACCCTGAAAATGCTGCGCTTGGACAAAGTCTCGCACGCACAATGCGACTTCCTCGGCACCATCACTGGTCTAGAACGTCTCTACCTGATCGGTCCTCACGCCAAACCATCCAGCAGCACGGAAAACAGCACCAACCCTATCCCAAACACTTATCCCCGCTCCCCTGCCAGTAGCATTTCCAGCCCTGGCAGTACAGACCCCTGCTCCATCCTTGCGCTGAAAGACCTCTACCTTGAAAACATCACCACAGCCCACGGCGCAACCCTCCGGCACCTCCTACTCCCACCACAATGGCGGCTCTCCAACGACGACATCGCGCGCATAATCCGACAATGCCCCAATCTAGAACAACTAGCTATCGGCTTCGAATACGACCAGTTCAGACACATGCGGCTCCTCGTTCCCTTCCTATCCAAACTCACCGCCCTTCGCCTGCTGGGGAACCCAGACGATCCGGCATTTGTGAACAAGATGCGCGAACTGGATAGGCAGGGTTTGCACGAGGAGAAGATTGGCGAGGAGACGGTTAATAGGGAGTGGAGCCGGATGCGGTGGATCGAGATGGGGGATGGGGATATGTTGTTTGAGATTGGGAAGAGGTATCAGACGGAGGGGGGGCAGTGGAGGAGGGAGGTGAAGAGGAGGTCCAGGGAGGATGTGCAGGGGCTGGAGGTTTGGGAGTTGGATTGCTTGGATATTTAAGGGGGAAAGAGGAGGAAAGGTGTATGTCTGGTGGTCCGATGATGGACGCTATGGAGGGAACGATCTCGCAGCGCGCGAGGTTTGGGAATGGTTCGGGAGTGGTACAGCAGGATCTGTAAGCCTCCTATTCGAAAGCTTTTGCAACGAACTACAGCCTCGCTGGGCATTGGAGGCGGAAACGCCACATGACACGGGGTATCTAGGTGTGCACTACCCCGGTACGCAGTTCGAGGAACTGCTATCTCTGCTTTCATCACTGATCCACCACGCTACGTGAACCATCCGAGTATGGACTCGCGCCATCAATAACAAATCCCCAGTCAAGCACCCAACAGCAAGGACCCCCTGATCTTGCTTCAATTCTCCGGCTCATCTCCCTCTCCCAACCCAAAATTCGCAAAAGACGGCAAAAAGTCCACTCGATCCGGCCTCCCCACCCCTAGATTTCCGGTCAAATATTCCGGAATGAACGCGAAGGTCTCGTTGAGAGAACAAAAGATCGGTGCGAACTTCGACCCGTCTGGGAACTTTTTCCCGATAGACGGCAATTACCTCAGCGCGCGCAGCTCCCCCCGTCGCTAGCGATCGTGCGGGTACTCGTGAAGAAACCATCTTACCTACCACATCCACATCCACATCGCATCGCATCGCATCGCAGTGAAAAAGGGGCAAGCGGAGAGGCGGGTGGGTGGCTAAACCCAATCAAGCGGGTTTCCAGCTCTCCAGCGTCGAGAGGGTCGGCCCAGCCCAGCGCCCAGCCCTTGCCCGAACCGCGCGGTCCGCTGCATGGCATGAAAAAGGTTTCGTGGAGTCAGTGGAGAAAGGGAGATTAGGGACATCGGCATGGGGATGGCGCTGTTGGGCTTTTCCACGGTGTGGAGTTGAGTGAGTGAGAGGATATGTACAAAGGGATTGGCACGAAGTCTCACTCCCCAGCTACTTACTTAGCCGGCTCCGCCTGCGTAGCTGCCCCCGCAGCATCTTGCATCCCGGCATCAGGATCGAGAGGTTTGGACTTGTCATACCCCACCGCCTTGACAATACCCAGTCCCTTGGTCCTGCCCTCCCGAAACAAGATCCGCTCCCCAACGCTCAAATACTCCGGGCGCTGCACGAAGCGAAACGCGACCGTCGCCCGATCCCCCGTGCGGATGAAAGCGCGATCGATATCGATGATGGCGCATGTCTGGCTGATGGGCCCCACGTGCAGCATAGCCTGGTATTTCGTGCGGATGGTGGTGGCGTGGGATAGGATGAGCACTTCGGCGACGAACTCGCGGTAGACTTTCGGGGGGTTGTCGAGTTTGGGCAAGACGACCATGCCTTTCCTGACTTCCTTCCTGCGGACGCGTTTGAGCGCGAAGGATGCGGATTGCCCGGCTTGGCAGACGGGGACCTGGATGCGTTTGCGCTCGATGCTGCGGATGTGGGTGGTGGTGAATTGGCCGAGGGAGTCGGGACCGATGAGGACTGCGTCGCCGGTGTGGATGATGCCGGATTTGACGATGCCGGAGACGACGGTGCCGACGAAGGGGACGGAGAAGGTGTCGTTGACGTGGAATTCGAAGGGGCCGTCCGCGTCGTAGTTGCCGTGGTGGGGGAGGATGTCGAGGAATGTGCGGACGAGGTCGAGGGATTGTCCTGTTACGTTTGAGACTTGGAAGATGGGGCAGATGCGTTGGGAGACGAATTGGGAGGCTGTTTCGATTGTTTCGGCGTGGGTGTGGATGAAGATGGGGATTTTGCGCGCGCCGGGCGATTTGAGGATGCGGGTTAGTTGGGTGATTGTTTGTGCGAGGATTTGGGGAGGGCAGATGTCGATCTTGGTGATGACAACCATGACCGGAACGTTGAGGGCGAGGGCGATGCCCAGGTGTTCTCTGACGGGGGCGTGAGTGAGGATGGGGTATAGTTGGCAGGGTGATTTACTTGCTCATGCCTATGAGGCCGTTGTTTGCTGCGACCATTAGGAGACAGTAGTTCGGGCTGCTGCTCAGCAAGCCGAAGACTGTCGTTCGGAGGTACCGCTCATGACCTGCCAAGTCGGTGAAAGTAATGACTTTTGCCTGGGTATATCAGCATTCCGTCTCAATCGAGAGCCGGCAAGCGTACAGCTCGTGTACCAATCTCTTCCCACGTCAATTTCCTGCCAGGGTTGCTTGAAGCTACCACCTTCCCCTGGACATCGAAGCCCATGATTTCCATGCCCACAGAACTTGTTCGACCACTTTCCATTTCATGCTTGTGCCTGAACAGGTTGACTCTTGCTTTGCCTCGTCCATCGTCCAGACCACCTTTTACCAACACGCCGAGCATCGTGCTCTTACCAGCGTCGACTTGAAATCGGTCAGCTTCATCTCCCTGTCAAGCATCTCCATGACTCGTACCATTGCCAACCACTGCTATTCTAGTTTCAATCACATCCTCCACCGTCTCAGGCTCTTGCCGTATCATCAGCTTTCCCGTAGCACTCGTATCTTTTTCACTGACCGGGTCCACATCCTCCGACCCTCCAGTGTTCCGAGACATCAATATTCGGCACTCAGCCTTCAGTATTTTGGCAGCCCGCCGTAATCTGTCCAAAGCGACATTCCACTGTTCCTTACTGAAAGCCATGGTCTCTCCATTGTCTTCTTGCCCAAGGTCGAAAAGAGTTTCTCCGTTACCTTCCAGCATACGGGACTGTAGAACGCCACTGAGTTGATGTAGAGTGACATCGGCATCTTCGCCTGTGTCTAGTAGAATGTCCTTTAATCGGACTTGGGTCGAGGTTTCTGCGAGGTCGAGTGTGTCCAGAATATCAAGCTCCACATGATCCTCGTATTGAGATTGGCTTTGCGTAGCATATCCACTGTCACTGGGAGCTACAGAGCTTCCCTTGCCCTTGCCCTGTTGTTTCTCGACGTAGTCGGCAAACTCGCTCAGAGCCTTTCATTGGTAACTGTCAGAGGAGAAGTCTTCATCAGGGATATTTGACGCACTGTCTCTCCTTTCCCTCGCTCACGAGCCGTCTCTTTTCGTGTCCCTGCGGTCATCTTGATTTCCGCCGCCGCCCAGGAGTGCAAATGTGTATTGAATTGGAATGATGTATGGATAACATTGAAGCCTCTGGAAGATTCTACGATATGTCAAACAAAGGATACAGCGTGCATAGGGGTTTTCCGGCGCGAAGAATCATGAGCGTAAGTGATATGAGTAGGTCGAGCGTGATGGGGGCATTCTACTCCTTATCGATAAGGTGACGCATACAATTCCTGAGTCATGGGAAGGGAGAGTAATGACGAGTTAAGACTCATGTGACTTTGCTGTCGTTGCTGGTTGCTACTCAACATGCTTGCCTATGAGAAGTATCGATGGCCTATATTTCGCTGGCATCATTCTCTGCCCGACACTTCCCCCCTTACTCCTGTTCTCCGCGCCCTGCCAATTCCACTCCGCTAATTGCACCCAGTGCTACCACTCACTGATGGGGCTCCTAAGTGAAGGTCACGGCCAGTGTTGGTGTTTGTACGACGGAGCTCAAGGATCTGTCCCGCGCTGGGATATGGCCAAAGGTTTGGTGGAAATATGCACTGTGTCTCTGTTCAACTTGCAGCTTGTGGAGAAATAAGGACGACCGAGTCTCCTATAACATATGAGCTACAAGCATACAATCAAACACGATTGCAACCCACCTCTAACGAAAAGCATCTCTGATTGCTTTCTGACCGTCTAGGAATCCACTTAGAATAAGCACGTTAGCATACAGTCCGAGATGACTAGCCTTGACCTCTTCTTCCTCATCATCGTCCTCCTCGACGACATAGATAGTCTCCTCCACATCTCCCAACACGAGGTTACAGTGGCTATCGTACGCCTGCCATCATTAGAAAACCTTGACCGTTGGTTAGAAATCGACTTACATGTAGACGTCCCTTCAACTCTCGGTCTCCTCTTAGCTTGACAAACACTATCTCATCCAAAGACAAGCGGACTAAATCCAAAGGCTCGGGAGCCGGTGCTCCATCTCCATCTCCAGTGTCAGCCATGATCGGACTAGATTCCTGTTGCGAGATTGAATTTCCTGTCGGTTGATAGAAGGCAATTGCACAGACTGGGGATTTTGATACTTGACCCTGGGGCAATTTTTCCCGAGGTCGGCTAAAAATTCCGATATCAACGTCTCGTTTCAAGACTCATCTTCGTTGTATTTGCACACTTAAACAGATGCGTCCAACAACGACTTTTCCGGCCTTTGCAAATCCAAGAAACAGCTATGGCACCCTCGGCAGTGCCTGATGGCGATTCCGCAGACGCAGCCCTCCAAAAGCGAGAAGACCAAATTACAATGAATGGAATTGAGCAAAACAAGGACAAGACCGTCAATGGCTTACCAAAAGCTCCACAGACCGGAGAAGGCCAAAAGGAAGGGAAATTATCAGGGAAAGAATTGAAGGAAAAGGCGAAAGCAGAAAAGGCTGCAAAAAGAGCAAAAGAGAAGCACGGCAGGCAAGGTCAGCCAGTGGCAGATCTACAAGGTGGGAATCAGACAGGGGATAAGCCAACGAGGCAGTCTACAGCTTCGAAAGCTCCTGTGCCCGCCTCGGGAACTCAGCATAGGAGGACTGGCTCTACAAATGCAAAATCCTTACCAATACGCCCAGCAGAGGCTCAGGCTGTGAATCAACCCTTGGAGCCTAAGAAGGAAGACAAAAAGGTCGCCCTGTTCGACCATCTCTACGGCCATCCCAGAAGAACCTCAATCGCAGGTGCAGGAAAAGATGTACATCCAGCCGTCCTGACCCTCGGCCTACAAATGAGCAACTACGTGATCTGTGGTAGCAATGCACGCTGCGTCGCTACCCTCTTGGTCTTCCAAAAGGTGCACCCATACCCTCCCAAACACTCACGACCAATCTTACTCTCCACAGGTAATCGAAACCTACACAACCCCTCCCTCCACCTCCCTCCCTCGCCACCTAACCACTCACCTCTCAACCCAAATCGACTACCTTGTCTCCTGCCGCCCCCTCTCAATCAGCATGGGAAACGCCATCCGCTGGCTCAAAGTGTCAATCTCCGAGATCGACGTCAGCACCCCCGAGTCGGATGCAATAACCACCTTGTGCGATTCGATCGACAATTTCATCCGCGAGCGTATCACTGTGGCGGATCAAGTCATAGCCAGCAGCACCGCTTCGAGAATAAAAGATGGCGACGTCATACTCACGTATGCCAAAAGCAGTATCGTGCAGCAGACCCTCGTCGAAGGCCACCGGCAGGGCAAGCAATTCCGCGTTGTGGTAGTAGACTCGCGGCCCCTCTTCGAAGGCAAGAACCTCGCTCGCGCGCTCGCGGAGTTGGGGGTGGAAGTGCAATACACACTCACGCATGGACTCAACCACGCCGTTAACCCCGTAACCAAAACCCTCCTCGGCGCCCACGCCATGATGTCCAATGGACGACTATACTCGCGCATCGGCACCGCGCTGGTAGCAATGACGGCGAAAGAGCGCAAAATCCCCGTGATCGTATGCTGCGAGAGCATCAAGTTCACCGACCGCGTCGCCCTGGACAGTTTCGTGCACAATGAAATCGCACCGCCGGAGGAGCTACTGCTTCGAGAGTCGACGATGTCCGCATCCGGAGTCGCGCAACCTTCATCGCCTTTGGAGCGGTGGCGCGATGTGCCGGGACTGCAATTGCTGAATCTGATGTACGACCTCACGCCCGCGGAGTGCATTGATATGGTGATCACTGAGTATGGCTCCCTACCGCCGAGTTCGGTGCCGGTGGTGCATCGGTTGAGTACGAATTCTTGAACGCTGGCACCATCCACTAGAAATATCTATCTTTTAAAAATGACCGCACCGCATGCGAACTTCTGCATCCGCTGTACAGGCAGCATTCCCGCATCAAGTCCTCCAGAGCCTCGAATCCACGTGCCAACACGGCAGAGAAATAGTGTCGGCGGAGGCTTGTCACGATGGCCTAGGCGCATCACCCATGCAACATCCTGGAGCTCCTGCATCCTCGATCTCAACGCGACATATCAACGAAGATTGGCCAATGGAATGCGGTTCCGTTCACAACAATGGCGATTCACGTTTCTATGGCAGTCTCCAAGTACTATGCATCCTACACCACTTTTGAATCCAAAGACCCCACGAGGCGCCATCCTCGTGTTATAGAGGAGACCCAGCTCAACAGAAGAAAATGACAGCTGGGGGGGGAGAGCTCTTGCAGCAATTAGAGAAGTAGCGCTAGCCACGGCGGTGAAATCGCAAGATTCTTACTGTAACCATTTCTGGTCTGCCGCCGTAAACAATAGATACAACTTTCTACGCTCCAAATCTTGCAGAGCCCAAAAGGTGGTTCTACTATGCTAGATGCTAGAATATGCTATGCCGAGACGAGCAAAAGCCAACATAAGCATCGATACAGGAGCCTTCCTCATGCTCACTTACACCTCCACTCCCCAGCATCAACGCAACAGCCCTTCCGCATCGAGCATCAAGCACCCCCGCCAGCTCACGAGAGCAACTCCTTAATATCCTCAATCCTCTGCATCTTCTTCTCCTCCTCGCTCATCATACCCAAAGAACTCGCACTTTGCTCGAACTCAAATCAGTCCCAAACGATTTAAACCACCCCCCACCTCACCAAGCAAGGGGGGTGTGCGGGGGGGAAACACTCACATGAACTTCTTCCTCTCCTGCACCCTCAACATCCTCCCCTCAATGCTCCCCCCAACCACGAACCTCACCACCTTAACCTCCTCATCCTGCCCCATCCGATGCACCCGGTCAATCGCCTGCGCCTCGACCGCAAAGCTCCACCACGGATCCATCATGAAGACTCGCTTAGCCGCCGTGAGATTCAGGCCCACGCCTCCAGCCCTCAGACTCAACAACAGCACGACACCGTGCCCGTTCTTCTTCCCGGTAAGGGGAGAAGCGAATTCGGTGAGCACGGCCGCGCGGGCCTTTTGGCTCATGCTGCCGTCGAAGCGGAGGAAGGGGATTTGACATGCGTCGAGGGCGGGGCCGATGAGGTCGAGGAAGGAGGTGAATTGGGAGAAGACGACGGATTTGGTGCCTGGGCTGGTTTTGCGGAGGGCTTTGAGGTGGGAGACTAGGGCGGCGATTTTGGCGCTGGAGGTGGTGCCGATACGGCGGAGTGTAGTGCGTTGGGTGGGCTTTGGAGCGAATGATTGGGCGGGTGTGGAGGTGTAGAGGCCGTCGTCGTTGTCATCGTCGTCAGAGTCATTGTGGTGGGTTACCTCGAAAATATCGCGTTGGTTGATGGGGAGGCGGCAGTTGAAGCAGAGGGGCAGGGCATGTTTTTCTTTTTGGTGCTCGATGTAGTCCAACAGACAGTTCTTACATGCGCTATGCCAACAGCCCGTCACGGCGGGCTCGATCATTGGTTCTTCCGAGCAGATGGGACATTCGTTGTTCTCTTGCGCTTGAATTTCTTGAAGTACGTGAGCACCAAATTTATTGGCAATGTTCTGCTCACCTGCTTCCGAATCGGAAGTGAACCTTTCAATGAGCTCTTGCAAGTCCATGTCGTCGGCCAGGCCATTCGCAACGTCTGAGGCCGCAGCTGCCTCTTCTTCCTCGGCCGCGATGGCTTTGTTGCGTGTCAGAATTGGGTGACAGCATGACTGACGGAGACGAAGGAGTTGAGCAAAGATTGTAGTATAGGATTTGAGCAAAGTGCCTGCTTCCATAGTTGCATTGAAGGTCCGCTTGGCTCTTGTAAAGATATAATCGTAGACCTCTCTTTCTTGCTTCGAAAGCTCAATTTCTTCAATCTCAATGGTTCTTGGAGGGAGAGGAACCAGAGCCTGACCGTCTGGGGTTTTCATATCTTTTGTTCGACGCATGACTAGTGGTTCGAGGACGGTCTGTACGACATCGAGAGCACGGATGAAGTCTTTCGACTCGAAAGGTACTGTAATGAATGTCTTCCAGAATGAAAAGTTTGACCATGGCTCGACACGCAGGAAGTGTACCAAACTGAACAAATCCTCGAGCCGATTGACGATTGGCGTCCCTGTCAATACCCATCGATGCTGAGCATTGATCTCGTAACAAGCTTTGGCGGTCTTTGACTGCCTGTTCTTGATGAAATGCGCCTCATCGAGTATGACACGAAAGAAATCGAGGGAGAACAGTCCTCCGTGCGAGCCACGGTCACCTCCTCGGCTTGCCACCTGGTTGAATTCAGAGAGCACGATGCCGTAGCTCGTGATAATGAGATTGGGAGCAGACGTAGCATTGGCATCGCAACACAGGTTCTGCAAGTTCGCAGCTTTGTCACTCCCATAGTACACCAGTGTTTTTAGTGTCCCGGGCTTGGATGCTTTAGCAGCTTCGCTTTCCCACTGCGCCAACAAGGACATCGGAGCCACAACCAAGGTTGTACAAGGTGCTGCAACTACAGCCGATGAGTTTTTCGGTAGCCTGGGCAAAACGGTGACGGATGATGCTGAAGGCTCTGAAGCTTGTACTGCAACTTCTGATCGATGGGAGTGCATAAGACTGAGCATCTCAATGGTCTTTCCAAGCCCCATTTCATCTGCCAATATGCCACCCAGGCAATGCTGCTCTTGAGCAGGGAATTCCAGCGATAGCTCGCCAGAATAGGGGTTCACATAGAACTTGCTCTGTTTGGCAACACTGGTGACTTCCTGATCATCCATATCCTTGACGGGCCACGTATATTCTTCCCACAACGGATGCATCGAGACTTCTTTGGCGTCTGACCTTTCGTCTTTCTCCTTGCTTCTCATCCAATGCAGAGCCTGCTTCTGGTACTTCCGCAAGTCCATTACGAATGTTTCCGCAGGGTCTCTTGTTGGCGTATCGAAGTCGAAGGACTGAGCTTTCTTGTATAGGCTATCAAGTTGGTCTTGCTCCAATTCTTTGCCGTCTTCCTGCTCTTCATCTGGTGGCGTCGAGCTGCCATCTTGTGTTGCTTTCGGCTTCTTACTCTCACTGTCTTTGTCATATTGCTCTGCGATCTCGGCAGCTTGCAGAATGCCTTGGCGCTTATGGTTTGCAGTAGTATTGTTGACGGTAATAGGATGCAGATTTATCTCGTCGAAAAGCTTGACTAGTGCTACCTGTCTCAATCGCAAATCTTTCTCCTCGGAAGTCTCCTTCTCTTCGAAGATGCCAGTAGTACGATTATTGTTTTCAGGTTTCAAAAACCCACTGGCCTCAAATGCTCTTCTCTGCAGAGAGCACTTCAATTGCAGCTCAATGGTATCGTTGATTCTGACTCGTTCAGGCGCAAAGAAGCAAACACCATCGAACCCACAGACCTTCTGATCTATCAACGTAGACACCCAATTCGCCGTCTCCTTCGGTAACCTTCCAATCTCTTCACCGCGAGTATTTGTAATGCGTACAATGACATCTGCCCTCATCCTGCTGGCAGCGAATTTGGACGGTTGTGTTGCTTTGCCTCCTCGGCCGACCTTCACCGGTGGCTTGATCTTCGTTCTTTCAACCTTGACAGCTTGTCCGATTTGTATCAGACCAGTACCACTTCGAGTGGCCCACGCTCCGACACCAAAAGCACCCACGTATCTGTAGTCCGGCATTGTATCGAGCATATTGCTTCCCACCGAGGCTTCTGGTGCGGGTTCCTTCTCGACGTTTGGAAGACTCCGCTTCGGAAGACGGGAGCTGAACGCGTCCATAGTAGACTTTGATGACGGTCTCGAAGTCTGAGAGGCCTTGTTCCATGACCCATCGAGATACAGATTAATCGCCCGCTCCATATTTTCGCCAGATGCCTCTTGCAATTTCCGAAATGTATGGAGGTCCACTTTGTCGCCGATGAAGCTCTCAAAGGTGGCCTTTTGAAAGGCCACTGGACCGTCCTCGGTACCCGCGACAGGGTCATCCTGAATCTCCAGGCCGGTCTGGCTGGAAGCCGGATGAAGCCTGTCCGGTGTGACCTGTTCCGGGCTTGTGTATGGTGACGTCGACACACCGTCGTCGATGGGTGGCAATCCATTTGAGAACTCCTGCTTTTCGGCCACGGGTGATTCTTCGGCAAAGAAGCGTCTCTTCTTCTTCGGAGGCTGTTCCACGCCGAAGAAGCTCATTTTGTGTCGTCGACGGTGGAAGTCTTGTGGCGACGAGGTCGCAGGATAAATTAATTAGGCAAGTCGCGTAAAATTCACGGTGTCACTGAACGCCGGGTAACGGCGGATATTTAACATCAGTGGCTCCTCCGCCGAAGGGATTGCTACTCACATTCTACGCAGAATTAGATCGAACAAACTGCGACTACATTCAAGTGTTACTTACATTTGACAGGGTTAGAGCAACGTGCACATGCTTTTGTGCAATTGTATTCTAGAAGCATTATCCTACACTCTTGCATGCGTTTTCTCATCCTAATGCATTTCCAACGGAGCAAATCATAACCGCCAACGCCGACAACGTCATGCATGTGCCACACGCAGAAGCTTGTGCAAATCAAAAATCAGGCCGAGAAGGGCAATGTACAGGGAGGGCGGATGATATGGTGCTGTGAAGAGGAATGATCTAGAAGTCCTCATCAAAGGCGAAGTCTCCTCCATTCTCGTTCTTCTTCTCCTCCACCCCATCCTCTTTCTTCACAGTGCTGTTCAGGACACCAGCTTTCTGGTAGTCGCCAACACGCTTCTCGAAGAAGTTGGTCTTGCCGGCAAGGGAGATCGACTCCATGAAGTCGAATGGGTTGGTTGCTTTGTAGTATTTCTGGTTGCCGAGAGCGAGGAGTAGACGATCTGCCACGAATTCGATGTATTGCTTCATCAGAGCGGCGTTCATGCCGAGGAGCCCACAAGGCAAAGCTTCGGTCAAGAATTCTTGCTCGATGGTCACAGCTTCTGTTATAACATCTTGAACAGCTTGCTTGCTTGGGCGGTTGTTGAGGTGAGAGAACAGCAAGCAGGCAAAGTCAGTGTGCATGCCCTCGTCTCGTGAGATCAGCTCATTTGAAAATGTAAGTCCAGCCATCAAGCCACGCTTCTTCAGCCAGAAAATGGACGCGAATGAGCCACTGAAAAAGATACCCTCAACGGCAGCGAAAGCCACAAGACGTTGAGCGAAGGTAGAGTTCTGGTCGGCAATCCATTTCAGGGCCCAGTCTGCTTTCTTGCGTATGCATGGAACTGAAAGAAGGGACGCGTCAGTAAGGAGACACGGGCATCAATTGGGAAATACACTGACTCGTGTCAATTGCGTCAAAGAGGTATGCCCGCTGCTTTTGCTCTCGGATGTATGTGTCAATCAGGAGAGAGTATGTCTCAGAGTGAATATTCTCCATCATGATCTGGAATCCATAGAAACAACGCGCCTCGGGTATTTGCACTTCACCGCTGAAACGTTCCACGAGGTTCTCGTTGACAATGCCATCAGACGCAGCAAAAAAGGCGAGGACGTGTGAGATGAAGTAGCGCTCGTCATCATTGAGCCGGTTATTCCAGTCGTGTAGATCTTTGGAGAGATCAATTTCTTCCGCTGTCCAGAACGAGGCCTGGGCCTTCTTGTACATATGCCAGATCTATGGAGACAAACGTGTTAGCCAGACAAGATCAATTGAAGACTACTTTACGCGGAACGAGATAGTCGACACGAACCTCATGATACTTGATGGGAAAGAGGACGAATCGGTGTGGGTTTTCTTGCAGAAGCGGCTCGTCGGCCTCCTCCGGCCTGATGGTATGTGCAACAGTCGGCTTCGGCTTCTCTTCCGGCTTCACAATTTCAACCAAGGGTTTCTCAACCAGAGGCGTCTTGACCTCTAGCTCTTCGACAACAGGCGCGTCGAAAGGTACATTTTCTTTGCCAGTGACTTCGAAGTTGAGCTTCTTGGCAGGAGAGTCACCCATCTTGAGCCCGCCAAAATCAGACGCCGCCTGTATCAGAAAAGAATCAGTACTGCGTGGACAAAGACATGACTGTTAATGGTGGCAATGGAGTCATACCTGCTTTGAAGGCGTGATCTGGGTAGTCATAATGTATGTTCAAGTTGAACCAAGCAAGACAAAGACGAGGCAGGTCTACTAAAGTGGTTGAGAGTAAGAAGAGTAGAAGTGATTCGGTCAAAGAAGATAGACAAAGACCTGAGCAGCGGGCGTCGCGACTTGCATTAGTGGAAAACAAAACTAACGCGCATGGTGCATGACGCTAGCAAACCCCCACCTTACCCGGCGCTCAGTAGTCAAAGTTCATGCTATTCTAGCAAGTGAACCATAATTGTCGTTCTTCAAATTTTGCCTCCTTTCCTGCAGAGGAGTCAATCATTTACATTGCATGTATCTGCTATACCTCAAGAATGGATTCTCGGAAGCGAACGGAAAGGGTTCTAGAGATTCGAGGGAGGGATTCAAACGAGCTTCGGTGGTGTCTATCTGTTTTGTTTTGTTCGGGTGTCACCAACAGCCTTGTGACTTGGCAATCATTAGCTCTCTCAATGTAGGTGCTCGGAGGTTAGGAGCATGTGCAAATCAGACCTCTCCACAACTGCCGACCTCCCCCTGCCACATCATGCCTCGAAACACGAAGCCTCCTCGTACATGTGTGAGATCTCAGTCCTATCCTAGCAGAGAGCCTTTCTCTCTAAAGCTGCCTATAACGGCGTCAATGAAAATTGTGAAGCCATGGTTGACGTGCTGATATAGTGCACCCCCCTTCCTTCCGACTGATGGAGCTAGAGCCCTCTTTGCTTGTCACTTTCGATCTCGTGTCCCCTTTGAGATCGCGGTAGAAGTCGAGACGTACGACGGAGAATGGTTCCCGACCTGTGACAAGATATGTTGAGTGCTCTCAGGGGGCCCGGTTGTAAGACGTCTTGACCTAAAAGCTTTGTAGGCAGAGGAAGGAATGGCGTCTGCAGTATCTGTCACCGAACAGCGTGAAAGATCATCCTCGAGCTAAAGAGGGATATTCATAATGCGAATCTTTCTGTAAACACCGATCAGGTAGGCCCTTAGCTACGAAGGTAGATATTCGAGTCGATATATATCTTTAAAGGCGTTAGGAAGTATCAGGTCGAAGCAAGTACCAGTGGGTACCTATTGAAGTAAACAGTACTAACCTATTCTAGCAACCGTCAATATGTCGGCCATTCATGCCCCCCCAAAAGCCAGTCATATTCCAACTTTTCAAATGAATATCCAAATAAAGCTTTCACCACTCAGGAAAGTTAGTGCAGCTGTCCAGGGCTACGCCAGCCTCCCTGTAGATACCTTATGCAAATGTGAATGCCTCCCTCACGGCCAACCCTCCCAACTAACCTTACCAGAATCCTCCAGCTCCCAGCTCCCAACTCTCACCCCACCCTTGACCACCCGGTCTCCTTCCTCTACCTTTCTATGTGTGTGCCGCATGCGAGTGAAGCAAACCATAATGGGTTTCTTGCACCCTACCCCACCCGGGGTGGGGTGATTCTTTTGATTTTCTGGATCTCTGGGATTAGGGCATATCGCTGGGCGCGGTTTTGAACTTAGGTTGTGGGTTCGAGTCTGCGTGGGTCCTTTGGGCCTTTTTTTGTTTTTTGTTTTCCTTCGAGTAGGAAGCAAGATTGCAATTGGATTCGGGGTTTGGAAAGAGGGAAATGAAACGGTAGCTGGTTACTACACTCACTCGCTTTTCTTCAAGTATGTTATGTTGTTCAGGTGGCAATGTCATCTGGCGTAACAAGGGGGCGGATTGCAAATGTCATGTCATGTAAGTAGGAGTCGACTCCTTTCCAATGCTCTATCCATTCCCTCGCTGCTATGCAAACACTATGCTTCGAATTCTATAGCTTTTCCTTCAATGTGGCGGGCAAGACTCTATCCTCGACTTTCCGCATGAACTTATTAGTTTGCTCCGCCAGACTCAGAGTCAGGACCGTATGTGGCAAGATCCTAGCCAGATGTGCGAAGAATCCTTTATATATGGCCAACAAGCCTTCAGTTTTTACCGTTTTGAAAAGGCAGTCAAAGACCCCAGTGTATAGATTTCCAGTCTGGTTGTACATTCGCGACATGATCGTGTCTTCAATCCGTTATTAGCTGCATTGATTTGGGATGAGAAGGGTACCTCACCTGGCGGATGCATTACGCAGCACACGACAACACCACTGCACGCACTGCTCGCCAGATGAAGAGCCGGTCCCTCCTCCATGCCTAGATGCCGCACCAGCCTCCTCTTCGCAAAGAAATATGTGGGTAATTGTACACTGCTCCCGAAACCCGTTCGCACCATCGCAGCGCCAACACCCCGGTAAAGTCCACGGACCCCTTCATTGCTTGCTATCTGCCGGAAGCCATCCACGGCATTCTTATATGGATGCTGAGTTCCTACCGGCAAGAACGGCGAGAAAGACTGAAGACGAGTCTTGACGAGAAAGAAGGGTGACCCAGCAGCGGCCCCAAGAATGCCAGATGCGGCGCCAGAGAAGATGTTGACACCTAAGGATTGCACATTTGAGTCTTTGAAGATGGCTTTAGTCATGCCTTTCCGGAGGGGTTCATAGAAGCCGAGGCGGCAGCCATTGAGGACCATTTGATATATGTACTAGGAAGTCGTATCAGTAAGAGCAGAAGGAGATGTGTTGGGCGAGTATACCGCAGCTCCAATACCCCTGTATAGACCCTTCGGACCTTCGTTCTTAAGGATCACGCTCACCCCATGAAAGACTCCCCGGTACATTCGGGGCGCTTCGCCTTTGGCTTGCAGTTCTCCCTGTAGTTGCAATCTTTACCGGGCGGTCCATTAGCGAGTGTCCATCTTCGAACGCTCTTCGAGGATTTACCGGATCTTTACTGTTTCGAAAGGATGAGTGGCGGTGACGGCTCCGCAAGCTGCCAAACCACCCGCAATGAATGCTCTGTATGTATGCCGAACGTCAGAAACTCGATTGCCCTGATCGAACACCAGGTACTGACCCTGTGGTTGTAGCCATCTCAGCCAGCGCAAGACTTGAAGCTGCTAGCAGACGTTCTCGAGCACTTTTCTATTATATCATTGAGCTAATGCAATAGCAGTGGTAAAGTGGCCTATTCATATTGCTGGCCATGAATGAAATATGTGCTATTCAATGTCACCCGGCATGAAGGATTGTCATTGGTAACTGTCAGCTTCTTTTAGAGACACAGTTGACGTGATACCTGACCGAGCTGAACCAATAAAATACCAACCCGCTTATTTAGCTCTCGGTCGATCATCCTTCGTCTCAAACAGACAAGCGCCAGGGCTCGGAGGCCTCACCATCTGAGCATGCACGCATGCAACAATAATATACCAGACGTGACCCTGCTCCGCATGGCCTGTCTGTAATGGAGAAGCCTCTCATGAGCTTCGGGAGCGTCTTACATAGCTAGCAGAAGCAACTGAGCTGTATATTCTGAGCCAATGGCTGGAACACTGGCCGTTCCTCCTCCACCGCCAGGAGGCCCGCAACCGAGTCAAAAAACATCTGATGTGATTGGAACATTTAGGACCAGCAAGGTGTGATTCATATAAGACTTCCGTTTCATCATTCATCTTCGTTTATACTAATTTTCCAAATTTCTAGCTCTTCAAATTAGACAAGCCCAATGCCTCAGTAACCTCCCTCGATTTCGACGACACGGGCGAATTCCTCCTAGCAGCCTGCGACGACGATTCCTTGCAACTATACAATGCCAAAGAAGGCAAACATGTCAAAACCCTCTTATCCCAGAAATACGGCGCCCACCTCGCCCGCTTCACCCACCACGCCACCTCAATCATCTATGCCTCCACAAAAGTCGATGACGAAATCCGCTACCTCTCCACCCACGACAATGCATTCCTACGCTACTTCCGCGGGCACACCGCCCCAGTCACAACCCTCGCTCTCTGCCCCGCTTCGGATACATTCCTCTCCTGTTCTTTAGACAACACAATCCGCCTCTGGAACCTTTCCTCCCCCCACCCCCAAGCACGCCTCAACTTAAGCACGCCTTACCTCGCCGCCTACGACCCTTCCGCCTCCGTGATAGCAGTCGCCAGCTCTTCAACTCATTCGATTCTCCTCTACGACCTACGCAACTATGACAGACCTCCCTTCGCAACGTTCGATATTCGCCCTTACATCTCCCATAAAACCCTCAATAACCCCAAGCCCGACTGGACCAAACTCGAATTCTCCAACGACGGCAAATCTCTTCTCTTAGCCACCAACAACCCAGCCGGCTACCTCCTCCTCGATGCCTTTGACGGGTCCCTTCGCGCGCATTGCGTGCGATCCCAGCTCCCCACGAATCTTCGCGCTGCTCCTGGCACTACAGGCCTTCGTGGGCAGGGCGATGTGTGTTTCAGCGCCGACGGACGATATCTAGTTGGCGGCTCGGGTGGAGATCGGGATGTGGTGGTGTGGGATGCCCAGGGGCAAGTGGAGGTGGAGACGAAGCAATTAAAGCCTTTATGCGGGCTGCCGTGTAAGGGGAGGGCGAGTGTGGTAGAGTGGAATCCCCGTTTCAACATGTTTGCAAGTGCGGAGAGGGAAGTTGTGTTTTGGGTGCCGGATGAACATGTTGGAATGAAGCCGCCATAAAGCTTATGATGGGCCTTCGGGGTCACGAGGGCCGCCGAGGGTGCTGGCACGACTATGCTGAACAATACGATACTAGATTCGAGGCTTCCATGGACATGTGCTGGATCATGATGATTCATTGAAAAATCAAGAGCATGTAAGACATTAAGGACATTAACATAGCACCGGGCCCGAAATTGATGGAGATGAAGGCACGGAAAAGGGTTTGAGCCGACCAAGACACCAATCCTGCTCTCGGCAATACCGCTCCTCATTCTCCGAATCCTCCTTGACACGTACAGCCTACTCATCCATCATGCCGCCCAGAATAGACAGAGCACGATGTGTGGCTTTCATGATCTCCTCCCACCTCGCGGCAGGGCTTCGAGCTCTCAAGATCTCACTCTTTCCTCTCTTTCACCAACCATATTACCTTCTTACATATTCCCTGTCAAACAATGCTAGCCCATCCCGCACTTGCGATGCCAAATTTCCAAATGGGCAGGCTTCGCGAGACGATCATTCCTGCTCGCAATCCCCTGTATGAGCTTGGAATGGGAAGGGCATACCCTCCAGAGAAGCAACAGGGTGTGAGGACATCGGACTTAGGAAAATGCAAATGTAAAATGTACACGCATGGAAGGCATGGAGTAGATGGGTTCGAGTTGATTGCATTCACACTCCCTCTACCATTACAGAAAAACAAATCAGTGGAACACATTAACCTTCTGCATTTGGATATTTCGTCACTACTCATATGCTACCCCCCCGCAAGTCACAGACATCTATCTACCTATGCTTCCACCCCCCCTTTCCTCACCTCCCCACCTCCCCACTCCTCCCCACCATCTTCAATGTACCGAGGATAAATCCAATCCCTCCTG